>BNJS01003774.1_pt1 | contig 174577 bp, 178 predicted proteins | sample 8540461 | NCBI WGS metagenome assembly BNJS01 (sample SAMD00202454, study PRJDB9452) | human saliva metagenome | isolation source: human saliva | place: Japan
GACCTTTGGGTCGCTGCTTACGGGCGGTGGTTCGAGTCGCCGGGGCACCAGCCAGCTCTTATCCAAACCCTCTCCGTCGTGAAACAGGCTGGGATGCGGTTCCGAGATGATGAATCAAACGCCCAGCCCACCTGTGGGCGTTGTTCGTATGCTAGCCTCGTGGGCTCGTCGTCGCGGTGGGCGGTGTGGTCGGCTTGTCGGAAGGCCTGGGCCGCGTGCTGCCAGATGGTGCGCGTGGGTCGGCGGCGTGCAGGCTGGGGCTGGCCCGGCTGGTCGAAAGGGTGTGAGCAGGGCGCTGGGCGAGTGCCGGGAGCCCGTGTCGGCGAGGTGGATGGAGGACGCGAAGTCGGCTGGCGTGTCAGCATCGGCAGCCCCTCCCCGCTGGCATCAGCTCAGTCCTCCTTCTTCTTCTCCGGCGCTGTGCTGCTCATCGCGTGCACTCATATTGCGCCTGCCTGGCAAGTCATGGTCAGGTCGGCCGCGGGTAGCGCTGTCTCGGCTGTCTCCTTACCTGCTGCATCCTGTCTACTGGTCCGCAACATCGGCAGCATCGCTCGTTCCTGTCGCCTAGCAGGATTGACTACGGCCGTCCTCATCGATCAAGCGGTTGGACGGTAGGACCCGCTCGAAAGGCTGGTTGAAGACCTGCTGCGTAGTCGTGGGCCGGGTGCTGCGCGTGTAGGGCGGTGGCGCTCCTCGAGGAGGTCAAGGGCCTGGGTGAGGCGCTGGCGGATCTCGGCGAGCAGTCGGCCTTGTAGCGGCCAGCTGGCGCTCGATCTGGCTGGGCTCGCTCGTGAGCAGCTTGGTCATCCTCTTTGAGGAGGTCAAGGGGATGGCTCCTTCGTAGTGGGCGTGGAGGAGACGGCGTGCGTTGTCCTCAGATGGCGTGCCCGCGTCGTGGAGGGAGCGCACTGCTTTGGCCTTGTCCTTCGATCCTGAGCTAGCTCGTCGGTGAGGTGCTCGATCTGCGTTCTGGTTCAAGCGTCGTCGCTGAGCTGGATGGCGTAGAGCTTCTACCATGCGGTCTTCGACGACGTCGATGAGGACGGCGGTGAAGGCGCGGTCGTGGAAGGCGGCTTGGCGGCGGGCGCAGACGAAGTAGTAGATGGTGCCCTTGCTGTTCTCGCGTTCTGGACGGACAGGCGGGCACCGCACTGGCCGCGGTGACAACGGTGCTCTTGGAGTGGTTGTGGATAGCTTCGCTGGCGCGCCAGCGGCGTGGGGAGTCCAGGATGGCCTGGACGTGTCTGCCAGGCCCTGGCTGTCCACCAGCGGCTCATGCGCCCCGGCGTACTCCACGCCTTGGAAGCGATGCGCCTTATGTGGTAGGGGTGGCGCAGGATCTCGTGCAGGCGCGTTGCCGTGATGGTGGCTTGGCGCAGGGCGTCGTGGCGTGCGGATACCCGAGTCCGAGCGTGTTGAGATGGTCGGCCAGCTGCTGACGCAGGTCCAGTTGCCGCGTGGCGTCTCCGCAGACGCGAGGCGGATGACGGTGCGCGCTCCTCATCGGCGCGATGGTGCGGACTCTCTCGGCCGTTCTCGTCCCTGGCGCGGACGTTGAGGTAGCCGAGCGGTGCCTTGCCCGGCGTCCCGCGTTTCTGGCTTTCTCTGCCCAGCATCGACCCTCATTCGCTAAGTTCCGGTGCAGAACTCAGCGATGGAGCTCATGGCGATGCCGTGGAGCGCATGCCACCAGGCGTCTGGTCGATGTTCTCGACTCGTCGACACCAGCCGCACACCGGCCCTCCTCAAAGCGTCCGGTTTGATCTCCACATCGTCGGCCCTAGTGCGGGCGAGCCGGTCTGCTTTGTGGACGATGACATGCAGTCGATGCCACGTCTTGCTTTGAGGTAGGCCAGCGTATCTTCGCAGCTCGGGGCGGTTGGCACGACGTGCTGGACACTCACCGCCCGGTCGGCGAACTCCTTAACGCACCAAGCGCGCCCATGGACTGGGCCTGTGCGCTATGTTAGCCTCACGCTGAGCCGGCGAGGAGAAGCCTTCCTCACGACCGCCGCGTGGGCCTGCTCACGAGTGGAGACGCGGATGTATGAGACAGCCCGCTTGGGGGTGAGCTGGGCGGCCATGGCGGTGAAGGACTGGAGCGAGTGCGCCATGGTGCACCCCGCTGGGTTCGTGTGTGTTTCACTGGTCGTCGTACGCTGTCTCGCGCTTCCTCTCTGAGCACGTCGAGCTGGCGGACCGTGCGCTTCCTCGTCGTTCCACCAGGCAGGCGGCCACCGTCGCCGGGCCAGGGGCTTGAAGCGGGGTAGCGGGCCGCGCCGTAGAAGATGGCGATCGCCCCGCACCCGCCTGGGCCGTCCAGCGCGGTGGCGGGCACCGTACTCCAGCGTACCGCCGCCGCCGGCTCATGTAGCTCGTCTGGCGTATTCGTTGTGGCTTTGCTCCATCATCTTGTCTCCTCCTCATCGCCAAGGCGTTGCTATTTCACTCTAATCGATGTTTTGCGTTTCTCCTCTTCTATTGACGCTCAGATGGACGAAAAGTCCAGTCCGGTTTTCACTTCACCCCGATGCGACATCCGCGAGCTCCGCACGGGCGCACGGCGTGGCGGGTGTCTGCTGTGCGGTATTCGCCTCTAGCTCTCCATATTTTCGCCCCATCAGATGGGATACCAGCCGCGCTTCTCGTCGTGATATGCCTCCTTGGTGTGCCAGCGTGCGTCGTGGCTCAGGGTGGGATGGCGGCGGGCGCCGTGGATCAGGGTGGGCAGCTGGTCGAGGCGGATGACGCGGAAGAGGTCGCGCAGCAGGCCGCGCTGTGGGCGATGGCTCGCTCCAGGCGGTGGCGTCTGCGTCGGTGGGGACCAGCCAGACCACCAGCGAGACCGTCGCCGGTCGCTGGCTGCCATGGCTTGGCGTTCCTCGGTAGCGCCAGCAGGCAGGCGATGACGCGGCGCTCGGTGGCGCGGTCGACCTCGACGAGGCAGCGGTCCGCGTAGGCCGGGCTGGTGATCGGTCACCGCTAGGTCGCGCGCGCAGCACCTGCGCTGGCCGCGCCGAGCGCAGTGCCAGCACTGGTCTCCAAGGCCACCGCCGCCTCGGTGTCCGTTTCGCATGGCGGACGGCTCCTCGACGCCGGTGCGCGCACCTCGCATCGCGAGGAGGTGGTCGAGTGCGTGGTCGACACCTCACGTCTGCTGCCGCCGCGGGCACCTCACTCCTTCTGCTGCTTCGCCGCCAGCACGCCGGTGGCGAGTGCGGCGTGCCCAGATGGTCACGGCTGAGCCAGCCTTGCCAGCCACGACCCGTCGCTCCAGGCTCGTCAGGAGGTGCTGCTGGGCCAGGCCGGCCAGGTGGCGCTGCAGTCCGGCGCAGGGCCGAGGCCGGCGAGGCGTACCCGCGCGGCCGCCGGGCGAGCTGCGTGGTGGTGGCGAAGCGGCGGGCCGCCACCAGGGCGCGAGCAGGCGCGCCTGCATCGACGGATCGGCGGCACCAGCGATGAGAACCGGGCCGCCGCAGTGGTGGTGATCGGTTCATCGCTGGCCGCCGCCGACTGGCCAGACGACCACACCAGGTGCCAGTCACGCCACAAACGACCACAAAAGGGCCGATGCCGCCGCTCACGAGAAACTGCTTCTGGTGCAAGCGGTGCGTCGACCGACGCGTCCACCGAGACGAGACGTCCGCCCACCGTGCGTTCGCGCAGGCCAACGCCGCGCTATCACGGCATCGCACGTCGCCCGCAGCAGCGCCGTCGTGCTCATAAACAGCTGCGCCGCGGCCCTGCGGCCAATCGGGTGACGGACCATCTGGACCCAGACTCAGCCCCGCCTTCCTCGATCCCATCAGCCTCAGCTCCGTTGCTGGATCCATCCGCTCCAGGCTCATTCGGCGCACCAGTTTTCAGTCACCACCACCATCACCAAACACTGATGAGTAGATCGCGTCACCATGTCATCCGCCTGTACTGCCGCCGAGTTAAAGAAGCACTCAGCATCATTGACGGTGCTGGGCGCGGTGCTGGTCAGGGTGATGGTTTGGGTCATCCGTTGGCTGATGCCGCAGGCGGCCGCGCGGAGGCGCTGTCGCGCACGGCCAGTGCGGGCCAGCTGGAGAACCAGCCGAGCGCGTCTGGTGGTGCATGACGGCGTAGGCCTGGTACGGCTGTAGCCAAGTCACGCTCAGGTTGTTCGCCCATAGCCAGCCGGCCGCGTCCGCCGCGCTCACCAGGGAGAAGTATTGATCTCGGCGCATTGGCACGATTGCCCAGCGCCGCGGCAGCTGCCCTGGTACTGATGCGCCAGGTGAAAGGCTGCCCTTGTGCACCATCAGGCGTCGGCCAGGCTGCCCGGCAGTGACAGGTAGTCCCGTACCTCGTCAATGAAGACACCGACCACACATGCCGCCGCGATTGGCTCCAAACGCCCTGGGCCAGGATGGAGCATGTGAGCCACCACCGTGCAGCGTTATCGAGGAGCCGACCCGGCCTCAGCACCCCTTGTTGAGACTGACCAGCACAATGCGCCGCCGTGAATACCTCCCCAGGTCGAACGACGGCGCGGCTCGATCCAGGGGCGTCGCAGTGCGGGCGAGAAGCGTCGTCAGCAACGCCCAACCCACCGCTGACGCCGCGCCCTACCAGCGCCTCCCGGCAGGCCGCCCAGAACTGGTCAGTCCCCGGCGTGGATCCGCCCCTGAGGCCGCAATGAGCCGCTGACGGTAGGCCGTTCGTCAGCACGAGGGGTAGACGACTGCTGTCGCCCCGCGTGCGGGCGAGCGTCACCAGCGCCGAGAGCACCTGCTCCACCCGCACACCCCCAGGATTCAGCAAACACCCCCTTCAACGTCGCCAGCACCGTGGTCTGCCACTCAGCCCGGCGCGACGCACCATTACGCCGTCTGCGCTCGGGCCAGCGGATTGATCCCACTGGCGGCTACCGGTCGGTTCACCACCACGTCATCGCGTTGCTGTCTTTAAACCCGACCGCCACCAGATCCGTTCGGATCAATCAGGAGCACCATCAGCGGTTCGCCCGCTAACGTTAGGGATGCGCGGTGACCACGAAGTCCGGCCTTGCAGCACGTGTAGAGCGCATCAATCGAGATACCAAGGCGTCACCTGCCTGATCCGCCACCCCGTGCAAACGCCTGCTGCGTCCTTCACGCGCCTGAGGCAGCCAGCATCTGTGATGAGCGACGTCGCCGGCAGTGCCCTCACCCACCGGCCAGCCCGCCAACGCCACCTCCTCTGCACTGCTTCCAACCCGCTCATACGGCCGCCGCACCATCAAGCTTGGCTGGTAAGCCTGTGGGCGCGCAGCCGCACCCCTGGGCTTCCAGCAGGCGCAGCGCCCCAGCAGCTCCCTGCAGCAGCGTCCGCTGGCGCGGCGGTGAGGCCGCCTGCACCCGCGGACGCACTTGCCGCCGCCCGATGCCGCATCTGAGCCTTTAGTCGCGCGACCCCGCCACCGCAACAGAGGGCGGTGACGCCAGGCCGGCAGCTCCAGCCACGCGGTTCCACCTGCAGCACCTGCGCCTGGGCAAAAGCGCCGGCCCCAGCTGCAACCGAACCACCAGCTCGTCCTCAGCCGTGCGCCAAAGGCCGCCAGGACCGCCCTCGCACCACCGCCGCCAGACTGTCGCCGTCGCCAGTGCTGTCCGACCGGGCGGGCTGACACCACCACTGCCTGGCTCCACCGCCCGCCGCGAGCAAACCACGCGACTCACCCGGCAGCCCGGCACCAGCTCCCGCACCACAGCGAGACCAGTGGCCCACCCGCAGCGAGCCCACCGCCCAGGTGGCCTGACCGTGCCGCTGGCGCGCAGCTCCAGCACCACCCGCCCCAGCGAACCATCCGCCAGAATGCGTGCCCACCAGACCCGACCGCCGTCCTCGAGCGGCAGCGCAGCGGAGTTGGTGCCACACCAGGGGCTGAGGCAGCAGGCCATCACGGGGTGACCTCCCGGCGTGGAGAAGCGGAGCAGTGGCCTCGTCAGTCTTGAGCCGTACCCGCGATCCGGCAAGGCGTGGAACCAGTGAAGAGGTGCGCTGGCAGTGAGCGCCCTCATGACGCTGGTGAGCACACCGTCCTGCCGAGCTGCTCCCAGGCGATGCCGAGACGGGCTCATTCCGCAGCACAGCGCCCCACCGAGGTGCCACGCGCTCACTGTCGGCAGGTCCCCGCACCTGAGGAAACCACATCCGGCTTGCCGCCGACTGCGCAGCCTCATCCGCCTCCGCCGCCATCTGCCGCGCCAAGCCAGCACGATCCGCGCCACCGCCCGGTGATCCGCCGCTTCTGCCGCACCGGCACCAGCCGCACCCGCCGCGACGAGCCAGGGCGACCACCGACGTAGCGGGGCCATCGCGCGAGTGCCTCCTGAGGGAGCATGAGGCCGTCCACCGTTCTTCTCGGTGGTCTCCAGCAGTGGAGTGAGTGCGTCGCTCCGGCTGGCTGTTCCACCATCAAGCGCGGGACTCGAGCTGCGACCACCCATTGCACTCGCTGCCGCTGCTCAGCCCGTTCCGCCTGATCTGCATCAGTCGCCGCTACTCCAGTGACCAGGCCGACTTGACCACCGTGAGCTCGGCCCCTCACCACTCCCGTCGACTCCGCCACCAGCGCACTGCCAGCCAGGCGGCGGCGCTCACGGCGAGCAGCCCGACGAGCCAGGGGCCAGCTGCTGCACGATGGCGACGATCCACCTCAGCCCCATCGCGATCAGGAGCAGACCGACGCCGCATCGCAGCAGGCTGCCAGCAGCGAACGCCTCGAATCGCTCATCATCACCATCTCCTCGAAGACTGCAAATTGGGTACTTGTCTGCCACGGCCGACTCATCGCGCTTACCTCCGTTTGCCGGTACCGCCAGCGCTGTCATCTCTGGCGTCACCACGGGATGCACCAGCCACCGCCGTCTGCACCGGCTCCGTCCGCTCCGCTGCCGTGGCTCGTTGTCTCGGCTGTCTGCCTCGTGCGCCCGCTCGCTGTACCGCGGCACAGCAAAGCCGGGGATGCGGATGTCGGAGTCCACTTGGTCGCCCCACACCGCCCAGGGCTGGTTCGACTCTGGCCGGCGGCGGGCAAACAGCTCCAGGTACGGCCCAGGGCTGACCCGCTCGATGATGGCGAACTGCTCAGCGCGTGCAGCGAGTGCTCGGTGACGGGGGCGTTGAACCAGGTCGGCTGAGAGCGCGAACCCAGGGCGCTTTCCCTCGGGTGCAGAACAGCAGCTGCTCGGTGGCATTACGCAGCTGGTAGCGACCACCCAGGCCAAGGCGGAACTTCACCCAGGTCAGTGGGCTGCGCACCGTAAAGCCCCAGGCTTCAGCCACCTCATACGCCGTCGGCAGCAAGGCGTTCGTCGTCCACAGCCACAGGTGGGCATCACGGGCCGCCAGCGCCCCACCGGCAAACGCCGTTTGATCCGCGCCAGGCTCATCGTCCGGTAGTGCTTTCACCGCTCTGCAACGGCCAAGGCGGATCGACCAGATGGTGGCAAAACCGCAGGCGGCAGGCCAGGGATGGCGGGCGATGAGCCAGCACTCGGCACTCTCACCTGTTACTGCACGCCCAGCCTGCCTGGCCACCGCACCGTGCCGAGGTGCTGCCCCCAGCGCACCGCTGGGTCTAGCTGTTTTCGTCTGCTGCATGGTGTCCCTCCCTTTTTGTTCCTCATACGTGCTATTTGCTCCAGGGCGATCCCAGCTGCCAGCTATTTTGCACGCATCGGCAGCCAGCCGCCCTTATCCCATACATTCCACGAACACTCGCGTGTTGCAAGGCCTCCCGATTTACATTACGAAGCGACGCGACACGTGCCGCTCGTGAGTCGTTTCTGTGGTGCCACCCCAGCACACAAAATGGACACACGCGCCATTTAGTGGCCACGAAAGTCGAGTGCTGTAGTTTTTGCAACAAGCGAGCGAGAATGCGTCAGAAGTGGGCGAGGAATGGAGCTCAAACGCTCACGACAGCCGCTCGTCCGACCCAGGGAGCTGGTCGCTGCTGCGCGCACTCGCCTGGGACGCGGGCGCGGCGGGCGACGCGAGGGCGAGCGAGCTGGCCAGGTGGGACGGCCGTGAGCCAGCCGCCGGCTCACCACTGTTGCCGTCACTGTCCGCTCCGTCCGGCACCGCTCCAGGAGACGCGCCGCTACCACTGGCACTGTTGCCGCTGCTCTCGTCAGTGACACCGCCACCGCTGCTGGCACCACTCCCACCATTGCTGGTGTCGCGTCTTCCTCCGGCAGCCTCAGCCGCTGCCTCCCGCACTGCCTGCTCGTTGTCCTGCAGTACCTGGGCCATGGCTGCCTGCATGGCTCGGCCGGCCTCTTGGCGCTGCTGGCTCAGCTCGCTGCCCAAGGCCAGGGCGGCTGCCCAGGATGAGCTGGCCGGTACGCCTGCTCCCGCTGCCCTGGCCACCTGGTGCGGAGCGCCAGCTGGCTGCAAACCTCACCGGCGAGCTGGCCAGCCTGGTAGCTGCTCGGCAGCGCGGCGGACAGCGACAGCGGCGGCTCGCCGACGGGCAGCGGCTGACTGGTTCCGCCCGGCGGTGCCTCCCGCCACTGGGCCAGGCCATCGCGCACCCCGTGGGCGAAACGCCCAGCCGATTGCGCCCACCACCGCCAGACCAATGAGGCCAGGATCCCGATTACGACCGTCATGATGAAACCTCCGAGAGATGAGAAGAAAGAAGAGAGAGAAGGAAAGACAGGTGTGAAGGTGAACTCACCACGGGCGGCCAGTGCAGGGTATGTCTGCCGTCCGTAGCTCAGGAGTCCGCGCCACCTGTCACCTGTGGGCTGCTGCGCTCTGGGTCGGCGACGCATCACAGTGCCCGGCTGCCTACAGCCGCCCGATCCGCTGCCCAGCCCCCAGGGCGTCATCCCGTGATGATCGCTTCGTAGAACTGAGCGCCGCCGGGCGATGCGGGTCTGGGCCTCGGCCTGGGTGACCAGCGTGGCGATATTGGTCAGATACCTGGGAGGTCAGGAAGGCCGGGCCTGCTCGGCCTGGGCCGCCACCTCCGCCTGGGCGGCGACCTGCTCGATCTCCCGCCGGGTTACCCGGGCCTGGCCATTGCCCAGCACCACCCCCATCCGGGTGCGCTGGGGCGAGAAGAGACTGAGATTGGTAGAAGCCATGAGGAGTCCTTTCGAGAAGAGAGGAAGGGAAGAGAGAGAGAGACGACGGCTGGGGCAGTCGCTCGCCCTGGAGCGGGTTCCGCTGCCACCGCCTGGGATGACACATGCGGCCCTGTGGCCGCCCAGATCACGCCATCTGCCTGCTACGCCGCCCAGAGGGCGACCTCGGTGCTGGTGTCCGGTTGACCTGGCACATCTAGGAAAGCCCGCCGCCATTGGCGGTGTCGTGACAGGAAAGTGCACCCCACTGCATCTGCCCAGCACGGCGCCAAACCAGTCGGTGAGAATAGGGGCTATGAGCACGCCCCCGGAGCCAGCCACCCCGCTGCCACATGGCGTCTTCCCATCGGCGACGCCACGGATGAGGCCGAGCAACGCGCCGCACTGGAGCAGCAGGTCCTGACCGAGCTGCTGGCCCTGCGCAAGGCCTACGGGCAGCTGACGGTGCAGAAGTTCAGCGCCTTCACCACCTTGCGGCAGGTCTGCGGCGGCGACGACCTGCTGGACGCCTTCTTGCTGTTTCAGCGCGAGCTGGCCCGCTACCAGCACAGCGGCCGCAACGAGGCAGCCGCCGCCCTATCTCTGTCCGCTCCGGCCGACACCGTCCTTGACCGCCTCCAACTCACCGCCGAAGCACTCTCACCCGAACAGGACTGGCGCGACCAACGCACCGCCCGCCGCTGGAGCGACGCCGGCATGCCGATCCTCGCCCGCGACCTGGTCTACTTCGCCCAGGTCGCCGGACGACTCGGCACCGAGACACTCAGCATCCAGCTCGGCGGCAGCGCACCAGCCTGATGGTCATCATCGACCAGATGATAAGCAGCGACCTCCCCGCCAAGGCACCCCTTATCCAGGTCTGGCACTACCCCTCCAGCAACAGCCCACGAGAGCTCACGCTTGACCTGGAGCAGATCGCCAGCCCCCAGGTCTCACGCGACGGGCTGACCATGCGCCGCCATCGCCTCGCCCTCGACCTACCCGACACCCAGGCCGTCGAACCAGACGACGCCGTCCTGGCCGTATCCATCACCGGCCAGGACGCCCCCATGCGCACCGTCTTCTACCAAGACCACAGCCACCTCACCCTTCCGGCCTCCACACCCGCATGACCACCTACCGCACCATCGTGATGGTGGAGGTAGCCAGGGATGAGCAGTGAAACAACACCCACCACGTCATACGAGACAGGTGGGGCAGCAGGCGACCTCCGTACACCTGCTACCCCACCCGCATGACAGTTCCGCTAACGGGTACTGATTTGAATCTGACGCCCCTCAGCAAGAGCCCTCGCAAGGCCAGCTACCGTGGCGTCAGGGCAGGTCAGTCCCGTACTTCCGCAGCTGCGCTGTCGACAGCACGCCGAACTTCGGCAACAGGCCGCCCCTGCAGCCGAGACCGACGACGGTTCGAGATCGCCCTCAAAACGCTTGAAGGCCTTCTGCGTCATTGCGGCAATCTGGCGCTCCGCATCCGGATTGATCTTCACGCGCACCGACACTCAGGCTCACGCTCCCTCATGAATCGTGGTGTTCGGGTGACGCCGAGCAGTCACCCAGCGCGACGTCCACGGCGGGCTGTTCGGCGGGTTTGGGTGGGGTAGAATACTCTCCGCTCAGGCAAAAGACAGATGCCCGAAAGCGAGTTCTATCTTCCAGGGCTGCCCGCTGATGTGGGCAAGAAGAAACAAGAGTAGGCCAACTGCCGCAGCATGCGGCTCGCTGTCAGAGGAACGACCCCCTTTTACAGCAGTAAATTTATCTCTTAGTTTGTTTCCTGCTGGGTGAACCCAGCACAGACATCATAGCACCGAGAGGACACTACCTCATGACAGAACGCGACAGATCCAAAGAAGAGCCTTTCTTCGCCACCGACCTAGATAAAATGCCAGACGGCATACAGAAAGAGCTGTCCGTGGGATACACGGGTCATTCAACGCTCTCCGAAAGTATCCCCCTATGCATGGGTGGGATCTGGGTACAGGCCAGAGCCAGACAATATCACAAAAATGAACACCGACACGGCTTGGCTGTCGACCTCATCATCACCGCCAACACCCAGATGATTCCGACAGAAGACGAACTACTTGCCGGAAACATTCTTCTCAACTGGCTCACTGACCACGGAGACGACCTGAAGATCCATGGAATCGTATTCAGTCGTGACTCCAAAATGCGCCCAGAGTTCTGGGGCTACTCCCACCCAGGCACATGGAAAGAAGGCGACCACCGCGAAGGCAAGGATGAGGGAGAGGAAATTTCAGCAAACCACGTCGACCACATTCACGTCCTCTTCGAAAGTAATGCCGACTGGCCCTCATCACTCGACGACTCAGTTGCAGACAGAGATCAAGCCAGGCCTGCCCACGTCGCCTGGTAGGTTCAAGCCTGGACTGCCCAATGTTGGCGCTAATCTTCAGTTAGTTGACTCGGTTTCTATTAGTCACCTGAGGGAGGCTCGTTATAGCGACCCTGAGAAGGACGGCACCCCAGTTGGCTCCTACGGCAACGAGGTCTTTACTCTCGAGACCGCACTGGCTAGAACTCAATGGTTGCGCTGGCAGTATGTTGATGGGCACTACGGAACGAGCACTGTCGGAGACGGATCAAGCGGTTATGGAGGCACCACTGGCTTCCAGCGCAAACACACCAGCACCTCCACTCCCGACGGATGGCTGGCGCCAGGAACTGACCAAGTTGTTCCAGCTGGCTGGGATGTCTGTTGAGGTGACGGACTGAACCAGATAGTGACGGCACACGAAGTGGAGCTGGCGAGGGGACAAAGGGTTATTACTCTTGTCCTCCCGTCAGCGCTTCACTATGCTCCCATAACCTACTCCCGCTCACATGCTGCATCAACAATTCAGCACACATCACACACTAGGACGTACGACACGATCACTCCTCAGAATCGCTCGCCTTAAGTTTTTCCCTGATGCGAGTAAGATAAGTTCTGACAGTATTCAACGACACATTCAATTCTCGTGCAACAGCGGCGTTATCATAGCCGCGAGCACAGCACTCCAACACTTTGAGTTCCATGGGCGTCAGATCGCCAGCCTTCTCACTGTCATGACGAAGCAGGAGCTTCATACGATCTAGACTCTCATGACGCCTGCCGGAGAGTGCATCGCGAATCGCCTGGACGAGCTCACTGTGTGGAGCCGACATGCGAACGAAAGCCATCACATCTTCAGCGATGACTTCACCGATAACGCTATCAATTACTGTTTCAGTATAGGCGACGACGGGCACATTCCGTCGATTTATTTCTCGAATATTCTCCACCGGACTCGAGCGATCCAGCAGAACAGGGTCGAGAAGAACGACTGCCCGCCCATCGGGCCATTCGACATCCGAAAGGCTGGGATACCACGAAACAGTCCATGGAAGTCCCTCAGCCTCAAAAGCATTCTCGCACCCCAAGGCGATAACGCTGTTATTGATGATCGCGATAATCGAACACGCCTGATCCATACATTCCTCCTCCAGATAACTATCGTACGAACTACTCGTCATGGTATCTATGCATCATTCTGGACCATCAGCTCTCCCTGCCGGTCGAGTCGGTATCGGGTGTCGTCGGTGACGATGGTCAGGAGTGTGGGACGCCTGGGTGGGTTGAGGCGGATGACGACGCGGTTGCTCTGGGTGAGGTCAAGGAGCTTGGTGACGTAGTTGACCGCGATTGGCCCGCGTGCGGTCGTCGATGGTGGTGTTGTCGCCGGAGTCGTCCAGGAGAATGACCTCGGTGCCGCGTCGGCGGGCAGCATGAGCACTCGTCACGATGCTGGTGCCGGTGAAGAACGGGGCGCGGATCTCGTCGCGCAGCTCGGCCTCGAGCAGGTAGGCCTGGCTGCGCAGCTCCGGCGTTGGTGCTTTGCCGTTGGCGATCTGGGTCAGGAGGGGTGTGACGCGCTGGCGGACGGATGCCATGCGGCTGGTCATGATGCGGTCGGCTTCTTCGTGGGCGCGCTGCTGCGCCTGGAGCCGGGCGGTTTCTCGCTGGGTGGCGGCGATCTGTGTGGTGGCTCGGGTGGATAGGTGAGCAATGCCCTGCCAAGCAGTGATCATGAAGTAATGGCCCATCATGTAGGTGACAACCATCAAGCGGCCGGCCGGTCGCGACAACCCAGTAGCCGACCATAACGGTGATCATGCCGATTCCTGCCAAGGCTTGTCTGGGACGTCCACGAATGATCAAGACGCAGCACAGGTCGGTGCCAGCTCCCGTGCACACGACGCGTATCCAGGCCAGCCAGTGGCGACGATCTGGTTGAGAACGAGTAGATTTGCCACACCGACAATGACTACACGTGAGCCATGCCACCCAGCTTTGGAGGCGTGTCGCCGCAGCCAAGACCATAGGAAGGCTGAGTAGGCAGCAGCATAGGACAAGGCTCACCATCACCGGTCCCAGTGGCGGTACTGGTCGGTATAGCACTCATGCACCACCATCATGATATGAACGCTGATCAGGCAAGCGCCGATGAGGCGAGCACCAACGGATTCCGGCGACGACGCGAGATACCGGGACCAAGTAACAGCCTCGTCGGTGCTCGCCGCCGACGCGGCATCCTGACCAGGACCTGGACGCGTCCATTTCAGGTGACGGTCGTGCCCTCGGTTTGGAGCCGAATGGATCGCGCGCCGCCACCAGCGTCATGCATACGAGCGATGATCGAGCCAGACACGCCGTGCCCGACCGATCGCGCAGTCACAGGACGGGTCGAAGCCGCGTCCGTCGTCACTCACCCTCGATGGTGCAGGCTGGCAGGCATCGCTGGTAAGCAGTCACGGTGCGCGCTCATCGAGGCGTCGTCGCTACCGGCGTGGCGCAGTGAGTTGCGCACCGCCTCCAGCGTGGCCTCAGTGATCGCCTGCGCCACGTCGGCCGGTATCTCGCCCTCACTGGTGGCCCGACAACGGTGCGGATGTTGCCAGCCATAGCGTCAACGCGACTAGCGATGTCGTTCAGCAGCGCACCAGCGGCGACAGGTACCGACGGCGCCGTGTCCCCGGCTGAGTGAGTCGAGTGCCTGGCGGGCGCTGGCTCGCAGAGCGGCCCGGTCGGGCAGGCCGTTCGCGACGGCGATCAGGGCAGAAGGATGTGGTCATGGATGAGCTGTTGGCCCGGAGCTGGGCCTGGGAACGCGCCCGATCGGCGGCGAGTACCACAGCCTGCGCGCGGTACCGCGCGCTGCCGCTGTCGAGCACCCCGGCTTGCCGCAGCACCCACGCCAATACGCCGACGCTGGCAGAGATTCGTCACGAGGTCGAGGTGAGACCCTCTTCAATCGACATCGGCTGCACATGGCCAGCCGAAGTGGCGTGCATCATCAAGAGCAGCGGCGCCAAAGCAACTATGTAGGCCACTCGACGCGTAGGAGCTAAAACGACCGTGGCCGCTGCTGCTGCGATATACAAGCCAGTCAATGGTTGCGTGCGCGCCGCAAGTTCCCCCGTCATGAAGGTCGGAAAAATCGGCACGAATGCCGTGACACTCACAGCGAACGCGTAAACAACGAGGAAACCGACGAACCCGCCGGATATCATACGATCGATGACATGCTCATTCAGATGACGGCACCACCGGAACCGGCGCACACACAGACCGACGGCCGCTCCACAACCTGCGATAACCGCTGGAAACACCACAATCATCAAGAACCAGAGCACCGGAAACGAGTTCACACGGCTGGCGTCGTAGACGGTCGGATAGACCATAACGATGATCTCTGCTACGCCAATCCCGACAAATAGCCCGACAAGGCGCCGAATATGCAGCGTATACGCCCCCGGCTGCCTCAGCCGACCGAGTTTCTTCCGCACGCGGGTCAGTCATAGTAGCTCACCAGTCCATCCTCAGCCGCCCGGCGGAAGAGGTCGACGCGAGTGTCAGCCGGCCGCCCAGCGGCGCGGTACTTGTCTCGGATGCGCGCCACGTAGGTGTTGACGGTGTTCTTCGACAGGTTCAGGATCCGGGCCACCGTCTCAGACTCTCTCCCTCCGCGTAGTGCGCCAGGACGTCGGCCTCGATCGGCGCCAGGTAGTCGACGACGAAGTCCTCGTCGGCATCCAGCGCCGCTGCCCAGTCCAGGCTCGCGCTCGGCCTGCCGTCCAGCGCATCCTGGATCGCTCGCACCAGGTCGCTCGACGGCCCGGACTTGCGCACGATCGCCAGCACTCCCCCGGCAATCGCCTCACGCACCAGGATCGGGCTCTCTGCCGATGTATGAGGCGATGACGGGCAGGCCGCGCTGCTCGATCTCGCGCAGGTTCTGCGTCGGCGTCGAGCCATCCTCCAGCCGCAAATCCAGGATCACCAGCCCCCGACCATCGGGCCACTCCGCATCACGCAAGCTGGCGTACCAGCGCATCGACCACGGCATTCCGGCATCCTCAAACACCAGGCGGCAGCCCTTGGCAATGATGTCGTGGTCGTCAACCACAATGATCGAGCACGCCTGATCCATACCAATCTCCTCACCACTGCACGTGATTCAACAACAGAGCCCATGCAGACGCAGCCGGCCAGCACCAGCAGACAGATTAGTTACGGCAGCTACGCCACCAACACCTCATTGCGACTATCAGGTAATTCTCAATGATCTTTCAGTCGACCAGCGAAGTCGTTTTACTCAATCGTCACAACAAAAAACGTGCGCAGAGCAGCATTTCGGCTGACGCTTCAACACCAACAATGACGACTCAGCATCGCCCACCAGCGATTCCAGCGGCCCACATAGTGAGACACCGTAAAGATGTCAATTTCCACTTAGTCAACGACCGCGCTTCGGCAATAACTATGGGCTCAGCCGTGAATCACCACAAGACAAGTACGACACGCATTGTGGTCCTTCACCAACGCGGTCTGTCTGTCCGGCATCTGCACGCGCAGTACCACATGTCAGCACCCCTCGGTAGATCTTACTTCTGAGTCTCAACACTCAGACTGGTCACGATTACGCGCGCGAGTCTCACTAATCTCGGTTCCGCCAAGCGAATCGCAGAGCATCAGACGCAGCACCAGCGCCTGCGCGCAACGTGATGCGTCTACTCGCTTCGCTTTCCTCTCCGAATCCCGAATCGTTGAGTTAGGAACCCTGAGATGGCATATGAGCAGACAGTCGCCGTGGTCGATTACTACGAAGAGTTCGCACTTCACAGAGAAGATCCAACCCAAAAATTCTTAAGGATCTCAAAAGGTTCAACGTCAATGGCGAACACTTGGATTACACAGCGGACGCAGCAGGCAAAGAGGCAAACGAGAAAGCTGAGGCTCATAGAAGAAGCACTTCAGATGCATTTCAAAGCGACGAGTCACGACACGCCTACGACGAGGTCGCTGGAAGACAGCGACCGAAAAGCCGCTCAGATCCGACAGATCAACTGGATCGATGAGTCGTGGAAGATTACTGTTGGCAAAGACAATGGCCCGGCTAAGATTGCAGCCACGAAAGCCCGCAGCGCGGGAGAACAGACAATCCAGAAATTGCTACGTCGTGTCAGCGGTGGGTAGACTTTGCTGAGGCATGGGGAAGTCGACGCAGAAGAAGCGGCAAACGTGCCGAAAGGCCAAGGGGTTCGCCGACGAAGCGTACGTCCTCGACCTACAAAAGAGAGTCACGTCGCCGACGTCAACTCGCTCGCGGCGTCTGCTTCCGTGCAATCGAGCAGCATGCCAATGCAATAGAGTGTTTTCTTCGCGCTCTCCAAGAAGCCAACCCATTTACGTTTTGTGATATAGCATGGAGAGCGTCACACTCATACACAACACTCAAGCAGTACGACAAAGCCATCAACATCTGCCTGATCGCACTGAAAGGTCGTGCCGAAATTGACGAAGAATATTTTCTACACAAGTATACCAGCATGCTACTGCGGCGTTAGAGTCAAAGTGTCTACACTTCCACTACAGTGTCGACAAAAGTACTCAGAGCTTACGAAAGAAAGGCAACCTCAAAGGAAAGTGACGTTGTCAACTCCTTGAACGACTTCCGCAGCATGCGCGACCATATCGCTAATCAGAATATTCCGCCACACATGGTGTCGAAACTATCAACTTTCGTCGAGGCCCACATCAGCCGTCTCGAGCTCATCGAAAAACGCATCGCTGCAATCAAGAACGCCCCGGCGACGAGCTGGCTGATACTGACGACCTGAAGCCCTGGCGAGCCTCAAGCGTCAGCATTTTACTATGGTCTCTCGGCGATTGCAGTCTTTATCGGCATCGCCGCTTATTCATCCGGGAGACAACGACCCTCGCACCGGGACTCGCATATTCCCATTTGATCGGGGTATTGGGATACTTTTCACGATCTTACAGAACCACGATCAGGATACGAGCAAAATACGAGAAGGCCTGCCGCGATGCTCGCGCTAGCAGAAGAGAGCTCGGGCCGCTCAGGGCGCGCGCGTTCACTTGGTGCCGTCGAGATCAAGCGTACCTGAGGACCAACTGACACGAGATGATGACAGTTGATGATCCAACTGATCTGAAGTGAGGAATTATTACCATGGATACACGTGTAGTCCGATCAGTTACGACTCCACAGTGGCCACCTGGACTTTATCGGTCGTAGTCACATCTGGATTGATGATGACGACCGGGCCGACTCAGTGCGGTTTGCCCAGTTCGCACTCGCCAATGCACTGGCCCACACGGCACCAGGGCAGTTGGAGGTGCTCGTCTTCGATGATGCGCTCAGGGGCATTGCGGCACCGTTCCAGGAGGTCAACAGTGGCGGGGAGAAGATCCTGCGCCACATCAACGACGTTCAGGAGCTGAACGAGACCATCCAGCACCTGCACGAGCATGTGCGCTCAGTGCTCAACGTCATCCAGGGCCGCACAGAGAGCCTGCTGGACTTCCGCCAGCAGCTCTCACCCAAGGTTGAGGGCTTCAGGCTGGTCGTCCTCTCGACGATCTACGACCTGCTAAGTGACGAGATCAGAGGACAAAGCTCACCGTCCTACTCAAAGGCTGGCCCCGGCTGCTGGCGTCACCTTTCCTCATCCACTCCATGACGCTCAAGGTCAACGAGGAGATTCTCAACCCTGACGCAGCTGTGCGATGTTGAGGAGCGCACGGTTCTACGGCGATGACGGGCGGTGCGGGGCAGTTCGACCCGCAGAGTGCCGACGACCTCATCTCAGTCAGCCGCCGCGTCGCCCGTCGGCGGTTCGCCAATCGCGCAGGTGGAGCCAGTGGCCTTCAGCGAGGTGCAGCCGCTGGATGCCCCCTGGTCGCAGTCCAGTCGGGATGGCGTCAGCTTCGCGGTGGGCACCTATGGGATGTCCACCATCGAGGTCACCTCGGCGACGAGCTCAACCAGCGCCACAACGCCCTGATCACCGGCGCGGTCGGGCAGGGCAAGTCCAACCTCATCTCGGTGGTGGTGCACTCCCTGTGCCAGCGCTACTCCCCCAGCGAGGTCGAGTTCTACATGCTCGACTTCCGAGGAAGGTGTCACCCTCCAGGCCTTCGCCCCAGACCCGAGCACTGGCTCGTTTCTGCCGCATGCTCGTGTGCTGGGGCTGGACGCCGATCGGGAGTACGGCGTCAACGTCCTGCGCCATCTCTTCGCCATCTACCGCCAGCGCATGGCCGCCTTCGAGCGCACCGGCGTCCAGAACATCCGCCAGTACCGCCTGGCTGATCCCGAGGCCGTCATGCCCCGCATCGTGGTGGTCATCGACGAGTTCCAGATGCTCTTCGCCGACCAAGATACCGTCGCTACGACCGCCAGCGATCTCATCGTCAAAGGTGCCCGGCTGTTCCGCGCCTGCGGCATCCACTTCATCCTGGCCTCCCAGACCATTGGCAGTGGCGGCATGCTCGGGGGCACCACTGGTCAGGCGCTGTTCGCTCAGATCCCGGTGCGTCTGGCGCTGAAGAACTCCTTGGCGGAGTCCCACGCTACGCTCGGCCTCAAGAACGACGCCGCCAGCCACATCAGGTCTCGAGAAGCCATCGTCAACCTCGACTACGGCGAGCTGTCCTCCAACCGCAAGACCACCATCGCCTACGCCGACGACGCCATCCTGGCCGAGCTGCGCACCACCTGGTGGCAGCAGGCCCAAGGCACTGTCACCCCACCAGAGGTCTTCGAAGGCGAACACCGCCTCAGCCTGCACGACGACGCACGCTTCCTGACGAACCTGCCGAGCGGGCACGCCATGCTCGGCCGCCGCATCACCGTCGGCGTCGCGCCACTGGCAGCGGAATTCTCCACCGACGTCGGCCGCAACCTGGCCCTATTCGGCACCGGCCCAGGCCACACCATCTTGCTCAACGCTGCGCTCTCCTCGTGCACAGCACACCCGGCCGCCGAGATCATCGTCCTCCGACCTCGACCGGCGACTGGCCGTCACCGCTCGCAGACAGCGTGCGCACCGACTTCGAGCACGAACTCACCAGGCTCGGCAGCACCTACCGCCTTGTCGACAAGCACCAGGCAGACGCACTCATCGACGAACTGGTCGAGCGAGCCGCATTCACAGCCGACGACGCCAGTGCGCCGCCGGTCTACATCATCGGCTTCGGCCTGGAACGGTGGCGCAGCGACACCACCAAGATCAAGACGCTCTTCGCCAACGGCCCGCTGGTCGGGCATCCACCTCCTGGGCTGGTGGAACAAGTACTCCTCCTTCAAAGCCATGGTCGGGCTCGGCGGCGACAACAACTTCGACGTCCGCATTGCCATGCACCTCGACCATTCCTCAGCCCGCGAGGCCTTCAAGCAGCCCATCCTGCGCTGGACGCCGCAGGACAACCGCGCCCTCGTCTGGGACAGCGCCACGATGAGCAACCCACAGCTCGTCATCCCCTACAGCCGCATCAGCTGACGGAACGCGTCGCTCCACCAGGCTCAGCATCTCCCTCTCTCCCACCGCCGCGTCGAAGGTATCACATATGTCTCTCGCCGACGTCCTCGCCACCGTCGAGGTCCATCAGCAGCAGATCGAAGACCAGCTCTCGCAGATCGCCAGCTTCAAGACCAAGACCGAGGACTCCATCACCCTCGTCACGTCCGAGCTGGAAGGCGACAACGCCGGCCACGAGCAGCGCATGCTCGCCGCTCTCAGCCAGGCACTCGACAGCCTCGGCGGTGCCGAGAGTGCGCTCAACGAATCCGCAGACGGCTGCCAGCAAGTCATCAACCTCTAAGACACGAAACAGGAGCACCGCCATGCCCGCCCTCGCCAACGTCGTCGCAGCTGCCCAGCAGATCGGCAGCAACGCCACTCAGCTCAGCACTGGGACCAGCGCCACCGCCCAGTCCTTGTCTCAGAAGGCGGATGAGCTGCAGTCCGTCACTGCTCCCTCACAAACGGGCGAGAGCGCCGCCCAGCAAGTTCGCACTGCCAGCCAAGCTCTCGAGAGCTGCGCCGCCGCCATGAGCCAGCTCAGCTCCGCCGTCGACGACTTCGTCCAGCACGCTCAGCAGTAGCCCCTCATGCCAGAAACCATTAGCGAAGAGGCAAAGCAGGAGCTCCTCCAAAAGCTACAGGACGCACTTGGCTGGTGAGCAAAAACGCCGATACCAGCGCCCACGACGTAGCTGCAATTACCCACAGCGCTGCCGATGGCCATCAACTCACCGAGGTGATGCTGCAAGAAATGACAGCAGCAAGAGGTTACCTGAAGTCGTGCGCCGATCAGATCGAGTACGCAGTAAAGTAGTATCAGAGGCGATTCCACTTGACCCCACCTCCGGACGACTAACACCAAGGACTATAGGCAATGTCGCACAACTTTCCAGGAAGTGATTGACGAACCACATCGAGGCCGAGGATCTACTCACCTGACCAGCGGCACTACAAGGAAGCACTCGAGCCGACTTAGCGCTAGTCCTTAGTGACGTCTGCAGTCGAGTGTCCACATACTGTAAAGGACGTGCCCAGATGCTGAGAACCTGCAACAGCGTAAGGTTTTATAAGCAGCATCGCCAGGAGGATGCATTGTAGGCAGCAACACAAGCGAGGAACTAATTAAAGAATAACGGAACTCAACACTCCATCCAGTCGCCGACGAACGCAACACAGGAAGTCCAACATCGACTTCAACCTACGGTCGCCAATATATCTTCAGGAACTAACTCCGAAAAAGAAGACGAAGATAAAGCGCAGCTAATAAAGTTACCGCACGACGAGGCCGAAAAACAGGAAGGAAGATCGGCGCCGAACGACGCGTTGACAAAGAAATTAAATTCAGTGAACAAAAGCGACGGAAAGGAATATAATTCAATCTAGTGAGGCTTAACCCGGTGACTATCCGCCACACACGCCACCGAACAAAAATGGAATAAAGGTATCAGAACAGAAGGACAAAGACACCAAATGGAAACAATATCAAGAACAAATTTCTGGATGGAACTGCACCGACGACGGTAAAATCTCGGAGTATGTACTGTCGCGCGCCGAAGGCCGAGACGTCGCTTTACTATTACCACTAAGCAGGAAAGCCTCCTATTGAAATATTCTAGAAGCCAAGACGGCTAATAAAGGCCCGCTGTATTACGCAGAGAAAAATTGGAGCCAGGGGCCAAGCAGACAACATTATCGCTCAGGTCAGCAGATGTTGTCTCACCCATGGGCGCTTCAACTCGAGTGGCACGTTTCATCGAGAGAAGGAGCGCAGGCGACAAGCCTACTTCTTCATTAGCAGTCAAGTTATATTCAGTTAAAGTGATATTTACAGAGCTTTATGGGACACTTATGTGTTACGCTGTGGTATAGGAGGAAACCGAAGCAAGTGAGTACACCTTTACATAAACTACCCATACGTCGCTAGCGCGCTGGGTGCGCACCCACGAAACCCCAGAAGAAATCGTCTTCAAATGACCACTGGGAAAGTTCTTAGAGTGAACTGTCGCCAGAGATTGACATGCGTCAAAATGGGGGAAAGCCAAATGACATCAGGAAACGTTGACGCTAAGAGCATCGCAAACCATATCGAAGAGCCAGATAGACTCGACGACCCGTCAAGTCCTGAACTGATGGATATAATTTGGATCGCCAGGGAGTGCACGACACTCCGTCAACTACAGATCTCCTAACAAACCTCATATCATCGCTGGAGCAGCAGAAACTCCGCGTTTATTTCCTTCGCTGAGTGCGATGCAGACATCTTCTACAGTTCAGCACGGTGGACATCACGCCAAACTCGGAATGTAGCTATGACTGCGATGATCACTGCATTCGATCCGCTGTCGCCTTTCGCATGATGCAGAACTCAAATTTCGTGCAGGATCCTCGACGCGATTCTTGGGCAGTCCTTGGGATACGCCGTTTGATTAACGATTCGATTGGTCGCACAGACTCCTTCACCCGCTCCAAGTTACCTGCCCATGGAACTCCTCATTACAGTTCCAGACGAATGGCCCGGCCGGTGAAATAGTTGCAGAATCATTGCTAGAAAGCGTACTCCCAGAACGATACACAGAGATATACCTGCGCAAGATGAATACCGCACCTCGTGTGCTTGACGATGACCTCTGCGCCGGCTTCGATGTGAGACCATTACTTTGAGGAAATTCAGCGATACGCTGCCACATTTCCACCACGCCTCGGCATACAGTAGCACTGCGCTCGATGCAGTTGCTAGCGCACAGCAATAACAACGAAAGTAAAGTAGCATGGCTGACGTTCAAACCAACAGCACCCTGACTACTACCGCCATTTCCGGCTTCAAACGGAAAGCATCAACAGCCTCAATCCACGCAGAGATGTCGAGCGCGTGCGTCGGCAATGGCGACTGCTAGCTTCTTAGCGGGCATTGAGGGCGATGAGGCCAGTCGGAGCTCCGCCTATTGACATATAGGCTGCCCTTGTCTTCTTTCAAGGATAAAACCATATGGTCAGTTCAGGCTCGTCTATACGCAACTCGAGAGGCTAGCTAAGATCACTGCGGATCCGCTGGTATGCACAGTCCGGTTAGTCTGTCAAGTATCCTTTCATTAACTTCACCCGCTCTTCAGATCAAAGATGCAAAGAGTAAGGATGCCGCAATCGTGTTGAATAAACGAAATATCGACTTTACCAAGAACTTGGATCGGCGCAAGATGAGGACAGCAGAAGAACCGTGCAACAGGAAAGCGAAGCACATAGCACGTCAATGGCGGCAACGCGCCCCTTGAGCGGCCGCAATGGGCAAGAAGCGGCAGAGAAATTGAAGATAGCTTACGCGGCCATCGAAGTATGTCGCAATGACGAAACCCGTCAAAGCTATGACGCAATGCTCACCTTCACACCAGCTGACTCCCAAGAGATTGACTGATTGACATGGAAGTACTACTTTGCAGACGACTATGATGTCGTTTCGCGCGTTGCGCAGCAGGGCGCGCAGTTTTCGACGGTCGAACTCGAAGGTATGTGATTTCGCGCAGATCGAAAACTTTTCCATGGCGACTAGCAAGTTACAGTATGCTAATCAGGCGCATACATTCTTAGATCTTGATCTGCAGAATGTGACTGATGTAAATACGTGCGAGGAGGCGCATATTTAACTCTTGATGAGAACGAAAAGCGCTGGACCAATTATCGTCGTGTCCTCGACATCGCATCAGACTCCCGTCTCCTGTAGTCGTATTGTCGGCCGCCTGGGCATACATCAAAATGCGGAGATACGACGAAGCCGTCGAACCGCGCTTGACCGCTCTTGAGAAGGATCCAGCCACTGCGTCGTCTACCATTCAAGGCGTGGAGCAAAGCGTACTTCGTTGCGGTCGATCACCTGTGTCTCACGTTCTGACTTATAGTGGCTAAATATCGCTTTAGCGGCTGGACTCGAGAACGTCAAGATAAATGATAGAGAAGATCTGACGAGTCTCTGAGGCTCCTAAACAAGCAACTTACATGACGCTTGATGCGTGCGCGAATTGTTGCTGAGGCAGGCACAAGGCCGTCTGAGTACATCAGCCTTCATAATCACGCGACTTGAGTTGATTCTGTCAGCGCATGCAGGCAATCTACGACATGCCCGGTAGAGGTGCCGACCTATCCAGAGGCCCGGACAAGCCACCCAGAAAGCCGCCACTCGGGACCCCTTAGCATTCTACATAATTTACGTTGCAGTATTTATGGTGTTAGGAGTGCATGGTTCTCTGCTGTATCTTCCTGGGCTTCTCATGGTGCCGCTCCCCGTGCTGGCATCAAGTCTACTGGGGTCTGCCGGTCACGGCGACACAAAGACAGCGTGCAGACATGAGCGTGCAGACAGAACGCGCGGAAAGAGAAGTGTCTAATGCCAGTCGGCGGCCAGAAGAGTAGCAGACAGCAGCCCGTGAGGCTTACTCGAGATCAGATCAAGGAGATTGAGAAGCAGCTCAAAGAACGTAAGTCTCTTGACTTTGATCCTTTACGACCTGGCGTGGACGAGAAGAATAGAGTTATTTGCTGGAGATTCTAAATAATCAAGAAAGATGCCTATTTACATATACTGCCATCTCATGTTACCTCGTTATAAGATAGTACTGTAATGAGGAGGTGCCTCTCATGCCGTCCGCTCACTCTCAAGCAGAATATCTTGCACCACGCGGCAGGTTGAGGCCCTCCCACGACGCCAGAGCACTACATCACTGGCCTATATGCCTCGAACCCTGGCCGCACCGGAAGGCACCAGCGGGGGACCACCGATCAGTCTTCCACTGGCAGGACGGCACTGAGCAGCCACGCCAGGTCACCCTGGCCGGCATGGTATCGACACCACTGTTCATCTACGGCGGCCTTGGCATCCACGAGGGCAAGACCGCTTAGTAGCCCGTTGCCCAGACATCCCTGCCAGCATGCAGCAGGTCTACATCGCCAACCACCCGGGCCATCTGACTTGTTTCACTGCTCCCCTCCATCGCTGGGGACGTCTCAACCTGACTGGTGCCACCACCGGGACTGGCTTGACACTCAAAGAGCAAGGCGAGTACCGACATAAGCCACCATGCTTGAGTCTCTTCCTTCCATCCAGCCGCTCAGGACGAGCTACGCGCCGCTGGATCGCTGACAGTTTCAGTGCGCTGAGAATAAAGCGGCAGAGTTGCGCCCACGCAGCACGTAAACAGATAATTTTACAGCACGGTTGAGACCGGATGGCAGCCTTAAACCATCAGGGTTCAAACCGCCACGCGGACGGCCAGACGCATAGCGTGTGAGCATGAGTTGACACCAAAGGTCGCCAGTGTCGCACCGGTCGTTAGCCTGACTGCCACTTCGGAACCGTTGTCACGCCGTGGCCGGCTCAGCCAGTTCCTCTAGACAGTAAAAAGCCTATCGGACCATCGAATGACTAACAGCACGCTCGATCCCCGATCGAGACGACGATGCATGCCACCAACGCCCACTTAAGGATTTAAGGGAGTATCCCAAGAGGCTCATCTCCTTTGCCGCCCACTATGTACCGTGGTGGCGGTTCGTGTACCCACTTTGATGATCCTGGCTGGGATTTTCCTCTACGCCATTATGACTGAGAAGTATTCTATCTGATGCAACCGTTGCGACGCTGTACTATCCCGTGTTCTTATGCATGGTTTGCATGGTTGTTCATCGGGAGCTACTGCGAGCGAGTGCGATTGTCGAGCATCATAAGCAGGCTTGCTCACCGAGCCACGTGCATCCCATTGTGGCGCCTGGGAACAATGGTTCTTGCTTTTATGCAGTTTGCTTTTTACTATTGCTGCCAATGCTTTTTGTGGCGCTGCGGTTCTGGCTGGCAGGCCCAAGCATTCGGATTTGCTAGCTGGTGGAGGTATCGCTGTCGGTATGCTTTGCCTTTTCCTGTACTGTACTATTCGTGAGACTGCGCGCTAAGGAGTGGGTCGACGACGAAAGGAGGTCGGAGTCGATTGAAGCAATACATTTGAATATTCCACGCTTCGCAAAGTTCCGGACTTCGATGTCTTCCGCAAGTATGAATCTACCAAGCAATGAACTCAGTTCCGCTAGTTATATTTGCGCACCTGAGCATATAATGCTAATCTAAATTAGATATGCCTGCCAACCATCATCCTCTTCCCTCCACCACTGCCTGGGGTAGCCAAAGCTGCCCTCCTCGCCGTCTCCTTCACCTTGCCGGCATCCTCCTCATGATGCTCAACGCCTCGGCTGCGCGCTGTTGCAGCTGGGAGCACTGGCAGGCTGCACGCGCGGCCGCTGGGCGAGTTGGCGACGCCGTCTTGGTGCGGGCCGCTGTCGACGTTCTTCGAGTACACCTTCCCGGCGCGATCAGGAGCGGGCGGTGACCGAGCGCTTCCGCCAGACGATCCGCGAGGAAGCACCGGCCCCTACGCGATGCGCGTCATCGAGGCCTTTCCGCTTCGACCGCCAGGGACAGTGCGATAGCCACGCCTGCGCTGTTAGACGATCTGGCCCGCACCAGCCTGGGCCTGCGCTTCGGCGACCCAGCCTTCGGCCGTGAGGTCTATGCCGACATCCGCCACCAGCCATGGCTGCCGAAGAGCGCTGGCATGACGCCCGCGTCGACGCGACCCCTTTGGTACTACAGGGGTAGAGCAGTGCTCCTACCCCGTTCTTCGACTTACGTGTCCGCTGGGAGTACACCGTCACGCCGCGGCACCGCTTCCGCAAGTTCGCCGTCGTCTCCGACTGCCAGCGCCATGACCAGCTGGTGGGCCGAGCGTGGGAGATGAGTGTGTGGTACCGCCGGCCGGTGCCTGGCCTGGCTGTTTCTGGATCCAGAGGTCTTCGCCCTGGAGCAGTTCAGTGTCAACGGCACGCCGGCGCCGTTCACGCGGCAGGTAGAGGATGCAGGGCAGATCTGGCGTCGTCGACCTGGGTACCGAGGTCATCACAGACGACAAGCCGGTCGTCATCGCCTTCCGGTTCCGTTCACCGGTGCCACGCAACGGGCTACGTCTTCCATCTCAACATCGATCGCCCGACCAAAGGGACTGGACGTGGAGCCGTCCTACGACGCCGACGCGATCGAGCGAGTCCGCCTGATGGACTTCGCGTCCCGTGGCGATGGTGGACGCGTCTCCGAGGAACTGCAGTGCAGCAGTCGTGCGCTACCGCTACGACGGCTGGCTCTTCCCAAGAGCAGGGCTCGTCTTCGCCTGGACGCTCCACAATGAGCGAGGTGGTCAGCTTGACCAAGCAGCCGATGCGCAGCCGCAAGCCAACGCTTCTGAGCGAACGGCAGACCGGCCAGCGCGCATAGGCGAGTCGATCAGTCAGCACGGGCACGACGACGCCCGCCCAGCGCAGGCCGCTTGACGGACGCCGCGTGCCCACGGGTGCGACCACGATCGGATAGAGGCCCCGCTGTACGGGGCCTTCATTCAGCAGCCACCCATGCTGCTCACCTCCCTCCTCTCGGCTGACATCCCTCAGATTGCCAGGCATGTATGGTGGTGCCGCTGGTGACCGCTCGACGCTGGTGCCGTGCGCGATTCCTCCTCCACCAGCCAAGACGAGCAGTGGTGGCTCATCGCTCGCCAGCTGGGTCTGCGGCCGCAGCGCGCCCGCACGCCGAGCGCGGGCCTGAGCCAGGAAGCCCCTGGCCCACGTCGCCGGCATCTCTACCCACACCTACACAAAAGTCCGAGAAGGGCGAGTCCCGCCCCGGCACCCCGATGAACCTCGCGCCTGCGCACCCTCATCGCCCTGGCAGCGGCGCTGGACATGTGTGTGGAGAGCTGGTGGGAGGGATGAGTGAGTAACTGCGTCTTCTACGACAGCTGCGGCAACTCGTGGAACTGCTCATGTTGCAGTGGCAGATACGCTCCATCGTTCCACCTGCTCGTGAGAACAGACAGAGTCCACCTAGGTCTCGATTCACTAATCGACCCCTCAGTCGACAGTGCTACTCTTCCGCTTCTTAGCCGTGAGTGAAAATGACCCCACGAGGAAGAGTCTTGCCGCAAGGTCAAACTCTGATCTTTGACGATCCCACTGCACTGAGAACTCGAACCGAGTTCCGTTGCTCTCACCCTCGTCCGTTCCGTGAGTCCATGTGATTGACGGCATCTCCTCGGTATTTACTTCTTCAGGAACACCTGAAGCAAATATCACGGTATTCATAGACGAAGTGCTGCCCTCGCCCGTTTCTTCCACCGACACAGAGGTTCCTGACATGCTCCACACCCCTGAGCAGCCTCTTTTCACCTGATCTCTCCGCTCAGCCTGCAACTCCCCATTTTCCGTCACTTACTGTAAGAACAGCAGTCTTCCAACTCTCCGTATCATTAAAAGATATGTCCCAGGTGCCAGCGGCGAACTTCTTGAATGCCAAAGTGGAGCGAGAACAGCCGACCAGAGGAGCGATAGCCGTACCCGGCAGCCACGATCGACAGGTACTTGATCGTTTCGCGACGACCAAGAGCGCGGGTGAGAAAAACGAATCTGCTGTCGCATAGCTCGAATCCTTCGAGGTGAGGTGGAAAGCGGGTGTTGAGAAGCGCCCGTAACTACCCAAGAAGATCTACACCTGCCGTCGGAATTTCCACAGTTGATTTATGTCAACACCCTTCAATCTTTCTCGCCAACCCCTGAGCATGTTTGAGTACTACTGCATCATCCAAGATGTCGCTACGTCAGCGGCTTCGACCGCCTGAGAGCCAGGCCTGCCAGCACCCCAGTCCCGACACCAAACAGGAGCGACAGTGACGAGGTCACACCACTACCTGCGCACCCTCATCGCTCTGGCCGCAGCGCCGGACATGCGGGTGGAGGAGCTGGTCGGAGGGATGAGTGAGTAGTTGTGTCTCCACGACAGCTGCAGCAACTCGTGGAACTGCTCATGTTGCAGTGGCAGATATGCCCCGTCATCTCTGCTCACTTTGACCAGAACCCGCTGCAAGGCCGCATCCATTACTGTAGCCAGCGCCGGGTTAGACTCAAACACTCTGTTGGCAAGACTGACCACGATTCATCGGCAACTCTATCGAGCAGTTCCTAAATTTTCTGACGTTCGGATTCATCTGCGATCGACGCATTCTTTAGCGTGCGGCACTCATGAGCGACAACGGCCGCAGCAAGCAGAAGCGTAGCAAACCTCTGCTGCGCTTCCTCGCTACTCATAACGTAATTCGGATCAGCCGTCGCAGTGGATAGCTCAGTCACCGCATCGGCGAGATGAAATTTTCGCCAGAGCTGTACCATCGATCGCCGCACCAATCTTCGTCTGCTCCTCTGGAGTCTTCTAGTGAGCAATGAGCCGAGCCTTGCTTTCAGATGGATACGCCGTTTCGCCCCACCAAACCTTAAGCTGAGGAGCAACCGCTGAGACAACAATAGTGCCCGCGATGGACACCCGCGACTGCCAACACAGTAACAACTGCAGTGCTCAAATCAGAGGGCTCACTCGTCTCGTCATCCCTCATCGCGATCGACTTCAACCAGCTCGGTTTGTCCGCATATCTGATTGGTCTCATCGTCGAGAAGCGCATCACGGTATGTACCTTCGGTGCTATTCAGCGTGCGAGGTGCGTTCCCTCGGGATGATGACGCGGTAGAGCGGTCTCGTTGGCCATGGCTTCTCTAATTTAGTTTGAATAAGCAGCGAGCTGAGACGTCGAAAAGCCTTCGGTGTTCCCCACCGAAGCGGACGCCTGCATAGTATAGGCTGGGGACCTCTCTGCGCACCATCGCCACTTTTTACTGTCGCTCCCCGATGATAGTCTAGACTTATTAACCGATGCGCCAAAAATCACCACTTCAAATAATGAGTTCATACCTATAGCTCGGCGGCATTATGTTTGTAGAGGCTATCAGTAACAGATCCTTTGTGTCGCGTCATCAACTTGTGACTTGTGGCCTAGATCCCAGGAAAGGAAGTAGAGGCATGATTGGACTGTGTCCTTGAACAGACAAGAAGACACACCTGTTCTATCTGCCGCATCACAAGATTTGAATTTATGATTTCTCGCCATTTCCTTAGATGTCCGGGCTGCGACAAGCCTTTACAGCACGAATCGGCATCGACACAGCCGACAACACCCGATTTTACCTTCCTTGCCCAATCTGCAAGGTGTCTATTCGGGGTCAGATGGATGGCGATGATTTAGCAAGCCACCGCATCAACTTTGAATGCAGGGTCATTCAAGAAGACGACCTGAGCAATAACTCACCCGTTATCACCATCAATCCGTTTGTTCCTTCGCGCTACGACGCCGACTTTTTCGATGGACTCGGTGCATTTCCGACGATGACCTTGCATAGTCTACTGGGAGACGAACGTTTTCTGGCGTTCCAAGGCGAGCATGGCCAAGGGCGTGAGGTAGCTCAGGAACTGTGGCCGACGGTGCGTATGGTGTCGCTAATATAGCCCTCTTTTCCGCTGATTCGATACCAAAGGAATGACGTTCCATATGATCCATCAGCCCTTGCCACCAATAACCCAGCATCCAAGTGTAACTTCGTAGATCCTGCCGGAACAGTAGAGATGGCTTGATCGTTGAGTGGAGCTACTTCTCACGTTCGCATAGTCCCATCCGGACGCCGAAAACACTGTAGTGGTGAACTCATCTGCACTTGCTGTCGGTGCCACGGACACCGCTCCAGCGATGACCAGCAGCACGCTCATGCAGAGCATCATCAGTCGTTTCATCTTGCTCGTCTTGCTCATCGTGATCCTCCTCGGGGATGAGGGCGATGGAGCTGTTGACCCAGCAGCACGTCCTTGCCTGCACTTTGAGGCTATACCGCCTAGACGATTAGTAGTGGCGCACGTCACCAACTGTGATGAAACCGTAATAAATAGTGTGGTGGCAGCCAATGCGGCTGAGTGAACGTTGGAGGAATGACGCTAAAGCCGCCCTGTGAGCTGGCGTCTGTGGGTGCCAACTTCCCAGGGCGAGTCGATATGGTGAGCATGCTAAAGCGCTGGCGGCGTGTACCTGTCCGTACCTGTGCCGCAGTGGGGACAGGTCAGGATCCGGTGCCCGCTAGCACCAGACGACAACACAACGAGCAGCCGAGAGCAACCGTCACCCGGTGCCCGTTTAGCAGCGGACAACGACGTTGCCAGCGGACGTGTCACCGCTTTCGGGACTGGGCTCGAACAAGTGTGGGTTGACGCGACTGGAGAAGCGCAGCGAGGCACGGCACGACTGTTGATAACTCAACGTATTCCGTCGGCGGCATTGTGCTGATTTGCTGTTGCGGCTCCCGCAGTAGATCTCGCTGCATCACTGTCATTAGTACTGCTATTCTTCATCGCAGGAAGAGAAAGCGGTGCTACGTCCAGAGCCTCGCTACATTGCCGTGTAGTGGTCTTGGTCAAGTTTTCGAATGGTTTTTAAAAATGTGCTCCACAACCACTGGTGTTTCGGAGCATTTGAATTGGCTTAGCCATGTCGCATTGTTCGTTATGCGAGTACTGTGCATCAAGCGGAGTATGTGGTTCCTGCTTGCACTGTCTTCAGGTTGGTCAGCAGTAGCGACACTCATCTGGTTCCGAAAACCGCTGATATACTGTGGGTATCGGAAACTTGAAGCCTTCAAGTAGCCTTCGACATACATTGGGGAGCATGCTGTGTATCGTAGGAGTCAATAATTCTGTGTTCGGGATTTTTCGAATTTTGCTAGTGCTTGCCGCCCGCCAGAATAGAAAATGATTACTCGACCTCATTGTGCGTAACGCGTTGGGTCGTCCCAGAGAAACGGTAAAATAAGGTGCCCTCAGTTTGTTCGTTTTCGAGTCATTTCGCGAACTACTTTGCCTCGTAGTTCCTCGCGAATAGAGTACTCACTCCGCTTCTTTTCTGTCGCTTTTGAACGCACCATCTAGCCCATTAATCCAGCGCGTCATGAAAAGCATAGTCGAAATTCATGAGTTAATGACTAGCTGTTGCGACACCTTTGTCGTCCAAATCCTCATACACTTGGTCCCAAATGCATGCAAACGCACCCGTCGCAGCACCGTCGTCAACACTAGATACCGGATCATCGAAAACAACGATGCGCTCCCCGGTAGGTTGGCTCCATTCGATCCAATGTCCTCAGGAAGTATAGTAGTGCGACAGATCGCTGCTCCCCTCACTGAGATGCCTGCTTTCGTCCATTGCGCTGAATTGAGTACCGTCTCCGTCAGACAGCTCGAAACGTCAGCTCATCCTCGTCCGAAAGTAGCGCTGTAAGTCAGTTGTGAGGAGCCGAGCAAAAGTGAGCTCGATCCTGCTGGCTGTTCTTTAGTTGCTTCAGCTCTGCTTTTGTTAGCTTGAGCTGTTCTTGGGTAGAACTGAGTTTGCTCAGCTTGCTCGCGACCTCTTTGCTTGCGGTATATGCTTCTCGCACTCTGCTCCACGTAATACTGACAACGTCGCTGCAAACCTGTTCCTTGAGCTGGTCGTAGTTGTCGATATCGTTGTTGTGCTCGCGGATGATTGCGTTGAGAGCCTCAACATCTACTTTGCCAGACAACGAACTGCCCGTGCTCGATTCTTCTGCTGTCAATGGCTGAACAGCTTCTCCCGCTTAGGCAGGCAAGCTGCTGACGAAGGAATGCCAAGCGTTCCTTCACTGCGCGATGAGGTCAACGATGGCGTCTAGTGCGGCCTAGCCAGCGTTTGTCCTAGCCTCGTCAAGAGACCTCGGTGGCTCCAAACCCGCTTACAAAACCGCTCGCTACTGCTCTTCATATGCAGCGAGTTGCGTATCAAGTGTCTCAACTGTCTTCTGTACCTTTCTTCAGTGACTCACTCGAAATGCCGGTTCAGTCGGTCGATCACGCCCTCTGTATGAGGACTTCGCGAAGAGGGCACCGGTCGCCTGCGCGGTGCAGCTGCATGCCTTCCTGAACCCACGCGGCCGCTATGGAGGTCTGCTTTTGGAGTGCGTCAATGGCTTTGGACGTCACTGTCTGCAGGCAGAACGCTACTCACTTGAGTAGCTGCGTCTGTTAGTGGGATGCTTAGGTCCGACAGTTCGGTGATCCTGTCTGTAGTCGCTGAGGATGCGTTTGATTTGTTGATCGACGTCAACTCTGACATATCTGAGAAGTGATTGCAACGCATCATCTCAGCGCCTTTGATGAACTGCCTGTATTTACGTCCGTCGTCACTGACATCGAGTCACCTTTGTAACTTACCGGCTACTTTTGTGGCTCCCTCTGTCCAATTTTCATTGCAGTTATATCCAGTTTCCGCTGAGCTGCTTTTTCAGTTGAGGAATAGTTGTCTCACTTACTTCGTCGATAGCTCCTCAAGTTCTTCGCGTCTATTTTGGTTGTCAATGTTCTCACTGAAGATAGAGCAGCGACTCGGTTTTAGCTGTCCAGTTTTAAGATTCTGTGTCGATGTAATCAGCGTTGAATATACAGAGTCGTGTTGAGAGCGCTTCGTCTTGACTCCTGATATCCCGGGCGTGTTGGTTGTCATCCTTGACTGTCAGTACTGTGCCGTCACTCCAACTCCCTTTGTAATTTCAGCCAGGAGTGCTGCAAGCGTCGATTTTACCGCTGCCATTGCCGCCGTAAATGACGTTAAAGCGCGAAGTCAGTATTGCTTTGTTGGTGCCAGTTTTGAAAAATGCGGTAGTCCTTGATTTGCTTTGATCCGAGAGATTTGCATCGATGTTTCCTTGTTGCTCTTTGATTATAAATGATGTATTTGTATTTGGTTCAAATAGACAGGTATTTTTGTGAAATGTTGCTACGCTACCACTCCCACCCCTCGCTCCATCACTCTCTCTACATCCACTCGCGCCTTGGCCAATACTGCTTCAGCGTCGCTACCAAGAATTTCTTCTAGTCCCCAGATTCTGACCGTCGCCTGCCGTGGCAACCAGATACCGATGCGCTCGGCTTGGTAGTCGTTGTCGAGATCGAGGATGAGGGTAGCCCAGGAGCTGCATGAGGACTTTCTCTGCACCCACGGCGCTGTGATGGTGTCCATGACCTTGAATTCGAAGAGGGTATCGTCGATGAACCAGTCGCCATCAGCGCCACCAACCTAAGGAGTGCACCGGTAAGCGGATTTTCGTGTACTCGACGCCCTTACCGGATCATCAGTGCGCCACTGCTCGACTCGCGCCTGATTCGCCGACGCGCAGGTTGAGCGATCGTCCGCGAGCATGGCGGTGGAATCGAAGCAAACAGATCACCGACGGTTTTGCTTTCGCGTGCAACCGTTCTCCCAGGAGCTGAAGAGTGCGCGCAGGCCTGCCCGATATAACGCCTCACACCAGGTGAAGATGATACTAGCGCGATCTTTATCTTCGTCGGTGCCTTGGATCATTAGGTTCTCGGCTTCGTGGAAGCTATCTGCCAGCATCTCTGCAATGCGCTCGCCCTCTTTCACTGGAGCCGCGTGCAGAAACTGAATGCCCTGACGCCAAGGGCGGACGCGCTGTAGGGTGCTCAAACTGGTCAAGCATCATCCTGGTGCGGATGTCGAAAGCGGTGCCAACGGTTGGTGAGTGCCGTCGTTTGTCCTGTACTTCCTCCGGCAGCGGGACGACCAGTGGCGCCTTGGCCAGGTCATAGAAGCCGAGCTGCCTGGCGAACTCCTTGCCTGCCTTGGATTGGCCGCGGCGGCTAGGCGAGCTGGGGCGCAGTCCTCCAGCAGCTGCGAAAGGGTGATTGCTTGTCGTTGAGATGGGTCGTCAGGGTCATGGGAGGCTCCACCGCAGGATTGAGAGGGATATACGGCAGTGCAGAGCCGAGCGACGCCGGTGTCGCCACAGGGGACAGGGGCTGGAGGATGACTCCAACAGGGACGGGCTGCGTTGCCGCAATCGATAGTAGAGCCGTCAGGCTCGCGCCAGTAGCCGTCTCCCGTCCTGGCGGGCTGTTGCGGCCGAATCGTGATCTGATGCGGGCAAGACGCGGCGCACTTGCCGCGCGGGCCCACATCCTGCTACCAGGGCAACCCGAGGCGTCCTGCGAGCTACCCGTACCCGGCGACGAGATTTCGTGCCTCTTTAGCGCTGAGACGTCACCATCGCAGCGCGACAGAGCAGCAGACGCCGGTGAGCCGGCGTCCAAAGTGGAGATTGAGATGCCTGCGCCGCTACGCTGCCTGCAACTTACTCTCAACAATTGTCACCCGGCCAGCGAGATCCTCATGCTGCGTGGTGAGCAGCCGTAGTCGAGCGGCTTGAAGCGCGGCGTCTTCCCGCTGAGTTTCGATGCTCACTGAGTGCGTCGATCCGCTTGGTCACTTCCTGATGGTTGCGACGATCTTCCGTCTAGTGCTGCAAAAGCGAGTGTCAATTTTGCATTGGAAATGAGCACCAATGGCGTCGAAACTCTCTTCCATGCTGCTGCGTACGTCTTTTATCTCATCACGTACACCTTTAATTTCGCCACGTACGTCCTTTATCTCGCGTTCGAGTTTGCCAATGCGATCATTGATTCGTCCCTCGACAGCATTGAGGTTAGTGGTTAATAATTCTTGTATGCGTTGGAAGTCTTTTTCAGTCATACTTCATTTGCATGGTGGGCTGAGAGTAAAGGGCGCGTGCTAGAATATACTTGATACTGCTTTGGCGATATTTTATAGTATGTAGAAACCGCGAGAAAATGGCAAGGTTAGTAAGAATGGACGTACGAACCGCCAACGCCCCATACATCAATCCAGCGACTAGCGTAATCCGCAATCGGTATGATCTTCGCGATGCAGCTAACTTAGCGTGAACCGAGCAAAATACGCGACACTCATGGCAGGAAGGTAATCTAGGAGTGGCGGCCAACTCGCTAGTATCTTTTCATAATGTTATGGAATCTTGAAGTCTGGGTGACGTCGCAATGCGAGCTGATCTTAGTACCTGCATCAAGATAGCTCAGCGCCTCAAACGCTCCGGAAAGTCTCTTCGAGGAAGCGGAGGTAAGCTGACACCCCTGAGGGTCCTTGTCGGTGTAGACACGACCTTTCAGTAAATCGTATCGCGCTGTCCCGTGGCCGATCGCATCGTTGTTGACTGAAAGGAGCTAGCAGAACTTCCAGCCAGGCACCATCTCGACATACGCCAATTTCGCGGGCGTAGATAGCCTGTTATACTGCGCGATAGGAAGACGCTCGCCGTGTTGTAGGAACCATGTCAGGATGTGTGTCGCCAAAGCGCTGGATCAGCCTGTTTGATCTGAATTTTGTGTCGCCATTAAAATCCAAAGACACTTGCAAGACGCCTCGAATCCTTGTTGGTAGAGATCGCGAGCGATCGTGAACTCATCGCGAACTAGCGTTAGATCCTCGAGATCTCGCTTTGCGTTGTCGTCGACCCAACGCGGCCAAAACGCCCACGCTCCACACTTCGTACTTGGTAATGAAGTGAGTCGAGCGCAAGCTACGTCTCGTCTCGAGTTGTTCAATCGTCGCCGCGTGCTCGCGAAGAAAATCGATATAGTTGGTGACTATGAACTGCCCGTCGATACTTACGATGAAAATCGTTCGAGAAGATAATCGGTACCAGTAAGCGACTGCCAGGATGTTAACTGTTGCCTGAGTACGGCCCTGATATGTTACAGGCTGTCCGTTGGCATAGTCGCCCCAACAGACTGACGCCGAACTTGTTGGATGTCGTCTCGAACATCACCCAGTTCTACGGTAGGAAGTACTGGAATAGCATGGTCTACACCGGGACCGACGAACCAGTAACTTCCCCTTGTGATGATCCTGCATCGCAATCGATTGATACGGTGGTCGGTAGTTCAAATGCAGCAGTATTTTCAGCTCCCGGTGATTACGCAAATGTAAGAAGCGGCCTAGGGACTGAGAATGACGTCCATTCTGATGGTCATGCCGCTAGTTCCGTTATCCTTGGGTGCTGGGTTATGTCTGCGAGCCCACCAGTGGACCATACGGAAGTTCGTCGATTTGGTGCGATTGATGATGGCTAAGCATCAGCGACGCCATGGTCAATACAGGGAAGTGACATTCCAAATCACCAGCCCCTGCGCACTTACAGATGCAGCTCGCATGGACAAAATAATGGCTCGAATAGTCCCAACGCCAACAGGGACAATCAAAAGCCTCGATGCGACCTCATTAAGGATCCTCCAACCGATGCCACAGTAGTGGGCAGTGGAAACGCTCACATCTTTCCACAGAACTGTATTTCGTTATGTATCAACAATTGGCACGGACCGAGATGTAATCGTCCATTGGGACGTTTTGCTAGCAGCCCGAACTTTATTCGTGAGGTCAAACAACATCAAGGAGGAATGTTTCCATGTTGATGGCAAGAAGATCGGCAAAGACATTTATCTCAGCCTAGGAACGTTCACCGTGAAGCGAGTCTCAAAGTCGTGCTACAAGGTTTATGATAGGTACGACTTTGAATGGGACCGTCCTGTCAGTCGAGCGATTGCCGAGTTCGGATGGGCACGCAATTTAACGTTCGCGCAAGTGGCTGTCTTCACGAAGGCTAGGCACCGACCGGAAGCACTGACATCGGCATGGTTGGTGGTGCTTGTAAAATAATCGCGAGCACCACCAACCAATTTCATTTATATTTGACCACCTACAGAATCGCAATACAAGAACAAGCAACAACAATCTATTGCATGTTCGTCTTGTGAGTTTTATAATTATTGTATGAAGATCAAAATATAATACATGATCATTATCTCACCTGGGATCTTTTGCCGTAGGCGCGATTATATTATATATATCTACTAATGAAGCGACAGAGTGCCCTAAGTGTCTAACGATAGAGTTACCGAAGAAGCGCGCTCCTGCGATGCCCTATTCGACATGATTCGGGGATCCGCCGTGCGTTCAAGCGGCGGAAGAGTAGAAGCAGTCATACTTGCACAGTCTCAGACTCAGATCGATTGTTAAAACTGCAGCCGATTTCTGACTGCGGGAATGACTGCTCCGACTGGACACACGACACCAGCGAGATACCTGATTCGTCACCAAAGATTGACGAGATGTCGGGCGAAGCTCGGCGAGAACTCCGCTTCCTATCAAGAAGAACTCGACACTCAATGTGTGTGTAACAAAGTTCGCTGAACGAGAACATGGGCGGCACAGCTCCAACGAAGTTTAGCAATCGGGACATTTTATGCATTTCCAAGAAGAGTGGCAGGTTTGCATATATTCTTCAAGAGTTATAAAACACCAATTTTGTCCACTTGGCTGCGTCAAAGTGCGACCGAGTTAGGATTACTCATGCTGGAGAAATGCCCTGCTGTCGTCGCTTTAACCTCCTCTTACAAGTCCTGCACCACCTTCCTTACTGCATCCTTACTAGCGCCCAGTTTTTGGGCGGTGGCTGTAGCTCGTCCCGATCTGTAGCGCAGGCCTGACGCACCCGCTCCTTGGAAGGCAGGGCCGGCTGGGTCGTGCAGCAACGTCTCCCTGCCTGCTTGCAGTTGCCGCGCCACCGTGGTGCGCAGTGGAAGCCAGCGTGTGGCGATCTAGTGTCATCTACGAGAAGAGCAGAGACACACTGCTCCTCACTACCTCTTGTCATTTCTGCGCAGCCATTAGATGCTTGCTCACCCAGCCTTATCGCTCAGGCGAGCTCCAGGCCGATGTCGATGTAGGCACTGTCCCCGAGCGTGGAGCTGCTGAGCGCATGTTGGAGATCATCGCTGTGGTGAAGTGTCGCTTGCGGCGGGGCCGATGCTTGGCCTGGCGGCACGTGGCGCGGACGGTGGACTCAGTGACACCGACCTCGGCGGCGATCTCGCGGGCCGACATACCTGTGGGCTCAAGCCTCAGGATCTGTTCCTTCTTGGCCGCGCTGATCGGACGGCAGCGTGGTGTTGCGGATGCGGCGGGCCTCGTGGTATCGCCAGTCTCGGCAGGGAGCCTTACGCTAGCCGTGCTCGACTCGGAGCCAGCTCACCCGCGATGAGACGCTTGCGGAAGGCGAGCAGGGGTAGCCAGTTGTTCGAGTTGATGCTGCCCAGGTGCACCACAGCATCGCTATACAAACCCTCACCACGGGCTCGGAAGCGCGTTACAGAGTTTCTCACATCGGTTCAGTCTCCGGACTAGTTGCGAGGAGCCTGGAGCCTGGGCGAATCAGGTCGGACTGTTAACGTCGCGACGGCACACCCACCTTGCTCATATCGGGTAGGCGGCGCTGAAGGCACGCACACGCGGCCCCAGACCATTCATGAAGGCCTCCAGGTGCAACGGCAGGTCGGGGTTGATCACCCCCACCACATCCCAGTCGGGGAAGAGTGTGCCAAGCTTTCTTGCCGTTGGCGTAGAAGACGATGTCCTGCCCCGGCATCACTGACACCGTGAACCTCACCTGCTCCCGGGGATCGGGGTGAAGACTCGGCGCACGCTCTCGGGGAGACCAGGAAGCAGGCATCCTCCGTCATCACGGCGGTAAGCCGAGCCCCCTCACTCGTACGCAGGAACGGCACGCCGCTCCAGTGCTCCTGATCAAGACTCGAGTCGGTCCAGAACGTCGTCGCCGCAGCACCGTCACCGAGAGCAGGCAGATCCCACAGAGGTATACGGGCAGTTCTCAGATCTTCGAAGACGCCCCCGATGCCACCTGCATCGGCAGGACGCCAGAAGACCTCCTGCGCCAGAGCGCGTGCACGCAGAAACGTTCCCGCATCCGTGTCCGCATTCTCAAGCACCTGGCGGTAGCCGAGTCCAGCGGATGCTCAGTCGTCGTCAACCACCCCTTGGCCCCAAGACGAACAGCACGCACACGCTCGGCAGGAATGAGGGCCTCAATCGCGCTGATCAGGGCACTGAGATCCTCCTCGGGCCAGATTCCGGTGCGGAACAGGGTGACAGGAGCAGTCAGTGCCATGATGTGGGCGCCTTCAAGAATGATCGTCGCATCAACATGGCGAGTCTCAGGTGTTGCGTACATGACCTGGAATGCCACCTTGCCCACGATGACCGAGGGCTAGGTACTGCCCCCATCCGGAGCAGCGGTCAACGAAAACCCCTGCACGTAGCGCTCAGGAGGCCGCCAACGTGCGCTCATCGATGTCAGCCGCTGCGCGAGCCGAGGTGAGGATGTTGATGACGCGGCAGCAGTCGAAGCCCGCAGCCACTGCGGAGCCGGCGAGCATCGACACGGCGGGTACGTGCGCAGCCACGAGGCTCGAATCCGGCCACAAGCCGGCCTCGGCCTCCAACGAGTCGCACCACTCGATCGCAGAGGCGGCGTCCACGACCTCGAAGGACTCCTCCAGGAGGGATCGGCCGCCACCTCTGGTCTCAGTCCCGCCAGACCAGCGCCCTCCGTGTCCCAGCAGCTCAGGGAGCTGCCTCGTGATACGGCCTGGCCAGGAACTCGTAGTCGGCGTGAAAGGGAGAGACAAGCATCATGGCGTCAGTGAGCACGATCGGACTCCGTCCTCGGCACGAGTGTTGCTCTCAGAGCCTTTCAGACACGGTACGGAAGAACAAGATATCAACCGGGAGAATACGGGATCAGAAGGTCTTTTCCTCTCCCCTTCTCCCGGGGCTGCGGGACCTTTGCCCTCCCGCCACGAGAGGGTGGACACTGGCCTTGTCCTCCCCTGCGTCAAGGAGCCGTCATGAAGATTGCCGCTAGAGCCCAGGCTGCCCGGCCTTTCCATGCCATGAGCATCGGCGAGCGAGCTGGAATCCTCCAGGCCAAGGGCCACTCGATCGCCAAGCTCAGCCTGGGTGAGCCCGACTTCGGCGCCCCTCCCGCTGTCCGCGAGGAGATGCGCCGCGTCATGGACGGCCGGCCACTGCCCTACTCCCCCGCCTTGGGACTGCTCGCACTACGAGAGGCCATTGCGGGCTTCTACCGGGACCGGCATGGTGTAGAGGTCGATCCCGGCCGCATCGTCGTCACCACCGGTGCGTCCTCGGCGCTCCTGCTGGTAGCCGCCGCCACCACGGAGCCTGGCGACGACGTCGTCATCGCGGATCCTTCCTACCCCTGCAACCGTCAGCTAGTGGAGACCTACGGCGGCCGGATCGTCCTGGCACCCAGCAGTCCTGCCAGCCGTTACCAGATGGACCGTACCTCTGCCGAGTCGGTGTGGACTCCGCAGACGAGCGCGGTGATGCTGGCGACGCCGTCCAACCCCACGGGCACGTCGATTCCCTTCGAGGAGCTGGCATCGATCTGCGCGTTGGCGCGTGAACGCAGCGCCTGGCGAATCGTCGACGAGATCTACCTGGGCCTGGCCGATCCCGACGACGATGGCACGCCTGCACACAGCGTCCTGGAGACCGATCCCGAGGCGATCGTCATCAACTCCTTCTCCAAGTACTTCGGGATGACGGGGTGGCGCCTGGGTTGGGCGATCCTTCCCGAGAGCTGGTGAAACCCGCTGGAGAACCTGGCGGTCAACTACTTCCTGTGCGCTTCGACCCCTATTCAGCAGGCCGCGCTGGCGGCCTTCTCCCGCGAATCCATCTCGGTGTGCGAGGAGCGCCGCCAAGAACTGCTTGCTCGCAGGAGCATCGTGCTCGACGGGCTGCAACGCATCGGCCTACCGGTTCCGGTTCTGCCCGACGGCGCTTTCTACGTCTACTTCGATGTCTCCTCCACAGGGCTCGACGCCCAGACCTTCTGTTACCGCGCCTTGGAGGAGGCGCATGTAGCCCTCACTCCGGGGAAGGACTTCTCCTCGACCACGGCTCGTTCCCATGTGCGACTGTCCTACGCCGCGTCTCGTGACGAGCTGTATGAGGGAATGAAACGCCTCGAAAGATTGATCGGCACCCTGTAAATAAACGGGCATTCAACCCAATAACAACGACATCAAAACCTCCGCACACGAATTTGGTGCTCACCTGCATGTATGCTGCACAATACTCTCCATGCCCTCACAGGTCCCTCTCCTTATCATTGCCCTGGTCTTCTTCGGGGTAATCTGTGTCGCCGAATTATATAGACCAATTCGTCAGAAACTTCGGCAACGTCGGGATGAGGCCGCATCGTCTCTTCACGAGGGCGAGGAGTCCACATGGACCGAGCTCACCGAACACCATCGCCCCATCTGGGGCTCAGAGCCCGGAACGTTCTCCTGCGGCGCGTACGAACGTCTTGTGTCCATCTATGCGCCGTACTCCCTGTGCCACCACGAGCCGTGGGATCGCCTGGCCTGCTCGGAGACCGAGGGCAAGCGTGAAATGCTCGCCCGCGACTGGGGTGTGCGCTCCCGCCTTGATCTTCTCAGCCAGATCTTCCAGCTGATCATGTTCGGCCATCGCGGCGACTTCAACGACGAACGGGCCCGGTGGACGAATACCTCGCTGGCGGAGGCTGAACGCTATGAGCTGCAAGGCGCAGCCGGTTCCTCCAAGGACGCTGCCGAGACGCTATGGCGCCTGGAACGGATGCGGAACAACGACCGGGGTATCCAGAACGTGGACTTCACAGCCTGGGACATGGTTCGCGCCGCCATGCTGACACGGTACGGCGCCGCACTGGGCTGGATAACGGAGGCGGAGGCGTTGGACACGCTGGCGCTGCTGGATCGCGCGCTGCGGGAGCGCTTTCAGAACTGGACGCAGGTCTGGGAGTCATTCCGACTGACACGCTGGTACTGGTACTCCGAGGGCGGTGAGGACGAGCACTTCAACGACCTTCATGACCTCAATCGCTCGTTCGTCCTGCTGGGACCAGATGGCCCCTGGATGCTCGTCCCCTGGGAAGTCCAGGTTCCCGATTCGTCTTTCATGATTCTGGGCGATCTCATCGAGGCCGGCGTGGCCACACCCCTGAGCACAGGCGAGCGACAGCGAGCTACGCAGTGGGAGCGCTGGGTCGATGATCAGGTCGTTCTCCGCGGGCAGCGCCGTCTCCAGCAATTCGGCACCCATCCCGAGTGGCGTCACCGGTTCACGAAAAACCTTTGATACACGCCACGACGACGATGTCGCGTGGCGATCCGCCTGGCCGTCGCCGTCGCACGAGCCGGTAAGGAACAGACCGCTCTACCCGTGCTTGTCGACCATCATCTCCACAGCCTTAGCAGCTCTGCGTTGGCGGGTCTCGGCACGTTTCGCCTCACCGATCCAGCGCAGGTACTCATTCTGGTGCGATGAAGGCAGAGCCGCGAATATCTTCTCCGCCGTCTCGTTCTCCGATAGCGCCTCGGTCAGCTCCGCCGGGATTCCCACCTGCTCGTTACTCATTCTGTCTCCTCCGGATGATCGGCAGACTGCCACCGGTCCAAGGGCGCGTATACGGAACTGGTGGTAGCCCTCCTCACCTCCCCCGCCAGGAACTGGCAGACACTGCGGGAGTTCGCCAGGACGTTGCCGCCCGACGACGGAGCCCCCCACAAACCACCACGACCACCATAGCTGCTCCCCTGCCAGCATCACACCCGCCTCACGCCGGCGCAGAGGGACGAGGTAATCGCCCTTTACCAGCAGGTGTACGGGTACGCGAGATCTGCCAGAGCTATGGCATCAGCAAGCAGCAGGTGTCAGAACCAAGCCAGAGCTGTCCAGCCTTATCGGCGGTGCGCTCCAGGGCTGTGCAAGGCACGAGGACTGGGGGGGCTTCGTGGACTCACTGCGGTGAAGCGCGGGCGCCGCGGGCTCGCGCGGCTAGCATCAACGCATGCTGGCCAATCCGTACGTGCCCTTCCTGCCACCGCACCAGCAGCACGCGGCCTCGCTGGTGCCCGAGCCGACGTGGTGGCGGTGGCACGGCCACCGTGTGCACATCGCGCGAGCCTCCGACCCGAGGGGCGCCGGCCCGGGTCCCTGCTCGTGCACGGGGCGGGCGGGCCAGCGGGGCGTTGTGGCCCATCACCGCGCTGGTGGCCTCACGCGGCATCGACGTCAGTGCCGTCGACCTGCCCCTGTACGGCCGCACGACGTCACCGGATCCCGCGGCCGTGCGTTGACGACACCTGGGTCGATCTCCTCATCGACCTCGTCAGGCCGAGCACGACCACCGTCCCTGGTGCTTCTGGGAGCCAGCATCGGCGGCCTTCTCGCCTATGAGGTGGCGGCCCGTTCGCCGCACGTGGCGGCGGTGGCCGCCACGTGCCTGCTCGACCCGCGTGACTGGCGCGCCCGGGCGCACATGACGCGCGCGGGAGCACTGGGCGTCCTGGGCGGGCCGCTGTCGGCACTCGCCCGCGGAGGGCTGGCGCGCACCATGGTACCGATGAGCGCCGTGGCGAACCTGCGGCGGATGAGCCGCGACCGCGCGCTGTCTCGCCTGTGCGCCGTCGACCCGCGCGGAGGCGCCGCCAGGGTCCCTCTGGGCTTCCTCGCCTCCTACCTACGGTTCGCGCACACCCCGCCCGAGCGCAACCGCACGCCGGTGACGCTGCTGCACCCCGGCCGGGACGCGTGGACGCCGGTTGAGCTCAGCGCCCGGGTGCTGTCGCGCGCCGCGGGTCCGGCCGAGCTGGTGGTTCTGCGCGAGTGCGGCCACTTCCCCGTCGAGGACCCGGGAGTCACGGATCTCGTCGACGCCGTCGCCGACCTGGCTCGGCGCCTCGGCTCGCGGGGCGGGGACTGAAACTGCTGCGGGTGACGAGGTCACGCCTGTAGTGGACCCGGCCGGACTCGAACCGACGACCGACGCGGTGTAAACGCGTTGCTCTACCAGCTGAGCTACAGGTCCAAGCGCAGAAGCCCCGCAGACACAGCCATTGTTACTACTGCTGCGCCTCGTGCGCCTGCATGAACGCATGAGGACGAGGATCTTCCTCCGCGGCAACTCTACCGTCTACCGGATGCGAGCCACTAATCGCCCGAATTCTCGGGCGCTCGAGGACACCCTTCGACCTCGGAGCGCGTCAGCGTCAGCTGGAGACCCTGATTCCGCTCCAGTGCTGCCCCATCGAGGCCGCGGAGGTCGCGTGCATGCCGGCGGTCGCGGCCGCCTCCTCCACCTCTGCGGCCGGGACGGCCCCGGTGGTGCGCGCCTTGGGGGTCAGCACCCAGATGAGCCCTGCGCCGTCGAGGTTGGCCTGGGCATCCACCAGGAGGTCGGTGAGGTCGTCGACGTCGCCGTCGTCATCACGCCACCACACGATGGCCGAGTCGGCCACGTCCTCATAGTCCTCGTCCACCAGAGTGGTTCCGGTCTCTGCCTCAACCACCTGCCGCAAGGTCTCGTCGACGTCGTCGTCGTAGCCGAACTCCTGGATGATGAGACCGGAGGCGAAGCCGAAAGCCCCACCCGCTGTACTCGCCACTTCCTCACACCGTCCTTCTGGGCTGCGCCCGTCTCTCGCTCGCCCGCTGCTGGGCGATGGGTACTAGCCCACCTCACCCGGTGCCAGCCGCGCAAGTGAACACGCTCGCCAGATTACCTTGAACTTTGCTTTGAACGGTGTTTCAGGCGTAGCCGAGGACTCCACGGTCGTACCGGCTCCCGACATACGGAAACCAACCCCTCGTTATGTGGCTCACATCATACGTGACGTAGGACTTTCTTCCCGTCGAGGGCAGCGTTCGCGCCGCCGCAGGTCGTAGATTAGGGCCATCGTCCACAGCGGCCTGACTTCAGCCCCGTACGCCGATGCAGTCTTTAGTGCCACGGCGCGCAAGCGAGGCTCGGGCCCACCGCACAGATGCGAGGAAAGAGGATTCCGTGAGCCCCACCAGTGACTCCACGCCGCTCATTGACGGCCTCCTGACGAAGGTGACCGACAACGACCCAGAGGAGACCAAGGAGTGGCACGAGTCCCTCGATGCCCTCATTGCGGACAAGGGCGCCAAGCGGGCGCGCTACATCCTGCTGAGCATGCTGGCCCAGGCCCGTCAGAAGAACGTCACGGTGCCCACCCAGATGACGACGCCGTACATCAACACCATCGACGTCACCAACGAGCCCTACTTCCCCGGCGACGAGAGCGCTGAGCGCACCTACCGGCGCTGGCTGCGCTGGAACGCCGCTGTCATGGTGACCCGGGCGCAGCGTCCCGGCGTCGGGGTCGGCGGCCACATCTCCTCCTACGCCTCCACCGCCACGCTCTACGAGGTGGGCTTCAACCACTTCTTCCGCGGCAAGGACCACCCCGGTGGCGGCGACCACGTCTTCTTCCAGGGCCACGCCTCCCCCGGCAACTACGCCCGAGCCTTCATCGAGGGACGCCTGAGCGAGGCCGACCTGGATGGCTTCCGTCAGGAGGAGTCCCGCCCAGCCGGCGGCCGCGGCCTGCCCTCCTACCCGCACCCCCGCCGCATGGAGGACTTCTGGGAGTACCCCACCGTCTCCATGGGACTGGGCCCCTCAGAGGCCATCTACCAGGCCTGGTTCGACAAGTATCTTCAGGGCGCCGGCATCAAGGACACCTCCCAGCAGCACACCTGGGCCTTCCTTGGCGACGGCGAGATGGACGAGCCCGAGTCCCGCGGCATGCTGCAGCTGGCGGCCAGCCAGCAGCTGGACAACCTCACCTTCGTCATCAACTGCAACCTGCAGCGCCTCGACGGCCCGGTGCGAGGAAACGGCAAGATCATCCAGGAGCTCGAGGCCTTCTTCAAGGGCGCCGGCTGGAACGTCATCAAGGTGATCTGGGGCCGTGGCTGGGACCAGCTCCTCGCCGCGGACAAGGACCACGCCCTGGAGCACCTCATGATGGAGACGCTCGACGGCGACTACCAGACCTTCAAGGCCAATGACGGTGCCTACATCCGCGAGCACTTCTTCGGTCGCGACCCACGCACCGCCGAGCTCGTCAAGGACTGGACCGACGATGAGATCTGGGCTCTCCAGCGCGGCGGCAACGACTACCGCAAGATGTACGCCGCCTACAAGGCCGCCACGGAGCACAAGGGTCAGCCCACCGTCATCCTGGCGCACACGGTCAAGGGCTACCTGCTGGGCGGGCACTTCGCCGGCCGCAACGCCACCCACCAGATGAAGAAGCTGACGCTGGATGACCTCAAGGCCCTGCGCGACCGTCTGCACATCCCGATCACGGACGAGCAGCTCGAGGCCAACCCCAAGATGCCGCCGTACTACCGGCCGGCTGACGACGACCCCTCCCTGCTCTATATGCTGGACCGGCGCCGTCAGCTCGGCGGCTTCATCCCCGAGCGCCGCGACGCAGGCGTCGAGCTCGAGCTTCCGGGCGACAAGACCTACGACATCCTCAAGGGCGGCTCGGGCACGCAGGAGGTCGCCTCCACGATGGCCTTCGTGCGCCTGCTCAAGGAGCTCATCAAGGACAAGGGCATCGGCCGGCGCATCGTACCGATCGTCCCCGACGAGTCGCGCACCTTCGGTTTGGAGTCGCTCTTCCCCACCAAGAAGATCTTCAACACCCAGGGCCAGAACTACACGCCGGTCGACGCCGACATGATGCTGTCCTACCGGGAGTCCACCTCCGGCCAGCTCATGCACACGGGCATCAACGAGGCAGGCTCGGTCTCCCTGTTCCAGGTGGCCGGCACCAGCTACGCCACCCACGGCGAGCCCATGATCCCGGTCTACATCTTCTACTCGATGTTCGGCTTCCAGCGCACCGGTGACCAGTTCTGGGCCGCCGGCGACCAGCTGACCCGCGGCTTCATCATCGGGGCCACCGCCGGGCGCACCACCCTGACCGGTGAGGGCACCCAGCACATGGACGGCCACTCCCCCATGATCGCTGCGACGAACGACGCCGTCATCAGCTACGACCCCGCCTACGCCTACGAGATCCGGCACATCGTGCGCGACGCCCTCGAGCGCTGGTACGGCCCGGACTCAGGACGCAATCGGGACGTCATGTACTACCTGACCGTCTACAACGAGCCGATCCACCAGCCGGCCGAGCCCGACGACGTCGACGTCGAGGGCATCCTGCGCGGCATTCACCGCATCAGCTCCGCCCCTGACGGCCAGGGCCCCGAGGTCCAGCTGCTGGCCTCCGGAGTCGGACTGCCCTGGATCGAGGAGGCACGCCGCATCCTGGCCGAGGACTGGGGCGTGCGCGCCGCCACCTGGTCCGTCACCAGCTGGAATGAGCTGCGGCGCCAGGCACTGGAGGTGGAGAAGGCCAACTTCCTGGCCCCCGACTCCGAGCGTCAGGTCCCCTACGTGACGCAGAAGCTCACCGGCGCCAGCGGCCCCTTCGTCGCCACCAGCGACTACGACCACCTGGTTCCCGACCAGATCCGCGCCTGGGTCCCCGGCGACTACTACACCCTGGGTGCCGATGGCTTCGGCTTCTCCGACACCCGCGCCGCTGCCAGGCGCCACTACCTCATTGACGCCCAGTCGGTCGTGGTCCGCGCCCTGCAGGCACTGGTGGAGCAGGGACGCCTGGACCACTCCGTCCTGGCGCAGGCCGTGGCTCGCTACGACCTGACCAACGTCAATGCGGGCACCTCCGGCGGTCAGGGAGGCGAGTCCTGAGCCTGTCATGCGGCTATAGTTGGACGCACTGACCAATTGCGGTGCCGGTGGGACGAGCTCTTCCTCGTTTCACCGGCACCGCCACATCTATCGAATGAGGTCCTCGGTGTCCCGCTCCCCGATCCTGCGTTCCGCCTCTTTCATGGCCGCGTGCCTGCTGAGCCTGTCTGGCTGCTCGGCTGTCAAAGCAGTCCTGGCAGGAACGCCCTCACCTTCTCCGAGCCACGCCCACCAGTCCGCCGCCGACCAGGAGGGCGATGAGGAGCCCACGGAGGGGCTGGACGCCAACACGCCCGTCGACCCCTTGGAGTACGGGAACTGCACGTCATCCGACATACGCGACTACGACGACGAACTGACCGACAATGACGAGGAGGATAACCGCGCCCAGGCAGAGGCTCAGATCACCAAGGTTGTTCCCGGCTCCGACCAGGTCGACGTCACCGCCGACGCCCTCTCAGCCGACCGAGTGGTCAAGGTCTCGGCGGGCGCACGAGACGTAACAATCACCGCAACAAACCTCGTAGTCATCATCGAAGGAGAGATCGAGTCACTCACCGTTCAGGGGTTCGACAACACGATCTGGATCGACGCCGCCCATAAAGTCACATTTGGATCAAACGACGGCGACAATCTCAATTACGTCTTCTGGCATTCCGGACCTCCGCAGTCGAAGGTGGACCCGCAAGGTCTCAATGTGATCGGCAAGGATGTTCACGCCCCGGTTATCCGATCCTGCAGCGCCCTCTCGTAACGCACCACCGAGTCAGTCGCACCGGCCTCCGATTCCGCAGAGCAGTGACAGACACTTACTGACCGCCCGACGACACCTGGAAGACGGACCTGTTTCAGCTCACCGGGTCCGGCGCCGTCGGAACCACCGGCGGAGTTGACGGATCGGATCCGGAGTACACATTCAGGTCACGGAAATGGGGCCGCAAGAGGTTCTCCGGACTGAGAATCTCGTCGAGAACAGATTCCTCGAGCAGCCCCATCTCGATAACCACCTCTCGCACACTACGCCCCGAGCGGGCGCACTCGCGTCCCACCAGGTCGCCGTTGTGATGACCGATCACCGGATTGAGGTAGGTGACGATCCCGATCGAGTCCAAGACATTACGGCGGCAGACCTCCTCATTCGCCTCGATACCCACGACGCACATCTCACGCAGGGTCGCCATCCCACGGGTGAGGAGATCGATCGACTCGAAGCTGGCCTGGGCGATCACCGGCTCCATGACATTGAGCTGGAGCTGCCCCGCCTCGGCGGCGAAGGTCAGCGTGACGTCATTGCCGATGACCTTGAAGCAGACCTGGTTGACCACCTCCGGAATCACCGGGTTGACCTTGGCGGGCATGATCGAGGAGCCGGCCTGACGCTCGGGCAGCCTGATTCCCCAGCCCCGCACGGGGCCCGGAGGACAGCAGGCGCAGGTCATTGCAGATCTTGGAGAGCTTGACCGCCAGGCGCTTGATGGCCGCGTGCATGGAGACGTAGGCACCCGTATCGCTCGTGGCCTCCAGCAGGTCTTGCGCTCCCCGAATATCCAGACCGGTGACCTCACGCAGGTACTCAACAACGGTACGCTGATAGTCGGGCGGGTGTTGAGTCCCCGTACCGATCGCGGTGGCACCGAGGTTCACCTCCAGGAGCAGCGCGGCATTGTTGCGAAGCCGATCGACCTCCTCCTCAAGAAGAACGGCGAAGGCCTCGAACTCCTTACCCAGGCTCATGGGGACGGCGTCCTGGAGCTGGGTGCGCCCCATCTTCAGGACGTTGACGAGCTCGGCTCCCTTGGCACGCATGGCGGCAATGAGGCGCTCGAGCTCTTCGATGAGGGAGTCGACGAGCGTGAACAGCCCCAGGCGGAATCCGGTCGGGTAGGCGTCGTTCGTCGACTGGGACTTGTTGACATGATCGTTGGGATTGACGACGTCATAACGCCCCTTTGCGTATCCCAGGTATTCCAGTGCGAGGTTGGCAATGACCTCGTTGGTATTCATGTTGACGCTAGTACCGGCACCCCCCTGAAACTGGTCGACCGGAAACTGATCCAGGCAACGCTCCGCAACCAGCACCTGATCACACGCCCACACGATCGCGCCCGCAACCTCAGGGTCAAGTGCACCAAGATCACCATTCGCTAACGCCGAGGCCTTCTTCACCTGCACCATGCCGCGAACAAAAGCCTCTTCGTCACCGACCACCGACCCTGAGATCTGGAAGTTCTCCATCGCCCGCAGGGTGTGGATTCCCCAATAGGCTTCCAATGGCACTTCCCGTGCACCAAGAAGATCCTCTTCTACGCGGGTCGCCTGCATCATCTTGAGCCTCCAGTTGTCTAGTTGGGTGCGCGCATGCACGCATCTATGCTGGCACACAGGGTGCCTGCGCGAGTCATTGCAGATTCACTTACCGAGGGTTCCACAATGGTTACGCTATTGTAACCTGTGCAATCCTCTTCGTTCTTGCGACGCGCCACTCTTAGTTATCCCCGTATTTTCAACACAAACTCACGCCGGATGGCGCGCCGCGCCAAACGAGAACCTACTGTTGCCACGATATTCCAGTCGGTAACATCCACAGCATGGATGAGTTGAGCGCTCCGGGAGTGTCTGCACTGCGACAGGCGCAGGACACAATTATTGAACACTCACTGGACCGTATCAGTTCGGCCCACGATTTCTACCGAACCCTGCCAGAGGGGTCGCGCGACCAGATCGCGGCGGTGGCCCGTCTGGGCGTCACGATGTTTGTCGAGTCGGTGGAGGACCCGTCGACCCCGCTGGTCCCCTCTCAGATCTTCTCCGTGGCCCCTGCAGCCCTGACCGGGGTCATCACGCTGGAGCAGACGCTCGCCCTGGTGCGAACGGTCCTCGACGTCGTCGTTGACGAGGCTCCTCGTGCGGTTCCCAAGGAGGACCACGACACGGTCCGCATCCTTGTCCCTGACCTTCGGGCGCGACGTCGGTTTCGCCGCCGCGGAGGTGTACGCCCGGGCTGCTGAGGCCCGAGGAGCCTGGGACGCCCGGCTGGAATCCGTCGCAGTCGACGCGATGCTTCATGACGATCCCGAGGACGCAGCGACCCGGGCTGGCACGGCTGGTTGGAACGGTACCGGACCGGTGGTGGCCATTGCCGCCAAGACGACCCTGGACGCGCTCGGGGTCTCCCGGCTGCGTCACGAGTGCCGCAATCTTGCCAGTGACTGCCTGGTGTCGGTGCGAGGCGACTCCGTCCTCATCGTCCTGGGAGCAGGCTCGGAGGCTCACGGCTCCTCATCCAAGCCCACCTCCAAGGGCTCACGGAGCGGGACGGCCGAGCAGCTGGTGGACCAGGCAGCGATGCAGGTCGCCGGAGGACTGGGGGGTTCTGCCGTCGTGGGCCCTGTGGTCTCAGGGATCTCGCACGCGGGCCGCTCGCTGCGCTCCGCCCTGGCCGGGCTGCGCGCCCTGCCAGGATGGGCCGAGGCCCCTAACCCCGTCCACGCGGACGACCTGCTCCCCGAGCGTCTCCTCGCGGGTGACGAGCTCGCCGGGGAGCAGATCCTCAACCTGGTGCACGCTCCCCTGCACGAGATGGGCGACCCCTTCGAGAGCACCGTGGCCACGTACCTGGCTCTCGGCGGAAGCCTGGAGGCAACGGCCCGAAACCTGTTCGTGCATGCCAACACCGTGCGCTACCGGCTGGGACGGGTCAGCGAGCAGGTCGGTTGGGACGCGACGAACGCGCGCGACGGGCTCATGCTGCACATGGCGATCATCGTCGGACGCCTGGCTGCCGGCCGGGACTCCTGACCTGCCTCTCCCGCTCTGCCGACAACCGGGAGACGGCCGTCCCCGCCTCCACCCCATGTTCTTATCGCTTCCGCGACCGCCCCTTCCGCTTGGTTCGAGAAGGGGCGGTCGCGGTGTCTTCTCAGTGCGTCCATGTGGCGCACCGATTCCAGAGAACCAGCTCCCATCTGGGACAATGGGCCTGTCTGCGGCGCCGCCGCCGGCACACTCCCACACCGTCCAACCACATCCGCCGCACGGATCCGATCCTGCTCCGTCGCGGCAGCAGAAGGAACCATCATGGCCGAGCAGAGTAACGAGGACGTCCTGAGCGTCATCACGCAGATCGTCAGTGAAGAGTCTGGCGTCGACGCCGAAGAGATCACCCCCTCCACCACCTTCGCCCAGGACCTCGACGTCGACTCCCTGGGACTGCTGACCATCGCCACTCAGGTCGAGGAGCGCTTCGGCGTAGCCCTCGACGACTCCCTCATCCCGACCCTGCCCACCGTCGGAGCGCTGGTGGATCTCGTGGCCTCCAAGAAGGACTGACACCGAATGACCCCGGCGGCCGCCTGTCGTCCCGGCGATGTCGTCGTCACCGGCCTGGGTACCGTCAACCCACTGGGCGGAGACGTGGACTCGACCTGGAGCGCTCTGCACGAGGGAACGTGCGCGATTCGCCTCCTCGAGCACGGCTGGGTGGAGAATTACGAGCTGCCCGTACGGATCGGCGCCCCCCTGGCGATCAACCCGGCCGACCTGCTGCCGCCCCGCCAGATACGCCGCCTCGACCGCGCCAGCCAGTGCGCACTGCTGGCCGCCCGCCAGGCATGGGAGCAGGCCGGATCCCCGCGGATCGGCCCGCAACGCCTGGCGGTGTCCGTGTCCCCCGGCATGGGGCCGGTCCTGTCGGTCATGGAGGGCGTGGGACACCCTGAGGGGACAGGGGCCCCCGGCGCGTTCTGCCGACGGCGGTCCCCGCACTCATGCCCAATGCCCCGGCGGCTGCCGTTGGGATCGATCTGGGGGCGCAGGCCGGGATCCACGCCCCGGTGTCCGCCTGCGCCTCGGGAGCGGAGGCCATCTCCTACGGTGCGGACCTTATCGCCCTGGGCCGGGCCGACGTCGTCGTAGCCGGCGGCACCGACGCAGCCCTTCACCCGATGACGGTGGCTGCCTTCGGGGCCATGCGCGCGCTGTCAACACGCAACGAGGACCCGGCGACAGCCTCACGCCCCTTCGCCCCGGACCGTGATGGCTTCGTCCTGGGCGAGGGCGCCGGGATCCTGGTCCTGGAGCGCGCCGAGCACGCCGCGGCCCGCGGGGCGCAGGCTCTAGCCGTGCTTGCCGGCTCGGCCGTCACCGCCGACGCCTTCGATGTGGCGCGCCCCGAGCCGTCGGGCACGCAGCAGGAACGCGCTCTGCACCTGGCACTGGAGCGGGCGGGCCTTGATGCCGGGAGGATCGGGCACGTCAACGCCCATGCCACCTCGACCCCGGCCGGTGACATCGTCGAGGCCGGCGTCCTGTCCCGGAGCCTGCCGGCGGCGGCCGTCAGCGCCACCAAGTCCGCCACCGGCCACCTCCTGGGCGGGGCCGGCGGGCTGGAGGCGGTGCTGACCGTTATGGCGCTGCGTGAGCGCTGGGCACCGCCGACGCTGCAGCCCGCCGGCGTGGACCCGGAGCTGATCGAGCTGGGACTGGACGTCGTCGGGCCGCAGGGGCGAAGCCTTCCCGACCTTGAGGCGGCTGCCAGTACCTCCTTCGGTTTCGGGGGACACAACGTCGCACTCGTCTTCATGCGCAGGTAGACGGTCGCACACAGACGTTGAAGGCCACGACCGCGTGCCCCGGGTGTGACCCGCCGGGCTGGACCTGGCACGCCACCGTCATGCACAATGACTATGCATGCCGCGTACGTCATGACAGGAGCCCGGTTGAGGGTCGAGACCGTTGGGGAAGGCGAATCTCGAAACCAACCAGGAGGCGATACTCATGATCGGTGCCTACACCCGCGGTGTACTTTTCGTGCATTCAGCACCTCGGGCGCTCTGCCCCCACATCGAGTGGGCGGCGGCCGAGGTGCTCGGCTCGCGTGTCCACCTGGACTGGACCGAGCAGCCTGCGGCCCGGGGCATGATGCGGGCCGAGACCAGCTGGGTGGGGCCTGCTGGAACGGGTGCGAGCCTTGCATCCGCCCTGCGCGGCTGGGCGAACCTGCGCTATGAGGTCACTGAGGAGGCGAGCGTCGGCACCGACGGCGGCCGCTGGTCGCACACCCCTGACCTGGGGATCTTCCATGCGCAGACGGATGTTCACGGCAACGTCGTTGTCCCCGAGGACCGGATCCGTGCCGCGCTCGTCTACGCGGCTGATCCTGAGAGGATGCGCCGCGAGCTCGACCTGGCTCTGGGGCAGGCCTGGGACGACGAGCTCGAGCCCTTCCGCTATGCAGGAGCCGGTGCACCTGTGCGTTGGCTGCACCGCGTCGGCTAGGAGCACACCGCGCGAAGCTCGCCGCATCGCCTCCTGAAAACCGGGTGGGGCAACAGGTTTCGTGACCTGTTGCCCCACCCGGTTTACATCCTTTGCGCATTACAGTCCCTGCGCTCGCAGCTCCTTCATCGCCTTGGCCCGGTTCTTCCGGTCGAGGCGATCGAGGTAGAGGTGGCCCTCCAGATGGTCGCACTCATGCTGGATGCAGCGAGCCATGAGCTCCTCCCCCTCGACGACGACCTCCTTGCCGTCCAGGTTCACCCCCTCGGCCCGGGCGTACCAGGCTCGCTCCGTGGGGAACCACAGCCCCGGAACCGACAGGCAGCCCTCATCCCCATCCTGGTACTCGTCCTTGGATACCTCGACGATCTTGGGGTTGAGGATGTAGCCGATCTCGCCGTCAATATTCCAGGAGAAGGCGCGCAGGCCGATCCCGATCTGATTGGCGGCCAGGCCGGCCCGGCCGTCCTCATCGACCGTCTCGAGCAGGTCCTCAACCAGAGCCTTGACGGAGTCGTCGATGTCAGTGATCCAGTCGCACTCGGTGCGCAGGACCGGGTCGCCAATGATGCGGATGTCGCGGTATGCCATGGCGGCATCCTCCCATGACTGAAGTGGACAGGTCATGTTTGGCCCATCGTGGAGCAGAGCACGTGCTGCGCCGGACGGGATCGATTGGAAGTCCTGTGGTGGATGCTGTGCACGAGTGAAAAAGGAGTCCTCACCCTGACCAGGTGAGGACTCCTCCAATGGCTCCTGCGGCTGGACTCGAACCAGCAACCGTCCGATTAACAGTCGGATGCTCTGCCATTGAGCTACGCAGGAATGCGTTTGACGCGCAGTGAACTTTAGCAACATCCCGCGGTAACGTCGAATCCAGCAAATCGTCAAAAACGCTGCAATTCCTGGGAAACCTTACTGTGTGGGCAGCCCCACACCCTCTCTGACGCGATTCTCCAGCGCCTGAAGCGCCTCAGCATCCTCCTTGTCCGAGACCTGGGACATCGTCGGCCGAGTCACGGAGTAAAGGTGCCCGTCCGCACCGCGTCGAACGCTTGCCGTGGCCGTGGCCCCACTGGGGAGCACCGCCACGGCGCTGTGAACGATGGCGGCCTCCACCCGCTGGCGCAGGGCCTTGGCGAAGGGGGCGACGTCGGTGGAGGCGTAGGTATCGCCGTCGCGGACTCCTGCCGGGACCTTCAAAACGAGGTCATCGCGATCCTGCTGCGTCCATCTCAGGGTGAAGGCGTGTTCCTCGGCGTCCCAGGTTCCCCGCTCCACCTCGTCCCAGGCGTAGTGCTCAGGCCTGCTGCGCCCGCTGAAGACCACGAGGGCGTCGGCCGTGGCCGCCGCCCATGCGGAGCCGTCCTCGTCCAGAGGAACTGCGCCCAGAGCGGGCTGGTGCAGCTGCTCACACATCTCACGTGGGAGCTTACTGGCGGATCGGGTGGATGAGCCTTGACGACGTCGCAGGTTCAGCATGGCCGTCAGGCTACCCGCACCGCCTGCACTCATGGGGCCCGGCAGGCGTCAGGCCCCTTGCCGGATCTGCATACGACGCTGCTCAAGAGCGGCGATCTGGGAGAAGATCTCGCGGTAGCCCTCATCCTGTGGGGACATGCGTCGGTGCCGTGAGCGCATCTCGACCAGCTGACGATTGATGCCGCGATGGCCAGGGAGCTGAGCACGCCCCTTGGCGTAGCGATCCAGTCCCAGTGCGTCCACCTCCGTGCCGCGCCCCGGATGGTTGGTAGCGGCAGAGGGCCACCGCCAGGCTCGGTGATGGCGACCTCGACCAGGCCGATGGCCCCGTCACGTACCTGCTGGAGCCAACGCAGCGTGGCCCGGCGCTGTGCCTCCTGCTCCCCCATGCCGGCGGCCACCGCCTGCTGGACCAGCCCCGGCACCTCCCCGGTGCCTCCGGCTGCGGCGACGGCCTCGTAGACGGCCCGGTGGGTGAGCTGGCCGAAGGAGTCGGCCCCCAGCTCGTCCGCGCCGGCCTGGTGAGCGGCCACAGGGAACTGGACCATGACGGCCAGTGCCTCACGCTCGAGCTGCTCGACAGGATCGGTCACAGGCGGCAGCCCCCGCACCGGTGCGGCTGCGTCGGGGCCCGCGGTATCGTCGGCCGGCCACTGACCACCACGCACCGCGGAGGGCTGCTGGCTGCGCCGCCCGGCCGCCTGGACGGCGCTGTGGACCTCGGCGTCAGGCAGTCCCAACCACCCGGCGAGCCGGCGGGTGTACTCGCGCTTGAGCGCCCGGTCCCGGATACCGGCAACGACCGGGCCGCTGAGCGCAGACCCCGCACCCTCCCCTCGGAGGTGTCCAGGTCCAGGTGGGACAGGGAGGTGCGGATGACGAACTCGAACAGCGGTACCCGCCTGGACAGCAGACGTGGAATGCCCTGGTCCCCCTCCTTCATGCGCAGGTCGCAGGGGTCCAGGCCGCCGGGGTCGACGGCCACGAAGGTCTGGGTGGCGAAGCGCTGGTCCTCGGCGTAGGCGCGCAGGGCGGCCTTCTGGCCGGCTGCGTCTCCGTCGAAGGTGAAGATGACCTCGCCGCCACGGGCCTCGCGCCCCTGCCCGGTGACGACGCCCGCCGCGGGATCGTCGATATCGCCCAGGAGACGACGCACCACCCGCACGTGGTCGGCGCCGAAGGCGGTCCCGCACGTGGCCACGGCGGTGGTGACCCCGGACAGGTGGGCGGCCATGACGTCGGTGTAGCCCTCGACGACGACGATCCGGTGCGAGCGGGCGACCTCCCGCTTGGCCAGGTCCAGCCCGTAGAGGACCTGGCTCTTGTGGAAGACGGGGGTCTCCGGGGTGTTGAGGTACTTGGGGCCCTGGTCGTCCTCCGCGAGCTTGCGCGCCCCGAAGCCCACGGTCGCTCCGGTGACATCGCGGATGGGCCAGATGAGGCGGCCGCGGAAGCGGTCGTAGACACGACGCCCGTCCTGGCCGCCCCGGCTGCACAGCCCGGAGTCGACCAGCTCGGCCTCGGTGTAGCCGGCCCCGCGCAGGTGGCGGGCGAGGTTGTCCCATCCGGCCGGTGCGTAGCCGACGCCGAAGTGCGCGGCGGCGTGACGGTCGAAGCCCCGAGCCGTCAGGAAGTCCCGCCCGCCTGGGCCTCCGGGGTGGCGAGCTGCTCGCGGAACCAGGCCTCGGCCAGGCGGTTGGCATCCATGAGACGCTGCCGGGTTCCCGGTTCCACGCCGCGCCTGACCGCGCCGCCCTCCTCGTAGCGCAGCTGAACCCCGGTGCGGTCCGCGAGGTACTCAACGGCCTCGGCGAAACCGAGGTGGTTGATCTTCTCGATGAAGGTGATGACGTCGCCGCCCTCGCCGCAGCCGAAGCAGTGCCAGTAACCGAGCTGGGGACGGACGTGGAAGGAGGGAGTGCGCTCATCGTGAAAGGGGCACAGGCCCTTGAGTGAACCGACTCCGGCGCTCTTGAGGGTCACGTGCTCGCCGACGACGTCCTCGATCCGGGCGCGCTCACGCACTGCCTCGATGTCCTCGCGCCTGATCAGTCCCGCCACAGGGCCATCGTAGGCGAGGCCACCGGCATCCTGCGCCAGGGCTTGCTGGACGCCGGCTACACCTCGGAGAACATGCCGCACAGCCGGGCGTGCCAGGAGCGTGCGGAGGTGTCCGTCAGCGAGGCGATCTGGTCGACGACCACTCGTAGGCGGGCGTCCTCGTCGTCGGCCTGGTTCCAGGCCTCGACCAGAACCGGGTCGATGCCCTTCCCACCACCGGTCATCAGGGCGTCGGCCAGGTCGAAGATGAGGGTGCGCTGGCGCAGGTAGACCGGCTCGTGCTCGCGGGGCTCCATGACATAGCGCACGGCGATGCCCTTGAGAAGGAGGATCTCCGCGGCCGTCTCCTCGGGGATGATGAGCTCGGCCTCGTAGCGGGTCAGGGGCCCGTTGCCGTAGGTCTGACGGGTGGCGGTGGCAACCGCTGAGACGAAGCGGCCGATGATCTCGCTGGTGAGGTTCTTCAGGTGCGCGGCATCGGCGGCCGAGCCGTTGTAGGAGCGGATCCAGAAGGACTGGCCGGAGAGTCTGTCGAAGGCCGCCCCGAGGGCATCGGCGCTGAGCTCGGTGCCGTACCAGGCCCTCGTCGCCTCGAGCAGCTCGTCGACCTCGCGGGCATCGGTCAGGCAGGCCGGATCCATGCGCCCCAGGGCGATGGCGTCCTCGACGTCATGGACGGAGTAGCCGACGTCGTCGGACAGGTCCATGATCTGGGCCTCGATGCAGCGCCTGCCCTCCGGGGCTCCCTGACGCATCCAGGCGAAGATCTCGGCGTCGTCGTCGTAAGCGGAGTACTTGCGCGCGCTACGGCCGCTCGGACCACCCGGCCCCCGCCCCTTGAGCCAAGGGTACTTGGCGACGGCGTCGAGACTGGCCCGGGTGAGATTGACGCCAACCGGCCGCCCGCCCCCGTCGAGGGTCTTGGGCTCCAGGCGGGTGAGGATCCTGAAGGTCTGAGCGTTCCCCTCGAAGCCCCCGATCCGGCGGGCGACGACGTCGAGCGCCTTCTCACCGTTGTGCCCGTACGGCGGATGCCCCAGGTCGTGGGACAGGCAGGCTGCGTCGACGACGTCCGGATCGCAGCCCAGCGCTTGTCCCAGGGCGCGCCCCACCTGCGCCACCTCGAGCGAATGGGTGAGCCGGGTGCGTACGAAGTCGTCGGCAGACGGCCCCAGCACCTGGGTCTTGGCCCCCAGGCGCCGCAGCGCCGAGGAGTGCAGGACTCGGGCCCGATCGCGCTCGAAAGGAGTGCGCTGGGGATTCTTCGCCTGCTCGTGGACGAAGCGCTCAGCATCCTGCGGCTGGTATCCGGATAGACCAGAACCGCCGTTTCCGTCGATACGCAGAGGCTCGAATCCAGATTTCTGCACTGACATGGTCACAAGGTAGCGCAGAAGCGGGTTACGATAGACGTCACCATTCCGACACCGTCTCAAGGGCGCAGCGGCACTCGATCTCCTCAACGTCTGGTTGCACGCACCCGCGGGACACCGATGAAGCACTCTTGGAAGTGACGCTCCTGGGCGCCAGCCCAGCGGAAGGGAGACACTTGTCGTGACCACGACCACTACCCTCGTTCACCGGCCCTACGACGGTCCGGAGGAGTGGTGGCGCCACGCGCTGGTCTACGAGATCCCCTCGCCAGCCCTGGGAGCCGCCGAGCTGGATCGCACCACTCCCATCATCGAGCACGCTCTCTACCTGGGCATGGACGCACTGCTCATCCGCCCGAGCCTGCTGGAGGTCAGTTCCGAGATCGATTCGATCCGCCGTTTCATCGATGCCGCAGGCGAGCAGGGGCTGCGCACCATCGTGCGCATCTCCGGTGCGCTCGGCCCGATCACGGGCCCCTACGCCAAGCAGACCAACAGTTTCATCACCGGCCTCGAAGGAGCCGGTGATGATCTGCTGCGCCGTTCGGAGGCCTACCTCCGGGCCGGGGCGGCCGGTATCGACCTGGGAACCATCGTGCCTCCTCAGGTCACCAACGAGATCCGGCTGGACCGCCTCAGCGCCTACTGCGCCATGCTGCACGGCCAGCTGGCCGAGTACGTGGAGGAGGGCATCATCGGCGCCGATGTGACCGCCGACTACCCCGACTCGCTGCGCCACCACCTCCAGGACGACTGGGTGCACCACCTGCGCGATGACTGTCTGACTCTGACACGCTGGGACGCCGAGTCGCTCACCTCCCACCTGACACGGTCCCTCGACGAGCACGATCGCTTCGGCGCGACCCCCACCTGGCGCTTCCTGCCTCCCCACATCCTGTCCGAGCACCTGGATCCAGGCGACGGCCAGCGCTGGTACTCCGTCGACCACGACGAACGGCTGCGTCGAGGGCTGGCGCTGCAGGCCATGATGCTGGCTCTTCCCGGTTCGCTCTACCTGCGCCAGGGCGACGAGATCGCCCTGTCCGACTCCGACAAGCCCACCGCTCCCCTGGAGCTGGCAGACATGGTGATCGAGCACACTCAGGGGCAGGCCTCGCAGTTCGGCTCGCCCGCTGCGACCGTGAGGCACGCGGCCCACGTGCGCCTCGAGTACAACCTGGCCTGCGCCCCTCTCGCTTTCGTCACCGGGCTGGAGTGGTGTCCGGCTGAGGCCCTCGCCTTCCTGGTACGCGGCGTACTGGTGGTCGTCAACACCTCCGACGCCCCGATCGTCCTGCCGCCCGAGGCCAAGGTGCTGTTGTCGTCCCAGCCCCTGCGTCAGGACCAGGGACGGCTGCTGGTCCCACCCACGACGGCGACCTGGCTGGAAGCCACAACTGTGGCCTAACACACCTGAATGCAAGGTTTATTTACCTCTTGCAGTCATTACAGCAGCCGATTAAATTATGGTGCCAAGCGGGGAACTCCCCGCTTATGGATCCGATTCGAAGGAGAATCCCCTGTGGCACCCACCCGCCGGTCCTTCCTGACAATGGCCGCCGTCGCCACCACTGTTTCAACCGTTGCAGCCTGCTCCAGCCCGCGTAGCTCCAACAGTTCGGCCGCTGGGGGGACTGACCAGCAGGCATCCGGGGCTTCCGGCGGCGATTCCAACGCCGACCTGGTCATCTGGGCCGATCAGAAGAAGGCTGACTCACTCAAGGAGATCGCCAAGAGCTGGGGTGACAAGCAGGGCATCTCGGTAGCGGTCCAGATCGTCGCCAACGACCTGCAGCCCAACTTCGTGACCGCCAACCAGGCCGGCAACGGCCCTGACATCGTCGTCGGCGCGCACGACTGGATCGGTAACTTGGTGCAGAACAGCGCCATCCGCCCAGTCGTCCTGAGCCCCGAGGCCGAGGCGAACTATTCCGACATCGCTCTCAAGGCGGTCACGTACGACGGCCAGATCTACGGAGCTCCGTACGCCGTCGAGTGCCTGGGCCTCTTCGTCAACAAGGCGCTGACCTCCGTCACCCAACCGACTAGCATCGAGGAGATGGTCGAAGCCGGAACGGCGGCCGGTACCACGCTCGTCTTGTCCCAGACCGTCGACGAGAAGGGCGACGCCTACAACATGGAGCCGATCTACACCGCAGCAGGAGGCTACCTGTTCGGAAAGAGCCCCGATGGCTCGTACAACTCCAAGGACCTCGGCATCGGCAAGGAGGGATCGATCAAGGCTGCGGAGAAGATCCGGCAGCTCGGCCAGCAGGGAGTCTTAAGGAAGTCGGTTACCGCCGCCAACCACATCTCCTTGTTCACCGACGGCAAGGCTCCCTATCTCATCTCCGGACCGTGGGCCCTGGCGGACATCAAGAAGGCCGGTATCGATTACCAGCTCACCCGGATCCCGGGCTTTAAGGACATTCGGGGAAGCCAGGCTCGTCCCTTCGTGGGGGTCAACTGCTTCTACGTGGCCTCCAACGGCAAGAACAAGGCATTCGCTGAGACCTTCGTAGCCGACGCCGCCAAGGACATGACCTTCGCGGCCTCGATGTTCCCGTCCAACGAGCTTCCTCCGGCACAGAAGGATCTCGCCGAGAAGCTGAAAACGGAACGGCCCGACATGGTTGCCTTCGCGGAACTCTCCGCCAAGGCAGACCCCATGCCCGCGATCCCGGCCATGTCGTCAGTATGGGAACCGCTAGGGCGGGCTCAGGCCAACATCGTCGCGGGCGCAGATCCTGCCAGCACCATGACCGGAGTCGGTAAGACTATCAAGTCCTCGATCGAGGGCTCATAGACCAACGCCGGTCCCCCGGAAAGAACCGTTCCTCCGCCGTCCCACGATTCTCTTTTCTACTTTCCCATACTTTGGAAAGGACCTGCCGACAATGACGCCCGCATCCGTCACAACCCCAAGGGAGAAGAGCACCACCATCCGAGGCGTCGTCGGACGCATCGTGGTTCTCTCCCTCACGCTGGTATCCGCGATCTATCTCGTTCCGCTTCTCATCACCTACCGGATGTGGTTGTGGCTGGGAGTCGTCCTCCTCGCCACGGCGGCCATGTTCCTGCTGTACTCGACAAAACGGTTCGTACCGGCCAAGTACCTCTTTCCCGGCACGTTCTTCCTAACAGTCTTTCTCATCATCCCAATCATCCTGACTATCCAGACCTCCTTCACCAACTTCGGGGACGGCTACCGTGGGACGAAGGAGGAAGCGATCACCGCCATCACCAATAACTCCATGGTCCGCACGAAGGACTCCCCAACCTACGGGCTGTCGGTCGCCACCGACGGCGATGTCACTCAGGGCCCCTTCTCGCTGTTCCTGGTCAACCCCAAGACCAACGAGGTTCTGCGGGGAAGTGATGGAAAGAAGATGGAGAAGGTTAACGCTTCCACCGTCACCATCGAGGACGGGGTGGTGACCAGAGCCAGCGGTTACACGATCCTGTCCCCCAGGCAGATCAATGCCGCTTACGAGGATATCGCCTCCATGTCGGTTCCTTTCTCCGATAAGACCACGGTCAAGGTCCAGGGCGTGAGAACCGCGTTCGAGGGTACCAAGCAAATGGTGTACGACAAGTCCTCCGACACCATCACCAACACCGCGACCGGGAACGTTTACTCCGTCAAGAAGGTGGGGTTGTCAGAGCACTTCGTCAATGCCAAGGGTGAGAGCCTGGCCCAGTCCTGGAAGCAGAACGTGGGCCTGGCCAATTACTCTCGACTGTTCACTGAAGGCAACCTGGCCTCCCAGTTCCTCAAGGCCTTCACCTGGACGGTCATCTTCGCCTTTGGCTCGGTGCTGCTCACATTCTGTCTCGGTTTCTTCCTGGCGTTGACGCTCAACGACGACCGTATCAAGGGCAAGAAACTCTACCGGTCCTTCCTCCTGCTGCCCTACGCCGTGCCGGGCTTCATCTCACTGCTCATCTGGTCCAACTTCTACAACCAAGACTTCGGCCTCATCAACCAGATGCTGCACCTCAATATCCCGTGGTTGTCCGACCCGACCATGGCGAAGATCGCCGTTCTGCTGACGAATACCTGGATGGGATTCCCCTACATGTTCATCGTGTGTACCGGAGCGCTTCAGTCCATCTCAGGGGACGTCAAAGAGGCCGCCAAGATGGACGGTGCCACCGGGATGCAGGCCACCTTGCGCATCATCACCCCATTGCTCCTGGTCGCCGTCGCCCCTCTGCTGGTGAGCACCTTTGCCTTCAACTTCAACAACTTCAACGCCATCCAGCTGCTGACTGAGGGCGGTCCATTCCCCGCCGGCGAGTACACGCGCGGCGGTACCGACATCCTCATTTCAATGGTCTACCGCATCGCCTTCGGCCGCTCCGGCTCCGACTTCGGATTCGCCTCGGCCGTCTCGGTCATCCTGTTCGCCGTGACCGGCGTCCTGGCCGCTTTGCAGTTCCGGGCCACCAAGAAGCTCGAAGACGTCAACTGACCCGAGTCGATTGCGGAAAGAACAGAATCACTATGAGCACCTCTTCCAAAACCGTGTCCAAAAGCTCCGAGAACGTCCTGCCGGCAGAGAACCACATGCCGTTCTCCCGATGGTTCCGTGAGATCGGATGGAGGCACGTTGTCGGCGTCGTCGCCCTTGTCTTCGCCGCCTTCCCCGTCCTCTACGTCATCTCCGCCTCCCTCAACCCGCTGGGAACGGTGGCCTCCACCGGCCTCATCCCCACCAAGGTAAGTCTGGTCAACTACCAGAACCTGCTGGCGGGAGCGCGCGGCCCCTTCCTGCGCTGGTACCTCAACACCATCATCATCTGCTCGGTAGTGGCCACCGCCCAGGTATTTCTCTCCCTGCTCGGGGCCTACGCCTTCTCCCGCTTCCGTTTCACCGGACGTCGCGGAGGTCTGCTGGCCCTGCTCCTGATCATGATGTTCCCGGCGATCCTGTCCATGATCGCCATCTACACGATGATCTCCGACATCGGCCAGGTCGTCCCCTCCCTTGGTCTGAACACGCTCGCCGGCTACAGCCTGGCGCTCATGGGTGGGGCCCTGGGTCAGGTGTGGCTCATCAAGGGAACCTTCGACACCATCCCCCGTGAGCTCGATGAGGCCGCCATCATCGACGGCTGCACCCACTGGCAGGTCTTCAGAATCATCCTGCTGCCCACACTCAAACCGATCATCGCCACGACCTTCCTACTGGCCTTCGTCGGTGTCATCAGTGAGTTCCTCCTGGGGTCGATCATCCTGACCGACAACTCCCAGAAGACCCTGGCGGTGGGGCTCTACGGCATGCTCGTCGGTGACCGCTCCAACAACCTGGGGATCTTCGCCGCTGGTGCGGTTCTCACCATGGCTCCGGTGATCGCACTGTTCCAGTACCTCCAACGCTACATCGTCGGTGGCTCGATCTCCGGCGCAGTCAAGGGCTGAACGTGGGCTACACCGCTCCACCTCTCCTGCCCCGTCCCAGCAGCGTGAATCAGAGGCGTGAGGCGCCTTGTCGCCGCCCTTGATTCACGAGAACAGCCCCTGATCTGCGAGGATTGCGGCTGGAGGGCCGGACGACGAACCACCGTCTGTTCACGCGAAGTGGCCCCTAGACCTTCACCGATCCTCGTAGGATTCACTTATGCCGCAGAGACTCACTCTCACCGACATCGCTGACCAGGCAGGCGTGTCCACCGCCACCGTCTCGCGTGTGCTCAACGGAAAGTCCAACGTGGCCGACTCGACTCGGCGGCAGGTGCTCGCGGCACTCGACATCCTCGGCTACGAGCGACCCGGAGTCCGTGCACCAGTCGTCCGGGCCTCATGGGACTGATCGTGCCGGAGCTGAGCAATCCGATCTTTCCCTTGTTCGCCCAGCAGATCGAGCAGCTCCTGGCCCCTTCCGGACACACCCCGCTGCTGTGCACCCAGACACCCGGTGGCATCAGCGAGGACGAGTACATCGAGATGCTGGTGGACCGGGGCGTCGCAGGGATCATCTTCGTCTCCGGGCGCCACGCGGACACCACCGGCGACGTCACCCGCTACCAGCGTCTGCGTGAGCGCGGCGTTCCACTGGTGACGGTCAACGGCAACGCACCGACCATCAAGGCCCCGGGCTTCGCGACCGATGACCGCCGGGCGACCCGGATGGCTGTGGACCATCTCATTGCCCTGGGACACCAACGCATCGGGCTGGCCATGGGGCCGATGCGCATGGTCCCGGCTCAGCGCAAGCGGTCCGGCTACGAGGACGCCATGAGGGAGGGCCTGCCCCAGGAGCCCCTGCGGATCGTTGAGACGCTCTACACCTACGAGGGCGGTATCAGCGCTGCACTGCACCTGCTCGAGCAGGGGTGTACCGGCATCGTGTGCTCCTCGGACGTCATGGCCCTCGGAGTCGTCCACGGGGTGCGTCAGACCGGCAGATCCGTGCCGCACGACGTCTCCGTCATCGGCTACGACGACTCACCGCTCATTCCCATGACCGACCCACCGCTGACCACGGTGCGTCAGCCCGTGGGCTCCATCTGCCGGGCGGCCGTGTCCACGCTGCTGGCCCAGCTCGACGGAGAGCGGCCAACCGACACCGAGATGCTCTTCGCCCCCGACCTCATCGTGCGCGACTCGACGGCCGCGGCTTTCATCGACTGAGCCGTAGGCGCACTCCGCCGCAGCGCGCTGGGCGGCGCTGGTCAGCGCTGGTCCATGCTGGTCAATGCTGGTTCGGGAGCACCGCGTTCCGTCCGGCTCAGCGCGACCACGTGCGGGCCAGCCGGGCACCCATATCCGTCAAGCGGTCCAGCGCGTCGGAACCGACGGCGTCCCACGACTCAGCGGCATGGGGCTCCCTGCAGGCTGTACGCGTTGGAGATACCGGCGCCGGCGAGCTCACCGCGGGTGGTGACGCAGCGCCCGCACACCATGGCGAACGGCAGCGCCTGGGAGGCGGCATGGTGGCCGACGACGCCTCACGACGCCCGTCGGCCGGAACGTCGTAGAGGCTCACCCGAGGCGGTGACCACCAGGGTCCCTGGCCTGGCACCGCCTCGGAGAGGCCGAGTATCTCCGCCATGACACGGGCCCCGGGCCGTGCCCAGGCCCCCAGGGCGCGCAGCACCATGGCACTGCCCCCGGCCGCGCCGGTCCCCCAGGTCGAGGCACTCAGACGAGGCGGTCCACCAAGGTCCGCGGTGGCAGACGAAGGCAGCGCCGCCTCATCGAGCGCCGAGATGACGGGGAGCATTCTCTGCCCCCTCGAGGAGACCTGCGGTGCGCCGGCTTCGGCTGTGCTCACGGCCTCAGCGGCTGCGGCGCAGGCGCGGCGGTCCAGCTCCTGAGCCTGCCGGGGGCTCAAGGCGGCGATCCTGGTCAAAGCCGCGCCCGCCCCGCTCAGTCCTCCCAGGGCGATGTCGTCAGCCAGGACCAGTCCGATGCTGCGCCCGGCAAGCAGCTCCGCGGCCGCAGAAGCGCCCCCGAGGGCGTCCAGGACTCCGGCCCCGCCGTCGTGGACGGCAGCGCGTGACAGGCCGACCAGGAGGGTGTCGGAAGGAGCCATACGGTCCACGGCGACGCCTATGACCTGACCCAGGCCATGGCTGCTTCCCCGAAGCGCTTCCTGGGCGGCCTTATCGGGGTCGGGGGACCGCCAGCAGGCGGGCGGCGTCGAGGAACCAGGTCCCGCACTCGCCGGGGCGCCGACCGCCAGGGTTTGAGGGACTGGGAGCCATCCTCACCAGATCCACCTCGCGGACCTGTCCGAGCGGTCCCTGTGCCTGGATGACCTCACGGGAGGCGATGCGCTCCGGAGCGATGGCCCTGGGACGATCCCGGGCCGCCGTCGGACATGGGCATCAGGGTCAGAGCGTCACTGGGACGTGCCGCCCTGCCAGCCGCGCGCCAGGCAGGCGGCGACGCGCGCCGGCCGGAAGACCGCGGCCCGAGTCCGGCCAGCGGCACTCCGGCCGGCTCGGGCCATAAGCCCCCAGGAGCGAGGAGGACCCTCATACCGCGGCCCGGAGGGAGCAGTGCCGGCGTACGGGAGACGTCATGAGGCGATGGCGTCGCCGAGTCGGGCCAGCAGGAGGGCCTCTGCGACGACGATGTGCTCGAGCTCGCCCAGGTGCATGGACTCGTTCTCACTGTGGGCGCGGGTGTCGGGGTCCTCGATACCGGTGACGAGCACCTGGGCCTCGGGGAAGGTCTCCTTGAGAGTGGCGATGAAGGGGATGGAACCGCCCTGGCCGATGTTGACGGCCTCGGTGCTCCAGGCGGTGGACAGCGCCCAGCGGGCAGCCTCGGAGGCGGGGGTGGTCTCGGAGCCGTCGAAGGCCGGACCGGCCTCGCGGCCCTCGACGGTCAGCCGGCCGCCGAAGGGCACGTGCTTCTCCAGATGGGCGACCAGTGCCGCCTGCGCCTCGGCGGGTCCTGCCCCTGGCGCGATGCGCAGCGGAGGCGGGCGGTGCACGAGGGGGTCAGGACGTTGCCGGCCAGGTCCAGCGGGGTGACGTCCATACCGATGAGAGTCAGGGAGGGCTTGGTCCACAGCCGTGCGGTGAGATCACCGGTGCCGACCAGCTCGACGCCGTCGAGGACCCCTGCGTCAGCGCGGAAGTCGGCCTCCGGGTAGTCCGGGAAGTCGGCATCGGCCTGAGGCCGGCTGACCAGCCCGGCGATGGCGACGTCACCGGCCTCGTCGTGGCAGGAGGCGATCAGACGGCACATGGCGGTGGCAGCGTCCGGGACCCGGGCCGCCGTACTGGCCGGAGTGAAGCGCGTGATCGAGCATGTCGAGGCGGACATCGACCTGGACGACGCCGCGCAGCAGGGTGGTCAGGGACGGCGTGCCGACCTTCCAGTTGGAGGAGTCGGCCACGACGATGACGTCGGAGGCGAGCCGGTCACGGTAGGTGGTCAGGAAGCTCTCGAAGGAGGGCTGCCGACCTCCTCCTCCCCTCGATGAAGACCGTCACCGAGCAGGGCAGCTCCCGTCCGCCAGGGAGGCCAGGGGTCCGCAGGGCGTGGGCGTGGGTGATGACACCGGCCTTGTCGTCGGCGGTCCCGCGACCGAAGAGTCGCTCACCGCGCCGCTCGGCGGTGAAGGGATCGGCCTGGTCCCATCCGGTCGGGTCACCGACGGGCTGGACGTCGTGGTGGGAGTAGAGCAGGACGTGCGGGCTGCCCTGGGGGCCCGCCTTGTGGGCCAGGACGGCGGGCCTGCCGGGGGCGCCGTCCGGGCGGGGCCCAGAGAGGATCTCGGCGTCCAGACCGCTGTCGCGCAGGAGCGAGGCCACTGCCTCGGCGGAGCGCCGGACCTGGGACTGGTCGTGGCTGGAGGCGGAGACCGAGGGGATCGTGACCAGATCGGTCAGGTCCGAGACGATGGCGGGCATGGAGGTGTGCACAGCGTTGCGCACGGCATCAACGGTGATCATGGTTTTCAGGGTATCGTGCCGCTGCCGTTAGTCTGTGCACCGTGAGCCTGTTCAAGAAGCGCAGCCAGACCCCCGAGCCGGAGCCTGCAGCCGAGCCCGCCCCCAAGCCCGTTGGCAAAGGGCGCCCCACTCCCAAGCGCAGGGACCAGCAGGCCAAGAATCTGCACCCCGTGGTTCCCAAGGACCGCAAGGCCGCCAAGCGAGAGGCGCGAGCGGCCCGCGACGAGGCCTGGAAGCGGCAGAGTGAGGCCATGGTGACCGGTGACGAGAAGTATCTCCCATCCCGGGAGAAGGGGCCGGTCAAGCGTTACATCCGCGACTACGTCGACGCGCGCTTCAGCCTGGGCGAGTTCTTCATGCCCCTCATCTTCGTCCTGCTCATCCTCTCCTTCGGGTTCAACCACATCCTGCCCCAGTACCCGGTGATCAGCTTCTACGCCGTGCTGGCGATGAACGGCTACCTGCTGCTCGCGATCGTCGACGCCGTCTGGTGCTGGAACCGGCTGCGCCGCCGTCTTCACAAGAAGTTCGGGGAGGAGCGGGTCAAGAACGAGGGAATGATCTTCTTCTACATCATGTCGCGCTGCTTCATGCTGCGGCGCTGGCGCCGTCCGGCCACCCTGGTGAAACGGGGCCAGTACCCCTCCTGAACCCGCGCTCGTCCGACCCGCCCCGGTCCCGCGACGGTTCCACGTCGTGGGACCGTACCGTAGGGTGGTGTATGGAACACACAGTTGGATACAGGCACCTGGGTTCATCCGGGTTGAAGATCACCGAGATCACTTACGGCAACTGGCTCACCCACGGCTCCCAGGTGGAGGCGGGTACGGCCATCGAATGCGTTCACACGGCCCTCGACCTGGGAATCACGAGCTTCGACACCGCCGATGTCTACGCCAACACGGTCGCCGAGGAGGTTCTGGGGCGCGCGCTGGCCGGTCGGCGCCGCGAGTCCCTGGAAGTCTTCACCAAGGTCTACTGGCCCATCGGCCCCAAGGGCCCCAATGACGTGGGTCTGTCGCGCAAGCACATCATGGAGGGCATCAACGGTTCCCTCACGCGCCTGGGCATGGACTACGTGGACCTCTACCAGGCCCATCGCTACGACCACGAGACGCCGCTGGAGGAGACCATGCAGGCCTTCGCCGACGTCGTGCGGGCGGGAAAGGCCCTCTACATCGGGGTCTCGGAATGGACGGCCGAGCAGATCCGTGCCGGCCAGGAGCTGGCCACGCAGATGGGTTTCCGTCTGGTGTCCAACCAGCCCCAGTACTCGGCCCTGTGGCGGGTCATCGAGGACAGGGTGGTGCCCACCAGCCAGGATCTGGGGCTGGGACAGATCGTGTGGTCGCCAATGGCCCAGGGGGTCCTGTCCGGCAAGTACCTGCCCGGCCAGGAGCCGCCCGCCGGCTCACGGGCCACTGATGACAAGGGCGGCCGGCAGATGATCTCGCGGTGGATGCGCGACGACGTACTCACCGCGGTCCAGGCCCTGCGCCCGATCGCCCAGGACCTCGGGCTGACCATGCCGCAGCTGGCGATCGCCTGGGTCCTGCGCAACCCGGCCGTCTCCTCGGCGATCGTGGGCGCCTCGCGCCCCGAGCAGCTGGCGGACACGGTCAGGGCCTCAGGCGTGCACCTGGACGACGACGTCATGGCCGCCATCGACATCGCCCTGGGCGACGTCGTTGAGCGGGACCCGTCACTGACCTCCTCCCCCGAGAAGCGCCCCGCCTGACGGGGCGGGGATCAGCGCAGTGCACGAACTGCGGAACCGGCCGACGCGGTGGCCAGGGCGCGGTTGATCCGCCCCGGCCAGGCGGGACCGTTGTAGATGAAGGCCGTGTAGGCCTGGAGCAGGTCCGCTCCGGCATCGAGCATGAGCTCGGCGTCCATGATGGAGGAGATACCGCCAACGCCAATAATGGTGGGCCCCTCCCCCAGCCGGCTGCGCAGGCGGCGCACGACCTCCAGGGAGCGGGGCAGAAGAGGCGCTCCGGACAGACCGCCGTCACCCAGGTCGTGGTCATGGTGGTGTTGGTGGCCACGACCCCGTCCAGCTCCAGGTCCAGGACCAGGTCGGCGACGGCGTCGAGATCCTCATCGGCAAGGTCCGGGGCGATCTTGACCAGGAGTGGGACGTGGCGCATGGCGGCCTGGTCCGCGGCCTCACGCACGGCCTCGAGGATCGGGCGCAGCGCCTCGACGCTCTGCAGGCTGCGCAGCGCGGGGTGTTGGGGCTGGAGACGTTGACGACGAGGTAGTCGACCCACCGGGCCACCGCCTTGGCCGAGTAGCGGTAGTCCTCAACCGCGTCCTCAAGGGGCGTCACCTTGGTCTTGCCGATATTCGCGCCGACGACGATGGAGCGTCCCCGCTGGGTGCGGCGCAGAGCGCGCAGCCGCTTGGCGGCCTCGTCCGCTCCGGAGTTGTTGAAGCCCATGCGGTTGCGCACGGCGCGCATCTGCGGGTAGCGCCACATACGGGGCTTGTCGTTACCGCCTTGGGCACGGGCGGTGAAGGTCCCGACCTCGATGAAGCCGAAGCCGAGCATGTCCAGGCCCTCGACGGCCTGTCCTCTCTTGTCCATACCGGCTGCCAGCCCCAGGACACCGGGAACGGGGCGGGCGAAGGGACCGCCCTGGTTGGCCGAGGGGACGGGGAAGACGGGGCGGCGCCCCCACACCTGGCGCACCACGTCCCTGACGAAGGGGACCTTGCCAGTCAGCTCGATGGCGTCCATGCATACGTCGTGGATCAGCTCGGGGTCGATGCGGGTCAGGACGGTCTTGTACAGCAGGTCGTAGAGCACGGTGCCAGGCTACCCCGGCACGGTTGGCACGGCTCCGCAACCGCGCTCGGTCCGAGCAGTCCCGCCCCTGGTGGTCCTTGCTTCGCGTCGGGGGCGGTATCACGGTAGCGTGGGGGCAGTTCCAGCCTGGTCGCAGGCGTGCTCTGAGAGGTGGTCCGTGTCCTTCAACCGCGATATCCAGATCGATCCCAACCGGGTCCAGACCCGTTCCGGCGGAGGCCGGGGAGCGATGATCGGCGGCGGCTCGATCCTGACCGTCATCGCCGTCGTCCTCATCTCCCAGCTCACGGGGGTGGACCTGTCCTCCATGCTGGGGGCGCAGCAGCAGAATGGGGCCACGCGGCCGACGGCCTCGTCGATCGATACCTCCGTGTGCACCAGCGGGGACAGCGCCAACAAGTACACCCAGTGCCGCATGGTGGCCACCGCCGAGTCCCTCGACGCGGTGTGGACGGATCAGCTGCCCGCCCAGGCGGGGCTCACGTACGCCAAGCCCGAGTTCGTCCTGTGGGACGGCACCCAGATCTCCTCGGCCTGCGGCAACGCCTCCTCGGCGGTGGGGCCCTTCTACTGCTCAGGGGACCAGACGGTCTACCTGGACATGAGCTTCTTCTCCGAGATGGAGAAGTCCCTGGGGGCCACGGACACTCCTTTGGCGGAGGAGTACATCGTGGCCCACGAGTTCGGGCACCATATCCAGCACCTGACCGGGCAGATGGCCAAGGCCGACCGCTCGGGCAGTGGCGCGACGTCGGACTCGGTGCGCCTGGAGCTTCAGGCGGACTGCTACGCGGGAATCTGGGTCAACCACGCCTCCTCCACCCCCGACCCGGAGACCGGCAAGCCCTTCCTCAGCCGTCCCAGCAGCGAGGAGATCAGCGGTGCCCTGGGGGCGGCCGAGGCCGTCGGTGACGACCACATCCAGGAGCGGGCGAAGGGACACGTCGACTCCGACACCTGGACCCACGGCTCCTCCGAGCAGCGCGTTCGCTGGTTCACCACCGGGATGAACTCCGGCTCGGTACAGGCCTGCAACACCTTCGCCGTCGACGCCTCCAAGCTCTGAGGCGGACGCGGCGACGTCGTTCGTCGCTCTCACTCGTCTCCCCTACCCACCGATCTCCTCGGTCTGACGGGCCCGTCGCCTTCTGAGCGGCGGGCCCCGTTTGCGTCGCGACGTGGCGTCACACCTGACGGTGGGTTCATGACGCCACGTCACCGGCGACATCGCCGGTACCGGCCTTCAGGAGGACACCATGACCAAGGCACTCATCGTTGTTGAGTCCTACTTCGGCAATACCGGGCCATCGCCGAGGCCGTCGCCGCCGGGCTGATCGAGGGCAGCGTCGACGCACAGGTCGTCGACGTTTCCCAGGCTCCGAGTGCCCTGCCCGCAGACCTGGATCTGCTCGTGCTGGGAGCCCCCACCCACAACCGGGGGCTGCCGACTGCGACCTCGCGGGCCAAGGCCTGTGAGCAGGCGGGGTCGGGCGAGGCATCCCACGGGATCGGCGGGTGGCTGGAGACCACGGCGATCCCGGCATCCACCGGCGCCGCCGCCTTCGACACGGTCATCTCCAAGGGCTGGCTCAGCGGTTCAGCGGCCAAGGCGATCGCCAAGGCGCTGCAGCGTCATCAGGGTCGGCGGACGGTGTCGGTCAGGAGCTTCGTGGTCACGGCGAGCAAGGGTCCGCTGGCCGATGGAGAGAAGACCGACGCCCACAGCTGGGGACGCGAGCTCGTGGCTTCGGCGAACACCAGATAACGACAGGGCCTTGGCGACAACTACGCATCGCATCATCGGAAGGAAATCAGCAACATGACAGCAACGAACCACGACAAGTCGCCCCGGCTGCGGCTGAGCGGACGAAACATCGCCGGGGCATGCCTGGCCGTCTGCGGTCTCCTCATCATCATCTGGGGAGGGACGCTCAAGTCCGTCAACGTCACTGACCCCGACTTCATGAGCTTCGCAGTCAGCGGGCTGGTGACCGTCGCAGCCGGGGCCTGCCTGGCGACAGCACTTCCTCGCGCTGCTCGTGTCGCGCTCATCTGGCTGGCAACGCTGGCGTCGATGCTCTATCTGCTCATCCTCGGCATGGCGGTCATCGTGTCACTGATGAGCTGTGTGGTGATCGCCGGGATCGCGGTCTGGCTGACCATCAGAATCCTGAGATGAGGTAAGGCGGCCTACTCGGTGCGGTAACGGCACAGCGGCGAGGTCGCCTCCCGGAGCTTTTCAGACCGAACCGACTTCGCCGCCTCTTCCTGGGTGGTTCAGTAGTAGCGCCACTGCCGCATGTCTCGGTTGTAGACCTCGACGATCCGCGGATGCAGGAGAGTGGAGGGCTCCATGGTCTCGGTGCGGGCCGGTTTGGTTCGCATGATGAACTCCAGGGTCTCCCGGTCCTGGTAGGTCAGTCCCTCGGGAAGCGGCTGGCTGATGAGGTTCTGAGGCGTCCTGGTGGACAGCACGAAGCCCCACTCCCCGAAGGAGGGAATGTTGGTCGAGAAGGGCAGGATCTGCCGATCCGGTTGGGAGGTGGCAACGGTGCTGGCCACTGTGGAGAAGGCGTGGGGTGAGAAGAACGTGGAGGTGGCCTGGGTGACCGCGACACCCTCGGGCGCCAGCCGAGGCCTCGACATTCCGATAGAACTCCGGTGGGAGTAGAGCCGGCGAGCTTTCTCGTTGGAGGGGTCGACCAGGTCGACGAGAACGACGTCGTAGGTCGCCCTGGAGTCTCGGACGTAGGTGAAGGCGTCGTCGTTGACAACGTTCACTCTGGGGTCGGACAGGGATGCCTTGTTGAGGTCCTTGAGCAGGCGGTTGCTTCGTGCCAGCTCGGTGACGCCGGGGTCGATATCCACGATGGTGACGTCCTTGACGCTGGGGTAGCGCAGGATCTCCCTGGGCCAGCAGACCGTCACCGCCACCGAGCACAAGGACGTGAGCAGGATCCTTCACCGAGGTCATGGCGCTGGCGGACAGGGTCTCGTGGTACCTGGCCTCGTCCAGGCTGGAGAACTGGAGCTGTCCGTTGAGGTACATGCGCAGGTCGTCCTGGTAGTCGGTGAGGACCACCTTCTGGTAGGCGGTCTGCTGGTAGTAGACGACCGGGTCGTTGTAGGTGAGCGCCTCCACGCTGCGCTCGATGCGGTTGGCGGCAGCGAACATGCCGACCAGTGCCACGACGGCGGCGGTGGCCGCCCACAGGATCTTGCGAGGTGTGCGCACCTGGAGCAGGACGAGCACCGCGACCAGGACGTTGAGCGCCCGACCAGGTAGGCCCCGCGCATGAGGCCCAGCTGTGGGAGGAGCACCAGCGGGAAGACCAGGGAGGCCACCAGTGAGCCGAAGTAGTCGATGGCCATGACCTTGCCGAGCAGCTCACTGGTCGAACGGCGCCCGAAGGCGGCGAAGGTCCGCACCAGCAGCGGGATCTCCAGGCCGATGAGGATGCCGATGGTCAGGCTGATGCCGCCGAAGACGACCCAGTGCAAGCGGGTGCGTCCGAAGGCCAGGTACAGCAGAAGGACGGAGTTGCCGCCGATGAGGCCCAGAAGCACCTCGCTGACTCCGAAGACGACCGCCGGCGCGGCGCGGAAGCGGTTGACCAGCAGCGAGCCGATTCCCATGCCGAACAGGGTGATGCCGGTGGCGAGACTGAAGCTGAGGACGGAGTCGCCCAGGAGGTAGGAGGCGGCCGTGCCCAGGATGAGCTCGTAGATGAGGCCGCCGATCGCGGCGAGCAGGGCCGCGGTGAACAGGGCGACGTTCTCGCGTCGCCCGATTCGGCCGTGGGTCATGGCTCGCCGCTCAGCTCAGGATGGTGGCCGCGATGATGACGGCGATGGCCACCGCCGTACCGGCGAAGGCGAGCCCCAGGCCGATGTTCTGGTCCTCGATGAGCTCGCGCCTGAGGTCGAGACGGAAGATGCGGTTGACCAGCAGCGCGAACACCATGAGCAGGACGACTCCGAGCACCGCGTAGACGACGGTGCTGAGCAGTGACTGCCAGTTGAGGTCGACCGATGAGTGGTGAGCGATGGTCATGAGCGACATGTCTTCTCCTTCATGTGTGACCGTCGAGGGGTTGAGTCCGTGGGCTCCAGGTCATTTTCCGTCCGCCGCCCCCACCGCCGTAGACCGAGCGGTTTCGGAAGGAGGAGGCCGCCTCCTGAGGAAAGAAACCATCATCGTTATCGATCAGCTCGGCAAGCACCAGCACCATGCGAACATCAGGACGATCCAGAACACGAGGCCCAATCGCTTCTACTCGCCCCAGGAGATCGCCGCGAGGAGACCACCGCCAGAACCTTCGCATGAAACTGGGTATCCACCACGGTCGGGTCACGGGCCTACCGAAGACCCTGTACTGCTTCGAGGAGGACAGACCTGTTTCGCTATAGATCTCTCGGGTGTGGAGGCGATGAGCATCGACCACCATGGTGGAGATCGAGCCGTGCGCATCCACCACGCGGAGATCGGCGCAGGTTGTCGTGGTGAGAGCCCCATTGGGATGATTCACAGCCCCGGTCTCGTGGTCGATCTCAGCACGGCGCACATTCATGACCTCGACGGTGCACGGCCGGCCACGAACTCGCAGCTGCCGGCTCCAGCCGACCTCGAGGGTGAGCGGGTCAATCGCCGGCTGAACAGGAACCGGCTCGTGAAGAACCACCTTGTTGGTGTCTCGACGGACCTCAGCCAGAACTCTTGACCGTCGTCGTCGATCAGGCGCCACTGCTCCCACCGAGTGAGGCGCCGGGTTCGCTGGTCCCGCCGTTTCAGGACAACTCGCCCCATGACGGTGTAGGAGTGACTCTTCTTCCTCAAGGAACCCCGAAGCGTCTCGCCGACTCTCAGATCACCTCTGATGCTCACAGTGTGATCCCCGAGCTGATCACCTGCTGGGCCTGAAGCCGCTGACGCACCATCTCCCCCACGGCCTCGATCTGCGCGGGGGCCAGCGTACGGCAGCTGGTGAGCGTCACGTAGCCGTCGCCGGACTCGGGCCAGGTGTGGGCGGCGATATGCGACTCGGACAGAATGACGACGGCGCTCAGGCCCTGGGGCTCGAACCGGTGGTGCGCACTGGAGACGGCAGTCAGTCCCGCTTTCCGGGCGGCGTCGAGGAGAATCGACTCGACGGTGGGGAGATCGTTGAGCACGTGCGGCTCGGCCCCACTGATCTTGTAGCTGACAGAACACAGGCTCACCGCACTCACGCGAGCACGGTAGCAACGGGGCAGGCAGCCGACAAACGGGGCGAGATCCCCATCCGCGCTCGCTCCGGCGCCGAGCGCATGGCGGGCACGCCGTCACTGACGGGTGCGGAGCCTCCACTTGCCCGACTCCGCCTCCGCCGCCTCCGTAGACCGGGCGGTGACGATAGGTCCGTGAGGAGCCCGAGTGCGAGGTGCTGGTAGGGATCGGCTCCGCCACTGGAGCGGCTGACGGTTGGAGCACGCGGAGAACAGTCCGCCGACGAGCACGATACTGACGAAGGCGGCGACGACGGCGCATCCGATGTTTCTGCCGGTTCTTCCGGGGGCAGATCGGCGGTTGTACAGGACCCGCCCGAAGAGCTGCTTCTGCTGCGCAGTGGACAAGGAGGTCTTGCGGTATGCCAGGAGGTCACGGAAACGGTGGCTGTCGATGGTCAGTCGGCTGGTCACACCGGCCGGGTCTGTCAGCCGTAGCTCGACGTAGGTCATGGTCTCGCCGATGTTCAGCGGGCACACCGGAGAGCCGATGGCGTTCTCGAGCGTGCCGGTGGTGACCTCCTCAACGAGAGCCTGGTGCGGAGTGCCGTTGATCGTCAGCTGCAGTCTCTGGCCGACGGTCAGGGCCCACGGCTCAATCGCCTCCTGGAGACGAACGGGCTCGTAGAAGAGGATCTCGCCGGGGTCGTGATCGAGCTCGACCCAGGTGTCGGCGTTGCTGCCACCGACGAGCTGCCACTCCTCCCAGTAGTAGAAGCAGCGGTCCTGGGCGTCCCACTCCTTGAAGAGCAGGCAGCCTCTGACCGACAGGGTGCCCGCACTTCCCTGCAGCATGTCGCCGACCTGCAAGTTGGCTCGCGTGCCGTTCACCAGGACCCTCCCGTCTGCGGAGGGAGAGACGGTGCAGCGCTGCCGCCGTCGTAGCCTGGTCCGCCTGTCATCACGCGGGCACAGTAGCAACGTGGGCATGTCCCGGCAAACGGTTCGAACTCCCCATGGTCCGCCCCCACCAAGCGGATCCGAGCGGATCATGATCCAGGTGCCGTGTGAGACTGTCCCCATGCGCGTTGCTGAGATCGCAGAGCTCACCGGGACGACGGTGCGCACGGTGCGCTACTACCACTCGCTGGGGCTGCTTCCGGTTCCCGGTGAACGTGGTGGTTGGCGCGACTACGACCTGGGCCACGTGGCCCGGCTCTCCCGGATCCGTTGGCTGGTCCAGGCCGGTGTGTCCCTGGAGACCATCAAACGCGTCCTCGACGAGGCCCGAGGCGACCGGCGTCGAGCAGATCGACGACGCTCCCGTGGCGGAAGCAGCTGGAACACGTCCACCGGCCGGCTCCGTTGTCGAGGACCTGGCCGGGGCCCTGTCCGCCGTGGAGGACCACCTGGCCGAGGTGACCAGGCAGAGAGACATGCTCGCCGGTCTGCTGGAGCGAGCCAGGACTGGTTCGACTGTCTCACCGATGTCCCCGCGTATGGCGGCCTTCTTCGACCGGCTGGAGCAGGCCGCTCCCGATGAGGCCACCCGCTGCGCTGTGCGCAAGGAGCGGGACCTGACCGACCTGGCCTGCTACCGCGGTCAGATGCCCCCGGAGGCGGAGTTCCTCTTCGTCGACCCGGATCCTCGCTACGACGCCGAGTCACTGGCCCTCTACTCCCAGGATCCGGCCGAGCTGTCAGACGCGCAGATCGAACAGCGCGCACGGGACATGGTGTCCCGATTGGAGGCTCGGCTGACACCTGAGCACCTTGCGGACCTGGCGAACAGCGTCGACACCGAGGCGGTACAGGCACTCTTCCGCCTCATCGCCACTACCGGCTACCCCGATGCACGACTCATCCGAACCTTGGAACGGGAGTTCCTCACCGCGATCGATCGATGGCGCCTGAGCGAGTAAGCGGCACTTGCTTGGATGCTGCCGCGTGGGCTTTGCGTACGACGCAGCGTCACACCTCACCCTGGGGGCATGCCAACGACCACCGCCTCCCCTACAGCGTCCGTACTGCCCGCGCGGCATCACTCCCCTGCCATCGACGCCTCGGGGCTGGTCAAGACCTTTGGCCCCCTCCGCGCACTCGACGGTCTCGACCTGGATGTGGAGACAGGGCGGATCCACGGTTTCCTGGGCCCCAACGGTTCGGGGAAGTCAACGACCATCCGCGTCCTTCTGGGCATGTACCGTCGAGACAGCGGCATGGTGCAAGTCCTGGGCATGGATCCGCACCGCGACGCCGAGCACATCACGCGCCGGTGCGCCTACGTTCCCGGTGACGTGGCGCTGTGGCCCACGCTCACGGGGGCGCAGACCCTCGATGCCCTCGCCGCCCTGCGCAGCGGACGCGACCGGACACGCGAGGCCGACCTCATCGAGGCCTTCCGCCTGGATCCCCACAAGCCGGTCCGCTCCTACTCCAAAGGCAACCGGCAGAAGGTCATGCTCGTGGCGGCGCTGGCGGCGCCGTGTGACCTGGTCATCCTCGATGAGCCGACCTCCGGACTCGACCCGCTCCAGGCCGAGGTATTCGTCGACGCGGTTCGTGATGCGGCCGGCCAGGGGCGCACGGTGCTCATGTCAAGTCACATCATGGCTGAGGTCGACCGTCTGTGCGACTCGGTGACCATCATCAAGGACGGGCGAACCGTGGAGTCGGGGCGGCTGGAGGAGCTGAGGCATCTACGCGCCTCCCGGATCACCTGCGTGCTGCCTCCCGAGCAGAGCCCGTCTTCCGGCCGACGTCGGTGGTTGCGATTACCGCGCCGTGAGCGCAGCGCCCAACGGGAACTCGGCCGAGCGATCCTGCCCTGCCCCAGCCCGACACCGAAGGGCGCCTGAGCGTTTCGGTTCCCGCCGACCGAGTCCCGGTGACATTGCAACGGCTGCTGGCTGCAGGCGCTCAGGAGGTCACCTGCACCCCGGCCACCCTGGACGAGGTCTTCCTCCAGCACTACGAGGCGGCGGCACGATGAGCGCTGCTGCGCGCAGTCTCGCTGCGATCTGGCAATCATTCCGTCTGGCGGTATCCCAGGAGCGGGTCTGGCTCATGGCACTGCCCGTGGTGACCGGGCTCATGACCGCACTGCTGGCACCTGGCTACGGCGACACCTACGCCTCACCGGAGGACCTGGCCCGGGCAGTGGCCTCGGCCCAGGTCTCCGATACCTCCCGCTTCCTCTACGGCGATCTCTCCGCTTCGGCGGGCATCGTCCAGGTGGCGGCGTGGGAGCTCGGAGGGCTCACCTGCCTGGTGCTGGGCGTCGTCATCACTCTGCGCTCGATCTCGCTGACGCGCGCTGCGGAGGACCTGGGGCGCACCGAGCTGCTCCGTTCGACGGGAACCGGCCCTGCGGCGGGACTGGTGGGACAGGGACTCACCCTGGCCCTCCAGTGCCTGTTCCTGGGAATTGGAGCAGGTGCAGGGCTACTTGCTCTGGAGGAGGCGGATGGCACCGACGCCGTGACCTATGGGGCGGTGCTCACCGCCACCTGTCTGACGGTGTCCTTCGCGGCGCTCGTCCTGGCGCAGCTGGCTCCCGATGCCGCCGCGGGCCGCAGCATCGCACTGGGCGTTGTGCGGCCTGTGTACTCGGGCAACGGAATGAGAGCCCTCAAGCACTGGGACTGGGCGGGATGGGTCTCCCCTTCCGTCTGAGGACGGAAGCGGATCCCGGCGGGGACAATTCCTGGCCCCCCATCCTCATCGCGGTAGCGGCCGGCATCGTCGTGCTGACGCTGGCCGGGGTGCTGACCTCTCACAGGGATCTCGGTCAGGGGCTGGTGCAACTGCCCGTGAGGCGCTCGTCATCGCTGAGGGTAAGTGGACCGCTGACTTTGGCCATCAGGCTCAGCAGGTGCCAGTGCCTGGCATGGGCGCTCCTGGTCTCGCTCGTGGCCGGGGTGCTGGTGTCGATGGGCGGCGGCGTCGTCGATCTGGCCCGGCGGGGCGGTATCAGCGGAGGATCCCTGGGGGCGCTTCTATCCGGAGACGACCCGGGCGAGGCATTCCTGAGGTACATCGGCCAGCTCGCCGGGGCGCTGTCCGCGACCCAGGGCGTGTCCCTGGCGTTGCGCTACAGCGGGGATGAGCGCTCCGGATGTCTGGAGACGGCGGTGGCCACCGGGAACCGGCCCCTACGGGTTCTGCTCGCCTCATGGCTGGTGTCCGCGCTCGGCTCCGGGCTGACGCTCAGCTGTGCGATGTTAGCGGCCGGGTACATCGGTCGTTCCGAGCTGGATACGGACATGATCGACGCCGTGCGCCTGGTAGCCGGCCAGTGGCCCGCCGCTCTGGCGTCGGCGGCGATCGCCACGGCGCTGTGCGGGCGTGGCCCAGGGGACGCGGGACTCGCCTGGGCACCGGTGCTGGCGGGACTGGGGAGTCGCGCAGCTCGGCGGCGTCCTCGATCTTCCGACGTGGGTCCGAGATGCCGGTCTTTTCGCCCAGGCGGGTGGAGAGGGAGCCTGTGGCTGGTCGCCATCATGGCAGCCGGCCTGTTGATCGCGGCCTACTGCGTGACTCGCCGGGACATGCACCTGGTTGCCTCGTCGCGTCATAGCATTGCCCGGTTCACCGCCTTCTAGCGCTGCCTGGCAGCGCTGCACCAGCCACAGCGCGCCTGCGAGACGCGCGATCTCGCCTGCTCAACGCGCCGCATCTCAAAGGAGCCGCACCGTCAGCAGAAGCGAGTAGCGTCGAAGGCATGAGCGAGCAACTCCCTTCTTCTGACAACGTGGTCCTCAAAGGCATCCGCGAGGAGCCCAACCCCGAGGACGGAACACGGGTCCTGGTGGACCGGCTCTGGCCCCGAGGCGTGTCCAAGGAACGTGCCGACCTCGATGAGTGGGCCAAGGACGCCACCCCGACCACCGATCTGCGCCGCGTCTTTCACAGCGGAGAGATGCCCTGGCCCCAGTTCGTCGAGGCCTACCGGGCCGAGCTCACCGAGAGGCCCGAGGCGGTCGCCGCCGTCGAGCACCTGCGTCACGAGGCCCTTACGGGGCGCGTGACGCTCCTGTTCGCCGGCCACGACCACGTCCACTGCCACGCGCGTGTCCTGCGCGAGGCGGTCCTCGGTGTCGAGGAGGACCTGACCTGACGGCGGCCTCGACAGAGGCTCAGACGTTGAAGCCCAGGGCGCGCAGCTGCTCGCGGCCCTCAGGGGTGATCTTGTCCGGCCCCCACGGCGGCAGCCAGACCCACTGGATGCGGACCTTGTCGGCGATGAGGGACAGGGCCTGCTGGGCCTGCTCCTCAATGACGTCGGTGAGCGGACACGCGGCGGTGGTCAGGGTCATGTCGAGCACGACGGTCCCGTCGGGCTCGATCGACACCCCGTAGAGCAGGCCGAGGTCAACGATGTTGATACCGAGCTCGGGGTCGATGACGTCGCGCAGGGCCTCCTCAATGGCGGCGACATCGACGCCCTCGGTACTGGCGACGGGGGCCGGTGGCTGCTGGGCAGCCATGGGGTTGTCGGTGCCGGCCGGCACCTCGGTGGGGTTCTCGCTCATGGCTTCTCCTTCTTCCTCGGAGGTCAGACGGTGGTCGGGCAGTGGGACGGTCGGGCTACTCGGGCCTGCCTGCTCGACGGAAGGCAGGGCGACGCCGGACTTGGCCAGGGCGTCCTTGAGAGCCATCCAGCCCAGCAGGGCGCACTTGACGCGGTTGGGGTACTTCGAGACCCCCTCGAAGGCGGCACCGTCCTCGAGGTCGTCCAGGACGGCGTCGTCGACAGCCCTTGCCGCGCGAGTGCATGAGGGTGTCGAAGTCCGCCTCGAGGCGGGCGACGGTGGCCAGGTCGGCGCCGTTGACGAGGTCGTGCATGACGGAGATGGAGGCCTGGGAGATGGAGCATCCATCCCCCTCCCAGCCGACGGCCTCGATCTTTCCGTCCTTGACGCGCACACCCAGAGTCACATCGTCACCACAGGTGGGGTTCACCTGGTGGCTGGTGGCGTCCGGGGCGTCGAGGGCGCCGGAACCGTGGCGCTCGCGGGAGTGGTCGAGGATGACTTGCTGGTAGAGCTGGTCGAGTTCGTTCATGCTCACCTCTGGAAGTAGCGTCGGACGTCAGCGATGGCGGACAGGAAGCGGTCCACTTCCTCGGGCGTGGAGCAGGCCCCGAAGGACAGGCGCGAGGAGGCGTGGATGCCGAAGTGCTGGTGGATCGGCTGGGCGCAGTGGTGACCGGTGCGCACGGCGACGCCGGCGGCGTCGAGGACCTGACCGACGTCGTGGGGATGGACTCCCTCGATGGAGAAGGCGACCACGCCCAGGCGGTCGGTGGTGTCGGTCGGGCCGACCAGCCGCAGTCCGGGGACCTGGGTGAGGCCCTCGAGCACCTGCCGGGTCAGGACCTGCTCGGTGGCGTGGAGCCGGTCCAGGCCGATTCCTGCCAGGTACTCCACCGCTGTGCGCCATCCCGCGGCCTGCGCCAGCGGCTGGCTGCCGGCCTCGAAACGGGGCGGGCCGCTCATGAAGGTCGACGACTCCATGGTGACGACCTCGATCATGGAGCCTCCGGTCAGCACCGGCGGCATCGCCGCCAGCAGCTCCTCGGTGGCCACGAGCGCGCCGATGCCGGTGGGGCCGAGCATCTTGTGGCTGGAAAGAACCATGGCGTCCACGCCGGTGGCCTTCAGCGCGCGGAAGTCCAGCGGGAGGTGGGCGGCGGACTGGCAGGTGTCCAGGACGACGAGCGCGCCGACCTGCTGGGCACGCGGCACGATGAGGTCGAGCGGGCTGATCGCACCGGTGACGTTGGAGGCGTGGGTCAGGGCCAGCACGCGGGTGCGCTCGGTGATGACCTCCAGCGTGCCGGTATCGATTCGCCCGTCCTCGGTCAGGTCCAGCCAGCGCAGGGTGGCGCCTGTGCGGGCGCACAGCTCCTGCCAGGGCACGAGGTTGGCATGGTGCTCGGCACGGGTGACGACGACCTCGTCGCCCTCCCCGATGATGAGGCGCCGAGCCGGGTCATCAGCCGCGGCGGCCCCGCCACCGCGGGAGGCAGGCCGGCCCAGGCTGGCGTGCCCGATGGCCAGGGCCACGAGGTTGATGGCCTCGGTGGCGTTCTTGGTGAAGACGAGCTCACTGCCGCGCGCACCGACGAAGGCGGCGACGGCGTCGCGGGCGTCCTCGAAGGTGGCGGTGGCCTCGTCGGCGAGCTGGTAGGTCGAGCGCCCCGCCGCACCGTTGGAGGTGCGGTAGAAGTCGGCCTCCGTGGTGATGACACTGGCCGGCTTCTGGCTTGTGGCGGCCCAGTCCAGATAGGCCAGGGCCTCACCGTTGCGGGCGGGTCTCTCCAGGTAGGGGAAACCGGCGCGGATCGCGGCAACCTCCTCAGCACTGAGCGCGCTGGCGGAAGGCGCCCCGGTGGATGGGGCCGTGGACTGGGTCATGGCGTGCCTTTCCGATTCGATGCGAGCTGTACCGGGCATGGTCACCGACGGCTGCGGGCTGAGGTCACGAAGAACCTTAGTACCCCTTGCTCGTGCGTAGGCCGACGACGACGCCTTTGCGCGGCGCGCCGCCGTCGGCTCCTGCACGAGTGAGGCCGATCAGGCCAGGTAGCGGTCGTAGCCCTCTTCCTCCAGACGGTCGGCCAGGTCGGGGCCGCCGGCCTCGGCAACGCGCCCGTCGACGAAGACGTGGACGTAGTCGGGCTTGATGTAGCGCAGGATGCGCGTGTAGTGGGTGATGAGGAGGAATCCGGCGTCGGTCTCGTCATGAAGACGGTTGACGCCCTCGGAGACGATGCGCAGCGCGTCGACGTCCAGGCCGGAGTCGGTCTCGTCCAGGACGGCGAAGCGGGGACGCAGCAGCTCCATCTGGAGGATCTCGAAGCGCTTCTTCTCACCGCCGGAGAAGCCGGCGTTGACATCGCGCTGGGAGAAGGCGGGATCCATGCGCAGGTTCTTCATGGCCTGGTTGACCTGACCGACCCACTGGCGCACCTTGGGGGCCTCGCCGTCGATCGCGGTCTTGGCGGTGCGCAGGAAGTTGGCCACGGTGACACCGGGGACCTCGACGGGGTACTGCATGGCCAGGAAGAGGCCGGCGCGGGCGCGCTCGTCCACGCTCATCTCGAGCAGGTCGACACCGTCGAGGAGGACCTCGCCGTCGGTGACCTCATAGTCGGGGTGGCCGGCGATGGAGTAGGCCAGAGTGGACTTGCCCGAGCCGTTGGGGCCCATGATGGCGTGGACCTGGTTGGAGTCGATGGTCAGGTCGACGCCCTTGAGGATGGGCTTGGGGCCGTCATTGGTGGCCACCTGGACGTGAAGGTTCTTGATCTGCAGAGTGCTCATGCGACGTTTCTTTCAGCTGGTAATGGGTCTGGTGACGAGTAGGCGGACCGCCGTGGGGACCGGCCAATCACTCGGCTGCCGGTACGGCGACGGGGTCCTGGTCGGTGCGGGCGGCGATGAGGCCGGTGAGCTCGAGCTCCTTCTCGATGGCGGCCATGAGGCGCTCCTCAACCTCGTCGACACCGATCTCGGCGACGATCTCGTTGAAGAAGCCCAGGACCACGAGGCGACGGGCCTCGGTCTCGGGGATGCCGCGGGCACGCAGGTAGAACAGCTGCTGGTCGTCGAAGCGGCCGGTGGCGCTGGCGTGACCCGCGCCCTCGATGTTGCCGTTCTCGATCTCCAGGTTCGGCACCGAGTCGGCCTTGGCGCCCTCGGTCAGGACGAGGTTGCGGTTGAGCTCGTAGGTGTCGGTGCCACGGGCGGCCTGACCGATGAGGCAGTCCCCCACCCACACGGCGTGCGCGCCCTCGCCCTGGAGGGCTCCCTTGTAGGTGACGCGGGAGTAGCAGTGGGGCTCGGTGTGGGCCACGTAGGGACGGTGCTCCTGGTGCTGGCCCGCATCGGTGAAGTAGACGCCGTATGCGTCGATGTGGCCGCCCTCGCCGGAGAATCCCAGGTCGGGGCAGATGCGCACGTCTCCGCCGAGGCTGACGACGACGTGCTTGAGGACGCCCCGGCCGGAGACCTTCACCCGGTGGTTGGAGGCGTGGACGGCGGCGTCCTCCCAGCCCTGGACGGTCACCAGGGTGAGCTCGGCGCCGTCGGCGACCGTCACCTCGACGCCCTGGGTCAGGGCGGCGGTGCCGGTGTGGTCGAGGACGACGGTTCCCTTCGCGCCGGACTCGGCGGCGACGAGGATGTGCTGGGCAGTGGGGCGGGCGAGCTGCGCATCCTGGCCGACGACGTTCAGCCTGGCGGCCCGCTCCAGCTGGGCGCCAGACTCCAGGGTCAGCACGGTGGCGGTCTCGGTACCGTTCCAGGCGGTGATGCCGGTGCGGTCGACCGGAGCGCCCACGGTACCGATGCGGGCATCGCTGCGCGTGACGGTCTCGAGGCGTGCGCCGTCGGGAAGGTCGGTCTCGATGCGGATGGCGGCAGCATCGGTCTCACCTGCGGCGGTGGCTGCGCGGATGGTGTCGAGGTCGAACAGCGGGGCGAAGCGCTTCATGGGCGTGAAGCGCCACTCCTCCTCGCGTCCGCGCGGCACCGGGATGTCGGCGGGGTCGAAGGAGGTGGGGCGATCAGCGCGCGAGGAGACGTAGCGCGGCCCGCCGTGGGAGTGGGCGCCCTCGAGCGTGGCGCTCGAGTGGTCGGTGGAGAGTTCAGGCATGTGGAGGTGCTCCTTGGCCGGTACCCGGCCGGTGTGATCAGGTGTGTTTCGAATAGCTGACGGTGCTCGCTGAGACGGTGCGGTGCGGCGGTCTCAGCCCACCGAGTTCTCCATCTGCAGCTCGATGAGCCGGTTGAGCTCGAGGGCGTACTCCATGGGCAGCTCGCGGGCGATGGGCTCGACGAAGCCGCGCACGATCGTGGCCATGGCCTCGGTCTCGGTCAGGCCGCGCTGCATGAGGTAGAAGAGCTGGTCGGCGCTCACCTTGGAGACGGTGGCCTCGTGCCCCATCTCGACGTCGTCGGTACGCACGTCGACGTAGGGGTAGGTGTCCGACCGGGAGATCTCGTCGACCAGGAGCGCGTCGCACAGCACGTTGGACTTGGAGTGGCGGGCGTTCTTCATGATCTGCACCAGACCCCGGTAGGCGCTGCGGCCTCCGTGGCGGGCGATCGACTTGGAGACGATGTGGCTGGAGGTGTGGGGCGCCATGTGGACCATCTTGGCGCCGGTGTCCTGGTGCTGGTCCGCGCCGGCGAAGGCGATGGACAGGGCCTCGCCGCGGGCGTGGGGGCCCATGAGGAAGACGGCCGGGTACTTCATGTTCCGCTTGGAACCGATGTTGCCGTCGACCCACTCCATGGTGGCGCCCTCCTCGCAGGTGGCGCGCTGGGTCACGAGGTTGTAGACGTTGTTGGACCAGTTCTGGATGGTCGTGTAGCGCACACGGGCGTTCTTCTTGACCACGATCTCCACGATCGCCGAGTGCAGGGAGTCGGTGGAGTAGATGGGGGCGGTGCAGCCCTCGACGTAGTGGACGTAGGAGTCCTCGTCGGCGATGATGAGCGTGCGCTCGAACTGGCCCATGTTCTCGGTATTGATGCGGAAGTAGGCCTGCAGCGGGATCTCGACGTGGACGCCCTTGGGGACGTAGATGAAGGACCCTCCGGACCACACGGCCGTGTTGAGGGCGGCGAACTTGTTGTCACCCGCTGGAACCACGGTCCCGAAGTACTCCTGGACGAGCTCGGGGTACTCGCGCACAGCGGTGTCGGTGTCGACGAAGATGACCCCCTGCTCCTCCAGGTCACCACGGATCTGGTGGTAGACGACCTCCGACTCGTACTGAGCCGCGACTCCCGCCACCAGGCGCTCGCGCTCGGCCTCGGGGATGCCGATGCGGTCGTAGGTGTTCTTGATGTCCTCGGGCAGGTCGTCCCAGGAGTTGGCCGGCCGGTCCGTGGAGCGCACGTAGTACTTGACGGCGTCCATGTCGAGCTGCGAGAGGTCCACCCCCCCAGGTGGGCATGGGCTTGCGCTCGAAGGTCGAGTAGGCCTTGAGGCGCTTGGCGAGCATCCACTCGGGCTCGCCCTTGATGGCGGAGATCTCGCGAACCACCTGCTCGTCAAGGCCTCGCTTGGCCTTCTCGCCGGCTTCGTCGGAGTCGTGCCAGCCGAAGTCGTAGCTCGTTGAGATCGAGTCGATGATCTCGTCGTCGGTGCTACGCACATTCTCGGTTGTTGGCAGTGTCATCGGGTTCCTTCCATTCGCTTGGTCTCAAGGCCTCGCGTCTTAGCCGCCGCCCGGACCGCGCGCTTGCGCAGCGCGGGCATGGCGATCGGAATGTGGGTGGTGCAGACATGCTCGCCTCCGGCCAGGGTGGCCAGACGCTGGACGGGGACGCCGACGAGGCGGGAGATCGCCTGCGTCTCGGCATCGCACAGCTCGTGGAACTCTCCGGCGACATCTCGAACCGGACAGTTGCCCTGACACAGCTGGATGGCGAAGGAGCCGTCCCCGACGTCGCGAACCGAGGCCGCGTACCCGTCGAGGGTGAGGGCATCAGCCAGGGCGCGCGCCCGCTCGGAGGGATCCTTGCCCGGCCGACTCGACGACGGCGGCGTAGCGGCGCTCCAGGTCACGTCCCCGGGCTGCGGCGAAGGAGTCGACTGCCTTGTCACCGGCCACCTGGGACAGGTAGCGCAGGGCGCGGTTGGCCAGATCGGAGTAGCCCTCCGCGAAGGAGGTGCGGGCCTTGGGCGTCAGAACATAGTGCCGGGCCGGGCGACCACGGCCGCGCTTGCCCGTCAGGGCCGGGGTGTGGACCTCGATCTGCTCGGCATCCTCGAGCGCCGTAATGTGCCTGCGCACGGCGGCCGGCGTCAGGCTCAGGACCTTGGCGAGCTGAGCCGCTGAGACAGGGCCCCTTCTCAGCGATGAGGTCGAGCACACGCGCCCGCGTAGAGTCATCGTCACTCTGTGTCATGACTGCTCCTCCCCTTGTCGCTGCGACGCCTCACGGCCTGACCACGTTGCGGCCGGTTCGACCACGTCCTTGTTGGCCGAAGGAGTCCGAGAACCAGCCAAAGGGCTGACCCAGGATCGGCCGTAGGGCGTCGCTGGTCGTCGTGCCACGAGTTTAACCAAGATCATGCTTGCCGAATTCAACACTGGCAAGTTCGTGACGGGGCGTCGCAGGGTGGGATTGAACACGCACCCTAATCAAAGGTAAACCTTACCTAGGAACACCTAACTAGTTGGGCCTCAGAGCATGGAACCCGATCTCCTGCTACTGAGAGGCTGCGTCAACGGGCGGTCCAGAGACGATGAAGGATTGAGCATGGGCGTCCTCACAGCGAGCCCGTCGTGGCCGTGCACCGTGCCTCGTAGCACCCGCCTCGACCTCGTGGCCCACAACGGTTACAGGCTCTCGGGGCTGCGCAGCCAGGGGGCGTCGGCGGGGCGCAGCTCGGCCCAGCCGCGAGCACGGGCCTGGGCGGTGGCCAGGACCCCCAGCACGGTGGAGGGGTTGTGCAGACGCCCGTCCATGACGGCGTCGAGCACCTCATCGAGGCGCACCCAGGTGGGCACGAACTCGGCCTCCTCGGCCTCACGCGGGGTCCGCCTCTCCTCGGGCAGCAGGCTCAGGTCCTGGGCGAGGAAGATCCGGGCCCCCTCGGTGGTGAAGCCGGGAGAGGCGTAGAACTCGGCCAGCGTGTTCCAGGTGGCCGCGACGTAGTCCGTCTCCTCAGCGAGCTCGCGGGCGGCGGCGACGGCGGGGGCCTCCCCCGGCACGTCGAGCAGGCCGGCGGGAATCTCCCACAGACTGGCGCGTACGGGATGACGGTACTGGCGGACCATGAGGATCTCCGCGGCGCCGTCGGGCTGAGAGGAGTCCTCACCCTCGCGCAGGGCGATGACGGCGACGGCGTCGTGGTGGACGACGACCTGACGGGCCACCGGATCCTGGCCGGGGGCGAGGCGCACGTGATCGGCGTCGACGGCGAAGATCGGCCCGCTCCAGACCCGCTCACTGGAGACCAGCTCCCGTCCCGACTCGCGTACGTCGACGAGCCTGCTCGTGTCACTCACGACGTCGCCATTCTTGGCGGCCCCTGCTGTCCGTCCCTATCCACGCCCTAGCTCCTTCACTCGCTGTCCGCGTCGTCGCTGCGCGCATCGGCGTCCTTGATGGTATCGCCGTTATCGCTGTTGGCACCGGTGAAGCGCTCGGCCAGCTCATCACCTGGGACAACATGTTCCCCACTCCGGTGAGAGGCGTAGACCTCCCGACGACGATCCAGTCCCGCACGCACAAGCGCGGTGAACAGCGGGTGGGCCCGCGTGGGGCGGGACCGGAACTCGGGATGGGCCTGGGTGGCGACGTAATAGGGGGTGCTGGCCGCGGTCGAGCTCAACGAACTCAGTGAGGCGGCCGTCCGGGGAGGTACCGCTGACACGTAACCCCACCGAGGCCAGGCGCTCCCGGTAGCCGTTGTTGACCTCGAAGCGGTGGCGGTGGCGCTCACTGACCTCATTGGTTCCATAGGCCTCGGCGACGATCGAACCTTCCGCCAGAACCGCTGGGTAGGAGCCGAGGCGCATGGTGCCTCCGAGGTTCCCATCACCGTGGACGATCTGGCGCTGGGAGTCCATGGTGGCTACGACCGGATCAGGAGTGTCAGGCTCCATCTCAGTGGACGAGGCCGCGCTCAGACCCAGGAGATTGCGAGCGGCCTCGATGACCATGCACTGCAGCCCCAGGCACAACCCGAGGGTCGGGACGCGGTGCTCCCGGGCCCAGCGCAGAGCACCAACTTTGCCCTCGATCCCACGCACGCCGAAACCTCCTGGTACGACGATCGCGTCGACGCCGGCAAGGGCCCGCTGGGCTCCCTCAGGCGTCTCGCAGATGTCGGAGGCCACCCAGCGGATATCGACGCGGGCGTGGTTGGCGAAGCCGCCGTGACGGATCGCCTCGGAGACGGACAGGTACGCGTCGTGCAGGTCGACGTACTTGCCTACAAGCGCCACCTCGAGGCGGTGTCTGGGAGCGTGGACGCGTTCGAGCAGGCTGTTCCACTCGGTCCAGTCGACGTCGCGGAAGGTCAGGCCCAGTCGCTGGACGAGATAGGCGTCCAGGCCCTCGCGGTGGAGGATCGGAGGGACCTCGTAGATGCTGGCGGCATCCTTGCACTCGACGACGGCGTCGCGGTCGACGTCGCACATGAGTGCCACTTTGCCCTTGATGCCCTCGGGAAGGTGCCGGTCGGTGCGCAGGACGAGGGCATCGGGCTGGATCCCGATGTTGCGCAGTGAGGCCACCGAGTGCTGGGTGGGTTTGGTTTTGAGCTCTCCAGCTGCGGGCAGGAAGGGGATGAGGGATACGTGGACGAAGGCGACGTTGTCGCGCCCTAGATCGGCGCGCACCTGTCTGGCGGCCTCGAGGAAGGGCTGGGACTCGATGTCGCCGACGGTGCCACCGATCTCGGTGATGATGACGTCGGGGAGGTTGCCGTCGTCATCGGGCTCGGCCTGAGCGCGCATGACTCGCTTGATCTCGTCGGTGATGTGCGGGATGACCTGGACAGTGTCGCCGAGGTACTCCCCTCGCCGCTCCTTTGCGATGACGGTGGAGTAGACCTGTCCGGTGGTGGCGTTGGCCTTGCCGGAGAGGTTCACGTCGAGGAATCGCTCGTAGTGCCCGATGTCGAGATCGGTCTCAGAGCCGTCGTCAGTGACGAAGACCTCGCCGTGCTGGAAGGGGTTCATTGTGCCGGGATCGACGTTGATGTAGGGGTCCAGCTTCTGCATGACAACGCTGATGCCGCGGGCCCGTAGGAGCCGCCCGAGGCTAGAGGCGGTCAATCCCTTGCCGAGGGAGGAGACGACGCCGCCAGTGACGAAGATGTGGCACGGTACGGGGACCTGGGTGGGCTGAAGACGTGAGACTGCGTTGATCACGGAATTTCAACGTAGCAGGCCCGACGAAACCTGCCCGACGCACTCGCGTCCTGCCTATGTCATCTGCGCTCAGTCCTGAGCCAGAACCACCTGGCGCAGCTGGGCCGCGAGATCCTCGGGTCCGGGAAGGAGTCCTGCGGCCTCGCGCGCTGAGGCGGGCTCGGGAACCGGCCCCGGATCGGTCAGGAGCGCAGTAGCGCCCCGGCGATGGCCTGGGCCTCGGGGACGACGAGGACGGCCCCTCCTCTGGCGGTCACGGCGGTGCCGCCGACGTCGGTGGCCACGATCGCAGCGCCGGCGCGCAGGGCCTCCTGGATGGTCAGGGGCCGCCCCTCCCACAGACTGGTCTGGACGACGGCGTCGGCGGCCTCCATGAGGGAGGGCACGTCGGTCCGCCGCCCCAGGAGGGTCACTGGAAGATGCTCAGCGGCGATACGCTCAGCGGCCTCCTCACGGCAGGGCCCGTCTCCGGCGAGGGCCCAGGTGAAGGCCGGCAGGCGTCCGGCCTCGGCCTCAAGGGAGAGGGCCGCAGCGACGTCGAGGAGCAGCGACAGGCCCTTCTGGGGCGCCAGGCGGGCGACGGTCAGGATGCGGGCACCCTCCTGGGGCCAGACATCCTCCGGCGCAGTGGAGCCCGAGGAAGTCGGCTCGGAGGACGGATGCGGGACCGGAGCGGGGATGACGGCCAGCTCGACGCGCGCGGTACCGAGACCCCGCGCCCGCTCGGCCAGGTCGGGACTGACGGCCAGGACGAGATCGGCGCGCGAGGCGATGAGCCGTTCGAGCCTCTCCCCTACCAGGGTGGTCAGGCGGCCTCCGACGGTGAGGTTGTGGAGGGTGACGACCAGCCGGGTGCGACCGCGCCTGCGTCGGCCCAGGGCGAGGGCGGCCAGGGCGCCGGCGCGCAGGCCGTGAGCGTGGACGGTGTGGGCCCGACGCCCCAGGCGACGCAACCTGGCCACGACGCAAGAGTCGCCGAGACTCGGACGGGCCCCGATCTCGAGCGCCTCGGCGCGGGCAGGGGCGACGTCCAGCCCGTCCAGGACAGCGGCGGGGCCTCGACGATGACGTCGTGCCCGTCAGCGGCCAGTATCCGAGCGCAGTCGGCCAGGTGCGTGCGAACCCCTCCGGCGGCCGATCCGCTGACCTGGAGGATCCGCAGGCGCCCAGCGGACTGCTGCGGGGCGTCGGAGTCACTCGATCCGGCACTGGTGCTCATGCCTTCTCCTTCTTCTTGTCCGCGATGCCGTCCACGGCCGTGGGTGTCGCCCGGGCCCCGCGCACCGTCCGCAGGAGGCTGCGGTCGGCCAGGTGGATCGCTGCCAGGACGACGCCGGCGGCGGCGACCGCTCCCGCCACCGCGGTCAGAACCGCCAGGCTCAGGGAGGCCACGTGAGTGGTTGCCACCCGGATCGCCAGACCGGCAGCGAGGGCCACCGGGAACCCGGTGGCGAGAGCCGTGAGGATCGGACGCAGCACCCGGACTCCCATGATGCGGGCCAGGGCCGTGAGCAGGCCGACCCCTGCAACCGTCATTCCCACGGTGGTACCCACTCCGAGTGCAACGAGGGTGGCTCCCCCGTCACCGCCCGATGGCGCCATGAGGCGCACGCAGGCAGCGGAAGCCAGCGCGACCGTCAGCCATCCCGCCACCGTGGCGTGGGCGGCGGGCCGGGAGCGGTCGGCGGCGAAGAGAACCCGGGTGACCTGGAAGATGAGGGCGTAGCCGATCAGTCCCGGGGCCAGGACCGCCAGGGCCTGCCCCATCCCGTCGACCTGCTTGAAGGAGAAGAAGCGCTCAGCGGCGTCGCTGGCGGCCAGGAGCATGGCGCTCCCAGCGACGGCGACGGCGGTGACCAGGGCCGTCGAGGTGGCGACCAGCCCGGTGACGGCGCTGTCCGCGCCGGCGGTGCCGGGCGCGGCCCGCTGGTGAGCGGCGGCCTCGAAGGCCGCCGTGAGGCGGGGGTAGAGGACGGTGGCCACCGGTACCGCCAGCACCGCGTAGGGAAGGACGTAGACGGCCTGCGTGTACTGGTAGACGGCCGCCGTACCGGTCTGTCCTCCCCAGCGGGCCAGGGCCAAAACCACCAGGACGCTCAGCTGCTGAGCCAGGATCGTCCATACTCCGGCTCCGCCCAGGCGCAGCGCCCGCCGGGCCTGCGAGCCGCCCAGCCTCAGAGTGGGGCGCAGTCCCAGTCCCAGCCGATGGACCGGCCACAGCAGGGGCAGGCTGAGCGCCGCTACTCCGAGGGTGGTGCCCCAGCCGAGGACCTGCAGGGCGGGGACGGAGGCCGCGTCGTCGCCGTCGGCCAGCGCCCCGTAGAGGCCGTAGGTCGCCATGACGACAAGGCTGGAGAGCATAGGGGTCAGCGCAGGCCAGGTGAAGCGGTTGTGGGCCTGAAGGACACCGGTGAGGACCACCGCCACCCCGTACATGGGCACCTGGAGGGCGAACATGCGCAGAAAGGAGGCGACGAGCTCGTGCTGGAGCGCGGGGTCGACCCCCTGGGAGGAGGGGAAGAGGGCGGCGATGGGGGCGGCGAAGACGATGAGGACCAGAGACAGCGGGGTCAGCACGGCCAGGACCAGACCGAGCAGCCCGGAGGCCGTGGCGGTGACCTCCTCACGCCTGCCCGCGGCGATCGGGGCGGCCAGCAGCGGGACCACGGTGGCGGCCAGAACCCCGCCGACCACGACCCTCGTAGAGGGTGTTGGGGAGCTGGTTGGCGGTGGTGAGGCGCCCGCCACCGTGCCGGTGCCGACGGTGGCGGCCTGAACGAGCCAGCGCAGGAAGCCCAGGGCGCGGGAGACCAGGGTCAGGCCGGCGACCGAGCCGGCCACTGAGAGCAGGCCGCCGCGGCGTTGCTGAGCCGTCATCAGGGGCGGCGCCCCAGCCCGTCGAGCGCCGCCAGGGCCGGGGTGTCGGCGATGACTCGGGAGAAGGAGACCTTCTCGCTGGCCAGGATGAGGCCGATGCCGCTCAGGGCGGCTCCGGCACGCACCGCCCGGCTGGGGTGGCAGGCCAGGGCGGTGCCCAGCAGGGCGCCGACGGCGTTGGCCCCGGTATCGCCCAGCATCGTGTTCTCCAGGAGGTCCTCGGGCAGGGCGATGAGACTGACCCCCAGCGTGCCCGCGGCCAGCAGCCGGGTGGGCTCGCCGTCGCGCCCGGGAGTGGCCAGCAGGGGCGCGCTCACGATGGAGGCGGTCTTGAGCGCCCGGCCGGGACGCAGGTCGAGAAGGTTGAGAAGATTCGCCCAAGAGGCGATGACGACGGCACTCGAGGCGGCGTCGATGGCACTCGCTGCCAGTGCTCGGCCGTCTGCGGCAGCGCTGCGGTCACGGGCCAGCAGGACCCCACCGACAAGGGCGCCCGAGCCGATGACGGCGATCTTGAGGGCCCCGGTGGTGACGCGCCCATGGGCGAGCGCGGTCAGGTGCCCCTTGAGCCCCTTGGCGGGGGCGTCGCCGTCGTGGGCTCCGGCGTCGAGGTCGTCGATTAGGCCGGCGCACCCTCCGGCGGCCGTCGCGAGGGTGGCGGCGAGTCGCACCCGTGAGCCGCGGCGCGGCGCTAAGGAGCGTGATGCGGATGCGCCGCGCAGGAGCCGGCCGGTGTCGATCGCGGCCATGACGGACCCGGCGGCGACGCCCACGCCCCCGCGCAGGCTCACGGTGCGGCCGTGGAAGTTGGTCCGGTCCAGGCTCGGGGCGATGGGTGCCAGGGAGGTCGACCAGGACAGGGTGACGCCCGCCGCCTTGATCCCCACCTGCGCCAGGCGTCGGGCGCAGGTGCCTACTCGCGTGATCGTGCCAGCCATGGTCTCAGCCTAAGGCAGGGCGCGAGTGGATCGGTGGCGATGGCGGCCCAATGGCGTCGGCCTGCCTGATCCGCAGGAGATGCCGAGTCGGCCGGAGCCGACGGGGCTACTTGGACACTGGTGGCATGACGGCGTCCGCCCCTTTGTCGAAGCCGTAGTGGCCGACGGTTCCGGCCTGGGTGGAGGCCAGGGCAAGGGGGGCGGAGACCGAGGCGGCGACCTGGCCGACGGAGTCCACGGTGGTCACCTTCGCACTCTCCGAGCGGATGACGGTGACCACGTTGTCGTCGCCGTCGGCGGACCCGACAACGACCGTGGTGGCCCGAGAGGCCGTACCGGTCAGGGCCTTGGCCCAGGCCTTGGGGTCCTGCCCTGATGAGGGCCCCACCGTGGCGCCCTTGGCGGAGGCGGCCTGGGGCCGCGGTCCGACGACGACGATCATCTCCGCGGGAGCGGTGAGCGCGGAGTCCACGGTGACGAAGGGAGTACCGGAGGTGTCCACGGTCAGCAGGTCCATGAGGGCTCGGGAGGCCTCGTCATTGCCGGTCAGGGCCTTGGCCAGCCCCTCCCCCAGGATGCCGTTGGCGTCCTTGGAACCGGCTCCGCCCAGGTTGCCCTGGATCTGACCGGAGAAGGTGGAGCGGTAGTTCTCCCGGGACACGTCCACCCAGGTGGTGGTCAGGCTGACTCGGCCGGTGACGGTGGCGCCGGCCGTCTTGAGCTGGGTGGCGACGGCGTCGGCGTCCTCGGCCTTGGCCTCGGGCAGGAGCACCAGGGCGACCTTCTTGGAGGCCAGGGTCCCGGGAAGGAGGGTGCTGGCGGCCTGGGTGATGTAGGAGTCGCGCTCGTTGACCGCTGCCTCGGTCTGCTCGAGCTTGGTCTGGGTGGCGTTACGGTCCTCGCGCAGGGCGGTGACCTGGTCGTTGAGCGCGGTTCCCAGTGAGTTCTGCAGAGGACCGGCGCCCAGCACGACGCCGACGGCGAGGGCCAGGAACACGGAGATGAGCGATACCAGGTGATAGCGGAAGTCGATCATGGTTGAGACCTTGGAGATGACCGTGAGAGGCGCTGCCTCTCAGATGGGCGGGGGTCGTTAGACAGTGGGTGAGTTCGGGGCCAGGCCCACCAGTGAGCGGAAGAAGTTGACGACGTCGTCCCACACGGCACCGGACAGTCCTAGGAAGGTCTGACCGGCCGGGGTGGCCATGAGGGCGATGGCCAGGGCGAAGGTGCCGGACAGCGCCAGGAGCAGCAGCCACCATCCTGAGATGCGGGTGCGGTAGAGCTGGGAGACGCCTTTGGCGTCGATGAGCCGGCCACCGACCTTGAGCCGGGTCAGGAAGGTTGAGGACATGCCGGCGCGTCCCTTGTCGAGGAACTCGAGCAGGGTGGCATGCGTGCCCAGGGCCACGATGATCTCGGCGCCGGCCTCATCGGCCATGAGCATGGCGATGTCCTCACTGGTTCCGGTGGCGGCGAAGACGTGGTGCTCGACCCCGAGCTCCTCGACATGGGCCAGGCCCGGAGCCCGCCCGTCGCGGTAGGCGTGGACGACGACCTCAGCGCCGCAGGTGAGCGCCTTGTCTGACACGGAGTCCATGTCGCCCACGATCATGGTCGGTTTGAAACCTGCCTCCAGGACGGCGTCGGCTCCCCCGTCGACACCGATGATGACGGGCTTGTACTCGCGGATGTAGGGCTTGAGGGCCTGGAGATCCTCCTTGTAGGAGTAGCCGCGTACGACGACCAGGACGTGCCTGCCGCCCATCTGCGTGGACAGCGTGGGCATGCCGACGCCGTTGAGAAGCAGGTCCCACTCGCCGCGCATGTACTCCATGGTGTTGGCGGCGAAGGCCTCCAGCTGGACGGCCAGTCCCTTCTTGGCCGCCTCCATGGCGTCGGCGACGGTCTGCTTGGTCTGGACCGAGCCCTCAGCGATGACCTGTTCCTTACCCGCGATGCGAACGGTGCCGCCCTCAACGGCGACGCGCTGGCCGTCGTGCAGGCGCATGACGTCGGGGCCCAGGTCATCAATGAGCGGGATGCCGGCGTCGACGAGAATCTCCGGGCCGAGGTTCGGGTAGCGCCCGGAGATCGATGGCGAGGCGTTGAGGACCGCGGAGGGGCCGCACTCGACCAGTGCCTCGGCGGCCACCCGGTCGATGTCGGTGTGATCAATGATGGCGATCTCGCCGGGCTGGAGGCGTTTGGTGAGCTTCTTGGTGCGTGCATCGACGCGTACGACACCGCTGGGCAGCTCGGAGACGGACGCAGATCTTCTGCGGAAGGGATTCCTCACGGATCGGATTGTCCCACGACTGCTTCCTGGAGAAGCTCAGCGGCGTGCCGGACCGCGGCCTGGGAGTCCTCGTGTCCCGACAGCATTCTGGCCAGTTCGCGCTGTCTCTCCTGGCCTTCGACGACGACGACCTGGGTGCGGGTGCGCCCCGGCTCAGACTTTCTCACATTCGTCCGGGACTCGTTCACGGACTCCCAGAGCGTGGGGTCGAGTGAGGATGTCGGGGACTCCGCCCCACCCACCGGTCCGGTCGCCGAGGCTGCCACCGGGTCGGGCACCGTCTCCTTGCGCACCACGAGATGGGTATCGGCCCACGCCGCCACCTGGGCCAGGTGCGTCACCACGATGACCTGGTGGTGACGCGCCAGACGCGCCAGACGCCGGCCGATCTCCCTGGCGGCGCGGCCTCCCACACCCGCGTCGATCTCGTCGAAGACGAGGGTGCGGGTGTGGGTCGAGGGGCGCGCGGAGGCAGCGGCGTCGGCGAGCACCACCTCCAGGGCCAGCATGATGCGGGACAGCTCACCTCCTGATGCTCCCTTGCCCAGAGGCAGGGCGGGGGCACCGGGATGGGAGACGAGCTCGAGGGCGACGCGCTCAAGGCCGGTGGGCCCCGGCCTCGTCGAGGGGCTCCAGCGCGACGACGAGCCGCGCCCCTTTCATCTCCAGGCCCTCCAGCTCCGTAGTGACGGCCTGCTCGAGACGCTCGCCGAGCCGCCGGCGGGCCCGGCTCAGCTCGTCACCGACATCCGCCAGCTCTCATCGGCGGTGGCCAAGCGCTCGGCCAGGACGGTGGCGGTGTCCTGGGGGCCGTCGAGCTCGGCCAGGCGCGCGGCGGCACGCTCGCCCCAGGCCAGGAGGGCGTCGACGTCATCGATCCGCCCTGGGGCCGCCGATCTCCCGGCAGGCACGAGCGAGCTCTCCGCGCCGGTCCTGGACCTGGGCGAGACGGGCCGGATCGGCGCTGAGGGAGGACAGGTACCCGCCCAGCTCGGCGGCGATGTCTGCCGCGTCAATGCCCAGGCGCTGGGTGCGCGTGGCGAGCTCGGCCAGGGCGGGGTCGCGTTCGGACTCGGTGGACAGGCTGCGGTGCGCGTAGGCGATGAGCGAGACGACGTCGGGGGCCTGGCCAGTGGCGGACTCCTCGCCGCTGAGCGCGGTGCGGGCCCCGGTGGCGGCTGAGCGCAGATCCTCGGCGTGGTCAGCTCGCTCGGCCTCCGCCGTCAGGTCCCGGTCCTCACCGCTGCGGGGGTCGACCTCCTCCAGAGCCTCGAGCCAGGTGCGCAGCTGGGCTACTTCGACACTCCGGGCCTGGGCCGAGGCCTGCCACTCCTGGAGCTCCTGGGCGGCCTGCCGGCGTGCCTGGTACGCCTGGGAGTAACGGCGGCACAGGGCGGCGTGGTCGGGGCCTCCCAGGGAGTCCAGGGCGGCGCGCTGGGCCGCGGCCGAGCGCAGCCGCAGCTGGTCGGCCTGCCCGTGGACGGAGACCAGCCGGCCACCCACCTCGCTGAGCACCGAGGCCGGAACGGATCGTCCTCCCAGATAGGCACGGGAACGGCCGGTGGACGGAACCGTGCGAGAGGCCAGGAGAAGGTCGTCATCGAGGTCGGCCCCGGCCTCAACAGCCCGGGAGGCGGCGCGCGAGTCGGGGTCGACGAGGAAGGCCCCTCAACCAGGCTGCGTTCGGCGCCTGTGCGCACGATAGTGGTCTCGGCACGCTGGCCCAGCAGCAGCCCGAGTGACGTGAGCACCATCGTCTTGCCGGCGCCGGTCTCACCGGTCAGCGCGGTCAGGCCACGGCTGAGCGGGAGATCAGCCTCCTCGATGACACCGAGGTCCTCGATGTGCAGGGACTCGATCATGACGTTCCTCCCGAGGAGTCCCGCCGGGTCTCGACGTCGGCGCTCTCATCGGCAGTGCGGACCATCGGTTGGTGCAGCGCCTCATCCTCGGCCGAGTAGGCCTCATCGGCGCTGCTGGAGGCTCGCCACCCCTCCACGGGCAGGTCGAACTTGCGCACCAGGCGGCTGGCGAAAGGGGCCTCGTTGAAACGGGCCAAGCGTACCGGACGCTCCGCCCGGCTGACTCGGATCCGGGCGCCGACGGGGACGTCCAGGCTGCGCCTGCCGTCGCACCAGATCTCGGCGCCTCCGAAGCCCGCTCGTTGGACCACGACCTCCATGCAGGAGTCGGGCCCCAGGACCAGGGGGCGGGTGAACAGGGCATGCGCGGCCACCGGCACCAGGAGGAGTGCCTCGACCTCCGGCCAGATGACGGGGCCACCGCAGGAGAAGGCGTAGGCGGTCGAGCCGGTGGGCGTGGACATGATGAGGCCGTCGCAGCCGAAGGAGGAGACGGCCTGGCCGTCGACGCCGATGGCGACCTCGATCATTCGGGCGCGGTCGCGCTTCTCCAGGGCCGCCTCGTTGAGGGCCCACTCACGGGTGACCGTACCGTCCGGGGAGATGACCTCCACGTTCATGGTGGTGCGGGTCTCGACGGTGTAGCGACCCGCAACGAGGTCGGCGACGACCTGCTCGATGCCGTCGGGGTCGGCCTCGGCCAGGAAACCGACGTGCCCGGTGTTGATACCCACCAGGGGGATGTCTCGCTCGCGGGCGACCTCGAAGGCACGCAGGATCGTGCCGTCACCGCCGAGGACGAGGACGAGGTCGACGTGGTCGGTGCACTCCGGACCGACGGGTTCGACGCCGTGGGAGCGCAGAGCCGCCGAGGCCCGGGCCACGGCGGTGGCCGTGGGCGCACTGGGTCTGGGGACGGGGACCGGTTTGTCGTTGAGGTCACGCTGCAGCAGCATGACGCGCGAAATCCTCTGGTGGTGCGAATCCGTCGGCTCAGCCGCACCGGTGGGGCATGACGGGCCCAGCTTGCTCATGGTCGGGTCCTCGTTCTGCTTCGTCGGAAACCTGCTGCGGCGGGGCCGGAGGCGACGGCGTCCTCGACCTGGGCACGCAGGTCGTCGCCGCGCAGGTCCTCGGGGCTCCCCGGCGCGGGAGGCATGCATGTTCAGGAAGTACTCGACGTTACCGGCGGGGCCCGGCAACGGGAGGCGGTCACGGCGTCGACCCCACTCCCAGACCATGGGCACGCTCAGCCACGGCCAGGACCGTCTCCACGTGGAGCTGCGGGTCGCGCACCACTCCCCCGTGGCCGATCCGCTCCTTACCCACCTCGAACTGGGGCTTGACCATGAGCAGGAGGTCGGCGTCGTCGGCTGCGGCCCGCAGCAACGGCTCGAGGACGAGGGTCAGAGAGATGAAGGAGAGGTCGCCGACCACGAGCTCGGGGGCGGGAGCGACGGCGGCGGGGTCCAGCGTGCGGATGTTGGTTCGGTCCAGGGCAGTGACGCGAGGGTCGCAGCGCAGGGACCAGGCCAGCTGGCCGTAGCCGACGTCAACGGACACGACGTGCTCGGCGCCGCGGCGCAGAAGAACATCGGTGAAGCCTCCGGTCGAGGCACCGGCGTCCAGACAGCGGCGACCCTCGACGCGAGGCGCCAGTCCGCGTTGCCCCAAGGCATCCAAGGCTCCCGGCGAGCTTGTGGGCGCCGCGCGAGACGTAGTCATCTCCGGAGGGGACCAGGATCTCGATGGCCTGGGCCGGATTGACCTGACGGGCCGGCTTGGTGACCACCTCGCCGTCAAGGGTGACGTGGCCGTCGGAGATGAGGGTGGCGGCGTGCGTGCGAGAGCGGGCCAACCCGCGGCGCACGAGCTCGGAGTCGATGCGGATGAGTCGGGCCATGTCAGCCTTCCGCCGCGTGCAGGACGGAGACGAGCTCCTCGTGGATGGCGGCCAGCGCACCGGCGCGCTCCTCCAGAGGAATCGTCCCGATCTGAGCGAGCTCGTCGGAGTGGTCGGTCAGGCCATGGGCAGCAGTGAGGGCGGCGTCGGCTCGCGGAGGCGCGGGCACCGGCGCCTTGGGCCCCTGCCGTACGGGCGGAGCCGGGAGCGGGCGCCGTCCCCTGTGGGACACAGGTCTGCGGCTCGTTGCGGCTCATTTCTGACTCACCTCGATATCGCCTCGTACGCGTGCTGCTGCTACGCCTCTTTTCCTCCTGAGGAGTATGACCGACCCGGCGGGTGTCTCAGGGCTCGATGACCTCGATCTCGGGAAGCTCCAGCGCCGCGGCCTCACCCCGAGCGACCTGGGCGTCGGCCCAGGCCCATGCGGCCACGGCCAGAGCCCGGTAGGAGTCCAGGTCGATGCGCACGGGCCCACCGGTCTGAGAGGTCACGGTCCCCACACCGTCCAGCTCGAGTCCGGAATCGACGACGCGGGCGCACCGGCCGCCGACCTGCCACCACTCCTGGCCCTCTCGCACGACTCGCACGGGTGCGGGATGGGGCTCGGTCAGACCGCGTAGATCGGTGTGAAGGAAGCTGGGGCGCTCGGTGGCCGCAGCGGTGATGACCTCGCGCGCGCCCGAGACACCGGTAAGCACGTGGAGCCCGGGAATCCCTGCGGCTCGAGCCCCGACGTGGTCGGTGTTGAGACGGTCACCGATGGCCAACGGCTTGGTACCCCCGGCCCGCTTGAGAGCACGGGTGTAGATGCCCGGGAAGGGCTTGCCCCCGGCCAGGGGCTCTTGACCGGAGGCGTTGACGATGGCGGCCACGAGGCTGCCGTTGCCCAGCGCGAAGCCCCGCTCGGTCGGCAGGGTCGCATCGAGGTTGGTGGCCACGTGGAGAGCGCCGGCGTTGATGGCGTAGACGCCCTCGGACAGCAGGGCCCAGTCGACCGCCGGGTCCCATCCCTGGACAACGGCCACCGGCTCGTCCTGAGCGCTGCTGGTCACCTGGAAGCCCTCGTCAAGGAGGGCCTGCCGGACGCCCTCTCCCCCGACGACGAGGACCATGGAACCGGGGTCGACGTGCTCGGCGAGCATGGCGGCCGCGTCCATGGCGGCGCTGAAGACCTCGGACGGTGCGGCGACGATGTCATTGGCCGCCAGCTTGTCGACAACCGTCTGAGGGGCCCTCGAGGCGTTATTGGTGACGAAGGACAGGTGCATTCCGGTCTTGCGGGCTGCATTGACGTTGTCGGCCGCGTAGGGCACCCGGGCCTCGCCGGCGAAGCAGACGCCGTCGAGGTCCAGCAGCGCGACGTCGTATGCGGCGCACAGGGGCTCGTCGCTGCCGAGGAGCGTGGCGGTGGTGCACGTGGGAGTCGGCTCGGGCGAGGTCATCGGGGCTCCTCGAGGGCGTCGTCGGCGGACGTGGTCATGGTGGTTGTCTCGTCAGTGGCGTCACTGGGGGAGGCCGAAGTCTCACCCGCTTCCTCAAGCAGCTCGGCCATCTCGGCCTCAACACGCTCAGCGAAGGACTGCGACCACTCGGCGTCATCGTCCTGGTCGGCAGCGCCGAGGTCTGCGACCGTATCCACGCTGGCCTCAGCAGGTTCTCCGGAGGCCTCGGTGTCGTCGGCCCGAGCGTCCGCCACGACGTCGGTCTGTTCACCGGTTGGGGAGTCCTGATCCGGCATCTGGGCGTCGTAGTCCTCCTCGATGTCGAAGACCTCGACCTCGTCCTCCTCAGTCGGTTCCGGACCGATGCGGTCCCGGATGGCAGCGGCCTCACGGAGGCGTCCGAGCTCCTCAAGCCGGTCGGCTCGCACCGAGTGCAGGCGCCTGAGGGTATCGCTGTCGGAGGGACGCGCCCTGATGGCGTCCTCGATGACGATGAGGCCGAGATCGGTCTGCCCCATCTCGTGGCGCAGGCTGGAGACGACCATGGCCAGCTCGGCGCGTTCGATCTCGTCGAGCCGACGTGGGTCGGCCGCCTTCGCGGCCTGGAGCGCCTTGTCGACGTTCCCCAGAGCGCGTTCGCAGTCGACCTCAATAGCCCTGTGCAGATCGATGCCGGACAGTCGCCTGGCGGCTCTGATCTCACGCAGCGCCTCGCTGTAGTGTCCTGCGAGGTAGGCAGCGATACCGGCGGTCTCCCGCACGACGGCGACGCGACCCGCGTGGGATGTGGCGTAGCGCGCGTGCTCGTAGGCCGTCTGAGGGTCGTCCTCCAGCAGCCGCTGAGCCATCACAAGATGACGGGCGACGTTCTCGGCATTGGCTCGCCCCAGGGCACGCAGCTCATTCCTGGCGCCCCGCTCGAGGTCTGCGGGTTCGACCTCGTCCGGCACAGGAGGCTCAGGAACGCGCTGACGCTGTGGCGGGCGACCGCGATGATCATCGCGTCTGTCTCGGCCGTCCCCCCTCCCGGAACGGTCGCTGAATCGACCTGTCCTCCTGCCGCCTCGGTCAGGGCGCCTCTCACCGAAGCCCCCATCTCGACGTCGCTCACCCCGCCGGTCGTCCCACCGCTGACCGTCCTGGCGAGAGGTGCGCTCGTCATGATTCGGACGCCGAGAACGCACCGGAGCGTCAGAGGACTCTCCGTGTCGGTCGTGGGACCGGCTCCGAGACGAGTGGTCGCCTTCAAAACGCTTGCGGCTCCCGAAGCCGTGACGGTCACCGTCTCGACGACGCCTACCTGAGTCGCCGTGATCCGCGTGGTGCCGACGATCCTGATACGCCATGGTCCTTCTTTCGCTCCGGAACTGCCGTCAGTTCCCTCGCTGTCATTGATTGCCTGGGAGGAGCCTACCCGGACCTCAGGCCGTGGGCGTAGCAGGACCCGGTAGCACGGGTGTGGCGCGCAGCGCTCGGCTCCGCGCTCTGCGGATCTCGTATCTCAGAGGGCGTATGCCCCCGACGTTGAGTGAATAGCGACGATAGTATCGGGTCGGCCTTCACGTCATTTGTGAAGGCCGACCCGATACCTGTGGTGTGTGCTCGGTGGTCTCCTATTCTCCCGCACCCTGGCGGGTGCAGTACCATCGGCGCTGTCAGGCTTAGCTTCCGGGTTCGGGATGGGGCCGGGCGTTTCCCTGTCGCTGTGACCACCGAGACGACTGTTGGCAGTGCGGTGCCGTCTCGTGTTGCGTTGATGAGGTTGTGTGGTGGCTCGCCCACCTTTTGCCGCCGCCCACCTACGCGTCGTGGGTGGGTGGTTGAGGGGTGGGTTGGGTGTGGACCGTATAGTGGACGCTTCGCACTTAGCTGCTGTCTCCCCCACCCCGCCCCTGTTGTGCGGTGGGTGGGGGGTTGTTGTTTGTGTCGGCCGATTAGTACCAGTCAGCTCGAGGCCGTTACCGGTCTTCCACTTCTGGCCTATCAACCCAGTAGTCTGCTGGGGGCCTACCAAGAAGGACGAGTCCTTCTTGTGGAGACCTTGTCTTGAAGATGGTTTCCCGCTTAGATGCTTTCAGCGGTTACCCGTCCCGAACGTAGCCAACCAGCCGTGCCCCGGGCGGGACAACTGGCACACCAGAGGTTCGTCCGTCCCGGTCCTCTCGTACTAGGGACAGGCCTTCTCAAGTCTCCTGCGCGCGCAGAGGATAGGGACCGAACTGTCTCACGACGTTCTAAACCCAGCTCGCGTACCGCTTTAATGGGCGAACAGCCCAACCCTTGGGACCTGCTCCAGCCCCAGGATGCGACGAGCCGACATCGAGGTGCCAAACCATGCCGTCGATATGGACTCTTGGGCAGGATCAGCCTGTTATCCCCGGGGTACCTTTTATCCGTTGAGCGACGACCCACCCACACGGGATCGCCGGATCACTAGTTCCTACTTTCGTACCTGCTCGACCCGTCGGTCTCACAGTCAAGCTCCCCTTGTGCACTTGCACTCAACACCTGGTTGCCGACCAGGCTGAGGGAACCTTGAGCGCCTCCGTTACACTTTAGGAGGCAACCGCCCCAGTTAAACTACCCACCAGGCACTGTCCCTAACCCGGATCACGGGCCCAGGTTCAGGCGCACGCCATAACCAGAGTGGTATTTCAAGGACGACTCCACCGCTACTGGCGTAACGGCTTCACAGTCTCCCACCTATCCTGCACAAGCTATAGCGGGCGCCAATACCAAGCTGTAGTAAAGGTCCCGGGGTCTTTCCGTCCTTCTGCGCGAAACGAGCATCTTTACTCGTACTGCAATTTCGCCGAGCTCATGGTTGAGACAGCGGGGAAGTCGTTACGCCATTCGTGCAGGTCGGAACTTACCCGACAAGGAATTTCGCTACCTTAGGATGGTTATAGTTACCACCGCCGTTTACTGGGGCTTAAATTCACCACTTCACCCGAGGGTTGATGGTTCCTCCTAACCTTCCAGCACTGGCAGGCGTCAGTCCGTATACATCGCCTTACGGCTTCGCACGGACCTGTGTTTTTAGTAAACAGTCGCTTCCCCTGGTCTCTGCGACCCACCCCCCTAGCCCGCCACGGGGCTTCAGGGATCGGGCCCCCCTTCTCCCGAAGTTACGGGGGCATTTTGCCGAGTTCCTTAACCATGATTCACTCGTGCGCCTAGGCATACTCTGCCCGACCACCTGTGTCGGTTTAGGGTACGGGCGGCTGGCACCATCGCGTCGAGGCTTTTCTCGGCACCCCAGGATCACCCTGCTATCCCCCACCAGTGTGGGGTCACCATCACGCCTCACCCCGTCATCAAAGACAGTCACCCCGGATTTACCTGGAGGACGGGCTGCGCGCTTGAACGGACCAAGCCATCAGGTCCGCCGGGCTACCACTGTGCGTCACCCCTGTTAACACGCTTGCCTACCTGCACGGAGGATCCCCAGACCCCACCACTCACAACCACACCACCCCCGAACAGGAGTAGGCGCGGCTACATGGCTGGCTGGGCGTGGGTTAGCACCCGCGCGTCAGCATGGGCGGTGCTTCGCCGGTACGGGAATATCAACCCGTCATCCATCGACTACGCCTGTCGGCCCCGCCTTAGGTCCCGACTCACCCAGGGCGGACTCAGCCTGGCCCTGGAACCCTTGGTCATTCGGCGCTAGGGCTTCTCACCCCTAGTATCGCTACTCATGCCCTGCATTCTCACTCCCGCACCGTCCACCAGCAGTCACCCACAGGCTTCCCCGGTGCAGGACGCTCCCCTACCACCCACGACCCCTGCCACCACCCCAGCAATGCGGGACGGTGAAGGGAACCACGTCATGGGTCCGCGGCTTCGGCGGTGTGCTTGAGCCCCTGCCACATTGTCGGCGCACGATCACTTGACCAGTGAGCTATTACGCACTCTTTCAAGGATGGCTGCTTCTAAGCCAACCTCCTGGTTGTCTGCGCGACCGCACATCCTTTTCCCACTTAGCACACGCTTAGGGGCCCTAGCCGGCGATCTGGGCTGTTTCCTCTCGACCACGGAGCTTATCCCCGCAGTCTCACTGCCACGCTACAACCCGCACGGCATTCGGAGTTTGCTGACGTCAGTAACCCTGTGGGGCCCATCAGCCACCCAGTAGCTCTACCTCCGCCGGGCAACACGCGACGCTGCACCTAAATGCATTTCGGGGAGAACCAGCTATCACGGAGTTTGATTGGCCTTTCACCCCTACCCACAGCTCATCCCCCCAGTTTTCAACCTAGGTGGGTTCGGTCCTCCACACGCTCTTACACGTGCTTCAACCTGGCCATGGGTAGATCACCCCGCTTCGGGTCCAGAACGCGCCACTACACTCGCCCTGTTCGGACTCGCTCTCGCTACGGCTACCCCACACGGGTTAACCTCGCGACACGCCACTGACTCGCAGGCTCATTCTTCAAAAGGCACGCCACCACCCCCACACACAAACGCGTGGAAGGCTCTGACGGCTTGCAAGCGCCCGGTTTCAGGTACTATTTCACTCCCCTCCCGGGGTACTTTTCACCATTCCCTCACGGTACTATCCACTATCGGTCATCAGGAGGTATTCAGGCAGCCAAGTGGTCTTGGCAGATTCACACAGGATTCCACGAGCCCCGTGCTACTCGGGCACCACCCCAGACACGCACCAACCAGTTCCGCCTACGGGGGTATCACCCACTACGCCACGCCTTCCCAGACGATTCAGCTACAGATCAGCACGCACCCGGTCTCCGGCAGAAGACCAACAGGACAGCCCCACAACCCCGCACACGCAACCCCTGCCGAGTATCACACGCACACGGTTTAACCATCATCCGCTTTCGCTCGCCACTACTCACGGAATATCTTCTCCTACGGGTACTGAGATGTTTCACTTCCCCGCGTCACCCCCCACACCCTATACAATTCAGATGCAGGTGACACGACATAACTCGTGCCGGGTCCCCCCATTCGGAAACCCTCGGATCACAGCCCGCCAGCCGGCTCCCCGAGGAATATCGCAGGCCACCACGTCCTTCATCGGCCCCTGATGCCAAGGCATCCACCGAACGCTCATAAAAACAAACAACACAACACACGACAAAACACTTGTCGCAGACTTACAGTAAGATGCTCGCGTCCACTATACAGTTCACAACCAACCCACCCACACCCACCCCCCACCCCCCAACAAACAGAGAAGCAGAAAAAGCGGGCCAGGCAACCAGGGCGCACTGCCCCAGAACCCCGACAGCATGCCACCCCCAACAAGAGGGGACACCCACCACCACCAAACCAGGCAGCAGCGGGCGCGTCTCCCTATGCCACCACCAGGCAACCAACCCCACCCCAGCACCCACCACACAGGCAAGACACCAGAGCACCAGCCAGCCACCCTGCTTTCCGCGGGCAGCAACCCCCCGGCCGGCCCGGACCCAACTACACGGCCCAGACAAGATCAAACGACCAGGAAGCCACCCCCACACAACCTATCCTTAGAAAGGAGGTGATCCAGCCGCACCTTCCGGTACGGCTACCTTGTTACGACTTCGTCCCAATCACCAGCCCCACCTTCGACCGCTCCCCGTAGGGCCACGGGCTTCGGGTGTTGCCGACTTTCATGACGTGACGGGCGGTGTGTACAAGGCCCGAGAACGTATTCACCGCAGCGTTGCTGATCTGCGATTACTAGCGACTCCAACTTCACGGTGTCGAGTTGCAGACACCGATCCGAACTGAGACCGGCTTTAAGGGATTCGCTCCACCTCACGGTATCGCAGCCCTCTGTACCGGCCATTGTAGCATGCGTGAAGCCCAAGACATAAGGGGCATGATGATTTGACGTCATCCCCACCTTCCTCCGAGTTGACCCCGGCAGTCTCCCTCGCGAGTCCCCACCACAACGTGCTGGCAACACGAGACAAGGGTTGCGCTCGTTGCGGGACTTAACCCAACATCTCACGACACGAGCTGACGACAACCATGCACCACCTGTGAACCAGCCCCTCACAGGGAGGAAACCCCTGTCTCCGGAGCAGACCGGCACATGTCAAGCCTTGGTAAGGTTCTTCGCGTTGCATCGAATTAATCCGCATGCTCCGCCGCTTGTGCGGGCCCCCGTCAATTCTTTGAGTTTTAGCCTTGCGGCCGTACTCCCCAGGCGGGGCACTTAATGCGTTAGCTACGGCGCGGAAGACCCGGAAAAGGCCCCCACACCCTAGTGCCCAACGTTTACGGCGTGGACTACCAGGGTATCTAATCCTGTTCGCTCCCCACGCTTTCGCTCCTCAGCGTCAGTAACGGCCCAGAGACCCGCCTTCGCCACCGGTGTTCTTCCTGATATCTGCGCATTCCACCGCTACACCAGGAGTTCCAGTCTCCCCTACCGCACTCAAGCCGGCCCGTACCCACCGCAAGCCCCCAGTTAAGCTCATGAGGATTTCACGACAGACGCGACCAGCCGCCTACGAGCTCTTTACGCCCAATAATTCCGGACAACGCTCGCGCCCTACGTATTACCGCGGCTGCTGGCACGTAGTTAGCCGGCGCTTCTTATCCAGCTACCGTCAACCCACCCACAAACGAGGCAGGCCTGCTTCACTGGCGAAAGAGGTTCACAACCCGAAGGCCTCCATCCCTCACGCGGCGTCGCTGCATCAGGCTTGCGCCCATTGTGCAATATTCCCCACTGCTGCCTCCCGTAGGAGTCTGGGCCGTGTCTCAGTCCCAGTGTGACCGTCCACCCTCTCAGGCCGGCTACCCGTCACCGCCTTGGTAGGCCATCACCCCACCAACAAGCTGATAGGCCGCGAGCCCATCCCCCACCAAAAACACCAAAAAAGCGCAATCTTTCCCAGGCCCACCATGCGACAGACCCAGAATATCCCGTATTAGCCACACTTTCATGCGGTTATCCAGAAGAAGGGGGCAGGTTACTCACGTGTTACTCACCCGTTCGCCACTCATCCAGGACCCACAAAAGCAGGCCCCTTCACCGTTCGACTTGCATGTGTTAAGCACGCCGCCAGCGTTCGTCCTGAGCCAGGATCAAACTCTCCAAACAAAACCAACAAAACCCTAACCAAGCCCCACACAACAAAACATGAAGCCAAGCCCAGAGCAACAGTCAGTACACAGTCCCAGAAAACCAGACCACATAGCCCCACCCAACCCCCACAACAGGAGCCAGGCAAACCAAAAACAAAACAAGCCCCAAAAACCACATACAACAAACAAAAAGCCCACCATGCGCAGCCCCCAGGACCAAATGGCATAAAAAACATGACACACTATCGAGTTCTCAAACAACACACCCACTGGAAATTCCTCGAAAGACTTCGGTCTCGCTTCCTTTCCAGAAGCGCCTGAGAAACTTTAGCGAGCCGCTTTATCTGAGTCAAACGATTGGTCGGTGACCCTCGTCTCTCATTCGGCTCTTTTCAGTTCTCAGGTCCCGGCCGGTCTGAGGAAATTCATCCTCCCCGTTTCGGGCCGGAGAGAACATTACGCACCTGCCACCAAGCCGTCAAACTGAAAAGCGGTGACGGTGCCCACAAGGCACCGTCACTGCTCTACGGCCTGGTCGCGGACCAGGAGGATTCGTGGATTGCACCTATATGGTGCGCCCGACAGCCAGGTTCCGCCGTCCTTTACGAACCAGAACGACTCCGCCTGCGAGCAGGTGCTCCGGGCCGACAACCGTGGCCTCGTCCTCCACCTTGACGTTGTTGAGGTAGGCCCCGCCTCCGGCGATGGTTTTCCGTGCGGCGTTGCGGCCTCGCTCCAGTCCCGTACTGACGAGCAAGTCGACGATCGTGGTCTCCCCGACCACCACATCGCCGGAGGCAAGATCGGATGTGGCCGCCAGGATCGTCACCTCATCGATGTCAGCGAGGTCTCCGCGCCCCCACAGAGCGGAGGTCGCAGCCTCGGCCTGAGCCGTGGCCTCGGCTCCATGCACCCAGGTGGTGACTTCATGCGCCAGGACGCGCTGGGCCTCGCGTGCCTTCGGGTTCTCAGCGGTCGCCGCCTCAAGACGCTCGATCTCCTCGCGCTCCAGGAAGGTGAAGACCTTGAGGAAGCGCACCACGTCGACGTCGTCGACCTGCAGCCAGAACTGGTAGAAGGCGTAGGGGCTGAGCATCTCGGGGTTGAGCCAGATGGCCCCGCCCTCGGACTTGCCGAACTTGGTGCCGTCGGCCTTGGTGATGAGCGGGTTGGTCATGACGTGGACCGACGCGCCCTCGACCTTGTGGATGAGGTCCATCCCGCCCACAAGGTTGCCCCACTGGTCGTTGCCGCCGATCTCCAGGGTGCATCCGTAGCGCCGGTAGAGCTCGAGGTAGTCGTTGGCCTGGAGGACCTGGTAGCTGAACTCGGTGTAGGAGATTCCCTCCTCGCTGGCCAGGCGTCGGGCAACGATGTCCTTGGAGAGCATGGTGCCCATGCGGAAGTGCTTACCCAGGTCCCGCAGGAAGTCGATGGCGCTCATCGCCTGGGTCCAGTCCAGGTTGTTGACAATGCGCGCCGGGTTGTCCCCGCTGAAGTCGAGAAGGTTCTCAAGCTGCTCCTGCAGGCTGGCCGCCCACCCGGCCACCACGTCTTTGGTGTTGAGGCTGCGCTCGCCCTTGGCGCGTGGGTCGCCAATGAGCCCGGTCGCCCCACCAACCAGTGCCAGAGGGCGGTGGCCGGCCAGCTGAAGGTGACGCATGACCTTGACGGCCACGAGGTGCCCGTGGTGAAGGCTCGGTGCTGTGGGGTCGAACCCGCAATAGAAGGTGACGGCCCCGTCGGCGAGTGACGCTCGCAGGGCGTCGATATCGGTGTGCTGGGCGATGAGCCCGCGCCACTGCAGTTCGTCCAGGATGTCCGTCACTGTCCAGTCGCCTTCCATGGGTTGTCGTGCTTCCCGCACGCGTTATCCCGGCGCGTCACGCTCGGGTCCGGCTGATACCTCCGGCGCAGATAGTCTGCCATGCCACTGCCCGGCTTCCGCGACGAGGCGGGATCGCAGAGCTGTGAGCCGGATGCGGGGAATCGTTCACAGGACCTTCATCGGGCGGTCCCACATGAGGGTGTATCGGTAGTAGAAGCGCCGTCGGATCCTGGCCTCAGGAAGGATCCGGGATGCCGCTGCACGAATCTCGGCCAGGGACTCTCTTGGAGGACGCGTGACCGCACCGATGTCGCGCGTCTCCCGGTGCAGGGCACCGACCACGCGCAGAGGTAGGACAGCCAGTGCGGACAGCATCCAGTCCCACAGACTCTTGTTGGCAGCCAGGCCGACGACGATGAGCCTGCCGCCGGGTGCCACCAGCTCGCTCAGCCTCGCCAGGGCGGGTTCCAGTGGGAGGTGGTGCAGCGTGGCCACACAGCTGACCGTCTCGAAGGTGCCGATGCGCTGAGGCAGGTCGGGCTCCATGACGTCGTCGAGGAGGACCTCGGCCTGCGGGATCTGCTTCAGGCGGCCACGTGCTCGAGCAACCGCCTGCTCATCGGGATCAAGCCCGACGACGCGGCGGCACACCGTTGCCAGGCGCTCGAGCAGGAGCCCGTCACCGCATCCGACATCAAGCGCGTCGCCACCGCGCCGCGCCGCGTCCATCACGATGCGCCGGTGGAAAGCGACGTTGTGGTTCCAGTAGCCATTGGTCACTGAGACTTCCTCACGGAGCAGCCACCATGGTCGGACCGGCCGTGTCGCCAGAGGTCTTGGGACTCGTGCTCTGGCCGAAGGACGCATCGGTCGCCTCGCCGTGGTGCGCTGCTGGTCCGCACACCACGGCACCGGCGTCGCGCAGCAACGCGTCGCGCAGGTGGGGCATGGTGGCGAAGTACGCCTCATCGGCATCCTCCACAAGACGCGTTGCCCGGGCCCCGACATCTCGCCCTGCCGCCGTCGTTGTCACGATCCGGGCGCGGGCGTCCTTGGGATCCTGCTGGCGCAGGACAAGGCCGGCCTGCTCCAGCCTGCGCAGCACCTGACTGGCGGTTTTCACGTCCATTCCCGCCTGGGCCGCGATCATGACCTGGCTGGCACCGTCTCCCTGCTCCTCGAGCCACTGCGTGCAGGACAGGAGGACGTACTGCGAGTGCGTCAGCGCGACGGGCTCCAGAGCAGCCGCGATGTCGCGCTGCCAGGCCAGCGCGGTCCTCCACATGAGGAAGCCGGGACTCGCCTCCGGCCCCTGGAACCGTGTCTTCACATATCGACCCCTAGCAGCCTCGATGAGTGAGTCGATGGCCTGCGGAAAGTCCTCGGCGATTCTCGGACCGATCGCCGGGTCCGGCATCGTCGGCACCGGGGCCGTCGACGTCGAGGCGGGTGACAACAACGCTCTTCCCCTGTGTCTGCGTGGGCATGAAGGAGTGTGTGAAGGTCAGCTCCACTCCCCATAAGGAGACCCGGTCCGCCTGGACATGAGGCGGCTCCCAGCGAGTCACCGTGATCTCGACGCTGTCCTGCCCAGCCGGTGTCATTGTGATCGATGCTCCGGGCCCCACTGGCTCGCGTGGTTCGTAGCGGTCTCCCTGCGGGAGCTCGATCTCACCGGAGAGCACCTTGATCCAGGTCTCCCAGAGGACCTCCACCGGGAGATCCGCCGTCCGTTCACACTCGGTCGACCACATTGCTTGTCCTTCCTGCGCGGTTACACGATCACGATGATCTCTGCAGAGATCATCTGTGTAGCCTATTATTAGGTGATGCAAGCACTCAGGGCAAGCCGGCATCCGGCAGCATGAGGGTCAGTCCTGACGACGACGCCTGGGCGAGGCCGGTCTGTACGGTGAGACAGTCGGCTCATCGTGGAGCCAGAAGCGCCAGGGGAAGGCCTTACCGTCTCCTCCAGGCCCGGCGACCCCCGTGCGGCCCGCTCCGAATGCGCGCGGGATCCGGCGCCCGCCGAGCCTCCGGCAGCGTCAGGCTGATGCGCGATCCCGGGCCACCCAGCAACGCACCGTCGTCGGATCGGTCCAGCCCGAGCGCCGAGCACAACCGGGCCGGACCGCGGGCCAGATCGCGATCAGTGCGCGCGGCGGGGCGACGCTCTCTGGCCAGCTCAGTCCCGTCCACCACCTCTCCCCCGCGCAGGAGCACCGCTCGCGAGATCCCCGCCGGTCCGGTGACGATGTTGAGGCAGTGATGCATGCCGTAGGTGAAGTAGACGTAGACGCACCCGCCGGCCTCGAACATGGAGGCGTTGCGGGCCGTGCGCCCCCGAAAGGCGTGGGAGCCCGGATCCTCCTCGCCTCGATAGGCCTCCACCTCCGTCAGCCTGATCGCGACGCGTCCTTGCGGGCCGGCAACGGAGACAATGGCGCCCAGCAGCGCCGGGGCCGCGTCCAGGCTGTCACGGCTCAGGATCGAGGCGACTTCGGGACTCAGCTCCGTCGTGGGCCCCCCATGACATCGTCCTCGCGAGCAGGCTCAGTCCTGCTCCGCCTCAGCGTCCGTCCCAGTCCCGCCGTCCGCGTCCTCGTCATCAGACTCCCCCGGCTCGAGCCACTGAGGACCCGCAGGTCCGTCCAGCAGGGAGCCCTCCCAGGCGAAGACCCTCAGCTCGGCACTGCGGGCGATGGCCCGGGCGAGCTGCTCGACGACTCGCACCGGCGCGGTGCCGCCGTGCCCGGTGCGGGCGGACACCGACCCTTCGGCTGAGAGGACCTCCCGCACGCCCGGGGTGAGCCGCTCATCGATGGCGGTGAAGTCGTCGTCGGACAGCTCCCACAGCTCAATGCCGCGACTCTCGCACTCGCGCACGCAGGCACCGGAGATCTCGTGGGCATGGCGGAAGGGCACGCCATTCTTGACCAGCCACTCCGCGATATCGGTGGCAAGGGAGAACCCCTGAGGAGCCAAAGCGGCCATGCGCTCGTAGTGGAGGGTCATGGTGGACACCATGCCGCTGACGGCCGGCAGGAGGATGGCCAGGGTATCGACGGCGTCGAAGACGGGCTCCTTGTCCTCCCTGGAGGTCCCGGTTGTAGGCCAGTGGCAGGGCCTTGAGGGTGGCGAGCAACCCGGTCAGGTCGCCGATGAGGCGTCCGGCCTTGCCCCGGGCCAGCTCGGCCACGTCCGGGTTCTTCTTCTGCGGCATGATGGATGAGCCCGTGGAGTAGGAGTCGTCGAGAGTGACGAAGTCGAACTCCTTGGTGTTCCAGACGATGATCTCCTCGCTCAGGCGCGAGACGTCCACCGCGATCATCGCGAGGACAAAGCTCAGCTCGGCGACGACGTCGCGGGCGGCCGTGCCGTCGATGGAGTTCTCCACGGCCGCCTCGAAGCCGAGGTCGGCGGCCACGGCGTCGGGATCCATCCCGAGCGTGTTGCCGGCCAGCGCGCCGGAACCGTAGGGACTCACGGCGGCGCGGGCGTCCCAGTCCTCGAGGCGCTCGACATCGCGCATAAGCGGCCAGGCGTGGGCGAGCAGCTGGTGGGCGACGAGGACCGGCTGGGCGTGCTGCATGTGGGTGCGTCCGGGCATGATGGCGTCGGAGGCCCGGGCGGCCTGGTCAATGAGGCCGTCGACGACGTCGAGGACGAGGCCGGCGACATGGCGCGCCTGGTCGCGCAGGTACATGCGGATAAGGGTGGCGATCTGATCGTTGCGGCTGCGCCCGGCGCGCAGGCGTCCCCCCAGGTCGTCGCCGGCGCGCTCGATGAGACCGCGCTCCAGGGCGGTGTGGACGTCCTCATCGGAGACCTCAGGGGCGAAGATGCCGGCGACGACGTCGGCCTCGAGGCGGTCCAGGGCGTCCAGCATGCCGGACAGCTGGTCCGAGTCCAGCAGGCCGGCCTGCGCCAGGGCGCGGGCGTGGGCTCGGGAGCCTGCAATGTCGTAGCGGGCCAGGCGCCAGTCGAAGTGGGTGCTGACCGACAGGGCGGCCAGCGCGTCGGCGGGTCCTCCGGAGAAACGCCCTCCCCACAGGCTGACGCCCACAGGCTGCGAGGACTGCTGCGAGTAAGAGGGGGCGATCCGATCGACGGAGGCGTGGGACTGGCTGGAGGACTGACTCATGCCCCCATCATGACCCATGCAGCCGCCCGGGTGCCTTAACGATCCATGCGGAACCACTCCGTGGTGGCTCACTGGCGAAGAGGTAGGCCTGTCTTGAGGAAGGCCCGAGCACGGGAGGTCGGCCGGGCGGCGCCGACCGCCGACCAAACGGGAAGGAAGAAAGGCCTGCCCTCTGACTCAGCCCTCATGTCATGATGAGCCAATGCCCGCCGAACAAGACACCCTTTTCCCAGGCAAGCAGTTCATCTCCACCGTGCTCGAGGCCTTGGAGACCAAGACCCGGATGACCGGGACCATCGCTCACCGCTACCTCATGCGTGCGGCCATGGCCGGCATGATCGTGGCGGTCTTCTACGTCGTCAACTACGCCATCGTCGGCGTCTTCGACGGCCTGCGCGTCGGGGACACCTCCCTCGCAGGGGTCGGCAAGATGCTCGGAGCCCTGTCCTTCGGGCCCGCTCTCGTCTTCATCTACTACACGAAGTCCGAGCTGCTCACCAGCAACATGATGGTGGTGGTCATCGGCTACTACTACAAGCGCATCTCGGCGTGGAGGACCCTGAGGGTGCTGTTCATGTGCCTGGCCGGCAACTTCATCGGCGGGCTCGTCTTCGCCGTCATGTACCACTTCTCCACGCTCGTAGACGGAGCCACCGGCGAGCAGGCCGTGCACTCGGTGGAGGGCAAGCTCCATTACCTGTCATCGGCCTCCGGGGTCGCCGACCTCTTCGTGCGGGCGATCCTGTGCAACTTCATGATCAACCTGGCGATGCTCCTCATCTACAACGGCTTCATCCACGAGGACTGGTCCAAGATCTTCTCGATGATCATCGCTGTCTTCGTCTTCGCCTTCCTCGGCTTCGAGCACTCGGTGGCCAACACCGTCCTGTTCACCGTCGTGGGGCTGACGCACGGCATCGACGTCCTACCGGCCCTGGGCAACGTGGCCGTGGCGCTGCTGGGGTAACTTCGTGGGCGGCGGTCTGCTCATCGGCGGCTACTACGCCTACGCCAACGACGACTCCCGCTGGCTGCGCCGCCGGCCCCACGAGGACGAGGTGCGGGCCTCCGAGCCGGCCGAGTGAACCGAGGTCGACGACTCCCGGACACCGACCGCTGCCGCACCGGTGGGCCGGCACAGTACGACTGAACCGGTTGCCTCCGCCCTACTCCACGGAGGCAACCGGTTCACCATGTCCAGCCAGGCTGAGTCGGACCCGCTCCGGAAGAATCGGTGACGGGCCGGAGCCTTGTGTCAAAGATCCCCGTCAGAATCCCTGGCCGTTACCGGCGCGGACGTCACGGGCGGCAGCGAGCTTGGACTGCATGCCGTAGATCTCGATGAACCCTCGCGAGGAGGACTGGTCGAAGGTGTCCCCACTCTCGTAGGTGGCCAGGTTGAAGTCGTACAGGCCGGTCTCGGAGCGGCGTCCGGTGACGGTCGCACGGCCACCGTGCAGAACCATACGGATGTCGCCACTGACGTAGCGCTGGGTGTCCTCGATGAAGGCGTCCATGGAGCGCTTGAGCGGGGAGTACCACTGGGCCTCGTAGACGAGCTCGGCCCAGGTCTGCTCCATGCTCCGCTTGTAGCGGCTTTGCATGCGCTCCAGGGTGACGGCCTCGAGCGCCCGGTGCGCCTCGATGAGGGCGACGGCCCCGGGGGCCTCGTAGATCTCACGGGACTTGATGCCCACGAGCCGGTTCTCCACCATGTCGATACGCCCCACGCCCTGGGCCCCGGCCCGGCGGTTGAGCTCCTGGATGGCCTCCAGCGGGGTGACCTCCCTGCCGTCGATGGCCACCGGGATGCCCTCCTTGAAGGTGAGGGTCACCTCGTCGGGCAGCGGCGGGTAGGTGGGGTCATCGGTGTAGACGTAGACGTCCTTGGTGGGTGCGTTCCACAGGTCCTCCAGGTAGCCGGTCTCGATGGCGCGGCCCCACACGTTCTGGTCGATGGAGAACGGGTTGTGCTTGGTGGTCTCGATCGGCAGGTTGTGCTTCTCGGCGTAGTCGATGGCGACGTCGCGAGTCAGCGCCAGGTCTCGCACCGGGGAGATGCAGTCCATGTCGGGAGCCATCGAGGTGATGGAGACCTCGAAGCGGACCTGGTCGTTACCCTTGCCGGTGCAGCCGTGCGCCACCGTGTGGGCACCGAACTCGCGGGCCGCCTTGACCAGGTGACGGGCGATGACGGGCCGGGAGAGCGCCGAGACGAGCGGGTAGGTTCCCTCGTAGAGGGCGTTGGCCTTGAGAGCGGGCATGCAGTAGTCGTTGGCGAACTCATCGCGGGCGTCGGTGACGTAGGCCTCGACGGCGCCGCAGTCGAGGGCTCGCTGACGGATCACCTCGAGGTCCTCGCCGCCCTGGCCGACGTCAACGGCGACGGCGACGACCTCTCGGCCGGTGGCCTCGCCGATCCAGCCGATGGCAACAGACGTGTCCAGGCCTCCGGAGTAGGCCAGGACGACACGGTCCTGATGAGTGCTCATGGGATCTCTCTCCTCTTCTTGATGGCACTAGCGAACCAGTGGTGAGGTGATGGAGGTATGAAGGGCTCTGGGGAGAAGTCAGGTTCGGGTCGAGGGGTCGGCCAGCGCGAGCAGGTGCCCGGCCACCTCGGCGGCGACCTGGGGACTGCGGGTGACGACCAGGACGGTGTCGTCTCCGGCGATGCAGCCCAGGACCCCGGGCATCATGGCGTCGTCGACGGCTCCGGCGAGCAGCTGAGCGGCTCCGGCCGGAGTTCGCAGCACAAGCTGGGACCCCGCCCACTCAGCGGTGACGAGCAGCTCGGCGCACCACCGGGCCAGGCGAGGAGTCGTGTGTGCGGGCAGGGAATCGTCAGTCTCCTCACCCCCGGCGAAGCCGCCGGCGTGGACCTGACCGGGGGCACCGGCCTCGGGCATCGAGTAGATGAGCTCTCCGCCCGGGGCACGGATCTTCGTGGCCCGCAGCTCCACCAGGTCCCGCGAGAGCGTCGCCTGAGTGGTGCTGATGCCGCGCAGAGCCAGGGCCTTGCGCAGCTGGGCCTGCGAGCGGATGCGCTCACGGGAGAGGATCTGGACGATGCAGGCGTGCCGGGCGGTCTTGGTCGCGGGCGCCAATGGTGCCGCAGTTGCTAAGTCGCGCTGGGAGACCTCGATGGCGGCACTCATGAGCCGGCTTTCTCTGACAGCGCCCGAGCAAGGACCTCGGACAATGTGGTGGTGAAGGCGCTCGCGTCGTCGTCGGACAGGATGAAAGGCGGTGCCAGGCGGATCGTGTCGGGACGCGGGGCGTTGACGATGAAACCGTGTTCAGCCAGGGTGGCGGCGATCTCGCCGGCGGGTGGGAGACCCGCGGCCAGGCCGACGCCGATGAGCAGGCCTCGACCGCGCACCTCGTCGACGCCGTCGACGGCCAGCAGCTCGCGGGCCCAGGCCGAGCCGAGTCGCTCGACCCGGCCGAGCAGGTCCTGTCCGCGGATGGTGTCGATGACGGCGAGCGCGGCCGCGCAGGCCACCGGGTTACCGCCGAAGGTGGTGCCGTGCTGACCGGGCCCCAGAAGGCTTGCGGCCTCACCGGTGGCGACAACTGCGCCGATGGGGATGCCGCCGCCCAGGCCCTTGGCGAGGGTGACGACGTCGGGCACGACGCCGGGGGCCAACAGGTGGTGCGCCATCCAGGCGCCGGAGCGGCCCATTCCGGTCTGGACCTCGTCGACGATGAGCAGTGCGCCGGCGGTCCTGGTCAGCTCACGAGCGGCCTCCAGGTATCCGGCCGGCAACTCACGAACCCCGGCCTCGCCCTGGACGGGTTCGACGATGAGTGCCGCCACGTCCGGTCCCAGCGCGTTGCGCAGCGCCTCGGTATCACCGGCCGGGATGAACTCAACGCCGCCGGGCAGGGGCTCGAAGGGTTCCCGGTAGGCGGCCTTGTGAGTCAGGGCCAGGGCTCCCATGGTCCGCCCGTGAAAGGCGTCCTGAAGAGCCAGGACGCGAGGACGGCCGGCGCCGCCGTGCCGGCGGGCGATCTTGAAGGCGGCCTCGTTGGCCTCGGTCCCGGAGTTGGCCAGGAAGACTCCGGGAGTCGTGTGCGGGCCGGCCCGGGAAGGTCAGGGAGATGAGCTCCTCGGCGAGACGGACCTGTGCGGGGGTGGTGAAGAAGTTCGAGACGTGTCCGAGGGTGGAGATCTGGGTGGACACGGCCTCGACGATTGCGGGATGAGCGTGCCCCAGGCAGTTGACGGCGATCCCGGCCAGCAGATCGGTGTACTCCTTGCCATCGGCGTCCCAGAGGTGGGCCCCCTGCCCGCGCACCAGGACCCGGCCGGGGGTGCCGAAGGTGTTCATGACGGCGTCGGTGTAGCGGTCCAGCCAGGCGGCGCCGGCCCTGTCTGCGGCGGGAGCCGGTGCTGGCGAGCCCGGTTCTGAGAGGTCGGTCATAGGCTCTTTCCTCCGTTCAGTGGCGGTACCGGGGCGTCCCCGGGGTGGATGACGGTGCCGACTCCCTGGTCGGTGACGATCTCCAGGAGCATGCTGTGGGCCTGACGCCCGTCGACGACGTGGGCCTGTGCGACTCCCCCGTAGACGGCTCGCAGGCAGGCCTCCATCTTGGGGATCATTCCCGACTCCAGCGTGGGCAGGAGCTCCTCGAGCGCGGCTGCGCTGATGAAGGGCACCAGGGAGTCACGGTCGGGCCAGGCGGAGTAGAGCCCCTCGACGTCGGTGAGCATGAGCAGGGTGCGAGCCTTGAGCGCCACGGCGATCGCGGCGGCGGCCGTGTCCGCGTTGACGTTCAGGACGGTCTCGGAGTCCGTCGTCAACGGGGCGACCGAGGAGATGACGGGGATACGGCCCTGGTTGAGCAGGTCGATGATGGGCTGAGGGCTGACGTCGACGACGTCGCCGACCAGCCCCACGTCGACGCTGCGCCCGTCTACTGTGGCCAGGCGCTGACGGGCCCTCAGAAGTCCGCCGTCCTCACCGCTGATACCAACGGCGGCGGAGCCGTCGATGTTGAGCAAAGAGACGAGCTCGCGCTGCACGGAGCCGGTGAGGACCATGCGGACCACGTCCATGACCTCGGGCGTGGTCACGCGCAGGCCGCCGCGGAACTCCGAGCTGATGCCCAGTCGCTTGAGCATGGCGTTGATCTGGGGCCCTCCGCCGTGGACGACGACGGGGCGCACCCCGACCTGGTGGAGGAAGAGGACGTCCTGGGCGAAGGCACGTTTGAGCTCGTCGTTCACCATGGCGTTGCCGCCGTACTTGATGACCATGGTGGCGCCCTTGTAGGTGCGCAGCCATGGCACGGCCTCCAGCAGGACGGAGGCCTTGATCTGAGGGTGGAGAGGTGTCCGGTTCATGTCGTGTAGTCCGCGTTGATGGTGACGTATCCGTGGGTGAGGTCGTTGGTCCACACAGTGGCCTCGGCCTGCCCCGCTGACAGGGCGATATCGATGCGGGTCTCACGCGGACTCATGTCCACCGAGTCCCGGTCCTGATCGGGGGCGCCGTGTCGGAAGATCGTCACGCCGTTGATGGTCACGTCGACCTCGTCAGGGTTGAAGGGGCAGACGTCCTCGGGCACGGTTCCCAGCTGTGACAGGACGCGTCCCCAGTTCGGATCGGCCCCGGCGACGGCGCACTTGAGAAGGTTGGAGGAGCTCACGGTGCGGGCCGCGGCCTCCGCGGCGGCCTCGCTGACGGCGCCGGAGACGGTGATGGCGATGTCGTGGGTGGCGCCCTCGGCATCGGCCACAGACGCCGTCCGAGCCTGCCCATCACATCGGTCAGCGCCTCGTCGAACTCGGCTCGGGAGGGTGTGACGCCGGAGGCCCCGGAGGCCAGCAGGAGAACCGTGTCGTTAGTGGACATGCAGCCGTCGGAGTTGATCCGGTTGACGGTCCGCGCCGTGACAGACGCCAGGGCGTCCTGCGCCTCCCGAGGGGTGAGGACGGCGTCGGTGGTGATAACAGCCAGCATCGTGGCCAGTCCCGGCGCCAGCATGCCCACCCCCTTGATCATGCCGCCGATGGTCCAGCCCTTCTCGCCGGTACCGACCGTGAGGACGTCCTCCTTGGAGACGGTGTCGGTCGTCATGATGGCGGTGGCCGCGTCGGTCCCGGCCCGGGGCGTGTCGGCCAGGGCGAGGGCCGCGACGTCGATCCCCTCCAGGAGGACGGGCATGTCGATGCGCTCCCCGATGACTCCGGTGGAGCAGACCAGGACCTGGCCCGGCTCGGTCCTCAGCAGCCCCGCCGCACGGGCCGCTGTGGCCTCGGTGTCGCGAAGGCCATGTTCTCCGGTGCAGGCGTTGGCGCTTCCGGAGTTGAGGACGACGGCGCGGGCGTGGCCCGGTCGGCCACCCTCCTGACCGGCCAGAAGCCGGCGTGACCAGACAACGGGGGCGGCGACAACCCTATTGGTGGTGAACACCCCGGCAGCGGTATCGAGCGGGCCGTCGTTGACGACGAGGGCGAGGTCGGGTTTGCCGGAGGCCTTGAGGCCGGCGCGCACGCCGGCGGCACGGAAGCCCCGGGCTGCTGTCACGCTCACGGTGCGACTCCTTGAGTGGTGATGGCGGTGGTCTCCTCCAGCCCAAGAGCCAGGTTGAAGGACTGCACGGCGGCACCGGCGGTGCCCTTGCCGAGGTTGTCGATGGCGCACATGGCGACGACGGCGTCAGCGCTGCGGTCCACCGCGACCTGGACGGTGGCGGTTCCGGTACCGAGGACGGCGCCTGTCGTGGGCCAGGCACCTTCAGGCAGGAGGTGGATGAGGGGCTCACCACGTCCGACCGCCCCGTAGGCGCTCTCCCATGCCTTCCGCAGCGCCGCCTGCGGGTCGGCGAGCTCACGCAGGGTGGGACTCAGCGGGGCGGTGACAGTGGCGAGGATGCCGCGACTCATGGGGACCAGGACCGGAGTGAAGGACAGGTGCGTGGCCCCGGCATCGGCTCCGGCGACCTCCAGGTTCTGGATGATCTCCGGGATGTGCCGGTGGGTGCCGCCGACGGCGTAGGGCTGGGCGGATCCCAAGGCCTCAGCGGCGGTGAGGTGGCTTGAGCGCCTTGCCGGCGCCGGAGTAGCCGACCGCCAGGACCGCGGTCAGCCGAGAGGGATCGATGATCCCGGCTGTCACTCCCGGCTGGAGGGCCAGGGTGACGGCGGTGACGTTGCAGCCGGGGACCGCGATACGCCTGGCGACCGCCAGCTCGTCGCGCTGTGCACGGGCTCGCGACTCTCCGTCGTGCAGGAGCTCGGGCATGCCGTAGGTCCAGGCTCCGGCATAGTCCGAGCCGTAGAAGGCCTCCCATGCCTGCCTGCTGGTCAGGCGATGGTCCGCACCGCAGTCGATGAGGACGGGAGTGTGACCGCTGACGGTTCCGAGCTCTTCAAGGGCGGCCGTGATGGCACCGGAGGCGCCGTGAGGCAGGGCCAGGAAGACGACGTCATGCTCGGCGAGGATCTCCGCCTCGGTCGGTTGGACGATCCCTGTCAACCAGTGACAGCAGGTGCGGGTGGTGGTCTCCGAGGCGACTGCCGGCCGACGACGCCGCGGTCAGTGCACCGATCTCCACCTCGGGGTGGGCCGTGAGCAGGCGCAGGACCTCACCGCCGGCGTATCCGGTGGCTCCAGCAACAGCAACTGTCCAAGTCATGCAGCAACCATACATCCAACTGCATAGAAATACAGTCGCATGCGGTTACTGTGACTTTCTCGTCACTCCTGCGTCAGCCGTTACCTCGGCGAGAGGTGAGGGTGTCGTCGTAGAGCGAGGTGGCAATGGCATCGGCCCACTGACGCACTTGGTCCCAGTCTCGGTAGTCACCCTCGGAGGCGCCCCCCAGCCTGGCGATGGAGCGTTCCCGCAGGCTGAGCTTGGAGGGGGTCGAAACGACCTGGGAAGGTCACATGATCCTCCGGGTCGATGGCCAGCAGCACCGGCCCGATACGCATGGGGTCGGAGACTTTGCCCTTCGGCAGACCGGACAGCCCCACGGAGAAGGCCCACACGGGCTTGACCTTGAGGGACTCGTGGAAGCGCTCAGTGAAGTCGACCGCCTCCGGCGTCCACTTGGTCATGTAGACGGCACTGCCCAGGATGAAGGCGTCATAGCCGTCGACGACGTCGACGTCCTCGGGGCGCTTGATGTCAACATCGATCTTCGCGGCTTGGAGGCGTTCGGCGATCACCGCAGCCACCTCATCGGTGGAACCGTGGCGGGAGGACGAGGTAAGCAGAATCTTCATGCCGCCTAGTATTACGGAGACCACACTCACTGTCTGGGACCCGCTGCCCGACGAAGGTGCCAAAGAGGCACCGGCAGCCATGATGTGCATCACACCATGACTGCCGGTGGAGATGAGGAAGCCTGTGCGGCTCAGCTGCGCAGCTCAGCCCCGAGCAGCTTGGCGGCTCGTTTGACCACGCGCTTACGCACGCCGGCGGTCTCCTCGGCGGTCAGCGTGCGGTCGAGGGGCGCGCAGCACCAGGGAGACGGCCAGCGACTTCTTGCCCTCGCCGAGCTGGGCGCCACGGAAGACGTCGAAAAGGCGAACCTCCTCGGCCAGGTCCCCGGCGGCCTGCCTGACCAGGTCCTCGACCTGCGCGGCGGTGATGGCCTCGTCGACGACAAGAGCGATGTCCTCCTTGGCGGCCGGGAAGGTGGAGACGGGCTTGACCTGCAGCGCTCCGACGCTGCGAACAGCCTCCAGCAGCGGGTCGAGGTCGATCTCGACGGCACAAGCCCGCTCCGGCAGTCCCAGAGCGCGGACCACCCGGGGATGAAGCTCGCCGGCGTGGGCGACGAGCGTCCCGGGCTCGATCTCCTTGCCCCGGCGACGTCCGGGCAGGCGGATCTCCGCGGTGCGACCGGGGTGCCAGGGAGCGTGGGGCTGCTCCGGGGCGGCGACAACGACCTCCACCCCGAGCGCACCGGCCACTGTGCGGACCACCTCGACGGCGTCGGCCCAGTCCCAGGGGCGGCCGGTCCCGAGGACTCCGGTGCGCTCGTGCTCACCGGTCATGACGGCGCCGACGTGAGTGGGCTGAGCGGGAATACCCGCCCTCAGGGCCGCCAGCTCGGCGTCACTGGGCCGGTTGCCGGTTCCGGGGATCGGTGCGGGCACCGTGCCGGCCGGATGGGTGACTGAGCCGACCTCGAAGACGGCCACGTCGGTCAGGCCGCGGGAGACGTTGCGCCGGGCGACCTCCACCAGGGAGTCCAGGACACTGGTGCGCAGGTAGGGAGCGTCCTCGGCCAGCGGGTTGGCCAGGCGGACCGTCTGGCGGCGGGGGTCGGCATCGGAGATCTCGAGCAGGTCGTGGACGTCACCGATGAAGGGGTAGGACAGGACCTGGGTGAGTCCGACGTCGACCAGGGCGCGCACGACGTCGCGGCGGGCCCTCTGATCAACGCTCAGCCCCGTGCCGGCGGGGGCCGTAGGCACGATGACCGGGATGGAGTCGTAGCCGTCGAGGCGGGCGATCTCCTCGACCAGATGTGCGGGTCCGGTGAGGTCCGGCCGCCAGGTCGGCGGCGTGACGGTCAGAAGCGGGGTCCCGTCCTCGGCGGAGCCACTGCGCTCCACGGTGCAGCCGATGGTGGTGAGCAGCTCGGTGACGCGGTCGGTGCCGTAGGCGACACCGGTGAGGCGCTCGGCGGCGTCGGAACGCATGGTGATGGCCTCAGGGGCCCGGGTGCGGTTGACGTCGGTGGCCACGGGCTCGGCGCTGCCGCCGCCGTACTCGACGAGCAGGTCGACGGCGCGCTGGGCGGCGATGGGGGCCAGCTCGGTGTCCACGCCGCGCTCGTTGCGCTTGGACGACTCGGTGGGCAGCTTGTGCCGCCGGGAGGAGCGCGCCACGGAGACCGGGTCGAAGTGGGCGGCCTCGATGAGGACGTCGCGGGTATCGGCATCGACCTCGCTCAGGGCCCCGCCGAATACTCCGGCCAGGACCAGTGCCCGTGAGCCCTCTGCCTCCGGGGAATCGGAGATGACCAGGTCCTCGGGGTCGAGGGTGCGGGTGACGTCGTCGAGGAAGGTGAGACGCTCACCCTCATGAGCGCGTCGCACGACGATGGGGGCGGCGAGCTTGCCGGCGTCGAAGGCGTGCAGCGGCTGGCCCAGGTCGAGCATGACGTAGTTGGTGACGTCGACGGCCAGGGAGATGGGCCGCATACCTGCGGCGGTGAGGCGGTCCTGCATCCAGGCGGGGACGGGGCTGACGGGTCGATGCCGCGCACGAGGCGGGCGACGTAGCGGTCGCAGCCCGGGCGCCCGTGGATGGGGCGGGGGTCCTCGGGGACGACGACGTCGAAGCCGCCTCGCCGGCCGGCGCCAGCCCGTTGGGGTAGAGCCCCTGTGTCGGTGGCGTCGGCGGGGTCGGTGAAACGGGCACCGGTGGAGTGGGAGTACTCGCGGGCCACACCGCGCATGGAGAAGCAGTAGCCGCGGTCCGGGGTCACGTTGATCTCCAGGACCTCCTCCCCCAGGCCGAGGATGCCGATCGCGTCGGTTCCGGGGGCTGGCGGTTCCTCGCCCTCGTGGCCGTGCTCGGCCAACCACTGCTGGAGCACGATGATGCCGGAGTGGTCCTCCCCGATGCCGAGCTCACGGGCGGAGCAGATCATGCCGTCGGAGACGTGGCCGTAGGTCTTGCGCGCGGCGATGCGGAAGTCACCGGGAAGGACGGCTCCCGGGCAGGCAGACCACGACGTAGTCACCGACGTCGAAGTTGTGGGCGCCGCAGACGATGCCGCGGCTGGGCAGCTCGGAGGGCTCCTTGCCGGTGCCGGGGGCATCATTGTGCTCGGGTCCGACGTCGACGCGGCAGTAGTTGATGACCTTGCCGTTGGACTGCTCCTTGGCCTCGCGGGTGAGGACCTTGCCGACGACGAGCGGACCGGTGACGGCCGGAGGAACGATGCGCTCCTCCTCCAGGCCCACCCGGACGAGGTCGGCGGCGAGCTGCTCGGCACTCAGGCCGGCGGGAACGTCGACGTGCTCGCGCAGCCATTCAATGGGGACGTAGGGCATGTCAGTTTCCCTTTCCGGTGGTGCCGAACTGCTGGGAGAAGCGGATGTCGCCCTCGACGATGTCGTGCATGTCGGCGATGCCGTGGCGCAGCATGAGGGTGCGCTCCAGGCCCATGCCGAAGGCGAAGCCGGTGTAGACCTCGGGGTCGATGCCGCAGGCCCGTGAGCACGTTGGGGTTGACCATGCCGCAGCCTCCCCACTCGATCCAGCCGGCGCCGCCCTTCTTCTGGGGAACCACAGGTCCATCTCGGCGCTGGGCTCGGTGAAGGGGAAGAAGGAGGACGCAGGCGGGTGCGCGCCTCGGGACCGAACATGGCCTTGGCGAAGTGGTCGAGGACGCCCCTTGAGGTGCGCCATCGTCAGGCCCTTGTCCACGGCCAGGCCCTCGACCCTGGTGGAAGACGGGGTGTGGGTCTGATCGAGTTCGTCGGAGCGGAAGACCTTGCCGGGGCAGGCCACGTAGATCGGGGGCTGCTGATCGAGCATGACCCGGGCCTGGACCGGGGATGTGTGGGTGCGCAGCACAAGGTTGGCCGCCGGCCCCTCGGCCGCCCCTGACGCTGGAGCCGTCGATGTAGAAGGTGTCCTGCATCTGGCGGGCGGGGTGATCGGCGTCGAAGTTGAGGGCGTCGAAGTCGAACCACTCGTGCTCGACCTCCGGACCCTCGGCGATGGCCCAGCCCATGGCGACGAACAGGTCGGTGACCTCGTCGACCAGGACGTCGAGAGGGTGGCGCGCGCCCGTCACCGTCCGAGATGTGGGGACGGTGACGTCGACGGCCTCGGTACGCAGCATCTCCTCCTCGGCGGCGGTCTCGAGGGTCTCCTGCCTGGCGGCCAGAGCCTTGGCGATGCGCCCGCGAGCGCCTCCCAGGAGCTTGCCGGCCGTGGGCTTGTCCGCCTTGTCCAGGGTGCCGATGAGCCGGTTGGCCAGCGTCAGGGACGAGGCGTCGCCGGTGTGGGCCAGGCGGGCCTCCTTGAGCTCGGCGAGGGTGCCGGCTGCGGCGAAGGCGGCCAGGGCCTCCTCGACGGCGGCATTGATGCCGGCCTCGTCCAGGGGCGAGAGCGCGCCGGGAGCGTCAGTCATATGCGGTGCCTTCCACCAGGTGTTTCCGGGGTTGTCCGCCCTTAAGGGTAGTCCGCGCCGTCGCGAGGGTGTAAATCGTCCCGTCATCGGGGTGGCGCGGTGAATCCTTCCCCGCCCTGTCATGCGGTCCGGTCAGGTTGTCGCCACCCGGGACTTGACGGTGACGTTACGTCACCCTGCTGAGATGGATTCATGCACGTCAGCGAGCTCGCCCGGATCGCCGGCACCACGCCGAGGGCGGTGCGCTACTACCACCACCTGGGTCTACTGGAGATCCCGCCCACGGTGCGGGGGCGGCGCGAGTACGGCGTCGAGCACGTGGCCCGTCTGCTGCGTATCCGGTGGCTGGCCGACGGCGGACTGTCGCTGACTCAGGTGGCTGAGATGCTCGCCTCGGACACGATCGGCACCGATCAGGACTCCCGCCGTGAGGCGGTGCTGCGTGACCTGCGGGCCACTCGGGGCACGATCGAGGCACAGCAACGCAGCCTGGCCGAGCAGGCCTCCCGTGTCGATGAGCTCATCGCCCGGGTGGAGCGCGGTGAGGGTCTGTCCCCCGCCCCCAGCGCCCTGACGCGTTTCTACGACGACATGGAGGCCAGGATCGCCCACCTGGGCGGCAGCATGCGAGGACTGCGGGCCGAGCGCCAGATGATGGTGGTACTCGCCTCGCTGGGCATGGTGCCCGACAGTGCGATCCCCTTCATCGAGGGACTGGATGAGGCCGATCGGGAGCTGGCCGCCCAGCAGATCGCGGACTTCACCCGGCTGTCCACATTGCCGGAGAAGGAGGGCCGGGCCGAGGCGCACCGGCTCGTGCACAACAGCTGGGGGCTGGCGTGCCGCCACAAGGAGCACGCCCTGGCCGTCCTGGACGACCTGCCCTCGGGCGCTGTGGGGCGCGCCATGTGGCGACTCACCCACGTGCTGACCACCTCCAGCTACCCTCACCCGGCTCAGCAGGCCTTCGTGGCTGAGCTCATGGAGCTCATGCTCGCCGATCCGGACTTCGCCGCAACTATCCGCCGCTCGGCGGGAGAGGAGCCAGTGCTGTGAGAGCCAAGGCAAAGAAGGCAACCAGGACGTCAGCAGCAACATCCCGTACGGACGCGGCTCAGCCCACCACGGATTCCCCTCCCGCCGCGGTCCGTGACCTGACAGCCGGCCCTGAGTCACCGGTGCACGTGCGCGGTCTGGTCAAGCGCTTCGGACGCTTCAGGGCACTGGACCACCTCGACCTGGAGGTGGAGGCGGGCAGCGTCCACGGCTTCCTCGGCCCAACGGTGCGGGTAAGTCCACAACCATCCGAGTGCTGCTGGGGCTCTACCGGCCCGACGAGGGAAGCGTGAGCGTGCTGGGCCGCGAGCCGTGGAGGGATGCCGCGCTCATCAACCGGCAGGTCTCCTATGTTCCCGGTGATGTGGCGCTGTGGCCGGCCCTGACCGGCGGACAGGTGCTCGATGCCCTGGCCGGACTGCGCGGATCGCGCGACACCGATCGGGAGGCCGAGCTCATCGAGCGGTTCGAACTCGATCCGACCAAGCGGGTACGGACCTACTCCAAGGGGAATCGTCAAAAGGTGGCGCTCGTGGCCGCCCTGGCAGCACCGACAAGGCTGCTCGTGCTCGACGAGCCCACCAGCGGCCTGGATCCTCTCATGGAGCGGGTCTTCACCGAGGAGGTCGCCAGGGCCGCCGGCGAGGGCCGCACGGTTCTGCTCTCCAGCCATATCCTGGCCGAGGTCCAACGCCTGTGCAGCGCGGTGACGATCATCAAGAACGGCCATGTCGTCGAGCACGGTGATCTGGGAACCCTGCGGCGTCTGTCACGCACCCGTATCGAGCTGGGTGTTCCGACCGACGAGCTCGCCACCGTCTCGCAGGAACTGGAGACCATGGATCTCGACGTCGTCAAAGACAGTGGCCGCCTCAGCCTTGAGGTGCCGGCAGAGCGGGTGCCGGCGGTGCTGAGCCTGGCGGGCGAGCACCGGATCCAGGACGTCACCTGCGAGCCGGCCAGTCTGGAGGATCTCTTCCTGCGTCACTACGAGGAGGCCTGATGAACGCCGCATCGAGCACAGCAGCGGGCGCGACGGTGCCGGCCGTCAGGACCGGGGCGGGCAGCGCCCTGGCCGGATGGAGCACCTGCCTGCGGATTCTGCTGAGACGATTCAGGGTTCAGGTCGCCGCTTGGCTGGTACCCCTGTGGCTGTTAGTCGGCGTCACCGCGCCGAGCTACGAGAGCATCTACCCCTCGCTGGAGACCCGGACGGTGCTCATCGAGCAGATGCGCAAGTCTCCGGGAACCCAGCTGCTCTACGGCTATGTCCCCATGCCCGGCCGGCTCGGTCAGCTCCTGCAATGGGAGACCGGGACCTTCCTGCTCGTGTGCACCTCGCTCATGGCGATCCTGCTGACCTGCCGGATGCTGCGGGGAGACGAGGACGAGGGACTCACCGAGGTCCTGCGCTCCACGGGCACCGGCAGGGCGGTTCCTCTTGTTGTTCCGGTGACAGTCGTCTGGATGGTCATCGGCGGCCTGTCTGCGGGAGTCGGGGGCATTCTGACCTGGCAGACCAGGAGCATTGAGGAGCTGACGGTCTCCGGCGCCTGGGCACTGGCCGGGACGATCTGCGTGACCGGATGGGCGTTCTCGGCCGTCGCGGCGGTGGCCTCCCAGCTGGGACGGCAGGTCGGTCAGGCTCGGAGCCTGTCCATGATCGTGCTCGCACTCGCCTTCGTGATGCGGGTGAGCGCCGACCAGCTCTCGGACGGCAGCCGCTCGGACTGGCTCAGGTGGATGACTCCCCTGGGCTGGCGCGACCTCGTGCGTCCTTACACCGATGACCGGTTCACGGTGCTCGCGGTGTGCTGCACCGTTGCCATCGCTCTGGCGCTCAGCGCCGTGGTGCTCGCCGCGCGCCGCGAGTACCTGGACGGTTACCTGCCTGACCGCAGCTCGTCTCAACGCAGGTGGAGGATACGCGGCCACATGGATCTGCTCGCTCGTCTGTCCCGGCGCGGCGTCCTGGGTTGGGCTCTGGCCTCGACGGGTCTTGCGGCCCTGTACGGCTCGGTGTCGGGAAGCGTCAACGATCTTCTCGCCCCGGACTCTCCGACGGCGTCCTATGTCGGCAAGATGGCCTCGGGGTCCGCAGTGGAGCAGTTCATGTCCCTGCTGACGGTGGTAACGGTGCTGCTCGTGACCGTGGCGGCAGTGCGCAGGATGAACCGGTTGGCGGGCCTGGAGCACGCGGGCCTGGTGGAGGTCGAGCTTGCTACCGGAGTCAGCCGCAGCCGTTTGTTCCTCTCCCAGGTTCTCAGCGCACTGCTCGAGTCGATAGTCCTGCTGCTCGTCTCGGCAACGGTCCTCGCAGCGACGACGGCGACTCAGCTCACGGACGACCACGCCGTGGCACGGTCCTTCGTGTTCACGGTGAGTCAGCTGCCCGGCATGGTGGCGGCCGTCGGTATCGCGGCAGCCCTGGTCGGCATGGCACCGAAGCTCACGGGCATGTCCTGGGCGGTAGTCGCCTGGAGCGCCTTCGCCCAGTTCTTCGGCGGGCTCGTGGAGCTCAAGGACTGGACCAAGGATCTCAGCGTGCTCGGTCACCATCTCGACATCGTCGGTTCCCCCGACTGGAAGCCCTTGGCCGTCCAGACTGCGGTTGGCATCGTCGGCGTTGCGATCGGCATGGTCGCCTACACCCGCCGCGACCTGCCCTCCTGACAACGAGACGCGTTCTCCTACCTCGTCATCATCTGTTGCTCTCAGAGCACACAGGCCGCGGTGACCAGGTGGAGAAGGGCCACGACAAGAGGGAACGCAACCATTCCCGGCACGCGGTGCACGACACCGATAGCGGCGTCTCCTAGCTGGGCGACCGCCGCTGCGACCAGGACGAGCAAGGTCAGCGGCCGAGCAGGAGCCAGCCAGACGACGGCAGCGACCAGCACTCCGAGCGGGACGCTCCGGGCCGCGTACATGGCCGGATAGAAACGCCCCCCGGACTCGCCGTCCCCGGAAGGGTCGAGCGTCTGCGGGCGGATCACCGCGACGACACCGAAGCCTGCTGAGATGATTCCCAGCGACGAGTTCAGCAGTGCGAGCCACCATGGCATGAGGACCACCCCTCATATCATTCAGAACTAAATCATTCCGTAGTGTACCGTTGTCGTCATGAGAAGAGAAGACGGCCACGCGATTCTGTCCTCGGCGTGCTTCCAGCTCGGTATCGCAGGAGCCCAGATCACCCGATCGTTCTCACTGCTCATCCAGCACACCGGCCTCACCCACAAGCAGGTGGGACTGCTCGCCGTCGTCGACACCGGAATGGCAAGCTCTCAGCGAGAGATCGCCACACATCTCGGTGTCGCCCCGAGCCTGGTGGTGTCGCTGGTTGACCAGCTCGTCAACATCGGCGCCGTGCGCAGGACCCGCAGCACAAGGGATCGTCGCGTGCAGGCCGTCGAGATCACCGACGAGGGGCGCGGGCTGCTACGGCTCGCCGCCGACGTCGTCGAGACGCTCGACATCGACCTGCGCAAGCACCTCTCCCCCGGCGACCAGCAGGACCTGGACAGACTCCTGCCTCTCCTCCTCCAGTCCTCCGCGACAGCGGGCAGGGACAGGGCGTAGCACCGAGCCCACTCGCCGGCCTCACTGCGCGAGAACGACGCGTTTTCCGGCAGCCGACAGGCTCTCGGCGTCACGATGCGCCTCCGCAATTCGATCGAGTGGGTAAGTCGCGGCGAGGATCGGCTTGAGCTCGCCGGTGTTGACCTTCGCAGCGAGCCAGGCCAGATCCTTGGCATTCGGCTTTCCCGATACCATGCGAATGACCGGCCCTGGCGAGAGCACGGACTTCAGAATGTCCCAGAAGGCTCCGGGGGCGATGGCCACCATACGCCCTCCAGGTCTGAGGAGCTCCCGATACGCAGACGCGTCAGTACCTGCAGTGTCGACAACGACGTCGTAGCGACCGGGTATGTCCGAGGGTTCCAGGTCGTGGTAGTCGAACACCTGCTGCGCGCCAGCACCGGCGGCCACGCCACCACGGACACCGACCACGGCATCCACATCCGCTCCCATGATGCGGGCGACCTGAACCACCGTGGAACCGACACCGCCGTTTCCGCCCACCACAAGCACACGATCTCCCCGGTGGATCTTGAGAGGACGAAGGGCCTGCACAGCAGTCAGGCCCGCAAGAGGAAGGGCCGCGGCTTCAGTAAGGGTGACCGCGCTGGGAGCAGAGGCGACCCTGTCGGCACGGACTCGCACGTACTGCGCCCCCGCAGCCGCCCGCCCCGGAGGTTTCATCCCCAGGTAGCCCCAGACTCGCGCCCCTACCCTTACTCCCCCGACTCGATCGCCGACTTCATGCACGAGTCCAGCGAAGTCCACACCCGTCCCCTTCGGAAACCCCATTCCGTCGAACAGACGCATCTTTCCTCGTCTCGTCTGAAGGTCGACGGCATTGATGCTGAACGCGGCAACCTCGACAACAACGTCCTTGGGGCCCGGACTCGGCATGGTGGCCGTTCCCACCTCAAGCACCTCCGGAGAGCCGTAGGAGCGGAACTGCACCGCCCACATCGCATCCTGCGTGTTCATCATTCCTCCTCGTGTTGCGCTACGCTACGTAGCGTAGCGCAACACGAGGAGGACAGCCATGGGAAAGCCCGTGTCCATGGTTCAGCTTCTCTGAACGGCTCCCAGTAGCGTCAGGAGGACCTCTGACAGCTCCTGCGCAGAGAGTCGGGCCGCACGCGGCCAAGAAGATGCACATGCACGTACGGAACGCCGAGCAGTGCAGCGTACAGATCGTCGACGTCGATGCCCCCCTCCACTTCACCCCGGGATACCGCACGATCGATCATCGCCACGATGTCGGCGCGCACGGCCGAGACGACGCTCTGCTGCAGTCGTGAGGTGAGGTCAGGGTCACCGGCCATATCGGCCAGCAGACCGGGGAGCGCGCTTCTGCCCGGTTCGACGGCGATGAGCTCAACCACTCGCCCAGCAAGCGTCTCAATGTCTCCGGAAAGGGACCCGGAGTCGGTGATCCCCTCAGTGCCACCACGATGAATGACCAGGTCGAACACCATCTCCGCCTTCGACTGCCAACGCCGGTAGATCGTCGTCTTGGCCACACCGGATTGCCTGGCAACGCCCTCAATCGTCAGTCCCTGATAGCCGCGAGAGCTCAGTTGCTCAAGAACCGCTGCGGACACTCTGGCATCGGTGTCGGCTCGACGCCGCGGAACAGGACTGTCCTCCTGCACGGCCTTGGACATGGAGCGCCTCCTTCGATTCACGAGGACGGGTGCCTGCCCCTCCTCGCCTCAACGTTAGGTCATCAGGCGCTGTCATCCTGGTACCGCTCAAGCGTGCGCTCCAGGTATCCAACGAAGTCCTGACGCAGGGAAACGGGTGCGATGACACGGGCGTCCGGGCCGAGCCGGAGAAGAATCGTCATGGCATGGAGGTGGTCCATGAACTCCAGCTGGAAACAGGTCCATCCGTCATCTCCGGGGCGCTCGTCATCTTCATCGGTCGTCGTTGCGCGCAACGTCCACTCCTGCACGTCACTCCAGCGCTCATCCCGCACCCAGGCGGTGGCGGTGATGGCCTCGAACCTCTCGAGAAACTCCTCACGCTGCTTCTGCCATGCCGTGGCCATGTCGAAGCCGGAGTCATTGGAGCACGCCTCAGTAAGTACATCAGCCTCCTCGATCCGAGAGAGCTTGGTGAATCGAACCTCGGCGCCGTGTGAGGCGCACAGGTACCAGCTGCGACTGGCGGCAACCATTCCGTGCGGATCGACGACCTCCTGCGTCGTCGTCCTTGACTTGTCACGGAAGACCATACGCAGCCGATGGCGCGTCAAGACCGCTTCCTGAACGGCGCGGAAGACGGCGTCGGCCCGCTCGCTCTCGGGAAGGGGAAGCCATCCTTGAGGATCAACCACGACGCGCGATGCAATGCTCATGGACCGGCTGCGATGGTTGTCGGGGACGGCGGCAAGCAGTTTGCGAGCGGCGGAGGCGAGGGCATCACCAAGGCCCAGATGCGCAGCGCCCCAACTGGTGAGACCGGCGAAGAGGGCTCGGCTCTCCTCACGGTTCAGTCCTGTCACGTCAATGCGAAAGCCGGGGTCGATTCTCACTCCACCGTGAGGTCCCCGCTCGCACCATACCGGCACTCCCGCAGCCGACAGCGCCTCGACGTCCCGCAGCACGGTACGCCGTGAGACCTCTAGCCGCTGCGCCAGGTCCGAGGCAGGCAGACTGCCGTGGGCACGCAGCAGCCAGATCATGGACAGCAAGCGGTCGGCACGCACCGACTCATCCTCGCACGTACGTGACACAAGGTGGCACCAATAGTCTCTAACCTCGATGCCGTCCGCCCGGGTTGTGTCCCGGTGAAGATCCTAGGAGCATCACTATGACTGCCTTCGTTCCCAACAGCGTCATCCTCTACGTCTCCGACGTCGAGGCGAGCACCGCTTTCTACCGCAGGATTCTCGGGCACGGACCGATTGAGACCTATCCAGGATTCAGCGTCTTCGCATTGTCCGACGACGTCACTCTCGGCCTGCAGGCGGCCGACGAGATTGAACCCGCCGCGGAACCGTGTGTGGGCGGAAGCGAGCTGAGCCTGAGCGACGTCGAGCACATCGATGTCGACCGCCTTTACGCGCATTGGAAGGCCCTGGGCATTCCCATGATCCTGGAGCCGACCGTGCTCGAGTTCGGTTACACCTTCGTGGCTACCGACCCCGATGGGCACCGCCTGCGTGTGTGCGCCACCGACACCTCAGGCTTCAGCTGACCGGCTCCATTCCTTGGGAAGAAGCGGACAGCGCCGGCCCGCCCTCACCGGGTACGTGACTCGATGTACCTCGCCAGCGCCCCCAGGGCCCAGTTCACGATGACGTAGAGGACGGCGATGATGATGTAGGTCTGGAAGAAGACGGATAAGTGAACTTCCTTCTTGGCTTGACCGATCATCTGGGAGCCTCGGTACATGAGGTCGGGGTAGGAGAGCACGTAGGCGAGCGTGGTGCCCTTGATGATGGTGACCATCTGCGTGATGAGGGTCGGGAGCATGAGACGCAGGGCCTGCGGCGCCAGGATGAGACGCATCGTCAGAGACCGACTCATCCCCAGGGCCAGGGAGGCCTCCGTCTGACCTCGATCCAGCGCCCGGACGCCGGAGCGGAAGACCTCCGCCGTCGTCGCCGAGGTGCACATGACGATAGGAAGGGCCAGCTTCCAGAAATCCGAGACGCCCACGAACCGAGGAACGACCAGCAGGAAGAAGTAGACGAGCAGCAGCATCGGTACCGCTCGCATGGCGTCGATCCACAGGCCCACCAGCCACCGCACGGGGCGGTTATCCAGCATGCGGAGCCAGCCCAGGACGATTCCCAGCGGGAAGGTGAGGACGGCCGCGACAGCACCTAGGGACAGAGTGTTGCCGGCCGCATCCAGGAGCTGGCTGACGACGGAGCGTCCCAGGAAGTAGCGCCACTCGGGGTAGTCGAGCTGACCCGCGAGGTCCAGCCGGTAGAGGACCGCGCCCAGCAGCGCCGCGATTCCGAGAACCGCGAAGACCGATCCGACGGCGATCATGATGCGCCCACGCGGCCCCGGCTCATCGAAGAGCAGCGCCGCGTCCGTCGCCCCGGCCCTTTTGCCTCGCTTGGCGGGACGGGGGTCCGTCATGGGCGTGATGCGTGAGCTCATGCTCGCTCCTTCCCCATGAACTCGAGGCGTCTCTCAAGGAGCCCGCCGAGCTTCGTGGCGGCGAAGGCGATCGCCAGGTAGGTCAGCCCTGAGGTGAGGAAGGTGATGACGCCCTCGGCTCGATCCTGGTTGATTCTCTGCGTGACCGCCGTCAGCTCGACGACGCCGACCGCGGCGGCGAGCGAGGAACCGATGAGGCAGGCGATGAAGATGTTGACCAGCGGCTGAATCGTGCGCGCCAGCGCCTGGGGCAGGACGATGCCGCGAATGATGAGCCCGAAGGGCATCCCCAGAGCGCGGGCGGCCTCGATCTGTCCCTTCGACACCGAGTTGATTCCGCTGCGCACTGTCTCGCACACGAATCCGGACGAGGAGAAGATCAGCGCGACGATCACCGACCAGAACAGGGGGATCCTGATGCCGATGTTGGGAAGCGCCAGGCCGATGAGCACCATGAGGCACAGGTTGGGGATATTGCAGGCCACCGTCACCCACGCCGCGCCCAGTGCCCGCAGCGGAGGAATGGGGCCGACCCGGAAGATGGCCATGAGCGATCCCAGGACCAGGCCACCCAGGTAGGACAGGACAGAGATCATCAGCGTGACCAGCAGCCCCGAACCGATATCAGCCAGATTGTCGGTAATGGCACTCACAAGTCGCCTCCTTGAAAGATACGGGTCGTCACCATGACGCGAACGTTGCCGGCTTCTCACGTCGCCGTCCCGGCGGGGGCACCGCTAGGTCGACGACGTGACGAGCCGGCGGGCAACGAGCTCGTTCAGGACTCCTTCGAAGCCGCCCCGGAGCTCTGCTCGGAGGCCGGGGCGGAACCTCCCTCTGAGGCGGAAGTCTGCTGAGCACCGTCGACACCGGCGGTCGAGGACCCGGGAACCGAGCCAATGGCCGGCGGCTGAGGGGCGTCGCCACCGAGGGACTTGCCGATCGTCGCATCCCAGATCCTCTTCCAGGTGCCGTCCGCCTCGATCGTCTTCAGGAAGGTGTTGACGAAGGCCTGTGCGCCGGAGTCCTTGGGAAGTCCGATGCCGTAGGGGTCCTCGGCAAAGGTGTCACCGACGATCTTGACCTTGTCGTTGGACAGGACCTCGCTCTTGAGCAGGGACTGGTCCACGACGTAGGCCTTGACCTGGCCGCTCTCGACGGCGGCGACGCACTTGGCCTGGGTGTCGAAGGGCTTGGCGGTGGCCTTGGGGGCGTGCTTCTTCAGTGCAGCAGCCGATGAGGAGCTGGACTGGACCGCGACGTCCCCGGTCAGAGTGTCCACACCGGTGATGTCCTGGTTGTCGGCCTTGACCAGGATGGCCTGACTGGAGGCGTAGTACGGGCCGGCGAAGTCGATCTTCTTGGCCCGCTCTGGGTTGATCGTGTACGTGGCCACGACCGCCTTGACCGTGCCATTGACCAGCACGGTCTCACGCGTGTCGGAGGTGACCTGCTGAACCTCCAGGAGGGAGCGGGCATCGTCACCGCCGATGATGTAGCGGGCCAGCGCCTGGGCGATGGCCGCGTCGAAGCCGGAGATCTTCTTCGTCTTGGAGTCCTCCCAGGAGAAGACCTCCGAGGTCTTGGTCCCACCGGTCACAAGCTTGCCCGCCTGCTTCACGGCAGCGGCCCAGGTGGAGGCGGCCACGACGTCGTCGGCGGCCACAGGCCCGGAGTTGATGGCCTTGTCGTAGTCGGCGTCGGAGGCCGACGACGAGGCGACGGCCTTCCCGTCGGCGCCCGTGTCGGCGCAGGCGGCCAGCACGCCGGCCAGGGAGACGGCGCCGGTGGTGGCCAGGAGACCGCGGCGAGAGAGAGTGGTCATGGTGTTCCTTTCGTTCGGACGGGGACGGACCGTCCCAGGCTCGGGGCCTGCTGTGGTGGCCGCACCCGGGAGAAGGCGCGGTTCGGAGCTCAGTGGCTGAGCACCTTGGAGAGGAAGTCACGGGCACGCTCGGTGCGCGGAGAGGAGAAGAACTCATCCGGGCTGCCGGCCTCGACGATCTGTCCGCCGTCCATGAAGACGACGCTGTCGGCGACGGAACGGGCGAATCCCATCTCATGGGTGACGACGAGCATCGTCATGCCGGAGGAGGCCAGGTCCTTGATGACGTCGAGAACCTCGTTGATCATCTCCGGGTCCAGGGCGCTGGTGGGCTCATCGAAGAGCATGACCTTGGGGTCCATGGCCAGGGCGCGAGCAATGGCGACCCTTTGCTGCTGACCTCCCGAGAGCTGGGCGGGGCGCTTGTCTGCCTGGTCCTCCAGGCCGACCCGGGCGAGCAGCTCGTGCGCCCGCTCCTCGGCCTGCCCTCGGGGGATTCCGCGCACCTTGATGGGTGCCAGGGTGATGTTGTCCAGCACCGTTCGGTGCGGGAAGAGATTGAAGGACTGGAAGACCATCCCCACCTCGGCTCGCAGCTGTGCGAGCGCTCTTCCCTCCTGGGGCAGCGGAATCCCGTCGATCTCGATCTCACCCTCCTGGATCGGCTCCAGGCGGTTGACGGTACGGCACAGGGTCGACTTGCCCGAGCCGGAGGCACCGATGACTGCAACGACCTCGCCACGGTGGATGTCGAGCGAGACGTCGTCGAGAGCCTTGAAGCGGCCGTAGTACTTGGTGACGCGGCTGATGCGCACCAATACATCGCCGTCAATGGTGCGCTCGACGTCGTCCGTCGCGTCTGCGGCTGCCTGGCCCGGAGAAGGTGCGGATGTGGTCACGAGTACCTCGTCTCAACGTGGATATAGGAGCGATATCTGTCTCAGCGACAGCAACAGCAACACATCCACATGCGCACTACATTCCTCCTCAGCTCACGTCGGCCTCAGCCTTGAGAAAATCGGGTCAAAATCCCTACGCCTCCCGCAATCCCCTCACTTCCCGCGATAAGGACTCGTGGATAGCAGGCCGTCGCAGTTCTGACCTTTCGTCAGGAAGAGTAGCACCGCCCACATCCAGGACGTCAACCAAGTCTCACCACCGCTCCCCCTACTGGGATCATGGTCACACGCCGCGCAGAGCGCCTAACCGCGCAAGTCGACCATCCGGTCGTAGTCTCATGCGCATGAGCCCCGCGAATACAGCCGATCCGCGTCGCCGACTCCAGCCCGAGCAGCGTCGGGAGGAGCTGGTGAGAGTCGGGGTCGAGCTGTTCGCAGAAGGAACGCTCGACCGCACCCACGTCAACGAGATCATCAAGCGGGCCGGCGTCTCACGCACGCTCTTCTACCACTACTTCCCCTCCAAGATCGCCTTCGCCCGAGCCATCGTGGAGCACGAGATCCTTCACCTTCACGGCCTGGTCGAGCAGCAGGTCGAGCCGACACCAGAGGCTGCGATCTTCACCTTCGCGGGCTATGTGAAGGCCAGGCCGAACAGCTTTCGAGCCCTGCACACCGGCGGCCTCGACCAGGACCCGGAGATCGCGGCCGCCCTGGCCACCAGCTTCGAGCGATACGGGCGCCTCGTCCTCATGCTAATGGGGGTCACGGAGCCTGATGAGCGCGCCATGTTCGCGACCAAGGTGTGGATCAGCACGATGATCGCTCTGTGCCTGGCCTGGTTGGACCACCCGGAGATCAGCCAGGAAACCATCACGAACATGTCCGCTCAGGCGCTGCGAAGCCTAGTCTCGCAGGCGCTGCAGGGCGATGCCCACCCCCCGGAGCACACCTCGGCACACCCTCTGGAGCGATCTGACGAGTAGCCACTGCGGACGTGCGTCGACCGCCGCCGAGGCCCCCTCCGAAGCAGCCCGCCCCACAGCACCTGTCCATCCAATCCACCTTGCATGCATTTTTCCGGCATTCCAACCGCATCGTAAGAATGGCATCTGTGTAAGAATAAACGTGCTAACCTCTCCTCCAGTTGTACGCGACGTGCAATAAGAGACGATGAGGGACCCTCTCACTGAGGCACCCCTCGCCCTTAGAGGGGGAGCTGATCATGCCTGAAGGCACTACTGGGTGCGCGGTGGCTGTAGGTAAGAGCACGTCGCGGGTTCTCTTCGCTCCAGAGACCTTCAACTTCGCCGAGGTGACCCGCGCCATTGAGGTGGCGCGCCGGATGCCTTCGACCGTGGAGTGCGTCTTTGCGGGATTCTCGCGGCGCAACTCCGAGTACATCAAAGCGGCAGGGCTTTTGAGTTCCGCCTGCTCACCCGCACCTCAGCGACGAGGGAGGGCCGGCTGGCGCTGGATCCCGACCAGGGGCGCAGCCTGCGCCACCCGTTCACCGAGCCGATGCTCGCCCAGAGAGTCGCGAGCGAGCGAGTGCTACTGCGTTGCCTGCGTCCGGACGCCGTCGTTATCGGAGTAACTCCCAGCCAGTTTATTTCGGCCCGGGCCGAGTGCGTGCCACTGGTTTTCGTACGGCCCTTCGCCTACTCGCTGGCCCACTTGGAGGCTGCCCGCAAGGTGGGCGCCACCGGCTTTCTGCCCCGTACCACCCCCGAGGAGTGCCTGGTCGACAACGCGGCCGCCCACCTGCTCCACACGGTTGGAACCCGAGTGCCCCTGTCACGCACCTTCCACCGAGTGGCCAAGGCCAACGGAGTGTCCCTGCCCCAGGGGCTGTTCGCCGGGCTCACCGCGGACCTCAACCTCATCGCCAGTGCTCCGCACCTCCTGCCCCGGTGGTTGGAGATGCCTGACGGGCACCAGGTGGTGGGACCGGTGTACGCCAACCTGCCCGGAGAGGTTCCCGAGTTCGTCACCGACCTGGCCGCCGGCCCCAAGCCCCTGGTGTACTTCGCAGTGGGCTCATCGGGGAACCGTGAGCTCGTCCTCGACGTACTCAGAGGCCTGGGACGGGCGAACTGCCAGGTGCTGGCTCCGGTGCGCTCCCACCTCCACCAGGAGGACCTCGAGACGCTACCCCTCAACATCCATGTCACTGACTGGATCCCGACCCATCAGCTGGGCGACGCCGTCGACCTAGCCATCACCCACGGCGGAGAGGGGACGGTACAGACCAGCTGCGTGCAGGGGTGGCCCTTCATCGGGATCCCGTTGCAGCTCGAGCAGCGCTTCAATGTCCAGCGCTGCGTGGCCTTCGGCTCGGCTCGGCTCGTTTCCCAGAAGGAGGCTCGCAGGGCCGACTGGGCCGCCCTGGTGCGCGAGGCCCTGGCCGACGACGTCATGCGTTCTCGTGCTCGGCGCGTGGCCGAGCTCATGAAGGGCCTGGACGGCCCGGGCCAGGCGGCCGAGGCGATCTGCAAGCTGCTCTGAGTCAGCTGCGTCTGTCTGCTGCGGTCCGCCGGCCTGCGTCCTACGCCTGTACGCGGGCGCTGGCGTAGAGACAGACGGCTGCGGCGGCCGCGACGTTGAGCGACTCCGCCTTGCCGTAGATGGGAATGGAGACGACGGCGTCGGCCCGGCTCAGCGCCTCTGCGGGCAGCCCGCGGGCCTCGTTGCCGAGCAGCCAGGCGCTGGGCGCCTCCAGGAGAGACTCGGCCTCGAAGAGGTCGAAGTCCCGCGTCCGTCGGCCGCCAGGACGGTGAGTCCGGCCTCGTGAAGGGCGGCCACGGCGTCGTCCAGGGCCACACCGGTGACGACAGGCAGGTGGAAGAGGCTTCCGGCGGTGGAGCGCACAACCTTCGGCGCGGTGGGATCCACGCTGCCCCGCACAAGGACGACGGCGTCGGCTCCTGCGGCATCGGCGGCTCGGATGATGGCGCCGGCGTTTCCAGGGTCCTGGGCCTGGGTGAGGACGGCAACGAGCCTGGCCCCGTCCAGGGCGGTGGCCAGCGCCTCGGAGCCGGAGGCCTCCTCGACGGCGACGACGGCGAGGACGCCCTGGGCATCGGTGCTCATGGCGTCCATGACCTGCTCACTGGTGACGTGCACGTAGAGCTCGGCCGCCACCGCCTCATCCCAGATCTCGCTGTAACGCTCGACGGCGGGCTCGGTGAGGTAGACGTCGAGCACGCGCTCAGAAGCATGACGGATGGCCTCACGCACGCCCTGGGGGCCTTCGACGAGGAAGCGGCGGTGCTTGGTCCGCACGTTTCGGCGGGACAGGCCCGCCACACGGGAGATACGGGCCGAGGCCGGGTTGTTCAGCACCTCGTGGCCGGTGGCCGGCCCCTCGCTGACGGTGCGCCGCCGCGGCCCGCGGGCAACAGGCCTCTCGGCAGTGTCATCTAGAAGTTCGTCAGGGTCCGGGGAGACGGTATGGCTCATGGCATGAGCCTACGGCGAATGACGGGGAAACATCACTATTCCCCAGACGATCACAGCAAAAGAGTCTCATCCACCGGAACAAGATACCGAACCAAGTCACTGTAAAGTGGCCTTCATCTCATTATTATCACAACATGACCCACAGCACCCTTCAGCCCCCATCCCTCGACATCACCTTGCCAGCACCTTCACCCAGCGTTCTCGACATCTTCGTTATCTGGCACCCAGAAGATAAGGAGGGGGCAAGTATCTGCGACGCACTATTTGAGCACTACCACTCCGACGCCTTTGCTGGACTTGCGGGAAGCGCAGTGGAGGTCTACGGAAGATCGTGCGCACTGCCCGGAAACAACGAACTCCCCGCCCCCATCGTCACTGTTGATGGAGTCGTCGGTAACGGGGAACGGACCTCAAACGCCAACGCAGCTCAGCACTCCGTCATCCTTCCATTCATTGATGAGCACCTCGTACGCGCATCTATCAACGAATCCTCCGAATGGCGAAAATATCTTAGCGGCATCGCAATTTTACAAGACAAATGCAACCAGCCAAACTGCCACACATTGGTTCTCCCTATACTGCCTAAGGTAATTCCAGACTATTCAAACTCCCCCACCATCGCTAGCCTTATGAACAAGCAGGGAGTGAAACAAGGGAACATTGGGAACCTGAGCGTCCCCAAAAAGAGACATTCCACCGTAGCTGAAGGTGAACTAACCAGGGACCTTGGACAGGCTATCATACAAACTCTTCTGCGAGACCCTAAGAAACAGGAACGACTGCGCATATTCATCAGTCATTCGAGATACGACATTCCCGAGAAAGACAAAAACGACATCAACCCGACAGGAGTCGTATCAAAAGTCCGCTCATGGATAGAAAAAACCAAACTCGCCGACTTTGTCGACATTCACGATATCCAGCCTGGGGATGACTGGAATAAAGAAATCGTAAAACAAGTTCAGTCCGGCGCACTACTCATGGTTCGCACTGATCACTACAGCAGTCGGGAATGGACGCAACGGGAAGTTTTAGAAGCGAAAAAGGCCGAGATACCGGTCGTCTGCCTCAGCGCCCTCACAGAAGGCGAACAACGAGGCTCTTTTCTTCTCGACCACGTTCCAACAGTGGCCTACCCTACCTCCACTGGGCACAACAACCAACACAAGAAGAAAGACCCGCAAGGAAAAGCCATAGTATCTGCCATTAATAGACTTATCGACGAAGCACTCAGGCAATCACTGTGGCACCACCAAGAAATACCTCAGTCGGTTAACCAAACACAGGAGAAAGAAAAAGGAGCCCCAAAAGAAGAACCTGATAGCACACACCAAAATGACAACCATGGTTTTGACGTAGCGCCAGCACACGCCCCCGAGCCGCTCATGCTTACGAGATTTTTATCCGAGCACAAAAACAAGTTCCCCAATGACACCCATTTGTGGCTAATTCACCCAGATCCACCTCTCCTTCCTCCCGAGCACGAGATAATGGTAGATCTGTGCGCTCTCGCTTCATACGAGCGTAGTCAGGTTCATCTTCTCACCCCACGTACATTCTTTGCTGCTGGAGGGTCGTACGGTCAAGGAGAGCCAAAACTCAGCATTTCAAATCTCGCACTAAACCGCCCTCTATCAGAGTTCACTCTCGGGGTCTCTATGTCCCAAAATGAGGATATCGAAGCGTTAGGACTACGTACAAAACATCTTGAACTTGTCGTGGCGGAGGTGGCGCAGATGATGCTATTATCTGGCGGCTGCATTACCTATGCCGGAGCAATCGGAACTCACATTCCAGACCTTACCGCCGCAGTCCTCAAAGTGATCAGAAAGTACATTGAAGAGACCAAACTAGAACAGCACCGACTAAAATACGACAATAATAACGCACCCCAAACCCCAATCCATTCAGGAGACATGTTTAAATTGACTGTCCCTTGCATCAGCATCCGCAATAAGAAGACACTCAAAACGCTCATCGATACCGCGAAAACATTCGCGTCGACAGGAACCATTCAGTTGTTCGACGAAAATGGGATCATACAGCCAATTCGAGACGCCAAACCTTGGAAAAATAAGACTCACGAACAGACCTCTACGGCATTGAACAAAATCCGCAAAGAACTACCTCGGTATTGTGACGCGCGTTTAGTCATTGGAGGGAAAACTATCCCGGCTGCGATTGATCCTCACAACGGCTATCTTGGCGACTTTCCAGGCATCATTGAAGAGAGTCTTTACACGGTCCGGAATAAGCAGCCGTTGTTCATAGCAGGAGGTTTCGGCGGAGCGGCAGCCATACTCGCACACCTGTTAGGAATATCCGACAATATTCCCATTACCGCAGAAGCCACAGCAGCTATCGAGATCAACCGCAGATACAAAAACGCCATTACAGAAATCAGAGACCTTTACGATAGGCGATTGTCGGGACTTGATGATGAAGATCTAAGACGGTTGACGACGACTCAACGAGCTTCCGAACTCGCCGGACTCGTCATTAAAGGGATTGCTGCCAACAAGTAAGGAAATAACTCTCGTAATCACATATTTTCCATTCTCGAGGAGCAGCAATGTCGTCACTTAAGGTATTTCTTAGCTATAACGAAAGCGAGGCAGGTGAACAAACTGCGACAGAACTAAAGGAGGCGCTTTCGACCGTGCACATTGATGCTGTTATGGCCAGGCATAGCATTGCGCCAGGAGCCGAGTGGGAACCAACAATCCGTCACTATCTCGAAGAGAGTAGTGCTCTGCTGTGTGTTGCCACCCCAGGGTTCTCTACCCGCCCCTGGTGCCAGCAGGAGGTCGGCTGGGCACTCGGTCGCCACGCACCCATTCTATGGATTCAATATGAAGCCAAGGAGGTGCCTTGTGGATTCCTTGCTTCACAGCAGGCGCTCATACCTGATGACCCTAATAACCAATCTCAAGTTGCTCTCTCTATTTTGGAGTGGCTAGCTGAAAACAGTAATACCAGGGATGATCTTGCAGATACGCTGCTAGACGCACTGGAAAATGCCAAGCGTTACGACGACGCTCGTTCAACAGCAGAATTGCTTGCCATTTTGAAGAGTCTCAGTGCCCAGGAGTGGGACCGCGTCGAACGTGCTGCAGACAAGAACAATCAAGTTGGCAATGCCCACGTTTGGACAGGTAACCATTTCGTTCCGATGGAGCAGCAACCCACAGTTTTGCAGTGGTTGAAGGAGAAACTCAAGACTTCGAATGTCACAGGATAGAACGCAGGCCTACGTTGATGGCGGTGCCGCCACCCGGTCAGGGTGGCAGCACCGCCGTCGTTCTGATGGTGTTCAGCAGGCCATCGGCCTACTGATATGTGTCAGGCCTTCGGGGCGTTGACGTCCTCGGGGAGGGCCTTACGGGCGACCTCCACAAGAGCCTTGAAGCCCTCGGGCTCGTTGACGGCCAGCTCGGCGAGCATGCGGCGGTCGATCTCCACGCCGGCCAGACCGAGCCCCTGGATGAAGCGGTTGTAGGTCAGGCCCTCGGCGCGGGCGGCAGCGTTGATGCGCTGGATCCATGCAGGCGACGGAAGTCGCCCTTGCGGGCGCGACGGTCGCGGAACGCGTAGACGCCGGAGTGGGTGACCTGCTCCTTGGCCTTGCGGTAGAGGCGCGAGCGCTGGCCGCGGTAGCCCGAGGCCTTCTCGAGAACGGAACGACGCTTCTTCTGGGCGTTAACAGCCCGCTTCACACGTGCCATGGTGAGACTCCTTGGTGGGTTGGGCGGTCAGCGACCGAGCAGCTTCTTGACCTGGCGGACGTCGGCCGGGGCGACCGGCTGGTCCTGGGACAGCTTGCGCTTGCGGCGGAGGACTTGACCTCCAGCAGGTGGCGCTTTGTTGGCCTGCTCGCGCATGAGCTTGCCGCCGCCGGTGACCCGGAAGCGCTTCTGGCACCGGAGTGCGTCTTGTTCTTCGGCATGGGTAATTTCCTCTTCTCGGTCCCTGGAAGACAGGTGGTCGCCGGGACTGCGGACCCCGCTCACGGTGGCGAGGGGGTGGGTCGTTGGGTGTCAGGTGAGTGTCGAGACCGCCGTCGGGCGTTCTCAGGCGTTCTCGCTGGCAGGTTCCCTGTCTGAGGCCTTGGCGCCCTTGGGCGCCCGCCCCGCGTGCTTCTCGGCACGGCGGGCGGCACGGGCCTCCTCGCGACGGCGGCGCTGATCGGACTTGACCTCGGCCTTCTTGCGAACCGGGGCCAGGACCATGACCATGTTGCGGCCGTCCTGGCGGGGGTGGGACTCGATGGTGCCCAGCTCGGCCATCTCCTCGGCCAGGCCCTGGAGGAGCCTGATTCCGAGCTCGGGCCGGGACTGCTCACGGCCACGGAAGCGGACGATGCACTTGACCTTGTCCCCGCCCTTGAGGAATCGCTCGACGTGGCCGCGCTTGGTGGCGTAGTCGTGCTCATCGATCTTGGGGCGGAACTGGATCTCCTTGAGCTGGGTGTTTGCCTGGTTGCGTCGCGCGTCGCGTGCCTTCATGGCCGACTCGTACTTGAACTTGCCGTAGTCCATGAGCTTGCACACCGGAGGGCGAGCGTCGGGAGCCACCTCGACCAGGTCGAGATCGGCCTCCTCAGCCAGACGCAGGGCGTCCTCCACACGGACGACGCCGACCTGCTCGCCGCTGGGGCCGACGAGACGCACTTCGGGAACGCGGATCCGTTCGTTGATACGGGGCTCGCTGATGTCGGTTCCTCACTCTGAGTCACGGATGATTGCGGAACGAGGAAAGGCCCCCGTCCCTGCCGCGCAGGTCGGAGGCCTCGAGCTGAGCACGGCTGCCTCTCGGCCAGGGGCTGAGAGTTGACCGTGAAGGACTTACTGTCCTTGCATGAACCCGATTCCCGTGAAGGAACCCAGGTGGGATCGCTCCGCTTGCGCACCGGGGCGAACCCCGGTTGGTCAGTGAGGAATACTACCAGGACACAGGCAGGCATTCCCAAGCATCTCCACCCCTACTTGACGTGAGTCCTCCCACGTATGCGACGGACACAAGGCGGATGAGGACGTCAGGAGGCCCTTCTGTTCGTTCGGACGCCCCACAGGATGACGACGGCGCCGGCAGCGGCCTGTATCCCGAGCACCGTCGTCGTCGGCGCCGCGATTCCGCAAGCGACGAGCGCAGTGGCCAGCGCTCCCACGAGCGCGGCATCAGGCCCTTCGACCAGCATCTGCACCAGTCCCGGCGGCAGCGACCCCACGGGAGAGGTCACGAGTCCCGCGGCGAAGTCGGGCATCGCCCTGAACCCGGAGCGCAGTGCCGCTCCCGCCCAGGCCCATCCGCTCACGAGTGCCAGGGCCGCCACTACCCCGAGAGCCTTCCATGCCCCCGCAGCGCCCAGGGACGTCATAGCGGGCGCCAGGCTCAGCAGGGACCACGTACTCATGAAGAGCCCCGGCACGAGCAGGTGCCCCACCCGCACCAGCCAGGGCGGCACCGGCCATGAGGTGTCAGCAGCCCCGTCGAACCATGCCTGACGGGCCGGCTCGGCGACGGCCAGGGTCGCGATCCAGCCACCGGCGAGGTAGGTCAGAGCGCGCATCGGGATGCCGACAGACTCCGACAGGAGAGGCAGTACCGCAACGGCCAGACCTGCCCCGATCTGAAGCAGTCGCCGGGGCTGGCGGCGCAGCAGGATCCAGTCCGCCTGAGCCACCCCCATCAGCACTCTGACAGACCGAGGCAGCCGGCGCCCGATCCGGGCCAATCGCAGCGGTGAAGGGGCTGCCGGCCGAGGCGGCGCCGGCTGCCTCGGTCTGACAGCAGCCGCCCTACGGCTCTGGTGTCCAAAGACAGCAATGAGACGTGGGCACCGAAGGATCGGGCGACGACGGTAAGAAGCCCTTCGTCGCGCACGTGCCCCAGGATGAGTCGTGCCTGCCTCCAGCGCAGAGTCCCAGCGACGACCAGCATCCCGGCCAGGGTCGCCACCACCACGTTCCCGGTCATCGAGCGCGGGAAGGGGAAAGTCGTCCCCGCCAAGCAGGCTGCCGCCCCGAGCAGGATCAGGAACCGGCGCAGACGCGTTACCCCTCGGCCCTGGACCTGCGCCGTAATGAGCTCGGAGAGCACCAGGCAGGTCCCGGCCGCGATCAGGACCGACCACGCCACGGCGGCGACCCCATCCGCCTGCGGAGGCCAGTGCTGGAAGCACTCCCATCACCGCGCCCGCAGTGGCTGCGGCGAGGTACTCGACGCGGGCCACGGGCACCAGGAGGGTGCCCCGGTCTCGGGCATCGGCAGCCACCAGGCAGCCTCGTGGGGCGCAGGAAGAGCGGACCGAGCCGACTGAGCGGACCGATCCCGAGTGCCAGCAGCATCATCGTCAGGGCCAGCACCAGCCACCCCGGGTCAAGATCGAGCGCTCCGAGCCCGGTAGCTTCCTGGCTCGACGACGAGGGCCGGGTAGCAACCAGCCGGCTCAGGTGAGGGACCAGGATCGTTCCGACGACGACAATCGTCAGAAGCCCCGGAGTAGATGTCACCCACGAGCGCCCAACACACCGCGGCGATGCCTGCGAGTGCGCCTCCTGGTCCATCGCCGCAGCTCGGCCCCGTCGGGGAAGACGGCCAACCCCGACCGGGCCGAGACTGCCTCGCCTGAGGATCCCATCTGCGTCACTGGAGCCCATCCTCGATGGCGCGTACGCCATCGGCCATGTTCAGCAGCCGGGTGCTGCGTCCCACGAGGAGAACCTGGGTGGCGGCCTCCTCCACGATCTCAGGATCGTGGGAGACCATGAGCACTCCCCCACCGCAGTCGCGCTCCTCGATGAGACGGTCGGCCAGAAGCAGACGGGTCACCCGGTCCAGCCGCTGCTCCGGCTCATCGAGGATCAGCAGCCTGCGAGGCCGGGCCAGAACCGACGCCAGCGCCAGACGACGCCGCTGCCCCGAGGAGAGCTCCTCGGGCAGGTGCCCCGCCACTCGGGTCAGATCCAGATCCTCCAGCAGGTCACCAACGACGTCGTCGGCGTCGACGACACCATGACCGAAGCACACCAGACGCAGGTGCTCGGCGACGGTCAGTGTGGGGAAGAAGGACTCCTGTCCCAGGTCGGTGGCAACGGCGGCGCGCTGAGCGCCCGAGCGGGGGTCGGGGACGTGCCCAAGAACCCGAACCTCACCTCGAAGCGGGTGCAGGAGCCCGCAGCATGTGCGCAGGATCGTCGACTTCCCCGCCCCATTGACCCCGACCAGGGCAAGGACCTGACCAGGCAGCAGGTTGAAGGTCGCCGGAGCGCAGACCGGCTCATCGCTGTAGCCGACACTGAGATCGTGGGCGCTCACCAAGGGCTCGGGAGGCGCCTGAGGGCTCCCGGCCCCACCCATCGAGGACATCTCCCCAAGGGTGGCACTGGCCACGTCGTCAACGGAATCGGGCCGAGATACGGGTCCGGGGGGCGCTGCTCGCGCGGAAACGAGATGCAGTGGTCATTAGCACTATTCCAACACACGTTTTTTTCGGTGGTCTGGTCAAAACGGATGCCCTACGCTCCGACCCCATGGAATGGAACAGTGTGAGGACCTCGCCCCCTCACGGCGAGACCGACGGCGATCTCTCTACCTCCCGTCAGGCGGGTGCGGACTGGAGCACCACCAGGGACCCGGGCCCTGGCCGGGTGACGGTCTCCACCCGGGACCTCGCCCAGGTTCGCGCGATCGCGGAGGCCTCCGCCCGAATCGCCCAGAACGACGGGAGGGAAGAGGACGCCCTGGCTCTGCGCGATATCGTCGCCCGCTTCGACCAGGTGGCCGGCCCCATGAAGGACCACTACGGTCAGGTCGAGCAATGGAGCACCGTGATTCTGGGGCGTCCCTGAGTCGTCTGGCCGGGGCCACCCGGCCGCGCCTGCAGTCGCGGCAAGAAGTGCTTCAGGCCGGGAGCGGGCACAGCTCCACGGTGTCGATGAGATCCCCCCAGGCCGGGTTGACCATGACGTACTGGCAGTCCTCCAGGCTCCGGGCCACACCGGACCGGCCGCCCGCGGCATCGATGCGGATGAAGACCCTCAGCTCGGCGTCCTCTCCGGGGCCGAAGGCCACGCCGGTGACGCCGTCGACGGCCTCGAGCTGAGCACGTACCTCGGCCTGAACCGGCTCATTGCGCCACGACGGCACCCACTGCTCTCCCCCGGCCAGAGCCACCACGGCAGGACGCGGCAGGCGTAGATCCTGACTACCGGGGTCGAGCACCCACAGCTGGTCGGTAGACAGGCACGCGACCTGGGCCGCCCGTTCGGGCGCGACAGGCACGGGGCGCACGTCGCTGCGCCACCGGCTCATCGCCTCGGCGCTGGTGAACACCGGCAGGGCGATGTGCCCATCGGGCAGGCTCACCGCCAGGGTCGCCGCGTCCTGGCAGGCGTCGGCAGTATGCACCTCGTGGGTCGGGACCTCGGGCGCGATGCCGTGCGACAGGTCGACGCGCTGGAGGCCTCGCTTCTCCGGAGCCCCTGGCAAGGCGTGGGCGGCAACCGGGACGATGAGACGTCCGTCCACGAGCGCTGACCACAACCGGTCGAGGTACTCGTGGCGTGCCAGGTCCGTGGCCGCCAAGGCCGCCTCAACCTCTGGACGGACCGTCCCATCATCTCCGGCGAAGGGTGAGGGCGCGGCGAGGAGCCGCTCCAGCTTCGCCCTGGCCGCCATAGCAGCGGCCACCTGGGGCGCCGCCTCGGGCCGAGGAGTCGGCAGTGGGTTATCCGAAGACCTGCTCATAACGCTCACCGTAGCGCGTCCGGGCCCTGGGGATTACTCCCCAGGGCCTTCCGGTCCAACCACGCACCTTCGAGATCTCGGGTCGATAGCCTGTTTCGGTGGCATCGCTCTACTCGTTGAAGTACTGGTACACCCGCCGTTTGGGGGTCATCATCCAGGCCTCGGTGCGCCGCGGCATCTCCCCTGACGTATGGACCGCCATCGGCGTCATCGCCGCCGCGCTGGGCTGCGGGGCACTGGTCATGGGCTGGCGGCTCCGGCATCATCCTGCTGGCCGCCCGGCTGCCCTGGGGGCGCGAATCTCGACGGCGCCGTGGCTGGGCGCGAGGCGTGTCGAGGCCCTTCGGCTTCGTCCTCAACGAGATCGGGGACCGGGTCTCCGACCTGTTCATCATGGCCGGTCTGGTGGGTCTCGCCCTGCGCACCGGTTCATCGACCGCCACGGTCTACCTGACTCTGGTCTCTCTGGCAGCGGCAACGCTACCGACCTTCATCTCCCTGGCCGCCGCGGGTGCTGGCGCCGCCAGGCTCAACGGCGGGCCGTTCGGCAAGACCGAGCGGTGCCTGGCAGCGGTCGTAGCCGCCGCCCTGCCCCAGTACCTGGCGATAATCGCCTGGGGCATCATCGTGGGCTCGGCGGTGACGGCCTGCGTACGGCTGTCGCGCACAGCCGCCGCGCTCGCCGGGCGCACCGGTCCGGCCCTGGCCGACACCATGGCGCCGCCACCGCCGCAGGACATCACCCGTATCGGCCGCAGTGTCCCTGAGGACGAGGCTGCTCCGGGAACCCAGTCGTGAACACCAGTATCAGCGCCTGGGCGGGTCATGAGGCGACCGGCGGGGTGATCGACTGGATCGTGGGCGGAAGCCGCTCGTGGACCGTGACCGTTCCCGGGCCGGGGTGGGTCCTCACTGGTCGAGCGGTGTTCCTCGCGACCACGGCCGTGGCGATCCTGCTCCTGGCCGGCATCGGTGTGCCCTGTCCCGGGCAAGGCGGAGCTGCGCCATCGCTGGACCACCGCCATCATCATCCCGGCGGTCGGTATCCCTATCTGTCGGACGGGGACGACGGCGCTGCTGCCGCCGCCGCCCTCGGCTGCAGTCGGTTCGTGAGCCTCCCGGCTCACTCCGGCTGCCCAGGGTGGAGACCCCTGGTGCTGGCGTCACTGGCGGTGATCTATCCGTTGGCCGCTTGGATGCGTCCGGGCCTCATGGCACTCGCTCCGCTCACGGTGCTCGAGTGCGCCGTGCCCGCAGTCCTGTCCGGCGACGTCGAGCACGGCCTGAGGAGGGCGACGATTGCCGGTCTCGCCTCGATCTGATTCCTGGTCCCTGGCGCACCCGTAGTAGCTTGGCACGACGCGTTCTCATCGCTTCGCGGCGTGGCCGCCGATGTGGCCGCGTGGGCCGGCGGTACCTTCCTGCGTCCAATGGCGTGGGCGCGCCGTCCGTTGTCCCCCTTGTCCCCGAACAAGACGCTCGGTGGACTGGCGGGAGCCGTCATCGGGGCCGCCCTCATCCTCACCCTGCTGGGCCACATCACCCCCGGCCTGGTGATCGCCGTCGGCCTGCGGGCGTCCTGGGCGACCTTCTGGAGTCGCTCGTCAAGCGCACCGCCGGGGTCAAGGACGCCGGCACCTGGCTACCGGGTCTCGAGGCCTCCTGGACCGCGCCGACTCCCTGCTCCTGGTCCCGCCTCTGGCCGCCGTTCTGGGATGAGTGGACCAGTCCTCCCGATGTCCGTCCCAGCCCGTCCCGTTCTCTCCGGTTCCGAATCGCCTCCCATCGTCTGCACACCCCACGGAAAGGTAGCCCGATGCCCCTTCAGATACCCTCGATGCCAGGTTCGGCCGAGATCGCCTCGGCGGGGCACCGCCTGCGATCGATTGTGCAAACACCCCAGAAGGTCACCTGGCGCGCGGTGCTGCGTCAGCGTTTCTGGTCCGCCGTCATCGCTCCGTTCGGAGGCGTGCGGGTCGAGGGCGAGTTCGATGCCGACGGCCCCTATGTCGTCGTCGCCAACCATGGTTCCCATGCCGACACGATCGCCATGATGAGCGCCTCCCCCACCCTCATGCGAGTAGTCACGGTCGCTGCCCAGGACTACTGGTTCACCCGTCGCTCTCGTCGCCTCGTGGCCAGGGGACCGCTGGGCGCCTACCCGGTACGGCGCGACGGCGAGGGGGCCTACGAGGAGCTGCGAGGAACGCTGGCCAACCGGGTGGCGGAGTCGATGAGCATTCTCATCTTCCCCGAGGGCACCCGCTCCACGGACGGGAGGATGAGCCGCTTCCACTCCGGGGCCGCCCGGCTCGCCCGTGACTTCGGCATCCCCGTGCTACCGGTCGCGCTGGTGGGGACGCGGGAGATGATGCCCAAGAAGGGCGGCCTGCCCCGTTACTCCCCCATCGAGGTCCGTGTCGGCGAGCCGATCGCCCCCAGCGACGACGTGGAGGGCGTCAGCGATCTGGCGCGCGAGCAGATCATGGAGATGCTCCAGCGCCCCCGCAGACCCGAGCCGGTCTCAGACGTCTTCACCATCCTGCACACCGCGATGGAAGGCGGCCGCGGAGACGCCGTGATGTTCGTCTGCGGCATGGCCGAGGCCATCTCCTTCCCGATCATGGCGGAGATGAGCCAGGTGTGGCTGGGGCTGACCCACCCTGAGCGGATGTGGCGGCGCGCAGCGATGATCGTGGCGGGATCGGTCACCGGAGTGGCTGTCACGCACCTGCTGACCCGGGGCGGACACCAGCCTCCCGCGCCGTGGACCACACCGGAGATGAGGACGGCGACCTCCCGTTACCTGAGTCAAGGCCCCCGCGGATACTGGAAGCAGGCACTGACCGGGATCCCGGTGAAGCTCTTCGCCGCCGAGTCCGGGCGCCGTAACCTGCCACTGCCTTCAGTCGTCATTCACGCGGCCGGCGAGCGTGCCGCGCGCATGGCGGCCTCCACCGCCATCGTCAAGACGCTGGGCAAGCCGCTGGGACCGATCACCCGGCAGCACTATGGCCCCTACCTGGCGGCCACTGGCGTCGTGTTCGCCACCGCGCTTCGACATGTCATCAGGCACTGGCAGCGCCCGAAGCGTCCTGGACGTCCGTAGTGGCTGCACAGCATCCGCGGCGCGATCGGGCGGCGCCAGGCAGGGGTTCAGGCACGTTCCTTCGACGGCTCGCGCAGCTCCTCGTCACCGGCCACGGCCAGCGCCTCCTGGAGCGTGAAGTTGCCGTTGTAGAGTGCCTTGCCGACGATGGCGCCCTCCAGCCCCAGCGGGGTCAGGCGCCGCAGGGCGACCAGGTCATCGAGGTGGGCGATGCCGCCCGAGGCGACCACCGGTGCAGGGCTGCGCTGGCAGACCTCGGTGAGCAGGGTGGTGTTGGGACCGCTCAGAGTGCCGTCACGAGTGACGTCAGTGACGACGTAGCGTGCGCATCCGGCGGCGTTGAGCCGCTCAAGGGTCTCCCACAGGTCACCACCCTCCTTGGTCCAGCCGCGGGCGGCCAGAGTCGTTCCGCGGACATCGAGGCCGACGGCGATCTTGTCGCCGTGCTCGGCGATGACGCGTTCGGTCCACTCAGGATCCTCCAGGGCCGCCGTGCCCAGGTTGACCCGGGCGGCACCAGCGGCCAGCGCCCGAGCCAGTGAGGCGTCATCGCGGATACCCCCGGAGAGCTCCACCTTGATGCCGACCTCACCGACAATGCGCGAGAGCAGCTCGGAGTTGGAGCCCCGCCCGAAGGCCGCATCGAGGTCCACCAGGTGAATCCACTCGGCCCCAGCCCGCACCCAGTCTCGGGCGGCGTCGACGGGGCTGCCATAGTCCGTCTCCGAGCCGACCTCTCCCTGGAGGAGCCGGACGGCCTTGCCATCGGCGACGTCGACGGCGGGAAGTAGGGTGAGCATGACTTTCTCCTACGGTGGTCGTGGGTTGGTTCGAGCGTGGATCGGGTGGTTCACAGAGTTGTCATCCAGTTGCGCAGGAGCTGCGCCCCCGCGTCGCCGGACTTCTCGGGATGGAACTGTGTGGCGCACAGGACTCCGTTCTCGACGGCGGCGAGGAAGTCCTGCCCATGAGTCGCCCAGGTGGCCCGGGGCAGCCGGGTCGGGCCGGGAGCGAGCAGCTCCGCGGGGTCCTGGGCGGCCGCGTAGGAGTGGACGAAGTAGAAGCGCTCGTCGGCGACGCCGTCGAACAGTACCGAGTCCTGGGGCGGGCGGACCTGGCTCCATCCCATATGAGGGACGACGTCGGCATGCAGCCTGGTCACCGTTCCGGGCCACTGCCCAAGGCCCTCCTCGGTGGTGCCGTGCTCCTCGGATCGCTCGAACATGACCTGCATGCCCACACAGATTCCCAGGACCGGGCGTCCGCCGGCCAGGCGCTGCTCGATAAGGCGGGGAGCATCAACCGCCCGCAACTGGTCCATGACCGCGCCGAAGGCACCGACACCGGGAACCACCAGGCCGTCGGCCTCGGTGACCTCGTGGGGGTCGTTGGACAGGGAGACCTGCGCTCCGACGCGTTCCAGGGCACGCACCGCCGAACGGACATTGCCGGATCCGTAGGACAAGACGGTGACTCGGGGCGCTTGCATGTGACATACCCTACCGTCCCGGCAGATCGTTCTGGGGCCTCCTCCACACTCTGAAACAACCACTGACATGCGCAGACCCGGTACCTGCAGTGTCTGCGCAACAGTTTCGGCGCGCTCCGGACAGGTCATGACGGTCCTCAACCGGTCGGTTGAGGACCGCGCCGAGCACCCGATCCGACACTGGGCAGCCGGTTTCCTTTCGCTAACCTCCAACATGGGCGAAGATTTGTCCGTGAGCAGCAGTTCCCACCCGGTGAGGCGCCCCCGTCTTCGCACACGCCTTCGTCGGCACCGCCGCCAGTTCCTCCATCGCCCTCGGCGAGCCACTCCTCAGGGGCGGCTAGCACAGGTACACGCGGATCTGGTGAGTCCCACAGCGCTGCACCGTTCTCCATCCCCGGGGTGCGGATCACCTCGGTGCTGGGGCGAGGAGGCTTCGCCACGGTCTATGCCGGTGTGCAGGACTCCCTGGAGCGTCCGGTCGCCGTCAAGGTCGACTCCCGCCCTCTGGACGATCCGCGCAACGAGAGGCGGTTCATGCGCGAGGTGCAGGCGGCCTCCACGGATCTCGGGCATCCGCACGTGGTCTCTCTGGTGGACACCGGTAAGCTGCCCGACCTACGCCCTTACCTGGTCATGGAGCTGTGCGCCGGCGGCAGCCTCTACGACCTCGTATCGCGCGGACCGACACCCGCATCGGACGCCGTGGCACTGGTGGAGGCCGCGGCCTCGGCACTCGGGGCGGCTCACACGGCCGGCGTCATGCACCGGGACGTCAAGCCCGCCAATATCCTTCTGGACTCCTACGGCTCACCGCGGCTCTCGGACTTCGGCATTGCCTCGGTCCAGCGCGAGGGACAGGACCCCACCGTCACCCTGGAGTGCCTGACTCCCGACTTCGCCGCGCCGGAGGCCTTCATGCTGACCAGTCCCGGCCCCGAGGGGGATGTGTGGTCCATGGGGGCGGTCCTCTTCTCCCTGCTGACGGGGAGGGGGCCCAGACGCGGACCCGACGGCGTGCAGCGAAGCCTGCCCGAGATCGTCCGCTCCCTCGATGCCCCCCTCAACCTCAGTGACCCGAACGTTCCCGAGATCCTGCTTCCTGTGCTGAGCAAGGCCATGGCGCCGGATCCGGCAGACCGTTACCGCAACGGCACCGAGCTCACTGGTGCCCTGGGGCAGGTTCGCGAACAGCTCGGGACGGGAAACCTGGCCGTCGGCGGCCCCGTGACCTCCTTGCAGCTGGTCGAGGCAGGCCTGGCACCTCCACCTGGTCGCAACGTCTCGGCACAGTCCGCCCGCTCGGCGCAGTCCGCACCGTCGTCCCTCTCCGGCCAGCTGGAGTACTACGAGCAGTCGTCGATGCCGGTGTCCTCGCCGGACTCCTTGAACGCCTCTCTGAGTGGGGCAGGAGTGACGGGCGCGGGCAGGTCCATCAGGATCACCAAGCGCGAGCGTCGTCAGATCGGGCTGCGCGCCGGGATCGTGGGAGCGGTTGTCGGTCTCGTCATCGGGCTGGTCGCCGGCTGGATGGCGGGTACCTGGCTGGCTCCCGCTGTCTCAACAGCCAGGACGGGCGCGTCTGCCGGGGCCTCGGGAGCGGCGTCAGGCGCTGGGGCGTCCCACTCCTCACCATCGGGCCAGGACACCTCGACCCCGCCGCATCCGGTCGGTACCTGTCTGGCCGGCACCACATCCGTCTCGGGGCAGACCACGGCCAGGAAGGTGGACTGCAACGAGCCCCATTCCTGGGAGGTCTATGAGGTGGGGACGCTGGCGGAGAGCACCACGGGCTCCAGTGACGACGATCTGGCCGCCGATCCCAACGTGCAGAACACCTGCACCTCGCAGGCCGCCAAGCAGTACGGCGCGGCCAATCCGAGCACATCGGTGCTGGGCCCGGGCGAGGCGGGTTGGAACGCCGGGCGGCGTGGTTTCTCATGCATCGCCTCGGACCTGAAGGGCGGGCAGCGGACGAGCTCGTACGCCGGCTAGGAGCGGTAGGCGGCTCTCAGGGAAGCGGTGGTTCCGATCCTCACTGCGGGGGACGGCGCAGCCCGCGGCCGAACCAACGCATCGCCCGAGGCGCCTTGATCTCCGAGGACCTCACGGCACCGGGGACGTCGTCGGCGTCGATGACGCCCAGAAGCACGTCCTCGACGACCTGGTCCATGGAGGCCAGGAGGAGCCCCGCCGATGCCTCCTCACCAGGCTGACCGTTGGTGAAGTGACGCGCGGTGATCGTTCCGGACAAGCCGGACTCGATACCGACGTCGGTGGCCAGGTCGGCGGTCATGAGCACCGCGCCGGCTCGTGACAGGCGGGAGAGCTGGGCGGCCAGCTCGGCGGCCTCTGCCGGTTCGGAGTCGGATCCGCCCAAGAGCTCGGCCACGTCCCAGTCCGAGTGGGCCGAGACGAACTGCTTGACCGCGAAGGCTCCGCTGGAGGAGGGCACCACGGTGCAGTCGAGGTCCAGGAGGGAGCACATGCCCGCCAGCCCGTCTGCCCGGTTCAGCGGCGTCATGACGACCGCGACCTTGACCGCCCTCGGGGCCTGATCGCCGGACTCACCGGATCCGTAGGAGCTCAAGGAGTCGGCCGCCGCGGCGATCTGCGCCTCCTGGGCGTCGGTGAGCCGCGAGGAGCCCTCAGGGGCCTGCACTCCCCCGTCCGCCTCACTGAGAGGGTGGTAGGTGTTATGAGGGACATCGTGAGGACTCACTCCCTGAGGGCCGGCCTGCCCCGGATCGGCGACTGAGGCGGGGCCATCCTCATTCGAGCCGTCCCGGTCCTGCCCGCTGCGGGTGCCCTCAGGCGCCTCAAGGCCGTCAACCGCCGAGAGGTCGTCGGGAATCTCGACATCGTCCATGAGTGCGGCGAACTCGGCGTCCAGATCGCGCTGGCCGTCCTGGTTCCCATCAGGGTCGGGGGTCTGAGCCATTACAGGCTTCCCTTCGTGGACGGGATGGTCTCGACACGAGGATCATCCTCCACGGCGGCGCGCAGGGCTCGAGCCAGGGCCTTGAACTCGGCCTCGGCGATGTGGTGGGGGTCGCGCCCGGACAGCACGCGCACGTGCAGGCAGATGCCGGCGTGGTAGGCGATGGCCTCCAGGACGTGACGCACCATCGAGCCAGTGAAGTGGCCCCCAATGAGGTGGTGGACGAATGCCTCGGACTCGCCCTCGTGCACCAGGAAGGGACGCCCGGAGATGTCGACGACCGCATGGGCCAGGGCCTCGTCCAGGGGGACACTGGCCTCACCGAAGCGACGGATGCCGCGCTTGTCACCCAGCGCGACACGCAGGGCCTCGCCGATACAGATAGCGGTGTCCTCCACGGTGTGGTGCACGTCGATCTCGGTGTCACCGGTGGCGCGCACCGTGATGTCGATGAGGGAGTGACGCCCCAGAGCGGTGAGCATGTGGTCGTAGAAGGGGACAGTGGTGGAGATGTCGGTCTGGCCCGTGCCGTCGAGGTTGATCTCGACGACGACGCTGGACTCACTCGTGGCTCGCTCGATGCGCGCGGTACGGCTCATGTGTGCTTCCTCAGCATCGTGTGTCGTGCTTTTTCAGCGGTACTGGTTCCTAGGTATATCAACCGGTAGCAACCCTACCGGTCCTCGGCTCCGTCCGCGTGCGTCATCGGCGCTCACCCCCGATGACCATGGCCAGGGCACTGCGCAGCCGCTCCATCTCCTCAGGCGTGCCGATGCTGGCCCGCAGGAAGCCCTCGGGGCCGACGACGCGGATGAGGACCCCGGCGTCGAGCAGGGCCTGCCAGACGGCCTCGCGGTCGGGGAACGGGCCGAACAGGACGAAGTTGGCATCCGACTCGTGGGCGGTCAGGCCCTGGCCTCGCAGCCAGGCCACCAGGGCGTCGCGCTCGTCCCGCAGGGAGGCGACCTGGGCCATGAGCTCATCACGGTGGGACAGGGCGGCCAGGGCGGCGGCCTGGGTGACGGCGGAGAGGTGATAGGGCAGGCGCACGACGCGCAGGGCGTCGACCAGGGCGCGGTCGGCGGCCAGGTAGCCCAGGCGCAGGCCGGCGGCTCCGAAGGCCTTGGACATGGTGCGGGTGACAGCCAGGTGCGGGTGGGCCGGCCCTAGCATCTCCAGGGCGCTGGGCACGCCCGGGCGGCGGAACTCGGCGTAGGCCTCATCGATGACGACGACGCAGTCGCCGGCCCGGGCCGGCGAGCCGATCTCGGCTCCGAGCATGGGGCCGTGGCCGCGGGCCGCCTCAAGGATCCGGTCAATGTCCTCCAGCGGCAGAGCCGTCCCGGTCGGATTGTTGGGACTGGCCAGGATGACGACGGCCGGTCGCAGCTCGCTGATCGCGGCCACGGCGGTCTCGACGTCGAGCGTGAAGTCCTCGCGGCGCGGGCGGGTGACGTAGTCGGTCAGGGTGTCGCGGGCGTACTCGGGGTACATCGAGTACGTGGGGGTGAAGGTCAGGCAGGTGCGCCCGGGGCCGCCGAAGGCCTGGAGCACGTGGAGCATGACCTCGTTGGAGCCGTTGGCGGCCCAGATCTGCTCAGGGGTCAGGTGCACGCCGGACTCGGCCTCGAGGTAGTCCGCGAGCGCCTCCCGCAGCCGGGGGAAGTCGCGCTCCGGGTAGCGGTTGAGGCCTTGGGCGGCCCGAGCCACGGCGGTGGCGATCGACTCGATGACTGCCGTCGAGGGCGGGTAGGGGTTCTCGTTGACGTTCAGCCGGACAGGGACGTCGATCTCAGGGGCGCCGTAGGGCGCCCCTCGCCCTCCAGGTCGGGTCTCAGGGGCAGGTTCGCGCTCACGGGTTGGAGTCTACGGCCCCGTCTCCGGGCATGGTCGGGATCCGTCACCGGATGGGACACCACTGGGAGGAGGATCCGCTCAGTTCGTCAGTGGGGCTCGCTGGTCAGCATGATCTCCTGGAAGTCGAGGCGGTCCAGGGCGTGCTCCAGTGAGTCTGCCGAGTACAGCCCCTCGTCACCGGCGTCCAGAAGGGCCTCGCGCTGAGCGCGGATCATGTCCAGGGCGCGCTCTCGCATCGGGGCGAGCTCGTCGTGCCGCCACGTGGGGTCGGTCCATGCCCGGGCGACTGCGGCCGGTGAGAGAACGATGTCCGTGCCTTCGCGCCGCAGCAGGGCGTGGTGATCGAGCGTTGGGCTGAGGTTCTCGCCATCTTGAGCACAGGTCGAGGACGTGCCCGGCTCCGCCTTCGCCTCGAAGGCGGCAGGCTCCTCGAGGACAGCCGTCCCTTCGGCCTGCGGTGCGGACGCGGACCTCAGCAACCGGTTCGGCGCTGGTGGCGACGGCCTCGTGGACGCCGCGGCCGGTGAGATCGTGGCCATCGCCGACGACGTCACGGGCGGCGTTGACCAGCAGCGAGATGACGGCTGCCCTCTCCTCCTCGTCGGCGGAACCGGCCATCGCGGGCCTGGACACACGCACCAGCGCTGGCAGCGTCAGCCCCTCGAAGCGTCGAGGGAGCCGGCCGCCACCAGCATGGCCACCAGGAGGAGGAAGGGCCGGTGCGGCGCCGTGGTCGGTAGTGAGTCTGGGCCGCAGCCAGGGTGATGGCGCGCATACCCGCCCAGAACGATGACGGCGCCTCACGGGAACGGCAGGGGATCTGCGGCGAAGTAGTCCAGGTCAGCCCTCGACGTCGGGGCCCGGCTGCGGAGATCCGGCGAGCGCGCCGCGCGATAGCTCTCGTGGCTGGGGTCTCGACGGAGCTGCGCTGGACCTGGACGAAGCGGCGGCGGTCCCACGGGACCTGAGGCATTTCCGCCTCACCGCGCACAATGGCCGCGCAGCGGTTCTGGAACTGCTGGATGGCCTCCTCATTCTCCTCCCAGTGGACCGCCCAGCGCGCCGTGCGGTGGCTGAGGAGCGAGCATCGGGGCGACGACGAGAGCCCGGACGACGACGGTCAGTGCTCCGGCGAGGACAGCAACCCCGACGGCCCGGCGAACGCCGAGATCCGAGGCGTCCACCTTCTCAACGATGCCGAAGAACTCCAGCCCCATGAACAGGAAGATGAGGTCCTTCCAGCGTGAGCTCGACGGTGTGCCAGTTGGTGCGTGAGGCCACCCGGTGGGCCGGCGGAAGCATCCGCGGGCCACGGTGACCGGTGATGAGTCCGGCGACGACAGCGGCCACCAGGCCTGAGCCATGCCATGCTCGGCCGGGATCGCTGCCAGGAAGGGAACGGTGAAGGACACGACCGTGTCCACGGTGGGGTCGGTGATGTGGGAGCGCACCCGCAGGCTCACCTCGCCGACGAGCCAGCCCACCCCCAGGGCCACGAGGACGGCCAGGGCGAAACCTCCCAGCACACCTCCGATGCTGATGCCTCCCGACGTGGCCGCGGAGACGGCCGAGGACAGAAGCACCAGGGCGGTGGCGTCGTTGAGGAGCCCCTCCCCCTCCAGGACGGTGATGATGCGCTGTGAGACTCCCAGCCGGCGCGCGATGGAGATGGCCACGGCGTCGGTGGGGCTGAGGATCGCTCCCATCGCAATCGCCCAGGCCAGGGAGAGTCCCGGGACCACGAGGGCCAGGGCTACACCGATCACCGCGGCGGACAGGGCCACCAGCAGGATGGCCAGTACCGCCACCGGAGCGAGCTCGCGACGGAAGTTGATCGTCGAGATGCTCACCGCCGTGGAGAACAGCAACGGAGGAAGAACTCCTTCCAGGACCACCTGGGGATCCAGCTCGATCGCCGGGATGAAGGGCAGGAAACCGACCGCCGTACCGCCCGCCAGAAGGATCAGCGCCGGGGCGACACCGATGCGGTCACTGAGCTGCGAGGCCGCAGCAATGGCCAGGATGCCCAGCACGGCGATGATGAGGAGGTCCATGGGCCCAGGGTATCCAAGGCCTGACCTCTGCGATCACCGGCATTACCGTGGGACTCCATGACGATCGGGCACTGAGGACCCGCAGCGCACCGAGCGCTCGCAGCCACTCGCCTCGCCGCTGCGTGAGCGCGCCGAGGCCGTCCTGCGCGAGCTCGTGGGCCGCAGCGATGCGCACCTGCGCGAGGACCAGTGGCGGGCGATCGAGGCGTTGGTTCTCGCCCACCGCCGGGTTCTGGTGGTCCAGCGCACTGGCTGGGGAAAATCGGCGGTGTACTTCGTGGCGACGGTGCTGCTGCGTGAGGGCTGGGGGGACTGGCGACCCGGCACACCGCCGCCCGTATCCGGCACTCGCAGCCGGTCCGGAGTCGTCGGGACGAGCGTCATCATCTCGCCGCTGCTTGCCCTGATGCGCGACCAGGTCGCCGCCGCTGAGCGTGCCGGGATCCGGGCCGTGACCATGAACTCGGCCAACGTCACCCAGTGGGAGGAGATCGAGACCCGGGTGCGTGCAGGCGAGGTGGATGTCCTGCTGGTCTCCCCCGAGCGACTCAACAACCCTGTGTTCCGTGACGAGATCCTGCCGCACCTGGCGGCCGGAGCCGCACTGGTGGTCATCGACGAGGCCCACTGCATCTCGGACTGGGGGCACGACTTCCGCCCGGACTATCGGCGCATTCGCACATTGCTGGCCGGTCTGCCACCGCGCACCCCGGTCCTGGCGACCACGGCGACCGCGAACGCCCGGGTCAGTGCCGACGTCGCCGAGCAGCTGGGGGCGTCCCTGAGCGCGACCGGAGCCGATGGCTCGGACGACTCCCCGGTCCTGGTGCTGCGCGGCTCCCTGGAACGCCGCTCCCTGCACCTGGGGGTCAAGGTCCTGCCGGACTCGGCCACCCGCCTGGCATGGCTTGCCGGCTACCTCAGGCACGCCCCTGGAAGCGGCATCGTCTACTGCTTGACCGTCTCGGCGACGCTGGAGGTTGCCGAGTACCTGCGCACCGCGGGTGTGGGGTAGCCGCCTACACGGGGCAGACCGACGCCGCCGAGCGTGAGCGCCTCGAGGAGGATCTCAAGGCCAACCGGGTCAGGGCGCTGGTGGCGACCTCGGCCCTGGGCATGGGCTTTGACAAGCCGGATCTGGCCTTCGTGGTGCACGTGGGGGCACCGTCCTCGCCAGTGAGCTACTACCAGCAGGTGGGGCGCGCCGGTCGTGGCGTGGAGCGGGCCGAGGTGGTCCTGCTGCCGGGGGACGAGGACCGCGCCATCTGGGAGTGGTTCGGCTCCCAGGGCTTCCCTCCCGAGGACCAGGTTCGTACGGTCCTGGCCGGACTGGACAAGCAGCGGGAGTCGGGGGCCGGGCCGATGTCGACGGCGGTGCTGGAGACAGTGACCTCGTTGCGGCGCACCCGGTTGGAGTCCATGCTCAAGGTCCTTGACGTCGACGGCGCCGTGCGCCGGGTACGCGGTGGCTGGGAGTCCACCGGTCAGCCCTGGTCCTATGACGCCCAGCGTTATGCCAGAGTCGATGCCGCACGCCTGGCCGAGCAGGAGGCGATGATCGCCTATGAGCGGCTCGGCGCCGATGCCGGTCCCGCGACGACTGTCGTCCCCTGCCGGATGGCATTCCTGAGGTCGGCGCTCGATGATCCGCACCTCGACCGGGAATGGCGCTGCGGAGCCTGCGACCTGTGCGAGGCCTGGAGCTGCCCGACGCCCCGGATGAGAAGCAGGTCAGTGCCGCTCGACAGGCACTCGGTCGCGCCGGGTTCGAGCTACGAGCGCGCCGTCAGTGGCCCACCGGGATGGAGAGGCTGGGGCTGGGCCGCCTCAAGGGTCGTATCAGTGCCGAGCAGCAGGCGGCGACCGGTCTGGCTGTGGGGCGGTTGGATGGCTTGGGACCCTCGGCAGCGCTGCGTGAGCTGGTGACCTCCGACTCCGACGGCGAGGTCCCGGTGCATATCAGGCCACTGGTGCTTGAGGCGGTGGACCGGCTCGGCGAGATCATCCAGGGCGATCAGGGACCCCGTTCGCACCGAAACGCTGAGCAGGCCGATCGTCGTCGTCATTGTGGACTCTCGTTCCCGCCCCCACCTGGTTCGCCAGCTGGGGCGCGCCGTGGCCACGCGCTTGGGCGCCAGGCCGCTGGGGATCGTCGGGCATACCGACCAGGATCCCCGCGCCACGACGTGGGCTCTGCGTTCCGCCTGGCGCAGGTGGCCCGTGACCTGACGCTTCAGGGGTGGCCGGCGCAGGCGCTGAGGAGCTTCGGGGCAGCGTCGTCGTCCTGGTGGATGACTGGAGCGACTCCGGCTGGACACTCACGGTGGCGGCCCGCCTCCTGCGAGAGGCGGGGGCGGCAGCGGTTCACCCCTTCGTCCTGGCGCAGCGGTAGAGCCGGGTGGGCGCTGCAGAGGTGCGTCCAGCGCCCACCCGGCTCCGAGGTGCTGAGCGAACCCGTTGGAGGCGGCGGCCAGCGCCGGAGCCACCTTGCCCCCCGGGGTTCCGACCTGATCCTCGAGGTAGTACCACCAGAATGGTGCTCCCCAGGCATCGGATCGGCCCAGTGCGGCGCCGGTGACGTGCTCGGCGACGGCGGTGCGAGCCACCACGGGGTCGGAGGCCGAACCGAACCACCAGGGGCCGGCGTTGAGGTCCTCGGCCCCGTAGCCCAGCTCGGTGACGGCGATCCGGGAGGACGGGAAGGCAGTGTCCAGGGCGCTCAGGACCCGGTCTGCAGCTGTTCCCAGCGGGTGAAGCTGGGGGTAGACGGACAGTCCGACGACGTCGACCAGCTCCCTGATCGACTGGGGGACCTCCCTGGCGGCATAGCTGAACAGGGAGTAGGCCGGGTCCGCCTGACCGAGCTGGTAGTACAGGGTCAGTACCGTCGTGGCGCTGGTGCGCTCACGCACCGCCTTGGCCGCGCGCTGGGCCTTGGCCACCGGGCCGGTGCCCAGCCAGTCCCCTCCGATCTCGTTGCCGATCTCCCAGGCATCGACATTGGGAAGCGCCTTGATGAGAGCATCGACCCGGGCGTCCCAGGCGGCGTCAGTCAGGGCTGCCACGTCGTGGGAGTCGCAGATCTGGGCCAGGGCGAGACCTCCCTGCGCGTGCAGGGACTCCACCGTGGTGCGCCAGCCGGCCATCTCCTGGGCGTCGCCGGGATCACCGATCACCAGGCGGGCCGACACCTTCCGCTTCCCGCCTCCCGGCCCGTTGGAGGCCAGGGCGGCGACGACCTCGGCGGCTGTGGGCACCCGGGTGAAGGTGACCCCGATGATCGCGTCCTGCGGCGCCTGGGCCACCAGTGCCCGGTCCAGGGCCAGCTGCGCCCCGGCGGCGGACTCCAGCGCAGAGTTCGCCAGGCGGCCTCTGTCGGCCCAGGACTGGGCCGTGGCACAGGCGTCCAGGGACTGCTGAGCAGAGTCCCTCAGCGTGACCGCCTCGTCAGCGCCCTTGAGCCCCTGCGCGGTGGCCTGCTGGTAGCGCTCGGCCTGCCGCTCGTGGAGGGTCCGGGCCGCCAGCTCCAGGAGGTCGTGCTCGCCGGAGGCGGGCAGATCCGCCATGAGGGCCGAGTACCCATGACTGGTGGGCCACGACATGGTCAGCGTGCAGTCACGCCCGGTGGGCACATCGATACCGATGGCGCCGTTCTCATCCTGATAGAGCGGTCCGACGGCGATGACCTCCAGGGTCTTGGCGTCCAGCAGGGCGTCGTCGTAACCGGGCTCGCCCTTACCGTTGGACTGGATGCGACGCAGCGCCTCCAGGTTGAGGACACCGCCCTGCGCGTCACTGACGTAGAGGCTCAGGTGGGTGGTTGCCCCGTCGCCCACAGCCGGTGGCGTAGTCACATGTCCGTGACCGCAGGAGGACACTGACGCTCCCAGAACCCCGGCCCCCAGGAGCGCCAGCGCCCTTCTACGGTTCGTCTCAAGAGTCATGGGGCCATTATTCCCGTCTCTTGAGAGCTCTCCCGACCGAACGGTTCCACAGTGGTGGGGCCGAAACGGTTCAGGGCTGTACCCAGCGCCCTCGTCACTTCAGCTCCGAGGCCGGAACGAAGGTGTACCCCTCGGCCTTGATGCCGGCGACGATCTTCTTCAGCTCGGGCAGCGGGTAGTAGGGGTGGAAGAAGAAGCTGGCGGTGGCGTGGGTGTTCACCGGGTTGAGCTTGGCCGCGTCGACGACCTCCTGTGCCAGGCGCGGCGGGTGCTGGTTGATCTCATTGGGCTCGAAGTTGCCAAGGTTCTCCGGCAGGACATGGGCCCCGTAGGGGTCGTTGACCGCGTAGGGGAAGAACTGCCCGTAGTAGTCGTGGGGACCGGCCTGGGTGTTGGTCAGAGTACCGGCGTAGAGGAGCTCGCGCTCATAGCGCACCGAGTACTGCTCGCCGATGCCGTAGTAGGCCTCGCGGGTGGCCGAGTAGTGCGGGGTCTCGAAGATCTCCGGAGTCGGCAGCCCGACCTCGTCGAAGATCTTGCGCCCCTGCTCCACACGCTCCGCGGCCCACGCCTGGGAGGTGCCCGGGAGGGCGCCTCCGATCTGCACGTAGGACTTGTCCTCGCAGTCGACGGCGGGAGCCTTGGTGTCGTTCGTGGTGGAGCACCACGAACGGATGAACTCGAAGTCGTCGGCGGAGACGGCGTTGTACGGGTTGTCCAGCGTTCCGAACTGGTGGGTGGTGCCGTGCTGGACGATCGTTCCGCCCTTGCTCACGGCGTCCTGGAGGACGGCCACCAGCTCCGGGGAGTCCTTCAGGGTGAGCTCCTTGGGCGTGCCGTTGTTCTCGGTGCCCTTGGGGTCGACGTACTTGGGCACCACCGCCATCTGGAAGGGCACCTTCTCGCTGTGGAGGTAGTCGACGATCGCCTGCAGCTCCTCGGGGTCACTGTCAGGCGTCACGTCCTCCAGGCGCACGGCGGCCTGACGGTACTGCTGAGCATTGGGCTGAAGCGTGTCCAGGAGGATGTCAGCGGCAGCGATGTAGCGGTCCTGCTCACCCAGGTAGGTCAGGGGGATCTCACCGATGAAGGTCAGTCCGGAGGAGCTGACCGCCCAGGGGAAGGAGCTGGTGCCGGACTGGGCGACGGAGGCGCAGGCGGTGGCCGCACCGTCGGGCTTGGAGCACTCGGCGCGCCCCAGGACCTTGACGTCCTTCTCGCGGGTGATGTGCGGGGCGGTGATCCCACCGGTGTTGAGCTCATTGCGCTTCAGGGAGGCGCCGTTGTAGCTGATCTTGGTGACCCGGTCGGTGGAGTCGATGTAGGAGGTGGCGGCGTCCCAGCCGTAGCGCTGGGTGAAGGCGGCGCGGTCGGCGTCGGTCTTGGCCAGCTGCCAGATGTTGAAGCCGGACCACATCACCGGGACGTTGCCGGTCAGGGCGTCGTCGATGAAGGCCCGCGGCAGGGGCTCGTCGTAGGTCGAACCGATGTAGACCACGTTGGTGAAGCGGCCGGCCAGACCGGCGACATAGTCCTTGACGGGAAGGGTGGTCACGGTTCCGGAGTGGCTGGCCAGGGTGCCCATGCTCAGGGCGTAGTACTCCCCCAGCTTAGCGTAGTCACCGGTCGTGTCGAACAGGACCAGGGTCGAGGCCGGTCCCGCGTCCTGGTTGGAGAAGCTCACCGCACCGGCAGGAACGTCGGGCGCATTCTTCTTCAGGTCGCGGATCTGGACCTGCCCCGCAGCGGGCGCGGGCTTGTTCAGATCAACGCCGGCCTGCTTATCGCCCTTGAGGGGGAGCTCCTTCTTGGCCGCGGCAGCGGGCTCGGGCGGAGCCGGAAGCGGGTTCTTGGCCGGATCCGCGTCATTGGCCTGTGCGCCGTCCGCAGGCTTGGCCGCGGCGGCCCGGGCCACGATGGGGGCCTGCACGCCGGCGGCCGGCGTGGCCTGGGCGGGGCCCGCGGAGCCGATCGAGGCGCCCAGGCACACCGCGATGGCGGCCAGTGCGCAGCGACGCCGTCGAGCGGAGCCAAGAGTCGGGGAAATCATGAATCCTCCTTGGATGAGTTGGGAACAGGATCGAACTCAGGAAGGGGGACACCACGGCCGAACAGAGCGGCGGTGGCGGCCAGGATGCGTTTGCAGGCGTGTCCGTCGCCGTAGGGATTGGCGGCCTGCGCCATGGCCGCGTAAGCCGTCTCGTCGGTCAGCAGGGTGGAGACCCGCTCGACGATGCGGTCCTCGTCGGTTCCGACCAGCTCGGCCACCCCGAAGGCGACCGCCTCGGGGCGCTCGGTGTTGTCACGCATGACCAGGACCGGCTTGGACAGCGCGGGAGCCTCCTCCTGGACACCCCCGGAATCGGTCAGGACGACGTCGGAGCGGTTGATGAGCGCGCAGAAGGCGCCGTACTCCAGGGGGTCGCACCAGATGACGTTGCCGTGGCCCTCGATCTGCGGCAGGGAGGTCCTCGCGGACCTTGGGGTTGCGGTGAACCGGCAGCACGAAGAGCACCTCGGGGTGCTGCCCGGCCAGGCGGGCGACGGCACGTCCGATAGCCCGCATCGGCTCCCCCAGGACTCGCGGCGGTGGGCGGTCACCAGCACGACCCGCCGGGAGGTGTCGGCCAGGGCTGCTACCAGGTCCTCGTCGGGTGGCGGGACCCGGCGGTCGACGGCCACCAGGAGGGCGTCGATGACCGTGTTTCCGGTGACACGGACGATCTGGGGATCGGTGCTCTCTCGCAGGAGGTTGTCCCGGCTGCTGGTGGTCGGACACAGGTGCAGCGCGGTCACCTGGCTGATGAGACGCCGGTTGGCCTCCTCGGGGAAGGGAGAGGAGATGTCGCCGGTGCGCAGGCCGGCCTCAACGTGAAGAACCGGGATCTCGTGGTAGAAGGCGGCGAGCGCCGCGGCGAAGGCGGAGGTGGTATCTCCCTGGACCACGACGGCGTCGGGCCGGTGGGCCTCGATCGCCCGCCCCACCCCTTGCAAGGAGCGGTTGGTGATCTGGGTGAGGGTCTGTCCCGGAGAGTGGATGTCGAGGTCGTCGTCCGGCACGATGCCGAAGAAGTCGTGGACCTGGTCGAGCATCTCGCGGTGCTGTCCGGTGACGACCACGATCGGGTTGAAGCGCTCGTCGTCGCGCATGGCGGTCACCAGGGGAGCAAGCTTGATCGCCTCCGGGCGGGTGCCGTAGACGAGCATGACCCGAAGGGGGCCGCCCGTTGGGGTGGAGTCTGTTGTCATGAGTTCTCCTGCTCAGGTGCGTTGGGGAGGGAGAGGGCGGAGCCGACCGGCGGTCCGGCCAGGTGATGGCTGCCGCGAAACGGTCTCACTGGTCCTCGGTGATCGGTGTGAAGGTGACGTCGGAGTCCTCGCAGTAGGCCGCTACGGCACCTGATCGGTAGGGGGACTCGGAGTCGGTAACCTTTCCGAGCTCCTGGCCGTCCACCGTGACGACGAAGGTGGCCGCTGCGGGGTTGGTGGTGTCAATAGTGACGGTGACGTTGTGGCTCGTCCCGGGCGGGTAGACCGGCGTGTTGCCCGAGGCCAGGAATCGCTGGGCCCCGTCGTAGTTGGTGTCCTGCTTGGAGACCTCCCAGCCGTTGGGCTTGAGCGCCAGGGCGTAGAAGTGGTTGTTGTCGGAGTAGTTCCACAGGAGCCAGGCGACCTCCCATGCGTTGGGGCTGCCGTCCTGGCGGAGCTGGCCGACAGTGGTCATCGTGGTGTGGACGGTGTGGACACTGCCTGACTCGATCTCGACCGTGGTGGACTTCGCCAGTCCTGCGTGGGTCTTGTCCTGAGAGTTGGCAGATGTCGGCTTCAGACGCAGCAGGCCGTCGGAGCATGAGGCCTCGCCGTAGCCGTCGAAGACGATCTCCCACTGCGAGCACTTCTGGGCGTCGGTCTCTCTGGCGTGACAGTACACAGTGATTCCTAGGATCAGGGCCAGGACGCAGCCCACCAGCACTACGCGGCGCAGGATCCTGCTGTGACCGGATCCGTCGAGTGCTCCTGCGCGCTGAGACGCGTTGGTGGCTGTCATCTCATCTCCTCGTTGTTCAGGTTGCTGACTGCACGGTGAGTGCGACGCCCCACGACGGCCGGGTGACCCAGCGAGGATCCGGCCGGAGCGGCGCTACCGGCCCTCATGGTCCCGGGTGCCGGGATAGGAGCCCTCCTAACGGCCTCATGGAGCGGAGGCTGACTGCCCAGCGCCGGCGGTCCCGTGGGTACCGGCCCGCCGGGGGCGGCGGGGGCAGCGGCCTGGAAGGGTTGTGCGACCTGAGTCGGCTCCGCCTCCCGAGCGGTCTTGGCCCACCCGGTGCGTCCGGTCAGCTCCCTGGCCAAGGCGCGCCAGCCGTAGAGGCTGGGCAGGAGCCCGTACAGGACGAACAGATGGGCGTAGCCCACGGCCTTGATCAGGTTCAGGCCCTCGCGGCGCTCGATGCGCCAGTAGATCCAGGCGTAGATGAGCGCCGGCCCGAAGGCGATGACGTAGGCCCCGACAAGCCATATCCATGACTGCTCCCACCGCAGTACCGCAGCCACGGCGGCGGTCACCATGGTGATGAGGAAGGACAGGGTCAGCAGCGATCCGGTCAGAAGCAGGTAGGGCGTGAGAATCTGCCAGAGCGTGTCGGCGCGCCCCAGCCCCCGCTGTTCCCGGGCCACGGAGCGCAGGAGGTGAAGCGCCTGAAGGTTCCCCTGGAACCACCTCGTGCGCTGACGCAGAAGGCGCCGCATATTGGTCACGCCCTGCTGGTGGACGGAGGCCGAGGGCCAGAACTCGTTGGTCGAGCTGGTGGCGTTGAGCCTGATCCCCAGATCGAAGTCCTCGGTCAGGGACCGGGTCCAGGGCCGGGGCCCCAGGGCGTCGAGCGCGCTGAGACGGACGAACTGGGCGTTTCCACCCATACCGACACTGCGCACCCGACGCCGTCCCCGCTGGAAGACCTCGGTGAAGATAACGAACTCCATATCCTGCATCCGGGCGAGCAGGGAACCGAAGCGGTTGTTGATGCGCACCCCCATCTGGACGGCACCGACCTCCTGCGGGGCGAAGGCCTTGCGGACCTCGCCGATGGCGTGGGGGTCGAGCCTGCCGTCGGCGTCCATCACTCCGACGACCACTCTCGAGGAGGACACTGCGGTGCAGCGGGAACGCACGATCGACAACGCGTCGTTGAGCGCCTCCCCCTTACCCAAACGGGCGTGGGGCGGCCGGCGGCGGACCACCTCGACGCGCTGGTCCCCGGCCTGGGCGGCCGCCTGAGCGGTGTCGTCGTCGGAGCCGTCATCGATGACCATGATGCGCAGCCCGGGTCCGGGATCGGGGTGAGTCGCCTGACACTGGCACCGATCACCTCCCGCCTCGTTGAGGCAGGGCATGAGGATGACGACGAGAAGTGGCGCGTCCGGGTGCGAGGGTCCGCCGTGACGCGGGGCGCCTCGGGAGACGAGCAGCATGAAGAGCGTGTAGACGAGGGCGATAGCGATCATTCCCAGAGCGCCCCACCAGCCCACCCGGTCGAGGATTCCCAGAGGCTTGAAGGACCAAGCTCCATACGCATGAAAGGGCCTGCGTACTCATCACGCCCGCAGACTCATCATGCCGCTGCGCCGTTGGGCATGGCGTCCGCCGCTGCGCCGTGAGCGCGGGATGAGGCCGCTTGCCGCGCCGTAGGGTGGTCAGCAGGGAAGAAGACCAGAATAGCGACGAAGAACGAGTCCGGCCAGGTCGATGAGGAAACGGGCAACGAGGGCGGGAGGAGCCTGCCGGGGCGACGTGCCACACGACGAACAATCCGGTTCCGGCAGCGAATGGGAGTAGTGCATAAGGCCATCCATCTGGATCCAAGGGGTAGGGGCCGGTACCGACCGGCATCACGGGCTGCAGCAAACCGGGGACAGCAAGCAGAGCCAGCCGGTACCAACGCCTCGGTGCGGCGTGCCCGGGGGTGACGGGATGTGAGAGACTCAGCCCGTCGGGCACGCACACCGTGCGTCGAAAGCAAATATAACAAAACGAATAACGTCTCGCAACACTGTGTCAATCACCTACCCGATCGGCAAGATCTTAGAGGAAGACTCAGAGCCTCCTCAATCCCCGCCATTTCAACGCTTGAAACATCAAAGAGGGGGTGCCCCACGATCGGCACCCCCTCCTTGACGAACCGAGAAGATGGTTACAGAGATAACAGAATGATCTCAGGTGGCCTGCTCGGCCGACTTTTTCTACCTGGCGGGCGGGCACGCCTCACCGTGAGCGGGCGGGTCCTCGCACCTCGCCAGGACCTCCAGCGCAGGCGTCATCGCCTCCAACGCGCTCGCGTTGTACTCGATGAGGCTGGACTGGTTTGAGGAAGAGCCATCACACTCAGCCCGGCGGCGAAACGGGCGGTGCCGCCGGTGGGCAGCACATGGTTGGAACCGGCCAGGTAGGTCCCCAGGGAACCGGGCTGTAGGGGCCGATGAAGACGGCACCGGCATTGCGGATGCGACGGGCGACCGCGGGAGCATCGGCGGTGTGGATCTCAGGTGCTCAGCGGCGTGAGGCGTCGGCGACTCGATGGCCTGATCGAGGTCGCGCACCAGCACGGTCTGACTGCGGACCGGTCAGGGCGACCGCCGCCCGAGCGGCTGACGCAGGTCGCACTGAGCCTGCGCTCAGAGCGCGGCGTCGACGGCGTCGGCCAGCTCCGAGGGAGTCGGTGATGAGGGACACTGCCCGCGTTGGGATCGTGCTCGGCCTGGGAGAGCAGGTCGGCGGCCACGTACTCGGGGTTGGCGCCCGCGTCGGCAGGACGGCGATCTCGGTGGGGCCGGCCTCGGCGTCGATGCCCACCACCCCAGACGGCGCGCTTGGCGGCGGCCACGTGAACGTTGCCAGGGCCGGTGATGACGTCAACCTGCTGGCACGGGACCTCTCCCCGACGTCAGCACGGTCGGTGTCGTCCTGGGCATGAGGCCCCCGTACGCGACATCGCGATGGCCTGGGCGCCTCCGACGGCGTGAGACCTCGGTCGAGGCCCAGCAGGGCATGAGCCGCCAGGGATCGTGGGGTGGGGCGGTCCGCCGAACTCGGCCTGGGGCGGGCTGGCCAGGGCGATCTGCTCGACACCGGCGACCTGGGCGGCCACGGCGTTCATGACCACGCTGGAGGGGTAGTCGGCCAGTCCTAGCAATACGTAACAT
>BNJS01003412.1_pt1 | contig 174362 bp, 202 predicted proteins | sample 8540461 | NCBI WGS metagenome assembly BNJS01 (sample SAMD00202454, study PRJDB9452) | human saliva metagenome | isolation source: human saliva | place: Japan
TGAAAGACTTAGTAGCCTTGGCTACTAAGTCTTTTTATTCCTTTATCATATGATATAATAATTAGATTAGAGGAGGTGAACTAATGCGCGTAGCAAGTATTATTATAAATAGACCTGCAAAACAATTACATAAACCATTAAGCTATTTATTGCCTGAGAAATTTGGTGATGTAAAAGCAGGAACTCGTGTATTAGTTCCCTTAGGTGGTAGCCGTGAAGAAGGTATACTCATTGGTTATGAAGAGTTACTAGAAAAACCAAATTTTACTTTACGTTCTATCATAGATATTCTCGATAGCGATCCTTGGTTTACTTCAGAGATGATGGATACGGCTAAACAAATTAGTAAGTATTTCTTATGCTCTTTTGGAGATGCATTGCGATTATTTACAGTTCATAAAACATTAAAATCTTATGATGCACCTAAAGAAGAATGGTTAGTTGTTACAGCTGAATTTAATATTGATCAAGTGAGTCCTAAAAAACGTAAACAACGGGAACTAGCTACTTATTTAATTGAGGTCGGTGGTGCTCCAAAATCTTTGTTAAGAGCAAAAGGCTTTTCCTATATGGTTATTAAACAAATAGGTGAAGAGAAGGGGATTCACATTGAAAAACGTTTTAAAGATACAAAAACTGCTTTCACAGAACTCCTAAGTGGTGAGGAAAGTATTCCCTTAACAGATGCACAGATGACTGTATATGAACCAATTAAGAAAACTATAGATCTTGAACAGCATGAAACATTTCTGTTACATGGTGTAACAGGTAGTGGTAAGACACAGCTTTATTTAAAAGCAGCAGCTCGTTGCATCGGTAAAGGCAAAACCGCTATTATTCTTGTTCCAGAAATCATACTGACAGATCAAATTGTTCGAAGATTTGTATCTACCTTTGGGGATGAGGTCGTAGTATTTCATAGTAAATTAACGATTAGTGAGAGAAATAATAATTGGGAGCGTATACGAAGAAAAGATAGTCATATCATAATCGGTGCTCGTTCAGCTGTGTTTGCACCGGCTGAAGATATTGGACTCATCGTACTAGATGAAGAGCATGATACATCGTATAAGCAAGAGGATATGATTAGATATAATGCTAAGAATGTTGCATTATGGCGTGGCAAAGCCCACAATTGTGCAGTTCTTTTGGGTTCCGCTACACCATCCATAACTTCGTATTACAAAGCTTCAGAAGGTGAATATAAATTATTAGAATTACCTAATCGTATATTTGATCAACCTATGCCCCGTGTTCAAATAGTGGATATGAAGGAAGAAATGATACGTGGTAATTATTCTGTGTTTTCTGATGCTATGCTGGAGTTGATTCAATGTACGCTCGCTGATGGAAACCAAATGATTATTCTTTTGAATCGTCGTGGTTATAGTACCTTTGTTATGTGCCGAGATTGTGGTGAAACTATTATGTGTCCCCATTGTGAGGTGGCGATGGTGTATCATCAGGCAGGCGAAGAACTACGATGTCACTATTGTGAGCATCATGAACCAATCCCTACCATATGCCCCAAATGTCATAGCAAAAGAATTAAATTTTTTGGTTCTGGTACACAGAAGGTAGAGGAAGAATTGCGTCGTCATTTTAAATCGGCTCGCATTGCTCGTCTTGACCAAGATGTAACTAAACATAAAGATGTGGGTGAAGAGATTTTACAAGATTTCAGAAACCATAAATACGATATTTTATTGGGCACTCAAATGGTTTCTAAAGGGCATGATTTCAAGGATGTTACAGCTGTTGGGATTTTGACGGCTGATTCAGTCCTAAATATTCCAGTCTATTCGGCATCAGAACGTGCGTTTGATTTACTGACTCAAACATCAGGTCGTGCTGGTCGTGGTGATAAGTCAGGTACCGTTGTGATACAAACGTATAATCCTTTAAATTATGCTATAATAAAGAGTAAGGCTCATGATTATTTGGGCTTTTACAATGAAGAAATAGAAAATCGTAGGGCCTTAGGTTATCCACCATTTCGCGAGATGATTTATATGGTCGTAAGACATGTAAAGGAAGATATGGCTGAAATATAGCTCAAAAGATTGTAGATGAGTTAGAGCAACATTTTCAATCACAACCGATTGACTTTAATGGTCCCTATGAAGCTGGCATAAAAAAAATACGCGATATGTATCGTTTGTCGATTATGATTCGCGGTGAAGATTTAGATGCTGTGAAAGATTATATTTATAATTCTTGGATTTTTACACAAGAGGGCTTACTCATAGATGTAGACCCCATTTAATAAGAGGAATAAATGGCAGTACTTGAAGTAGTAAAAGCAGGTCATCCAGTTTTAAAAGAGGTGGCTGAACCTGTAGAACATGTAAATAAAAAATTACGTACACTAATTGAAGATATGGCAGATACCATGTATGAAACTGAAGGTGTTGGATTAGCAGCGCCTCAAGTTAATGTATCTAAGCGAATTATTGTTGTTGATGACCATGCTGGTAGTGGTTTAATAGCTCTTATCAATCCTGAAATCACTCATGGTGAAGGTTCTCAAATCGGCTTAGAAGGCTGTTTGAGTGTTCCTGGGTATTTTGGTGATGTAGAGCGTTATGAAAAGGTAACTGTAAAGGGGATTGATCCTCATAATAAGAAAGTTACTATCAAAGCTGAAGGGTTTTTGGCGAGAATCTTTCAACATGAAATAGACCATTTAGAGGGCCATTTGTTTATTGAAAAAGCAACAAATTTACGCCGTATTGCAGATCATCCGGAGGAGAAGGAAATTGTCTAATTATAAGCCGTTACGCATTGTATTTATGGGCACTCCAGATTTCTCAGTACCTACATTACAAGCATTAGTTGAAGCAGGGCATTCTATTGTAGGTGTGTACTGTCAACCTGATAAACAAAAAGGTAGAGGCAAACAAATTCAAATGCCCCCTGTAAAAGAGGCGGCATTATCTTTAGATTTGCCTATTTATCAGCCTGTAACGCTTCGTGAGGAAACTGTACAAGAGGAATTAATGGCTCTTGCTCCAGATGTTATCGTTGTTATTGCTTATGGAAAGATTTACCACCATGGCTAATTCGTTTGCCTAAATACGGCTGTGTTAATATCCATGCATCTATTTTACCTAAATATAGAGGGGCTGCGCCTATTCATTATGCAATTTTAAATGGTGATACTAAAACGGGTGTTACTATTATGCATATGGATGATGGTTTAGACACCGGTGATATTATCGATATTGCAGAAATAGATATTCTTCCAGATGAGACGACGGGCGATTTATTTAATCGTATTGCTGAATTGGGGGCCCGTACAATTTCTCCTGTTTTAGATAAATGGGTGAATGGTGAGATTATATCAATGCCTCAAGATGATAGTCTTGCTAGCCATACCTCTAAAATTACTAAAGAGATGGGACTTATCGATTGGTATCAACCAGCAGATAAGATTGTTAATTTAATTCACGGCTTAAATCCTGCCCCTGGATGTTATACATATTTACAGGGGAAACGTTTAAAGGTTTGGCGTGCTCAAAAGGTGATTGTTGAGTCTGTAAATGCAAATGAGGCTATTGTTTCTATAAATAATAATCAGCTTACTCTAGATGTTGCCAAGCCTGGTACTATTGTTCATACAACGAAAGGTCTTGTCGTTTCAACTGGTGAACAAGGTTACATTCTGCTTATAGAGGTACAACCAGAAAATAAAAAACGCATAAGTGGGCAAGATTTTATTAATGGTCACCAAATTAAAGGTGGTATTGCATTTGATGAAGTGTAATGAATCTTATAAAACATATCCATTATATTTAAAGCTATCTGCCCTGTCTTGTATGGTAATAACCTTAATCATGAGCTTTACTATGTATATAGTGTGGCCTGGTTTAGAACAGATATCTTATACCTTAGCTTTGGTGAGTGAAATCATTGGGGGAATCATAATTTTAATCGTCTGGTTCCTATGGTTTCTTCTAGCTATTGCATCAGCAGGGGCTACATATATTCATCCTATATTATTACGTATTGCAAATCGTTTTATATATTTACTTTTTCCAGTATCCTTGGGATTAGGAAGGGTTCTTATAGGTATAAAAAAAGATGAATTGCGTCAATCCATGATTGATTTGATTAATCATTTAGTAGGCATGAAATTATATAAGGTATGTCCCTGAGCGAATTCTTCTGTTAACACCTCACTGTTTACAAGAAAATACATGTATTCACAAGGTGACACATGATGTATATAATTGTAAACAATGTGGCCGTTGTCAGGTGGGAGGCCTATTAGGAATAGCAAAGGAATATGGTTGTCAATTTATTGTCGTTACTGGCGGTACATTAGCTCGTATGAAGGTTAAAGAAGCTAAGCCAAAGGCTATTATTGCTATAGCATGTGAACGGGATCTTGCCAGCGGCATGGCTGATGTATTTCCGATTCCTGTCATTGGCGTATTAAATCAGCGACCTAACGGGCCTTGTTGTAATACTACTGTCGATATTAATAAGGTGCGAGAGGCTGTAGAATTATTGATTGATAAGGATACTTATGAACGAAATTGCTAAGAATGGACAAAAACAAAATATACGATTATTGGCGGTAAAGGCATTATCTGATATCAATCGAAATGGTGCTTATGCTAATATAACTTTACAGGATTATATTTCTAAACATAATTTAGCCGATTTAGATAGACGTTTCTTTACTGAACTTGTATATGGTGTGGTGCGAAGACGTAATTATTTAGATGCTATTATTGTGCATTTTGCTAAACGACCTTTGAAGAAATTATCTTCTATGGTTGTAGAGATTTTGCGTCTAGGTATTTATCAAATTATTTATATGGATAAAGTTCCTGAAAGTGCAGCTGTTAATGAATCAGTCAAACTAGCTAAAAAATTAACTCGTGGCTTATCGGGTTTTGTGAATGCCATATTGAGATCTATTATACGGGAACAAGATAGCATTGGTGTCGAGGATTTAGCATCAAATGATATAGAGGTAATATCTTTTATTTATAATATTCCTTTATGGCTTATCGATTTATGGATGGGTGAGTTTGGTCGTGATAAGACAGAGGATTTATGTGCATGGTTTAATCAACAGCCTAAATTGACTGCACGAATTAATACAATTCTTATAGATATTCCTCAATGTTTAACTTTATTAAAAGAACAAGGCTGGGATGTTTCGCAGGATAGTAATTACAAGGATATTATTTATATAAATAGCCATCGCGGTAGTCTTGAAAAATCTGATGCAGTTATAAAAGGTTATATAACTTTCATGGATAAGGCCTCTATGTTGGTAGCACGATTAGTTAATCCTCAGCCTGGTGAACGTGTATTAGACTGTTGTGCTGCTCCTGGTGGGAAATCAATGTATATGGCAGCCTTAATGGATAATACGGGCTCATTGATGAGTTGTGACATACATGAGCATAAGATTGCTCTAATGGAGTCGAATGCTCAACGATTAGGTATTTCTATTGTTCAAACTAAGGTTCAAGATGCTACTGAATTACCATCTGCATGGAAATCGTACTTTGATCGAGTATTGGTTGATGTCCCTTGTTCTGGTCTAGGTATATTACAAAAGAAACTTGATATGCGTTGGCGCAAGGATGAATCTACTCTTTCAGAATTACCGCCATTACAATTGGCAATTTTAGAACGAGCAGCAATGACTGTTAAAGAAAAGGGCTATTTAGTATATTCCACTTGTACGCTAAACTACAAGGAAAATGAAGATGTAGTTGAAGCATTTTACAAAAGCATAAAGAATTTTCCATAGTCCCTGTAGGTGCTGATTTTCCACTAAAGTCAAATAATGGTATGATTACAACATATCCACCTACAGATGATATGGATGGTTTCTTTATGGTTAAAATGCAACGTATATCTTAACTAAGTAGTTATCAGTAAATGGGAGAACTCATGATTGAATTATTAGGTAAATCCTTAGTTGAATTGCAATCGTTATTTGAAGAACATAAGATTCAAAAATTCCGAGCTAAGCAATTAATAGATTACATATATCATCGACATATTTTTGTCTTTCGAGATATGACACAATTTCCTAAGATGTTAAGAGATTGGTTGGACGCGAACTGCATAATATCGATTCCAAAGATTATTACACAATCTATTTCACCAGATGGCAAAACTCAAAAGTTATTATTAGAACTTATTGATCATAGTCGAATTGAAGCGGTGTTGATGGAGCAACATTATGGTAATTCTGTATGTGTTTCATCTCAAGTTGGCTGTGCGATGGGCTGTGTTTTTTGTGCTTCTACACAGGGTGGATTATTTAGGGATTTAACTGTTGCTGAAATTGTAGGACAAGTTGTTCTTTTTAGTGCTTTAAAGCAGGAGGACATCCATTCTTTAGTCGTTATGGGGGCTGGTGAACCGCTACAAAACTATGATAATGTATTACAAGCATTGAAGCTTATTCACGACCCTATTACATTTGATATTAGTTATAGAAAAATGACGATTTCCACGTGTGGATGGGTTCCTAATATATATAAATTGGCCGATGAGGATCTTCCAATTACATTGGCATTATCGCTACATGCTACAACAGATGAAACACGTCGTAAGATTATGCCTGTTGGATCTCGTTATAAGTTAGATGAGGTATTAGAGGCTGTAAAATATTATTATGAGAAAATACAACGACGTATTACTTTTTGAATATATTTTTAATAGATTCAATTAATGTGTCATTAGAGGAAGCTCATGAATTAGGAAAAATTGGTAAAGAATTCCCTAATTGTCATGTAAACCTAATTCCTGTAAATGGTAATGAGCATATTAATTTATATAAACCTTCTAGTAAACATATGAACATATTTAAGGATATCATTGCCTCCTATGGTGTTTCTGTTACAATTCGTAAAGAAATGGGGGATGCTATTCAAGCCGCATGTGGGCAGTTAAAGGCAGCTCATGGACGGAAAGAGGAGATTCATGAATAATATCGTAGGTTTAAGTAAAATAGGATTAGTTAGAAAGCAGAATGAAGATCGCTTTTTTATTAGTGATAATATTTGTGCTGTTACCGATGGCATGGGTGGATATAGAGGCGGAGAAATTGCCAGCACCTATGCTGTTGATGAAATAAAAGAATATTTACAATCTATATCAACCATTGATGAATTATCCTTGGTGGATGCTATATTGCATGCGAATACTCGCATAGTCAATCGCGTAGCTCGTGAGGAACGTCTCAGTGGAATGGGCACTACTGCTGTTGTAGTGGCTAAGGTAGATGATAAACTATTATGGGCTAGTGTTGGCGACAGTAGACTCTATATTTTTAGAAATGATGAACTAACTCAAATTACTACTGATCATTCTATGGTGCAACAACTATTAGAAGCCGGAGAAATTACAAAAGAAGAGATGTTTAAGCATCCTCAACGTAATTTACTTACTAGAGCAGTTGGTGTTGAAGAAGATTTACAAGTCGATAGTGGTACATTATCTGTAAAATCTGGAGACCGCATTTTATTATGTACTGATGGTTTATCTGGGATATATTAGTGATGAGAGAATACGTCAGGTATTACATGATATTGAAGATAATACAGAAGTATTGGATGCATTGATTGATGATGTATATAATGCAGGTGCCGGAGATAATGTTACTATTATCGTAGGTACTATCTAACTTAGATATGGAGAGTTATAAATATTATGAAGATTAAAGATACATTGTTGGATAATCGCTATCGTATCCTGTCTAAAATTGGCGTCGGTGGTATGGCTGACGTATATAAGGGCGAAGATACCTTATTAGGGCGTCCAGTAGCTATTAAAATTTTACATGCAAATTTTGCTAGTGATGATGAGTTTGTAAGTCGTTTTAAACGTGAAGCACAAGCTGCGGGTAAATTAAACCATCCTAATATTGTAAATATGTATGATGTTGGCTATGACCAAGATATGCATTACATCATCATGGAATATGTGGATGGTGAAACATTAAAAGAATATATTACCCGTCACCATAGATTATCTATTGATGAGGCTGTTAAAATAACCATTTCTATTGGAGAAGGTTTAGAGCACGCACATGCGATGGGGATTGTGCATTGTGATATAAAACCTCACAATGTCATTATCACTAATACTGGTCGTGTAAAGGTAACTGATTTTGGTATTGCTCGTGCCATGAATTCTACTAATACCGTAATGTACACCAACTCTATTATGGGATCGGCTCACTATCTTTCACCAGAACAAGCTAGTGGCAAATCTGTAGACGGCAATACGGATATCTATTCACTAGGTGTTGTTCTATATGAAATGTTAACTGGTAAGGTTCCTTTTGAAGGTGATACGCCAATTGCTGTTGCATTAAAACATGTACGAGAAAAGGTAATACCACCTACGCGATACAATCCTTCGATTCCTCCATTATTAGAATCTGTTGTACTGAAAGCATTAGCTAAAAATCCAGCAGATCGTTTTGAATCTATTTCAGAAATGATGGGTGACTTTGCGTTTATCTCAAGGTTTTACAATGGGAAAAACTCAACGTCATGAGCCATATGATTTTGCAACACAAATGATTCCAGCGGTAGATCCAGATACACTAGATGATTTTAGTGATATTGATGACACTACGCCAAAAGAGGTACAAAAGAAATCTATGCTTAGTAAGATTGCATCTATACCACAAAAATATATTGTTTTAAGTGCGGCTGTTATTTTCTTGATTGCATTTTTAGGCGCATTCTTGAGTTATGGTAATTTTTGGAGTAATACTACTGTTGATGTGCCAAATGTTGTGGGCAAACAAGTATCAGTAGCGAAAAATATATTAGAAGATAAACATTTGCGTGTTTCTACTAGTGAAGTTACTAATACCGATGTACCAGCGGGACAAGTTATCTCTCAAAGCCCTGGTTCTGGTGAAAAGGTTAAGGAACAACGAACTATCCATCTTGTTGTATCTAAGGGTGTTGGGGATATTACCGTTCCAGATTTATCCGGTATGACTGTAGAACAAGCTAGACAACGACTTAAAGATTTAGGATTAGTTGTCGGTAAGATAACACAAGGTTCTATTGAAGGTAAACCGGATAATACTATTGTTGCGCAAAGTCCTTCTGGCGATTCTAAAGTATCTAAAGGTACAACTGTTGATCTAGTTGTCAATAAACCTCAAACTAAAAAAGTTAAAATGCCTGATGTAGTTGGTATGACCTTGAAAGATGCTCGTCAAGTTCTAGGGTCTAATAATATTGGGGTTAATCAAATTTCTGGTTCTGTAGATGAAAAAGCAATTGTTACCGAACAAAGTGTAAAGCTGGTGAAGAGGTTAATGAAGGTAGTAGCCTAAACTTAGCTACTGAATTAAAAGACTCTAAGAAAAAAGAGGATTCTAAACAAAGTTCCTCCAACCGAACTAAAGGGACTGTCGATGTAACCGTTCCATCTGGTTCAAAGAATCAAGAATTAAAGATAGTTGTTAAAGATGATGAAGGTTCTACGGTTATCTATGATGATACAAATAAACCGGGTGACCGCATCGTTAAAAATGTATCTGGTGTTGGTAACGTGCGTATAGAGGTGTATCTAAACGGTGCGTTAGTTCAGGATACAACATTGTAGAGGCCTTATGAATAAAGGTATTGTTATTAAAAACATGAATGGTTACTATTACATTCAAGATGAATTAGGGACCATTCATGAATGCAAAGTAAGAGGACGTTTAAAAAAATCAAGATATAGTTTACTCGTAGGTGATCGCGTAGAATTTTCAGAAGATGGCTTTGTAGAATGTATTTTGCCACGTCAAAATTCTATGGTTCGCCCTGCGGTGGCCAATATTGATCAAGTCATCCTCGTCGTAGCTGCACATAATCCAGATATTAATGAATTATTATTGGATAAGATGCTTGTCATGATAGAACATGCCGATATTCCGGTAGTGCTATGTGTTAATAAGTATGATGTAGGTGATACATCTACAGATCAACTTATCGATAAATATAAAGCCATTGGTTATCAAGTTATTACAACCTCTGCTACAGCGAAGATTGGCATTAATGAATTACGTAATAAATTGCTGCATAAGGTGACTGCCTTTGCAGGACCTTCAGGTGTTGGTAAAAGCAGTCTATTAAATGCTGTTGATGAAAAATTTGCCTTTCAAACGGGTGATATAAGCGATAAAATTAAACGCGGAAAACATACAACAAGACATGCATCATTGTTTAGCTTAAATACTGACTCCTTTATTATGGATACGCCTGGTTTTAGCGCCATTGAGTTTACTGATGTTACTTTGGAACGATTGCCGACGCTATTTCCAGAGTTTTCTGATTATGTAGAGGCTTGTAAATTTCATCCATGCTATCATGAACATGAACCAATTTGTGGTATCAAGGAAGCTTTGGCTAATCATAAGATTTTTGAAAGCCGTTATGATGCATATACAATCATTCGAAAGGATATTCAGAACCAAAGAAAGAGGTTTTAATATGATTAAAATAGCTCCATCTATGTTATCGGCTGACTTCTCTATGCTCCGTGACGAGCTTAAAAGTATTGAACAAGCTGGTGCGGATTATCTTCACATTGATATTATGGACGGACATTTCGTACCAAATTTAACATTTGGTGCACCTATTGTGAAAGCCATTCGCCCTCATACCACATTACCATTTGATGTGCATTTGATGGTTACTAATCCTGCTGATTATGTTGAAGAGTATGCGAAAATTGGCGTTGAATATTTTACATTTCATCAAGAAACAGTTCCACATATACATCGTTTAATTCAACAAATAAAAGGAAATGGCATGAAGGCTGGCGTTGCACTTAATCCAGGAACACCAGTCGCCACATTAGAAGATGTAGCTGCAGATCTCGATATGATTTTAATTATGTCTGTTAATCCTGGTTTTGGGGGACAATCTTTTATTCCACGGGCAGTTGAAAAAGTTAAACAAGCTAAAATTTTATTGGAAACAATGGGGAATCAGGATGCTGTTATTGAGGTTGATGGTGGTATCAATAATATTACATGTATCCCAATAAAAGACGCCGGTGCTACTCTGCTAGTTGCGGGGTCAGCTGTATTTGGTGCTCAAGACAGAGCTAAAATGATAGAATCAATACGAAACAACTAAAACTCGTACATGTATTATGGACTGTGTAAAAATGATATATTTGATGAAGAGTTAGTAATTATTAAATAATTACTGACTCTTCTCTTGCTTTTACAATATTTTTCTGATAAAATTACTGGGTATGAAAAATATGCACGTCAGTGGACTTCGGTACTGTGCCTAATTTTGGGTGACCCGGAGGATGAAGCGGCGGAGGTTAATTAACAGGAGGTGCCACAATGGCAGTAGTATCAATGAAACAATTATTAGAGGCTGGTGTACACTTTGGTCATCAGACTAGAAGATGGAACCCTAAAATGGCGAAATTCATCTTCACTGAACGCAATGGTATTTATATCATTGACTTGTCTAAAACAGTTAAAAAAGTAGAAGAAGCTTACAATTTCTTACGTGAAGTTGCTTCCCAAGGCGAAGTAATCCTTTTCGTAGGTACTAAAAAACAAGCTCAAGAAGCTATTAAAGAAGAAGCTATCCGCGCTAACATGTTCTTCGTTAACGAACGTTGGTTGGGTGGTATGTTGACTAACTTCAAAACAATTGAAACTCGTATTAAACGTTTAAAACAATTGGAAGCTATGGCAGAAGATGGTACTTTCGAAGTATTGCCTAAAAAAGAAGTTATCGGCCTTCGTCATGAAATGGAAAAACTTGAAAAATACCTTGGCGGTATCAAAGATATGCCTAAAATGCCAGGTGCTCTTTTCGTAGTTGATCCTAAAAAAGAAAAAATCGCTATTGCAGAAGCTAAAAAATTGGGTATTCCAGTAGTTGCAACAGTTGACACTAACTGTGATCCAGACGAAGTTGAATTCCCAATCCCAGCAAATGATGACGCTATCCGTGCAGTAAAATTATTGGCTGGTAAAATGGCTGACGCTGTTCTTGAAGGTCGTCAAGGCGAATCCTTCGAAGAAGGCAATGCTGAAGCTGCAGAATAATTCTGTTAGCACTTAATCATAATTGATTAGCATTTGAAAGATAAATCTATAACATATATAATTAGGGTAAGGACTATATCCTTACCTTAATTAGTACTAGGAGGAACAAAATAATGGCAATTACTGCTGCTTTGGTAAAAGAATTGCGCGACATGACTGGCGCAGGTATGATGGATGCTAAAAAAGCATTGGTAGAAACTGACGGTAATATCGATAAAGCGGTTGACCTTCTTCGTGAAAAAGGTTTGGCTGCTGCAGCTAAAAAAGCTGGTCGTATCGCAGCTGAAGGTGTAGTACAATCCTACATCCATGCTGGTGGTCGTATCGGTGTTTTAGTAGAAGTTAACTGCGAAACTGACTTTGTTGCTAAAACTGATGATTTCCAAAGCTTAGCGCGCGATATCGCAATGCAAATCGCTGCTGTTAACCCTACATACTTGAATCGTGAAGAGGTTCCTGCTGAAGTTATCGAACATGAAAAACAAGTATTGTTGGAACAAGCTAAAGTAGAAGCTGAAGAAGATGTTAAAGCAGGCCGTAAACCAAAACCTGAAGCTGTTTTGGAAAAAATGGTTGCTGGTCGTATTGAAAAATTCTATAAAGAAAATTGCCTATTAGAACAAGCGTTCATTAAAGATGGTGACAAAACAGTTACCGATATCATTAATGAAAATATTGCAAAAATCGGTGAAAACATCAACGTACGTCGTTTTGTTCGCTACGCTTTGGGCGAAGGCATTGAAAAACGCCAAGATGACTTCGTAGCAGAAGTAATGGCATCTGTTGGTAAATAATTAAGAAATAATAAGAGAACACCGTACCGTGTTCTCTTATTTTGCAATAGAGGAGTATACAAATGGCAAAGAGACACTTTAAGCGTATTGTTTTGAAGTTGAGTGGTGAAGCTTTAGCAGGTGATCAAGGATTTGGTATTAATCCTGATGTTGTAGAAAAGTTTGCTCAAGAAATTGCAGCTTTAGCTAAATCCACTGATTTAGAAATCGCTATTGTTGTTGGTGGCGGTAACCTATGGAGAGGGTTGGCTGGCAGCAATCAAGGTATGGATCGTGCTACAGCTGACTATATGGGTATGCTAGCAACAGTAATGAACTCCTTAGCATTGCAAGATGCTTTAGAACAAGCTGGCGTAGATACACGCGTTCAAACAGCTATCGAAATGCAAGAGGTTGCAGAACCTTATATTCGTCGTCGTGCTATTCGTCATTTAGAGAAAAAGCGTATTGTAATCTTTGGTGCAGGTCTTGGAAAACCGTATTTCTCTACTGATACAACTGCTGCATTGCGCGCTGCTGAAATTGAAGCTGATGCAATTTTGATGGCGAAAAAATTTGCTGATGGTGTATATGATTCCGATCCAAAAACAAATCCTAATGCCATCAAATTTGATGAATTAACATATAATGATATTATTACAAAAGAGTTAAAAGTAATGGATTCTACATCCACTACATTGTGTAAAGATAATAATATCCCTATCATCGTGTTCAGCATGGATATTCCTGGTAATATTACAAAAGCTGCAAAAGGTGAAGAAATAGGGACTATCGTTCGAGGAGAATAATCACTATGGAATTAAAAGATTTAATGCTAGAACAAGAGCAACGCATGGATAAATCCATTGAGTCTTTAAAACATGAATTTGCTTCTATTCGTACTGGTCGTGCTAGTGTTGCATTACTTGATAAAATTATGGTTGATTACTACGGTTCTCTACACCAATCAATCAAGTAGCCAATATTTCTGTTCCAGAACCTCGTATGATTTTGGTTGCACCATGGGATAAATCTATGATTGGTGCTATTGAAAAAGCTATTCTACAATCTGATTTAGGTTTAAATCCTGGTAATGATGGTACTGCAATTCGTTTGACAATTCCTCAATTAACAGAAGAACGTCGTAAAGAGATTGTAAAAATCGTACATAAAAAAGCTGAAGATGCAAAGGTTGCGGTTCGCAATATTCGTCGCGATGCTAATGATGTATTGAAAAAAGAAGAAAAAGCTAAAACCATTACTGAAGATGATGTTAAAGATGGTTTAGATCAAATTCAAAAATTGACGGACAAAAAGATTAAACAAATCGATGATTTGAAAGCCGTTAAAGAAAAGGACGTATTAGAAGTATAATGACTCATTCTAGTAGTCTTATAGGAATGCCTTGGCAGCTTGCAAAGTCTCAATTGCAGGCTGCCCATATTCCTTTTAAGGTAATAATTGGCGATAATCTTAATCGCTTTTTTGATATAGCCTCTGAAGGCTATTATGTCGCAAGAATTACTGAATGTGGGGATGTGCTTCATATCGTTGTATATAGACCTATGATAGCCAGTGATTTTGGACATACTCTGGGGGTAATGTATGCTGAGGAAACTATTTAAACGCAATACCTCGTCTACAATCAACATAGATGAAAATAATGTGCCTCGTCATGTGGCCATCATTATGGATGGTAATGGACGTTGGGCAAAGCGTCGTGGCATGCCTCGGTCAATGGGACATCGAGCAGGTGCTGATGTATTAAAAGAAATAGTTATTGCTGCTGATGAAATCGGTATTAGCGCTTTAACTGTATATGGATTTTCTACGGAGAATTGGAAACGGCCTGAACAAGAGGTTTCTCTTTTGATGGCTTTAATCAAAGAATATTTACAAAAAAATGTACAATATATGCATGAACATAATGTTCGCATACGTTTTATTGGACATATTCAAGGACTTTCAGACGAATTACAGACAATTATTTCTGACTCAGAATTATTAACCAAGAATAATACAGGCCTAACATTACAATTAGCTATTAATTATGGTGGGCGTGATGAAATAGTTAGAACTGTACAAGAATTAACACAGTCTGTGTTAGATGGCCAACTTGCAGTTCAAGATATTACAGAACAATATATTAGTGATCATTTGTATACTCAAGAATTTAGTGATGTGGATTTATTGATACGACCAAGTAAAGACTATCGCATCAGTAATTTTCTATTATGGCAGCTAGCGTATGCCGAATTTTGGTTTACAGATTTGCATTGGCCAGATTTTACAAAAGAAACTTTATTAGAAGCTGTAGCAGCATATCAAAAGCGCGAACGTCGTTTTGGTGGCTTGCAAGAGGAATAATCGATGCTTAAAACACGTGTTATCACTGCGGTTATTGGTTTTATTATTGCATTAGGTGCTATAACTATAGGTGGTTTTACCTATGATGCTCTCATAACCTTATTGGCCCTTATTGGGTGGCGTGAATTTGTTCTGCTCAGTAAGGCTAGACGTGTGCGGGTACCGGTTTTATGGGGATATATATCGATTATCGCTATAATGATATCCTTATGGTTCGGAACCTACACACTTGGTTTGACTGCACTTATGTTTGCATTCATCGCTAATTACCTAATGTGTACATTTGGCGAAAATACATATTCTATGAGTAGTGTATCCTATAGCTTATTTGGATTGATATATATAGTAATGGGATTAGGTTCATTACTATTAATACGTCATGATTCGCTATATTATTCCTTAACTATGCCTATAGCTGGTGAAAGCTGGGGCGTAGTTATGCTATGGCTACTATTATTTTGTACATGGGCCAGTGATACCTTTGCTTATTTTGCGGGTCGTGCATTTGGTAAGCGCAAAATTGTACCTTCTATTAGTCCTAATAAAACATTAGAAGGCTTTATTGGTGGTTTTATCGGCTGTATTATAACGGGTATTATTTATGCTAGTATTAGCAATATACCTGTTTATCTTGGTGCCTATGTAGGTATTATTTGCGGTGTATTAGCACCATTAGGGGATTTATTTGAGTCCAAATTAAAACGATTATGTAATGTGAAAGATTCGGGGACATTATTGCCTGGTCATGGTGGCGTATTAGATCGTTTCGATAGTTTACTGTTTACGGCGCCCTGTTACATTATTACTTATTTTATTTTTTGCATAATAACTTAAGCAGAAAAGAAGGTTTTTATGAAATATGTAAGTATATTGGGAAGCACTGGCTCAATAGGTACTCAGACGCTAGATGTTATCAAACAACATCCAGATCAATTTAAGGCAGTTGCCTTAGTAGCAAATAAATATTGATCTTTTAGAAAAGCAAATCAATGAATTTCAACCTCTTATAGCTGGCGTTGTTGATGAGCAAGCGTATACTCTTCTTAAAGATCGTTACACTGGATCTACTAAACTAATTGGTGGCAAAGAGGCTTTGATAGCGGCAGCAACAATACAAGAGGCGACTATGGTTATTACTGCTATTGTAGGTGCTGTAGGAATCGAGCCAACTGTGGAGGCCATTAAAGCTCGTAAAACCATTGGTCTTGCAAATAAAGAGACCTTAGTTGCTGGAGGACCCTTAATTACTTCTATTGCCAAGGAATATGATGTTACTATTTTACCTATAGACAGTGAACATAGTGCTATTTTTCAATGCTTAGAAGGTCAAACTAAAGCTAATGTAGATTCATTAATCTTAACTGCTTCTGGTGGACCACTTCGTACTTGGCCTAGTGAACGTATTGCGTCTGCAACTGCAGCGGATTGTTTAAAACATCCAACTTGGAACATGGGGAGCAAAATCACTATTGATTCTGCTTCTTTATTCAATAAAGGATTAGAAGTAATTGAAGCACACTGGTTATTTGGTTTTGATTTTGATCATATCGATGTTGTGGTTCACCCTCAAAGTATTATCCATTCCATGATTCGTTTGAAGGATGGTGCTATTCTTGCACAAATGGGAAATCCTGATATGAGAGAACCTATTCAATATGCTTTAACCTACCCTGATCGTATGTCTCTTGATATGAAGCATTTAGACTTTAAAGAATTACTCACTCTCGAGTTTATGCCTCCTAGAGTTGACGATTTTCCTGCACTACGTTTAGCTTATGAAGTAGGTAAAATAGGTGGTTTTAAACCAGCTGTTTTTAATGCGGCTAATGAGACTGCTGTTTACGCCTTCCTAGATGGGAAAATTGTGTTTAGCGACATCTATAAAATTGTTACTGCTGTATTAGAATCTATGGGAACCTGATGATACGTTCACCCTTGATAACTTATTGGCTGTCGATCAATGGGCTCGCATAAAAGCAACAGAGTTTATAAATAGGAGATAGTATGATTACGGCTTTAGCCACAATATTTGTATTTGGTCTAATTGTGTTTATTCATGAATTAGGTCATTTTATAACTGCAAAATTATCTGGAATGCGCGTTGATGAGTTTGCCATTGGTTTTGGTCCTATTTTAGTCAAAAAACAATATGGCGAAACACTCTATTCCATTCGTTGTATTCCTTTAGGTGGTTTTAATAAAATTGCAGGTATGACACCTGATGAGCCTTTGGATGAAGGTTCTTTTTACAATAAACCAGCCTATAAAAAGTTAATTGTTATTTCTGCTGGTGCAATATTTAATTTCTTACTAGCTATCGTGATTTACTTTTGGCTTTAAATGCAACAGTAGGAACGATGGTCTCTACGGATAAACCAATTATTGGTAGTGTAGTAACAGGTGGTGCTGCTGATTTAGGTAAAATTACAAGGTGGAGATATAATTCTTTCCATTGATAATCAACCTATTTCAAAATGGTCAGAGATTTCTGAACGTTTAAAAGGTACCGCTAATCATGGGGTTACTGTAGTAGTAGAGCGTAAAGGAGAAACAGTAGAATCTACAGTGATTCCTAAATTAGAAAGGATACACCTAAACTTGGTATTTATCAATCCTATGAAACAATACCTCATAGTAATGGGGAGTCCTTTGTATTAGCTGTTCAAAAAACAGGATATATTATTGGAGCCATGGTAGATGGTCTTAGAGAGATGGTTGTCGGCAAAGAACAAGCAGAAGTATCTGGGCCAGTAGGCATTTCACATATGGCTGGTTCTATAGCTCAACAAGGGTTTGCCCCATTATTGAGCTTTGCTGCATTACTTAGCATCAACCTTGGCGTAATTAATTTATTGCCACTACCAGTATTAGATGGCGGTCATCTTATCATCATTTTGATTGAGGCTATTACAAGACGTAAATTACCTGCTAAAGCGTTGATGTATATTCAAATGGTTGGTATCGCTCTTTTAGTCACTATCTTTGTATATGCTACGGCAAAAGATATTATACAATTACTATAAGAGTCATAGTTAGGAGTTATATATGATTACTAGAAAACCAACAAATGGTATCTATGTAGGCAATGTAAAAATTGGCAACTATGCACCAGTTAGTATTCAATCTATGATTACTACTGATCCTGTACATACAGAAAAGGCGATAGCTGAAATTAATCGACTGGCTGAAGCAGGTTGTGAATTAGTGCGTGTAGCAGTACCGACAATGGCATCTGCCAAAGCATTAAAAGTGGTACGTGCAGGCATTACAATCCCTTTAATAGCAGATATTCATTTTGATTATAAATTGGCCTTAGAAGCTATCGAGAATAATGTAGATGGTCTTCGTATTAATCCAGGAAATATCGGTGGTGAGGATAAGGTCTTAGCGGTTATTGAAAAAGCTAAACCTAAACAAATACCTATTCGAATTGGCGTTAATGCCGGTTCTTTACCTCAACATATATTAAAGGCTTATGGTGGTCATCCTACAGCTGATGGGATGGTTGAAACTGCTTTAGAGCATGTGCGCATTTTAGAAAAATTAGACTATAAACACATGAAGATTTCTATTAAAGCTACTGAAGTTCCTCTCATGGTAGAAGCATATAGAAAGCTTTCAGATAAAATACCATATCCATTACATTTAGGTGTAACAGAAGCAGGTACTATTAAACAAGGTACTATTAAATCTGCTATGGGTATAGGTGCATTACTATTAGATGGTATTGGAGACACATTGCGTGTATCCTTAACAGGTGATCCCATTCATGAAATCGAAGTGGGAAAAAGTATTTTAAGTAATTTAGGTCTTAGAAACTTTGGGGCCACCATGATTTCTTGTCCCACATGTGGTCGCTGCCAAGTTAACTTGTTTGATATGGCAGGTATTGTAGAGGAACGTTTAGCATCTATTTCTGCACCTATTAAGGTGGCCGTTATGGGCTGTGTTGTAAATGGTCCAGGTGAAGCTAGAGAAGCTGATTTTGGTATTGCCGGTGGTAATGGTCAAGGCATTATTTTCAGAAAAGGGGAAGTATTAAAAACTGTTCCTGAATCTGAATTAGTAGATACTTTATTTAGAGAAATAGATCAATATTTAGAAACACTTGATAAGGAGTAATTGTATGTTAGCCAGTAAATTATATGCCCCAACATTGCGGGAGGTTCCATCTGATGCAGATGTGGTAAGTCAACAACTTATGTTGCGTGCAGGTTTTATGCGCAAGGTTGCCAATGGTTTATATAGTTTTTTACCGTTGGGCTGGCGAAGTATCAAAAAAATTGAAGCCATCATTCGTGAAGAGATGGACCGTTCTGGAGCACAAGAAGTCATGATGCCTATTTGCAACCTGCTGACATTTGGAAAGAATCCGGTCGCTGGAATGCGTATGGTGCTGAAATGATGCGCATTAATGACCGCCATGATGTGGAGTACTGCTTAGGACCAACTCATGAAGAAATGATTACAACATTGGTAAAAAATGAAATTAATTCATATCGTCAATTACCAGTTAATCTTTATCAAATCCAAAGCAAATTCCGCGATGAACGTCGTCCACGATATGGTTTAATGCGTAGCCGCGAATTTATTATGAAGGATGGTTACTCCTTTGATATTGATGATGCAGCTGCAGATGTATCTTACAAAACTATGTATGATGCATATAGTCGTATTTTTACTCGTTGCGGTCTTACTTTTAGACCTGTAGAAGCTGATAGCGGTGCTATTGGTGGTAGCAATACTCATGAATTTATGGCTATTGCTGAAGCCGGTGAAGCAGATATTATTCACTGTTCCGCTTGTGACTATGCAGCGAATATTGAAATCGGTAAACCTGGCATTATGAAGCAAGCAGAAGAAGCTTTAAAAGAATTAGAAGTCGTAGATACACCTCATGCATCTACTATTGAAGCTGTTGCAGAAATGCTCAATTTACCTTTGGAAAAAACTATTAAAGCCGTAGTATATGCCATTGAAGATAAAGTAATTCTAGCTATGGTTCGTGGTGATCATGATGTGAATGAAGTCGCTGTTCAACATGCTGTTAATGGTTCTGTAGAGCCTGAAATGGCAACACCTGAACAATTGGAAAAGGTTGGATTGACAGCTGGTTTTATCAGCCCAGTAGGTCTTAAACAAACTGATGATTTTGCTATTGTTGTAGACGAATCTGTTATGGAAACTTACAATGTTTGTGGTGGTGCCAATAAAGCTGATGCTCATTACATCAATATCAATCCTAAACGCGATTTTAATACAGAAGATATTATTGTAGCACCTATTCGTTTAATTACAAAAGACGATGTATGCCCTGAATGTCATAGTCCTTTAGAATACAGTAAAGGTATCGAAGTAGGCCAAGTATTTAAGTTGGGTACTAAATATTCTGAAAGTTTACAAGCTACATACCTTGACCAAAATGGTCGTCCTAATGCAATGGTTATGGGCTGTTATGGTATCGGCGTTAGCCGTACATTAGCTGCTACTATTGAGCAATACCATGATGAGAATGGTATTATTTGGCCTCGTGCAATAGCTCCTTTTGAAGTTGTTATTGTACCAATCAATGCAAAAGACGAAGCTCTTATGTCTACTAGTACAACCATTTATGATACTTTATTAAATGATAAGGTAGATGTATTATTAGATGATCGTAAAGATCGAGCTGGTGTTAAATTTAAAGATGCTGATCTTATTGGATATCCATTACGAATTACAATAAGTAAAAATACGTTGGAAAGTAATGAAGTAGAAATCCGTATCCGTAAAACAGGTGAAGCTATTAATTGTCCGATTGGTGAAGTATCCAGTAAGGTACAAGAATTATTGAGTCAATTATAATTTAAATTGCGATTCTAGTGAATGCTCATTAGAATCGCAATTTTTATGTTATAGAGAATTAGAAATATTCTAATTATAGTTGTAAAACTTTCAGAGATTAGTTTTAAAAAAACTTGAATAAACTAGCAGAATAAGTCATAATTAAATGATAGAGTATTGTGATAATTTGGAGGTAATTATGCGTGTAGATTTTCATATGCATTCTACATTTTCTGATGGTGTAGAAACACCAGAGCAACTATTGCAACATGCTGTGGAAGCTGATTTGAAAATGATTGCATTAACTGATCACGATGAGATTGCTGGAATAGATACAATGTTAGCCATTGAGAGTCCTATTCAAATTATTACAGGCTGTGAATTTAGTGCTCATTATAAAGGAAAAGATATACATATTTTAGGCTATGGTTTTAATCACCATGATGAGGGCCTGCATAAATTCATTGAATTCTTTAAGGAAAAGCGTGAATCAAGAATAAAAGATATTATCTCTCGATGTATTGATCATGGTTATAATATTTCTTTTACAGAATTAGAAGATTTATATCCAAATACCAAATCTTATGGTAGACCACATGTTGCTAGATTACTAATAGACCATGGCTATGCCAAAGATGTACAAGAGGTGTTTGATGGCATATTAAATTCAAAAAGTCCTTGTTATATTCCTAAGGTCAAATTAGAAGTTCCTGAAAATACTAGATATTATTCACAATGCAAATGGACTAGCTGTATTGGCCCATCCTAAACTAGTTCGCAATGATGATTATGTTACAGAACTATTAGATTATAGCTTTGATGGTGTTGAAGTATATCACTCCAAACACGATCAAGCGGATGAACAAAAATATTTGGCTATGGCAAAGGAGCGGAACTTATTTATTACAGGTGGATCTGATTATCATGGAATACCTAATCGATATCCTTATCATATAGGTGAATATGTGGTTGATAGTCATCTAGTAAATCGGTTTATTGAACGCATACGTTGTATATCTGCGTAAGTTTAGATGTGAGGTGTACTATGGAAGTCATTGCTTTTGTAGGTGGTAGTGGTACAGGTAAAAGCCATCGTGCTCTTGTGCTAGCTCATGAAAATAGTGTGGAATGTATTATCGACGATGGCATTTTGATTCATGATAATAAAATTGTGGCTGGTTTTTCCGCTAAAAAAGAATCTAGTCGTTTAAAAGCAGTTCGTCGTGCTATATTTCAAGATCCGATTCAAGTTAAAGAGGTTCGAGGTCAGTTAGACGCTATTAATCCAAATCGATTAATGATTATCGGAACATCCGATAATATGGTAAAGAAAATAACAAAGGCCTTGGGGATTCAAGAACCAGATCGTTATATTCGCATTGAAGATGTGGCAACCCAAAAGGAAATTGAAAGAGCGCAACATGCTCGCCTAAAGGAAGGTAAACATATCATACCGGTTCCTACTATGGAGCTAAAGCCCCATTTTAAAGGGTATTTAATTGATCCAATTAAAACAATTTGGCGCCGTCGTACCTTACGTAAACAAGACCCAGATAAAATTGGTCAAATTGGTTCTGAAGGCTTTGAACGTTCTGTAGTAAGACCAGCCTTTAGTTATTATGGACGCTTAACATTTGATGATGATGTCATCATTAAACTAATCCGCAATGGTTTAAAAAGGTTGCTGGTGTTGATGCATCATCAGATATTGCTTTTAAAAAGAGCCCTAAAGGACAAAATGGTTTAATGTTAGATATGTCTGTTGTGATTGAACATGGACACCCTGTTAAACCTCTTATGCAGCAGGTACAAAAATCTGTTCGCAATGAATTAGAATATATTACTGGCATGTCTGTTGAGCGCATGTCTATTAAAGTTAAAAACATAGTTGAAACAAAACGTAAGATTATAAAAAATATTTAGGAGATATAATGAAGTCATATTATATATATACCTATGGTTGTCAAATGAATACCGCTGATTCTGAGCGTCTTTCACATCAACTTGAAACAGTAGGTTATATACCGACCGATGATGTAGAATCGGCAGATTTAATATTATTAAATACCTGTGCAGTACGTGAAACGGCAGAAACAAAAGTATTTGGTCGTATCGGTGAATTAAAACGTTTAAAACAAAAAAATAAAAATTTGATCATTGCTATTACAGGTTGTATGGCACAAAAAAATCAAGCTGAAATGTTTAAACGCGCACCTCATATCGATATTGTTCTAGGTACTCATAATATTCAACATATTAATGAAATGATTGCTGAGGTTCAACGTACCCATAAGCATCAAATCAATGTTGATATGGATAATACAGTTCTTCCTGAATTGCAGGCAAAACCTAATGGTACATTTTTTGCTTGGGTTCCTATAATGAATGGCTGTAATAAATTTTGCACCTATTGCATCGTTCCTCATGTACGGGGCCGTGAAATTAGTCGCCCTGTAGAAGCTATTGTAAAGAAGTAACTGAGCTTGGGGCAAAAGGATTTAAGGAAATTACGTTGTTAGGACAAAATGTTAATTCCTATGGCTTAGATTTTAAAGATGGTACCGATTTTGGCACCTTAGTAGATGCACTTGATCATATTCCAGGTATTGAACGCATTCGGTATATGACAAGTCATCCTCAAGATATGACTAAATCAATGATTGATGCATTGGGGCGATCTAGCAATATCGTTACGCATTTACATTTACCAATCCAATCTGGTTCTGATAGAATTTTAAAGAAGATGAATCGTCATTATACGGTGGAACATTATAAAGAATTATTATCTTATTGTAGAGAAAAAATTAAAAATGTAGTTGTGACAACCGATATTATCGTAGGTTTTCCTGGGGAGACTGAGGAAGATTTTGAACAGACGCTTCAATTATTAAAAGATGTTCGCTACGATATGGCTTATACATTTATTTATTCCAAACGTTCTGGTACGCCTGCTGCTACTATGGAGGAACAAGTTCCTGAGGAGGTAAAACGTGTTCGTTTGCAACAATTGATGGATATTCAAAATGAAATTTCCTTAGAACTTAACAAAGCTATGGAAGGTCATATATTTGATATTATTGTAGAAGGTCCAAGTGCTAAAGATGAAACCATGTGGTTTGGCCGTACGTCTGGGAATAAAATGGTATTATTCCCAAAAGATGATGAGTTAACTATTGGTGATACTGTACCAGCCTATATTGATAAAGCACAAACATGGGTCTGCTACGGCACCATTCAAAAGGGGTAAGAATGGCAACAAAATTAACACCAATGATGGAGCAATATTTAGAAATTAAATCGCGACATAGTGATGAACTCTTATTTTTCCGCCTTGGTGATTTTTATGAATTATTTAACGAGGATGCACTAATTGCATCTCGAGAATTGAATATTACCTTAACAGGTAGACCTACAGGCAACGAGGAACGAACACCTATGTGTGGCGTTCCTTTTCATGCTGCTGAAAGCTATATTGAAACATTAGTAAAAAAAGGGTACAAGGTCGCTATATGTGAGCAACTTGAGGATCCAAAGGCTGTAAAGGGCATCGTAAAACGTGATGTAATCCAAGTAATTACACCAGGGACAGTAATGACAGAAAATGGTAATGATGCACGAAGTAATAACTTTTTAGCATTATTCTATATGGTTAAGGAAGCGTGGATTCTTGTATTCTCTGATGTATCTACGGGTGAGGTCATTTGGGATCGCGTGTCTCAAGATAATATAAGTCAAATATATGATTCCTTAAGTATGTATAGACCAGCAGAAATTATTATTCCAGAAGGCACTAATCTGCCACAACCTATAATAGATTTCTTGCAAAATCAATTTAATAATGTTGTGCTATCTCCATTTTCTTCCTTTGAATGTGCTTCAGAGGCAGCTCGATTAGCAAATAATCACTTTCAAGATATGGGCCTTATGGAGGAGGATGTACTGGCCGCATTAGGCTTTATGCTCTTATATTTACAGGATATTATTAAAACTGAAATCTCCCATATCAATTACGTTCATCAAATGGATGTAGGTAATCGATTGATTTTAGATACATCTTCATTGCGCCATTTAGAAATCACCCATAATTTACGGGATGGTGGCGTAAAAGGAACCTTATTAGATATATTAGACCGTACCTTAACACCAATGGGCGCTCGATTATTAAAACAATGGCTAGAAAGTCCGCTTACGGATATTCCACATATTCAACGTCGTCAAGCAGCCGTTGCAGAACTAATCACACGAAATGGAGAACGCTGTGAAATACAAAGTTATTTAGATTGCATTTATGATTTTGAACGTATTGTAGGCCGTATTGAGACAGGCTCAGTATCTCCGCGAGATTTCACATCTCTCCGTGAATCTCTACAAGTATTGCCACATATTAAACAACTTCTCAAAGAGTTTTCTGGATTATCTTTAACATCCATTAATGAGCGTATTAATAATCATGCTGATATTTATGATTTATTAAATCGAGCGATTGCTGAACAACCTGCTTTAACATTAAAAGATGGCCGTGTAATTCGAGATGGTTATAATGAAGAGTTAGATGAACTCCGTTCTTTAGCTACTAATAGTGAAGTGTGGCTTCAAAAATTGGAAGATAAGGCAAAAGAAGAAACCGGTTTAAAGCTTAAAACTAAGTATAACAAAGTGTTCGGATACTTCTTTGAAGTTAGTAAGGCACAAATCGATAAGGTACCGGCCTATTTATTCGGAAACAAACCACAGTCAATGCAGAGCGTTACATTACACCTGATTTAAAAGAATTTGAAATTAAAATTCTAAGTGCCAAGGAAAAAATTGTTGCTTTAGAACAGCAATTATATCAAGATTTACGTAATCAAATTAAGGGTGTTATTAAAAGTGTACAGGAAACAGCAAGGGCTTTAGCGGAACTAGATGTACTCGCCTCATTAGCAACCGTAGCGTATGAATCAAATTATATTTGTCCTAATATCGTAATGAATGGACAAATCAATATACGCGATGGGCGTCATCCGGTAATAGAAAAATTCTTAAAGCGCGAAGTTTTCGTGCCTAATGATGTATTACTCAATCATGATGATGATGAATTTATGCTTATTACAGGCCCTAATATGGCAGGTAAGTCAACCTATATGAGACAAGTGGCCATTCTTATGATTATGGCTCAAATTGGATCTTTTATTCCTGCTAGGGAGGCTACCATTTCTCCTGTAGATCGTGTATTTACTCGTGTAGGTGCTAGTGATGATATTTCTACAGGTCAAAGTACTTTCATGGTTGAAATGAAGGAGGTAGCATATATTCTTGAAAATGCTACATCTAAAAGTTTAATTATTCTTGATGAAATCGGTCGTGGTACCAGTACCTTTGATGGTTTGAGTATTGCGCAAGCAGTTGTAGAGCATATTTGTAAACATATTCATGCTAAAACATTGTTTGCTACGCATTATCATGAATTGATTCCATTAGAAGACGTATATCCACGATTAAAGAATTATACGGTGGCTGTTAAGGAAAAAGGGAAAGATATTGCCTTTTTGCGCCGCATCATTAGGGGTGGTGCAGACAGAAGTTATGGTATTCATGTAGCAAAATTAGCAGGTTTACCAGCGCAAGTTTTAAAACGTGCGGAAGTGATTCTAGAATCATTAGAAGAGCAAAACCCTGATACAGACGATTTAAATAATCGTGTTATGACAGCAGAATCTACTATTAAATATGCTAAACCTTCTATTGATACAGATGGGTTTAGTAATTTATTTACACATTCTGTTGTAGATTCTTTACTTGCTATTGATGTTAATACGATGACACCTATAGAGGCATTAAATGCTATTCATCAATTGCAGGTAGAGGCGCGTAATGGAGGCGGTAAATAATGGCAACCATTCATGTGTTAGATGAGACTACAATCAATAAAATTGCAGCTGGTGAAGTAGTAGAAAGACCAGCATCGGTTGTTAAAAGAGCTTATCGAAAACTCAATTGATGCCGGTGCTACATCAATAGAGATTGAAATTGGTGAGGGTGGTAGCGCATATATGCGTATTACCGATAATGGAAAGGGAATGACTGAAGAAGATGCACGCCTTGCCGTATTACGTCATGCAACATCTAAAATTCAATCAGTAGAGGATTTGTTTGATATTGCATCTTTAGGTTTTCGCGGAGAAGCTTTGGCCAGTATTGCGTCCGTATCTCATTTTGTTTTGACAACTAGAACTGTAGAACAAGATTTAGGTACTCGCATTCTTATTGATGGTGGTACCTTTACCGATTGTATTCCTTATGGTTCAGCACCAGGAACGACTATTGAGGTAAAAGAATTATTTTTCAATACCCCAGCACGTCGTAAATTTCTGAAAACCGAACGAACTGAATCATCTAAAATCCAAGATATTGTTGGTAAATTGGCATTAAGTAATCCGCATATTGCTTTTAAATTAATTATTGATGATCGTGTAGCTATCATTACACCAGGATCTGGCTCAATACAAGATACAGTAGCTGCATTATACGGTTATAAAACCAAGAATGATATATTTCCTATCGCTTATGAAAGTGAACATATCTATATTGAAGGTGTTGTATCAAAACCAACATTGTTAAAAAGCACACGTATTTGGCAAACTATTATTGTCAATAATCGAGTTATATCAGATAAAACAATTTTAAAAGCCATAGATAATGCGTACCATGCATTATTACCAAAATCTGGGTATCCATTGGTTTTATTACATATAACTGTACCGGCTAGTATGGTGGATATCAATGTACATCCTCGGAAGAGTGAGGTTAAATTCGAAGATGATAAAATCATATTCAAGGCCGTATATCATGCTATATTAAATGCACTAAACAATCCACTTCATGAACGTTACGAACGTGAGTCATCAATATTCGTACAACCATTAGAAACAGAGAATCAAGGCAATAGCTATGATTCCTATCAAACGCCACAAGTATTAAGTGATCATAGTGATACAGCTGAGCATATTGCAACAGCTATTGATTATGATAAGGTTTTTGGCGGACGGCGCACTAAGGGATATGAGGTATTACGTCAGGATACACGAGATTTTGTAGATGCCTTAAAAGAAAAAGGGTTTACACCACCAGCTCCAAAAGCGAAGTATGAACAGGAAACATTTGAGGAATCCTCATTTACATCAGTTCCTACAGCTTATACTAGCTATACGACGGAAGATAAAGAGAAATTTCATCAATTACAAGAACAACGCATAGACGATGAACAAAGAGAAATTCAAAAATCTGGATTTTTACCAATGGGACAGGTTGCTTCTTGTTATATATTGGCTAAAAAAGGGGATGATTTATATATAATCGATCAACATGCTGCCCATGAAAGGGTTCGGTACGATCGGTTATGTAAATCCTCTGAGTCTATACCTATGCAATATTTATTAGTTCCTGTATTTAGCAATGCTACAGAAGATGAAATGAATCTTGTTGAAAATGAGCAAGATGCATTATTAGATTTAGGTTTTGAAGTTGAATTGGGCGGTCCTAATCAAATTAAATTGGTTGGAGCTCCCATAGATTTAGTTGAAAGTAAAGCGCAGGAAATATTATCCCATGTATTTACTTATTTGCATGAACATGAACAACCTACGAAGGCACAATTGCGTCATGAAATGTTAGCTTATGCTTCTTGTAGAGGAGCAATTAAATCCGGTCATAATCTTAATATGTATCAGATAACTACCTTGATTGAAGATTTATTTCATACTGATAAACCTTATGTGTGCCCTCATGGACGTCCTACAATCATTAAGTTTACACCTGATGAATTAGGTAAATTATTCTTAAGGTCTTAACATGATTATTACTACTTCACAAAAAGCATCACCAACAATAAAAAAAGAATCACTAGAACTAGCTAATTCATTGGGATTATCCTATGTTGAACGCCATAAAAAGCCTATTTCAGAGTTGTTTTTAATAGATAATCCTATTGCGGTGGTTTCTAATAAAAAGCTAACAATTTATTTTAATGAAGAGCAAGAACATAGCTTCCATTTGTCAATGGCTCAATTGCGAATTCTACGTTTAGAACGCAATGAGGAAGATCATCTTGTGAGAGCTATAGAAACTCTTACATACGAATCATCTAAAGCATATCTCTATCGTTGATTGTACGCTTGGCATTGGTAATGATAGTATTGTTATGGCTTATGCATTTCCGAATGCCAATATAACGGGTTTAGAAGCATCCTATCCCATTTGGTTATCTACGTGGTTTGGTTTTCGTAATTATGAACATGATAATGATGTTGTAACGGAAGCGTTACGTCGTATAGAAGCTATCCACTGTGATTTTGAAAGTTATTTATCAGATTTACCAGATAAAAGTATGGATATATTATATTTTGACCCTATGTTTGAAGTGCCTATTGAAGAAAGTCCACAATTTAAACCGCTACGGGGACATACTTTTGAAGGGGCTATAAAAAGACATGTCATAGAAGAAGCTAAGCGTGTTAGTCGTCTAGGTTTTATTATAAAAGAACGTCCCTTTAGTTCAGTTTTTAAAGATTTTCCACCAACGAAATGGGTGGGTGGTAAATATAGTCGTATAGGTTATGGTGTATACAGAAATGAGGAGTTACAATGAATAAATTAATTACAATTGTAGGTCCTACAGCTGTAGGCAAGACTGATTTAACATTAGCATTGGCTAAATATTATCATGGACAGGTTATATCAGGTGATGCATATCAAGTGTATAAACAGTTAAATATTGGTACTGCAAAGCCAACTGAGAAAGAACTAGATACTGTTCCTCATCATCTTATCGATATATTAGAGCCCAATGAAGATTACAGTGTGTCAGTATTTCAGCAACAAGCAAAAATATTGATAGAAAATTTAAACCATAATTCTATTTTACCTATTTTATCAGGTGGTACTGGATTATATGTTCAATCATTGTTAGAGAATTATAACTTTAATGATATTAAACCCAATATAGAGCTAAGAACAGAGTTAGATAAACTATATATTGAACAGGGTATAGAGGGGTTACGTCAGCGTGCTAGTAAATTGGCAGAAAAAGGTGGCATAGAAATAAGATTCACCGATAAACACCGACTATATCGCGCTATTGAGTTGATGTGTGCTGGCGACTACAACGCTTTGACCAATCAAACAAAAGAAGGATTGTCTTATGTAGGACCAGTTATTGGCTTACAAAGAGAGCGAAGTGATTTATATAATCGCATTAATCGCCGAGTAGAAATCATGTTTGAAAAAGGATTGGTGGATGAAGTAATAAGTCTAATTAATAATGGGGTAAATCCAGATTGTCAGGCTTTCAAAGGTATTGGATATAAAGAAGTAGTTCAATATTTAGAAGGTCTAATAAGTTATGATGCATGCATTGCTTTAATTCAAAAGAATACGCGACACTTTGCAAAACGTCAGATTACCTGGTACAAACGTATGCCTTACATTAATTGGATTACTATTGATTCAAATACTACAGAGATTGAAATTTATAATATGGCACGTACCATGATAGATACGAGCCTATAAGAAATAAAGGATAGAGAATGACATTAGAAGAAATACGTAGTAAAGCCCTTGAAATGGCTGAACCACAATTTAAAAAGTTTGAACCTATTGCATTAGCAAATACGAAAAAGGTATTAGAAGCATTTAAAGAGTGTCAAGTATCTGATTATCATTTTACAGGCACAACCGGTTATGGTTATAACGATGTAGGCCGTGAAAAATTAGATGAAGTCTTTGCTTATGTCTTTAAAGGCGAAAAGGCTTTAGTGAGGCCACATTTCGTATCTGGTACTCATGCATTAGCAAACACATTAATGGCTATTATGGGAAATGGCTCTAAAGGATCTGAATTTATTTATGCTGTCGGAGCTCCTTATGATACGATGCAATCTGTTATCGGCCACACTCGTCCTGTGAAAGGATCTCTAATTGAGAAGGGATTTACTTATACAGAAGTACCGCTTAAAAATAATCGTTATGATTTAGAGGGGATTCAAAATGCAGTAAATGATAATACTCGTGCCGTAGTTATTCAAAGGTCCCGTGGATATAGTACGCGTGAACCATTATCTATTGTAGATATTAAAGCTATCGTGGATGTAGTAAAAGCTAAAAATTCTGATACCATTTGCTTTGTTGATAATTGCTATGGTGAATTTACAGAACTTCAAGAGCCATTAGAGGCTGGTGCAGATATCATGGCCGGATCACTTATTAAAAATGCTGGCGGTGGTTTAGCACCAACCGGTGGATATATTGTGGGCCGTGAGGATTTAGTTGAAGATGCATCATATCAATTGACGGCTCCAGGGCTTGAGTGATCATATGGGATCCTATGCTCCTGGCTATCGTCTATTCTTCCAAGGCTTATTTATGGCTCCTCACGTAGTTTTACAAGCTCTTTAAAGGTGCTGTATACACAGCTGCGGTAGGTGAATTACTAGGATATGAAGTATTTCCTAAGGTAGATGCGGATCGTTATGATTTGATTCAAGCCATCAATTTAAAAAATGGCGAGGAAATGGAGCATTTCTGTGTAGGCATGCAAGCTTACTCTCCTGTAGATGCGCATGTGCATCCAATTCCTGGGGATATGCCTGGTTATGAAGATAAAATTATCATGGCTGGCGGTACCTTTGTACAAGGGTCATCTATTGAGCTTAGTGCCGATGGTCCTGTGCGCCCTCCATATACTATTTTCATGCAAGGTGGTCTTGTATTTGAGCATTCTATGCTCGGTATATTAGGCGCGGCAGAAGAATTATTGAAACATAGATAATCTTAAGAATCTCTTTCTCTTTGGAAAGGGATTCTTTTCATTTCAAATCTTTTCAATGTACCCAGTTCTAGGATATAATATAAGTTGCTATAATTTTATAGTAATACTACTCGGACTTTTACACCGAACTAGTGTTTTTACACGTCAGGCTTTCACCCTGATTAGTTTTATGGTCAAGAGATCATTAAAAGGAGAAAGTATGGAAAAAGTTATCGCTGTAGCTATGAGTGGCGGTGTAGACAGTTCTTTAACTGCTGTAATGCTACTAAAACAAGGCTATAAAGTATTTGGTATTACCCTATGGCTATGGGTAAGTGGCACGCCTTATGATGAGGTACCTCTTGCTGTAACAGATGCTAAGAAGATGTGTGATTTTCTTGGTATTGAGCATCATGTTATCGATGCACGTGATGTATTCTACGAGAATGTCGTAGATTACTTCGTAAAAGAATACGCCTATGGTCGTACACCAAATCCTTGTGTATTTTGTAATAAGAACATCAAGTTTGACTTGATGCTTAACCGTGCTCTTGAACTGGGTGCTACACATATGGTTACTGGTCATTATGCACAGGTCAATTATAATGAAGAAACAGGTTTATATGAATTACATAAAGGTATTGATCCTACAAAAGACCAAAGCTATGTTATGTACAATATGAATCAACGTATTTTGAGTCACCTCATGTTTTCCCACTAGGTGGCCAATGTAAGACTGAAACACGTAAATTAGCTGCTGAATATGATTTGCCAGTAGCTAAAAAGCCAGATAGTGTAGATATTTGCTTTCTTACCTCATGGTAACTATCAAAAGTTAGTGGTAGAGGAGATGAAGGCAAAACCAAAGACTGGTAATATCGTTACCGAAGATGGTGAAGTATTAGGTAAGCATAATGGTTTATTTAACTATACTATTGGTCAACGAAAAGGTCTTGGTATTGCTTACAAGCACCCACTTTACGTTATTGGTTTTAATGGTGACCGCAATGAGGTTATCGTCGGCCCTAATGAACGGCTCTTTACGAATCGCATGATTTGTAAATTCTATAACTTCTTAGATGATACAATTCATAAAGAATTAAAGGCAGAAGGTAAAATTCGCTATGCCGCAAATCCTTCGCCTTGTACTGCACGTATCTTAGATGATGATACGATGGAGGTTATCTTTGAAGAGCCACAACGGGCTATCACACCAGGTCAGTCCGTAGCCTTTTATAATGGCACTCAACTATTAGGAGGTGCTGTTATCGATCGCGTATGTTAGAAAGGAGAATACAAGTTCCTTGAACTTGTTTACATAGTATGTCAACGAAAAAGATTAGAAACTTCTGTATTATAGCTCATATTGACCATGGTAAATCTACCATTGCAGACAGATTAATTGAATATACTGGCACATTACAAAAACGAGAAATGGAAGCGCAAGTCCTAGACTCCATGGATCTTGAACGAGAACGTGGTATTACTATCAAAGCGCAATCCGTTCGTATTTGTACAAAGCTCAAGATGGGGAAGAATATATCTTAAACCTCATCGATACACCGGGCCATGTTGATTTCAGCTATGAAGTATCTCGCTCTCTTGCAGCTTGTGAAGGTGCATTGCTCGTAGTCGATGCTGCACAAGGTGTAGAAGCACAAACGTTGGCAAATGTGTATCTCGCTTTAGAACATGATCTTGAAATTATTCCTGTTATCAATAAAATAGATTTGCCTTCTGCCGATCCTGATCGGGTTAAACATGAAATTGAAGATATCATTGGTTTAGATGCTTCTGATGCTGTATTATGTTCTGCTAAATCGGGTATTGGCATTCCTGATATTCTAGAAGCGATTGTACACAAAGTTCCTGCACCAGCAGATAAATCTGACCAACCTACGAGAGCATTGATTTTTGATAGTCGTTTTGATGCCTATAAAGGTGCTATTGCGTACGTGCGTGTACAAGAAGGTTCTATCAAAATGAAGGATACGATCCGCATGATGCATGATAAAAAGGATTTTGATGTAACTGAGCTTGGAATATTTACACCGAATCTTGTACCGGTACAAGAATTACCATGTGGTTCTGTAGGCTGTATTGCGGCAAGTATTAAAAATGTAGCAGACTGCCACGTAGGTGATACTGTAACATTAGCGGATAATCCTGCTCCAGAACCATTGCCAGGATATCGCAAGGCTGTATCTATGGTATACTGTGGTCTTTACCCAACAGAGTCTAAAGACTACGAAAATCTTCGTGATGCATTAGAAAAACTACAGCTTAATGACGCAGCATTAGAATACGAAGCAGAAACATCCTTGGCGCTGGGATTTGGTTTCCGTTGTGGCTTCCTTGGACTATTACATATGGACGTTATTCAAGAACGGTTAGAGCGAGAATATAATTTGACGCTTATTACGACAGCTCCATCTGTAAACTACAAGGTATATAAAACAAATGGAGAAATGCTTGAAGTGGATAATCCAGCTAAATTGCCACCTCCAACAGAAATCGATTATATTGAAGAGCCTTATGTAAAGGCTACAACGATTGTGCCTAAAGATTTTGTTGGTACTATCATGGAATTATCTCAAGATAAACGCGGTGAATACCAATCTATGGAATACTTAGATGAAACACGTGTATCCGTTGTGTATCACTTACCTTTGAGCGAAATTATTTATGATTACTTTGATAAATTAAAATCTGCTACTAAAGGGTATGCATCTCTAGACTATGAATTGATTGGTTATAAACAATCTCCAATGGTTAAGATGGATATCTTGTTAAATGGAGAACCTGTAGATGCATTATCTATCATCGTTCATAAGGACCGCGCTGCTACACGCGGTCGTGCATTGGCAGAAAAACTAAAAAGAACTCATTCCTCGTCAAATGTTTGAAATTCCAATTCAAGCGGCGGTAGGCACAAAAATTGTAGCTCGTGAAACTGTAAAAAGCTTGGCGTAAAGACGTTTTAGCAAAAATGTTATGGTGGCGATATTTCTCGTAAACGTAAACTCTTAGAAAAAAACCAAAAGGCCGGTAAGAAACGCATGAAAGCTGTTGGTTCTGTAGAGATTCCACAAGAAGCTTTTTATGGCGATATTTAAAGGTAGAAGATTAATATGGAAACAAATCATAATGATTTGTTTGTACAGCAGGATATGGGGATATACGTCCATATCCCGTTCTGCAAACAAAAAAATGTATATATTGTGATTTTTCCAGCATATCAAAAACCTGGAAGAGTATTACGATACCTATATATATGCATTACTACAAGAAATCACGATGTTTGGGGACACCTATCCAAAAAGCTCGCACTAAACTGGTAGACACAGTATATTTTTGGTGGTGGCACACCAACCGAATTATCACTTTCACAAATAGAGCAAAATAATAAATACGATTCAGCGTACCTATAACTTATCTAATGATTGTCGATTTACTATCGAATCAAATCCAGGAGAAATAGATATATCGTATTTGAAGGGATTACAGAAACTCAAATTTTCTCGTATTAGCTTTGGGGTTCAAACATTTAATGATACATCATTATTAAGTTTACATCGAAGCCACAATAGTAAGGCTGCTATTGATGCCGTTCAGTGGGCGGCAGAGGTTGGCTTTACAGATATTAATATCGATTTAATTTACGGATTGCCGAAACAAACGATTGAGGAAATAAAAGAAAACATCACTCTTGTTAGCCAATTACCTATTAACCATATTTCCACTTATGGTTTGCAAGTAGAACGTGGCACGAGATTGTATCATCTAGTAGAGAAAGAACTTATTTCTTTACCTGATGAATCCTTAGAGGATAGGATGTACGAAACAATGATGCAAGGTATTCAAGAATTAGGATTTGAACGCTATGAAATATCTAATTTTGCTAAAAATGGTGCGTACAGTACCCATAATTTAAAATATTGGCAATATAGCGACTATCTTGGTTTTGGTGCCGGAGCTCATTCCTTTTTTGAAGGGATAAGAAGAGCTAATAATCGTAATGTTATGCCTTATGCTAGAAAAATTGATTGTTTTGAGTTTCCTATCGTTGATGAAGAAATAATTGATCAACAAAGAGCTATCGAAGATTATTGTTTTTTGGCGCTGCGCACTAAATGGGGAATTAATACGACAGTTTTTTTTGAAAAGTTTAATGTTACATTAGACAGTATATATGGCTCTATTTTACAGGAATTGATAGAAAAAGATTTAATTGTTAAAGATGGTAAATCATATCATCTTACATCAGAAGGTACTAAACATGGAAATTATGTATTTAGCCAATTCATAGAAGGGTAAGATATTTCACAGTCTTTCAATAAATAAGATGTTATGATATTTGGGATGATGATGAATGTGCATGCTTATTTAGGAGGAACGATGAAGACATCTGTTATATTACATGGTTTACATAATGAATTTTCTTTGGACCAAATGAAAGCATGCATAAGTTTGGCGGAAAAATATGGTGGTTCTTTTCGGCATGTTGTGACGGGGATTCAAATTACAGGCATTGAAAAGGATGATAAAGAACAATTAATTTCAGAATTACCTGAAGGGGTTACAACGGTTATCCATAGGGGCGTAAATTCTTTAATTGCCTGTGTTGGCAAAGGTAAATGTAAAAATGGTCAAATGGAAACGCAAGATTTAGCCGATTATATTGAACGTAAACATTATGGGCGTAAAACGAGTCATAAATGTAAAATTGGTATTAGTGGTTGTGGTCGTAACTGTCCTGATGCTATGGTTAAAGATATTGCATTTATTGGCACGTCTCAAGGTTTTATGCTTGCTGTGGGTGGCAATACAGGCATGCGGCCAGAAGCCGGTCAAATACTACTTCGTAAATTAACTATTGAGCAAGCAAAAAAAGCTGCAGATATTTTAATTGACTGGTATGCAGAACATGGAGAACCAAAAGAAAGAATGGGGAAACTATTAGAACGACTCGGCAACCCGTTAGAAAAAATTAATTTATAAATAGAAATAAACTCCTAGTTATAGTTTGACTAGGAGTTTTTCAATTATTAGTACTCATAATTACTGATGATAGTTGTCTTTTTGACTATTTTTGTGAAAAATTCAAAAATTGTCTTTTTGACTAATTATTTAAAAAAATATTATATTGTCTTTTTGACTAAACTGATTTTTATTAGGCTTTTTAGGGATAAAATTACTTGACAATTTATTTTAGTATGGTAATATTATACATGCGATTAGCACTCAAATGTTTTGAGTGCTAACAAGTGAGGTGTCATTATGGATGAAAGAAAACAACGCATCTTACGAGCGATTATAGAGGATTATGTCAAATCCGCTGAGCCTGTTGGTTCTAGGACAATTGCTAAAAACTATGATTTAGGTATTAGTCCTGCCACGGTGCGTAATGAAATGTCCGATCTTGAGGACTTAGGATACCTAGAAAAACCTCATACATCGGCTGGACGGATACCGTCATCAAAAGGCTATCGCTTATACGTTGATTCTATGATGCATCAAGGTCCAGTATTAGATGAAGATGTGAAACAAATCCATACGATATGGAATGATTCACAACTATCGGGCAATGAAATGCTGTTACATATGGCGAGATTAGTTTCTCAGATAAGTCATAGTATGAGCTTGTTATTAGCACCTGGCCATGATCAAGCATTATTAAAATATATACATATTTTACCTCTTGATGGTCACCAAGCTGTTATGGTTGTTATAACTGCAACCGGAGCACTTGATAATGAATTGATGTATTTTACATCACCTATAAAAGCTGATGAAATACAACGACTAGCTATACAATTTAGCAATGCTGTTCAAAACAAGCTTTTAAGGGATATTACATCGGCTCATATTAGTGCTATTATCGCTCATATAGACGGTCCAAAATCCGTTTTATTACAAATCGGAGAAACCTTATTAAGGGCCATCACTAAACGACGCTTATTTTATTCGGTAGGTACTACAGAGTTGTTATCACAACCGGAGTTTAAAACGGTAGAAAAGGTACAACCTGTACTTTCACTATTAGAAGAACAACAACAATTAGGTTACATATTACAAGACGATTCAAATACACCAATAAAGATAAAGATTGGTTCAGAAAATCAAACAGAAGCATTGAATGATATGAGCCTAATACAAGCTGATTTCTCTCAAGAGAATAATCAACTTGGTACGTTGGCTATTTTAGGGCCTACGAGAATGGAATACGGTCGCATTATTAATATGCTTTCCTATATGAAACATTTAATGGAAACGATGGCAAGGAATCAAACATAGAAAGGGTAAGGCATGTCTGAAGAACAAATTAAACAAGATGTGGTAAATGAAGAGGTTACAGAGCCTACAGAAGGTACTACAGAACAAACCGAAACTCAAAACGCTGAAGAAGCCGTAGTTGATGCAGGTCAAGTGTTAGAAGAATTAAAAGCTGACTTTGATAATCGCTATAAACGCTTGCAAGCTGATTTGAAAATTTTAAACGCCGTACTAATCAAGAAAAAGAACAGTTAGCAGGATTCGTTAAAGGTGATGTTTTAATGGACCTACTGCCTGTATTAGATAATTTTGAACGTGCTGTTGCAACTCCTGTCGAAGGAGATGCAAAGGTATTTCTAGATGGATTTATTATGATTCATCAAAATTTGATGGCTATGCTATCTAAACATGGTTTAGCTGTTATTGATGCAGTTGGACAACCATTTGATCCAAACTTCCATCAAGCGATTATGCGTGTACCATCAGATGAATTTGAATCTGATACGGTATGTGAAGTATTGCAAACTGGCTATACTGTTGATGGTCGTTGTATTCGTCCTGCAATGGTAAAAGTTGTTGAATAGATTATAAAGTATTAGGAGGTCATATATTATGGCAAAGGTAATTGGTATTGATTTAGGGTACTACAAACTCTTGTGTTGCGGTTATGGAAGGCGGCGAACCTACGGTTATTACTAACCAAGAAGGTGCTCGTACAACTCCTTCCGTTGTTGGTTTTGCAAAAAATGGCGAACGTTTAGTTGGTCAATTGGCTAAACGTCAAGCTGTATCTAACCCTGAAAACACAATCATTTCTATTAAACGTCACATGGGTACAGACTACAAAGTAACTGTAGAAGGTAAGTCTTATACTCCTCAAGAAATTTCTGCAATGATTCTTCAAAAAATCAAAGCTGATGCAGAAGCTTATTTGGGTGAACCTGTAAAACAAGCTGTTATTACAGTTCCTGCTTACTTTACAGACTCTCAACGTCAAGCAACAAAAGATGCTGGTGCGATTGCAGGTCTTGAAGTACTTCGTATCATCAACGAACCAACAGCAGCTGCTCTAGCATACGGCGTAGATAAAGATGAAGATGGTAAAGTTCTTGTATTTGACCTTGGCGGTGGTACATTCGACGTATCCATTCTTGAACTTGGTGATGGCGTATTCGAAGTATTGGCAACATCTGGTAACAACCATCTTGGTGGTGATGACTTCGACCAACGCATCATGAACTACCTTATCGAAGAATTCAAAAAAGAAACAGGTATCGATTTATCCAATGATAAATTAGCTGATCAACGTTTAAAAGAAGCTGCTGAAAAAGCAAAAATTGAATTGTCTGGCGTAGCTAGCACAAATATTAACTTACCATTCATCACAGCTGATGCTACTGGTCCTAAACACTTAGACGTAACATTAACACGTGCTAAATTCGAAGAATTAACTGCTGACTTGGTACAAGCTACAATCGAACCTACTCGTAAAGCTATGAACGATGCTGGTTTATCTGCATCTGATATCGATAAAGTATTGTTAGTTGGTGGTTCTAGCCGTATCCCAGCTGTACAAGATGCTATTAAAAAGTATTGGGTAAAGAACCAACTAAAAACGTTAACCCAGATGAATGTGTAGCTATTGGTGCTGCTATTCAAGGTGGTGTATTAGTAGGTGAAGTTAAAGACGTATTGTTACTAGATGTAACTCCATTGTCTCTTGGTATTGAAACAATGGGTGGTGTATTCACACGTATCATTGATCGTAACACTACTATTCCTACATCTAAATCTCAAGTATTCTCCACTGCAGCGGATAACCAACCATCTGTAGATATCCATGTATTGCAAGGTGAACGTGAATTCGCAGCAGATAATAAAACATTGGGGCGTTTCAACTTGGATGGCATCCCAGCAGCTCCTCGTGGGGTTCCTCAAATCGAAGTAACATTCGACATCGATGCTAATGGTATCGTACATGTAAAAGCTAAAGATTTGGGTACTCAAAAAGAACAAAAAATTACTATTACTTCCTCTAGGGGTTTGAAAGAAGAAGAAATCGATCGCATGGTTAAAGAAGCGGAAGCTCATGCAGCAGAAGATAAAGCTAGAAAAGAAGAATTAGATATTAAAAATAATGCAGATTCCTTGGTATACCAAGCTGAAAAAGCATTGAAAGATCTTGATGGTCAAGGTGATGCAGCTTTATTGAAAGAAGTTGAAGAAGCTAAAGATAAATTGAAAAAATCTATCGAAGCTGGCAACATTGAAGATATCAAAAAAGATAGCGAAGCTTTAGAACAACCATTACACAAATTGGCTGAACAAATGTATGCAGCTGCTCAACAAGCACAACAAGCTGCTGGTGGCGCAGAACAAGGTGAACAAGCAAAAGCTGACGACAATGTAGTTGATGCTGATTACACAGTAGTGGATGACGAAAAGAAATAAGAAGGGTTGGTAACTAATGGCACGAGATTATTATGACATCCTAGGGGTCAGTAAAAATGCCTCTCAAGATGAAATTAAAAAAGCCTTTCGTAAAAAGGCACGCCAATACCATCCTGACGTAAATAAAGACAATCCAAAGGAAGCAGAAGCGAAGTTTAAAGAAGCAAACGAAGCTTACGAAGTATTGTCTGACGAAACTAAAAAAGCTCAATATGACCAATTCGGCCACGACGCCTTCAAACAAGGAGGCGGCGCTGGGGCCGGTGGTTTCCAAGGTGGCTTTGGCGGTTTCGGAGGCCAAGCTGGAGGCTTTGGTGATATCTTTGGCGACATTTTTGGTGGCATGTTTGGTGGCGGTCGTCAACAACAAGGCCCTCAAAAAGGTAATGATCTACGTGAAGATATCGATATTTCCTTCGAGGATGCAGCTTTTGGTAAGTCCATGTCAATTAACATTCAACGTCATGAAGAATGTACTCATTGTCATGGTACTGGCGGCGAACCTGGATCTAAGGTAGATACATGTCCTAATTGTCATGGTTCTGGTCAAGAGGTAGTTATTCAAAATACACCATTTGGTCGTATGCAATCTGCAAGAACTTGTTCTCGTTGTCATGGTTCTGGTAAGGTTATTGAAAAATCATGTTCTAAATGTCGTGGTTCTGGCGAAATCTTAGCAAAACGAAAAATTGATATTAAGATTCCTGCTGGTGTAGATAATGGTTCACGATTACGCGTTGCAAATGAAGGTGAGCCAGGTATATTAGGTGGTCCAAAAGGCGACTTATATGTTTACATTTATGTACGTCCTCATAAAGAATTTGAACGTAATGGTAATGATGTTATCAGTAGAGTGAATATCAGTTTTGCGCAAGCTGCATTAGGTGCGACTGTACAAGTGAATACCTTAGATGGTAAAGTAGAATTAAAGATCCCAGAAGGCACTCAAACGGGAACTGCATTCAGACTTAAGGGCAAAGGTATTCCTTATTTACGCAATCCAAAACAACGGGGCGATCAACATGTAGTCGTTACTGTACAAACACCAAAAAAATTAACTGATGCACAACGTGAATTATTACTTAGATTTGCAAAAGAAAGTAATGAGGATGTAAATAATCTACAAGTTAGCAAAAGTTTATTTGAAAAAATAAAGGATCGTTTAACTAAATGAACAGCTCTGATGCGTGAATGGTTTGTTCCTGCGCATCAATAGTAAAGGAGCACAATATGCAATGGATAGAAATATCCATTGTCTGTGAAAGAGTAGCCACCGATGAGGTGACTACTCTTTTTGACGATTATGCAGACAATGGAATCATAGAAGAAGATATTGATGATCAACCCAATTTAATTAAATTAACTCTATATGCTGATCCATCTCTTGATACTGATATGATTAAAATAGATTTAGAAAAACGCCTTACAGAGGCAAATATAGACATTAAATCGATAGAAGCACATATACTAGATGAGTCTACTTGGTTAAATTCATGGCAACAATATATTGAACCTACAGAAATTTTACCTAATATTGTCATTAAACCTGCATGGCAAGATTATGATAATGTAGACAATAAAACGATTATTGAAATAGATTCTGATATATCTTTCGGTACAGGATCTCATGAAACGACGAAAACTTGTGCAGAACTTTTGAAGAACTATAGTGTATCAATGGAGCTTGATAAGGTTACATGTTTAGATATAGGTACTGGTACAGGCGTACTTTTTATTAGTAGCAGCTCAATTAGGCATAAAACATTTAGTCGGCATTGATATTGAGGAATACGCTGCAAAATCAAGCTAAAATTAACTGTGCAAATAATAAGGTGCATGCTGAAATTATTTGTGGTGATTTAGATCGTGATTTTAATGGCAAAGCTAATTTAATTTTAGCTAATTTGACCGTTGATCCTTTAAAAATATTATTACCACAAATTGGCAGAAAGCTTGAAGATAATGGTATTTTAATCATTAGTGGTATCATTGATGACCGTTATGATGAAATCATGCCGTATATTAATAAACATTGGCATATTATAGAGGAACGCGTGGCGGGCCCTTGGCATACCTTTGCGTTAGAAAAGCTATGAAGAAAATATTTATCCCTACACCATTAGATGAAAGAATAGAATTACCAAAAGATGTGACACATCATGTGTTACATGTATTTCGTCATAATATGGAGAAACCCATTACTGTAACGGGCAGTGATAATCGTTGTGGTATGTATCAGATTATCGAAGAAGTTGATGGTAAGGCACAAGCTAAGCTTATTGAATATGTAGAGTCTAATATAGCTACATATCGTACTATTCTTGTTCAATCTTTATTAAAAGGAGAAAAGCTTGAGTGGGTACTACAAAAGGCTACAGAGCTTAATGTAGATACTATTTATCTTGTATCTACGGCTAACTGTGTAGCTAAATATGATGATAAGAAACTACAATCAAAAGTCAGTCGTTGGGAAAAAATTATGCTCGAAGCAGCCCAACAATGTGGACGAAATCAACTGCCCACACTTGTGGTAGGTGAAAAACTTTCACAAGTCCTTGAAATCGAGGGTGACGCATTAAAACTAGTAGCCTATGAGAATGAAGAGGGACATACTATTAAGACTGCACTTGAATCAATACATAGTAATCAAAATATAACTGATATTCTCATCTGTATTGGTCCTGAAGGGGGCTATCAAGAGAAGGAAATCAATGCTATTATAGAGAGTGGTGGAAAATCTGTTTCTCTTGGTAATACTATTTTACGAGCAGAAACTGCTGCCATTGGATCATTAGCGATGATTCAATATGAATTAGAACTATAAATTAAATAAGAATAGAGAGGTGCAATGAAAACCGTTGCTTTACAACCTTAGGCTGTCGTGTCAATCAGTATGACACAGATGCTATGAAAGGTTTATTTTTACAAAATAATTACGAAGCAGTAGACTTCGATGAAAAAGCTGATATATATGTAATTAATACATGTTCTGTAACAAATATGGGGGAAAAGAAATCCCGTCAATTGATACGGAAAGCAAAACGTCAAAATGAAGATGCTTATGTAATCGTTACCGGTTGTTATGCTCAGCTTGATCCAGATGCGATTGCTGGTATTGATGGTGTTAATCTTGTTATCGGTACAAACAACCGTTCTAAAATCGTTGAGCTCGTAGAGCAATTGGAATCTACAGAACGTCAAATCAATGCTGTTAGAGATATTATGAAAGAGTCCAACTTCGAGGAAATGCCATTATTTGGTAATGAATCAGATAAGGCTCGAGCTTTCATGAAAATTCAAGAAGGTTGTAATAACTATTGTTCTTTCTGCATCATTCCTTATACTCGTGGTAAGCTGAAGTCTCGTAAGATTCAAGATATCGTAGAAGAAGCTAAACGTTTAGTAGAGCACGGATTCCACGAAATCGTATTAACAGGTATTCATTTAGGAAACTACGGTGTTGAGTTACCAGGTCGTCCTACCTTGGCTGATGTAGTAAAAGCTTTACTAGAAATTCCTGAGTTGTACCGTATCCGTTTTGGATCCATTGAATCCGTAGAGGTTTCTGACGAGCTAGTAGAATTAATGGCTACCGATAAACGAGTATGTCCAAATCTTTACATCTGCCATTACAAGCGGGTTCAGACCATGTATTGAAATTGATGAGACGTCACTATACACTACAAGAGTATAAAGATCTCATTGCAAAAGCTGCGTTCTTGCATTAAAGATTTATCCATTACGACTGATATCATTGCAGGTTTCCCACAAGAAACAGATGAAGATTTTGAAGAAACATTGAATACAGTACGTGAAATTGGGTTTACCCATATTCACGCTTTCCCATATTCTATTCGTGAAGGTACACCGGCTGCAACCATGCCTGATCAAGTACCTGAAGCCGTTAAAAAGACTCGTGTTGCACTGTTAAATGGTCTTAGTCAAGCTGGTTATGAATCATACGCAAAATCTCGCATTGGTAAACCTGGTGAAATCCTTATTGAAAAGGAAGAAAATGGTTACTATACTGGTTTAACTAGCGAATACGTAAATGGTAAAGTAAAGTCTGATGGATTACATAAAATTGGTGATCTTATTGGAGGTATTGTTGTTGGTTTAGAAGATAATTATTTAATTATTGAATAAGGAGTCTAATTATGAGCGATTGCATTTTTCTGTAAAATTATTAATGGTGAAATTCCTTCCAATAAAGTATTAGAAAACGATAAATTCTATGCATTCCATGATATTCAACCGGTGAAAAAGGTGCATGTTCTAATCGTGCCTAAAAACCATGTATCTAATATAGCACATCTTACAGAAAAAAATGCTGACTATGTAGAAGGTTTGCTACCATTTGTTCGTGATGTAGCAAAAGAATTAGGTATTTCTAAAGATGGTTACCGCTTGATATTTAACACTGGTGGTAAAGCTGGTCAAACTGTGTTCCATATGCATGCACATCTATTAGGTGGCGAGGAAATGGGCTGGCCAGAAGCATAAATTATAGCTTAATGTATTTTTTTATAATACTTATTAAAATTCCTATAAAATATACCTGGAAAATATTGACAGAACCTATGTCTATACATATAATATTATATGTGCGTATGTAAATTATCAGCACTTCCCGAGATTAATTTTGGAGGGAGGGATATAGATGTCTGAAATCAAAGTCGGTAAACGAAACGCTTGAAAGTGCTCTTCGTCGATTCAAACGCTCCTGCCAAAAAGCGGGTGTTTTGTCTGAAGTAAGAAAACGCGAACACTACGAAAAACCAAGCGTAAAAAGAAAGAAAAAATCTGAAGCAGCAAGAAAACGCAAATTCAGAGCATAAGATGATTACCCTAATTCTGCCTTTTCATGGCTTCATGAAATCCAGAATTAGGGTTTCTTTATTTTATCCTATGGTATCTATTACTTAGATTATTATCTAGTATATATATTAATAAAATTGGAGGTTACTATGAGTTTAAAAGATCAATTAAAAGAAGATATGAAAGCAGCTATGAAGGCTCGTGAAGAAGGCAAAATTGCCTTATCTGTAATTCGTATGGTGAATAGTGCTATTAAAAATACAGAAATCAATGACAAAGTAGAACTTGATGATAATGGTGTGTTAGGCATTCTTGCTAAAGAAATGAAAACACGTCAAGATTCTCTTACAGAATTCGAAAAAGCAGGTCGTGAAGATTTAATAGCACATGTAAAAGAAGAAATGGCAGTTCTTCAAAAATATATGCCAGCACAACTTACTGAAGAAGAAATTCGAGACGTAGTAAAAAATGCTATTGCTGAGTGTGGGGATAATGTAAATATGGGTAATGTAATGAAACATGTAATGCCTCATACAAAAGGTCGTGCTGATGGAAAACTCGTTAATACTATTGTAAAAGAATTATTAGGATAATTCAGTATTAGTTACCAATCATACAAAACTATAAAATTCTATAGAAATTATTTGACAAGAATTTTCTCAGTGTGGTAATATGTACTCAAGAAAATAATTAGTCAATGAAGACTCCACTGGATAGGTATGCAGATTGTATATCTATGTTGTTGGAGTCTTTTTTTATGGCGTAGGAGGCACAAAATGGCTAAAAAAGATTTATTGTATTACATTCCTGCAGGTCAATATGGTAAAGAAGGTGTTTTATCTCTATTAGAGCAACATCCGGAAATTAAATTCGTTTCTCTTGTAGGCATTGACTTGGCTGGTAATGATACAGATGAAAAAATTCCAATGTCTGTATTTTTTGATGACTATGAATCCTTCTTTGAAGGCCGTGCCGTACAAACAGACGGTTCTTCCGTAGTATTGACTAATATCGCTACATTAAATAACGCACGTGTTGATATGTGGGGGGATCCTAATGTTAACTGGTTCGTTGATTATAACTATGAAAATATCGATGAAGCAACAGGTTTACCAACTGGTACATTACGTATTCCAGCATTCTTGATGCATAACTATCGCTATGTGGATTCTCGTTCTATCTTAAAACGTAGTTGTGATTATGTTCGTACTGAGCTTTTATCTTTAATTAAAGATAAAAGGCATTCCTAGTATGCCACACATCAATGCTGATGAAATTGTAGATATCGTATTCACATCTGCTACTGAATTAGAATTCTGGGTAAAAACTCCATCTAAAACAGTTACAAAAAAAGAATTATCCGTATCTCAACGTCTACAAGAACAATACTGGCAACGTACTCACGGTACCGTTCGTACTGCTTTAGAGCAAGCTGTAGAACGCCTTGATCAATATGGTATGGTTGCGGAAATGGGCCATAAAGGAAGTAGGGTGGCGTTAAAGCTAAATTAGATGAAGATGGTCATGAAGCAGTCGTATTGGAACAATTAGAAATCGATTGGAAATTCTCTAGCAATCCAATGCAAACTGCAGATAATGAATTGCAAGCTCGTATCATCGTTCGTGAAGTATTCCGTGAAAACGGTCTTGATGTAACCTTTAATGCAAAACCAATTATTGGTGTAGCAGGTTCTGGTGAGCATACTCACTTTGGTGTAATGGCAAAGCTTAAATCTGGAAACTTGTTAACTTATATAGTCCAGAAGATATGAAAAAAGAATCTTGCAGTGGCTTAGGTATTGGTGCAATCATGGGTCTATTAAAACACTATGAAGCAATTAACCCATTCATTAGTTCCACAACAGATTCTTTGAATCGTTTAAAACCAGGCTTTGAAGCACCGGTATGTATTGTTACTTCTTTGGGTACGGATCCATCTGAACCTAGCCGTAACCGTACAATTCTTTGCGGTTTGATTCGCGATATTGACAATCCAATGGCAACACGGTTTGAATTGCGTTCTCCAAATCCTTACACTAATACATATACTGCATTGGCATTGATTTTTATCTCTGCTTTTGATGGTATGAAATACGCAATTACAAGTGGTAAAACACAGGCTGAACTTGAAGCAGAACTTTCAAAAGAAGCTGGTCAAGATGCAGACTACTTACAAAAAGAGCGCGCATTCCGTTCTGAAAAAGATGTATTTGAAGACTTTACTCAAGAAGAACGCAATCAAATGTTTGGCGTAGCACCTGCTACTGTATGGGAAAATATTAAAGGTTATAAAAACAATCATGACTTAGTTAATACGTTAGCTCAAGGCGAAGCATTCGCTCATGACTTAATGGATTCTTTCATTGCGTCTATCTTAAAACGTTGGAAACTCGTATTAGCACATCGTATTATTCCTGATAATATGGATACTGTTAGACAAATGGTTTCTATTCATACTGACAGCCGTAATAGTATTGATGACAAACGCTTTGCAGAAGTTAATGACTTGCGTTTCTATCTTGCAAAAGACAGTGATGATCGTAAATCCTTATTCACACGTATCGTAGATGCATTGCGTGAAGAAGATTATGATACTGCATCTGCATTACAAATTGAAATGAATGACAAAATGGAAGAGTTAGAAGCTAAATATGCTAACTATAGCAAAAATATTTTCTAAAACTTTCTATTAAAGATAAAGGTCCACCCATTCTCGGGTGGACCTTTTAGCTGTTTATATGAAAAGGAATATACAAAGAAAATTCTATTATTCATTATGTAAAAAAATTTCTCGACTAATACTAGACTACACACTAGTACAAAGATAGAAATAGCCCATATCAACATGTCCATTGCAGATTCATGAGATATAATCAATACAATTAATACTATATGACATAAAAAAAGACCGTACACCGTACGGTCTTTTAATACATCCAGTAATAGGATAGAAAAAATCTATTAGCAATCTATTAGATATCTGCTTTAATTGCTTCTAATGCAGCGTCGAAGTTAACAGCTTGTGTTACTTCAGGTACATATTCAACATATGTTACTTTATTGTCTTTGTTGATTACTACAACACCACGAGTTAATAGACGTAATTCCTCGATTAAGAAACCATAGTTTTCACCAAAAGAAGCATCTTTATGGTCAGATAATGTAACAACTTTGTCTACACCTGCTGCACCACACCAACGTTTTTGAGCAAATGGAAGGTCCATAGATATTGTTAATACAACAACATCTTCGGAAAGGGATGTTGCGTCTTGATTGAACCAACGAGTTTGTGCATCACAAACACCAGTATCAAGGGAAGGTACTACAGAGATAACTTTTACTTTACCTTCGTAATCTTTCAATGTTTTAGGTTGTAAATCGTTAGATAATACTGTGAAATCAGGTGCTTGTTGACCTACTTTAACTTCAGGACCAACTAATGTGATAGGACCACCTGCAAATGTTACGACACCAGTACGTTTTTCCATGTTTCATTCCTCCTAAGAGTATATATACAAAATTGATTAAACAATAATTCTACAGTTAGTATACCATTTCTAAATATTTAAGTAAACTAATTTTTTCGATATAGTTTTTTATTTAAAAAGGTCATGGATTTATTGTTTTGTGGTAGAAGAAATAACATGTAAATGGTACGATAGAAAGATAAGAGGAGGTTATTTAATGAATCCATCTGCTATTTTTAAAGAATTTTTTCGCCGTGAAGGTATATATTACCTTATAGGATTAACTATGTTAATCGCTATTGATGTGGCATTTTTAATTGTTCCTCAATTAATAGGTAGTGCTATCGATACATTAAGTCAAAATAAAGAGGGCTTAACACAATACATACTATATTTTATTGGGTTATTAATAATAATTACAGTATTAAAGGTTATTTCTCGTCGTACTTTACTAGGGTCTATACGACGCATGGAGTATTTATTTCGTCAAAAATTATGTGCTCGAGCCTTAGAGATACCAACGACATACTATGATGTTAATGGTCCTGGTAAGGTTATGGCCTTAATGACCAATGATGTTACATCACTACGTGTTGCACTAGGTTTAGGCATCATGCTTTTGGTAGATATTATTTTGTACTCCCTATTAGGGATCTATTATATTAATTCAAAAAATAGATTTTTTATTAGCTTTAAAAATAATGACACCTGTCTTGATTATATTTAATATCTATATTCACTTTGGGACGTCGCTTTAAGAAAAAAACAACGTCAAGCTCAAACAACCTATAGTGATATGACAGAATTTGGGCAGGAACTATTCCAAGGTATGGAGGTCATTCGAGCTTTTAATAAAGAAGCTATCATTAGTGGATTGTTTAATCGTATAAACAAGAAAAACTACAAAGACAATATGAGTGTTGCAATACTCGATGCAGTTTTATCACCACTTACAATGATTGCTCCATTTATTTGTATCAGTATTAGCATGTATATATGTGGTACGTTAGCTGTTGAAGGACTTATGACAGTAGGGGAATTCGTTACAATTAATGCTTTTATTATGCTAATTATAGGGCCATTAATTTCTCTCGGTTCTTTAGTTGCCATTGTTCAAAAAGGACTTGCTTCATTAGATAGAATTATTGATTTTATGAGTTTACCTGCCGAATGTAACAGTACCGATGGAAAACAGCTTGCTTTAGGTGATATAGATATTAGATATTTAAATTTTACCTATGATGAAGCAAAGACACCAGCTTTACGTCAACTTAATATTACCTTTAAAAAGGGTGAGTTTGTTGGTATTGTGGGGAAACCAGGATCTGGGAAAAGCACACTATTTAAACTCTTATTAGGGCTACAAAAGGCACCTGCAAAAACGATTTATATTAATAATCAAGATATTACAAGTATACCTATCGGTACTGTACGAAACTCTATTTCTTATGTTCCAACACAATCTTATTTATTAAGTTCAACCATTGCTGATAATATCAGTTTTGGCTATGAAAACGAAAATCATATTACTGTATCTGAGGCAGCTAAAAAAGCACAGTTATATCGTGATTTAGGGAATGACTTAGAGAATTCATTAAGTGTATTAGCTGAAGAGGGACGCGATTTATCAGGAGGTCAAAAGCAGCGAATCAATTTAGCGCGTGGCTTTTATAAAAATGCTCCATACTTGCTCTTAGATAATTGTTTCTCTGCATTAGATGCCATAACGGTAAATGACATGATTCAAATCTTGAAAGCTACTGAAGATAAAACCATTTTATGTATTTCTCAACGATTAGAAGTAATAAAAGAGGCAGATCGTATCATTGTTTTTGATGATGGCATGATTCGTGAAATTGGTAACCATCAGGAGTTAATGAAAAAAGAAGGATTATATTATCAAATGTATACAGCACAGAATAGGGGGGCGACTAATGAAATTAAAATATAATGACTGGCGCCTATTCACCTATCTAACACGGTATATTAGGCCTTATTTATGGCTACTAATTTTAGCTAGTTTTTCATTAATCTTTAATTTACTATCTACATTAATACGGCCATATCTATCGAAACAAGCAATCGACTTAGGTTTTGCTGTAAAAGATTTACACACCATACAATATTATGCAGGAGTATATGCTATAACCATTGTATGCAGTGTTATTTTTATTCTTTTACAAAATTATTTACTTGCCACTTTTGGTCAAAAAATTATCTATCATATTCGCAGTTCTGTTTTTGAAAAGATTCTTCATAAGACAGCTGCTGATTTTCAAACCTTACCGATTGGTAATTGGGTAACGCGGATTACTAATGATGTTGAGTCACTTCGAACCTTATATACAGATGTATTATTAAAACTCATTAGTAGTGCATTGATGATTATAGGTATATTAGTTTTTATGTATGCTATAAATGTACCATTAGCGATTGTGATGACTTTGTTAATTCCTATTATGGGATTTATCATTTGGGTATATCAAAAGTTTTCTCGCCGTGCGTTTCGTCAAGTTCGTTCATCGGTAGCCGCATCCAACTCTAGCATCAAAGAATTGTTAAACTATATTTTGATTGTTAAGACTTATTTAGGTGAAAGAATTATTGAACGTCGATATGATTCGGTAAATCGTGATTTTTTGAATGCTGGTATATTTGAAGTAACTACGTTTTCTATATTTAGACCTCTCGTAGATGGACTATTTTTTGTAGCACTTATTGTTATTTTTACTATGACAAATTTATTAGATTCTGTAGCTGATGCAGGTACAGTATTTGCTTTTATTCAATATATGGATCGATTCTTTCAACCGATGAAAGAGATTGCTGATAAATATAATTCCTTACAAAGTGCCTTGGCCGGTGCAGAACGATTGATACCTATATTAGACGAGCCAAAACGTGAATTAGTAACAACTGTTCCCGAAGAATTTAAAACCATTGAATCTATTGAGTTAAAAGATGTGAGTTATTCGTATGATAATAATGAAACATATGCTCTCAAAAATATATCTTTTACAGTAAAAAAAGGCGAATATATTGGAATTGTCGGTTTATCTGGCAGTGGCAAGTCTACATTACTCTCACTATTAATGGGAATATTACGTCCTACTAAGGGGCATATATACATCAATGGTAAAGATATACATAACTATGATGCTTCTATGATTAGAAATATTATGGGATATGTGTTTCAAAATGCTTACCTGTTTAAAGGCTCCATACAAGATAATCTTAATTTATATGATTACTCTATATCTATGGATACAATCATAGATGCTACTAAAAAGGTTAAATTACATGATATGATTGAATCATTGCCTGACGGCTATCAAACTTCGGTAGGGTATTTAGGATCATTGTTATCAGATGGGCAAAAACAATTGCTAGCATTTGCACGAACTTTAATTTTAAATAAACCAATTCTTTTACTTGATGAAGCTACTGCTAATATTGATAGTCATACAGAATTACAGATTCAAGATAGTATTGAAACTATTCGTGGTGAAAAGACTATTATAAATGTAGCTCACCGTTTATCAACTGTGCAAAAAGCAAACCGTATATTTGTTCTTTCATATGGTAATATTGTTGAAAGCGGACCATTTGAAGAACTTATGCAACATAAGGGGGATTTTTACCAATTATGGAATCATCAAAAATAGATTATATTCAATCTAAAGACAATAAAACGATTAAACACATCATTAGTCTACAGCAGCGAAAATTTCGACAAAAATATAGTGAATATATTGTGGAAGGCGTTCGTGCCGTTACAGATATTGCCAAAAAAGGTTCATTACGTTCAATTTTTATTAGAGAATCAAAACGTAATGAATTAGAGCCTATGATACAACGAGAAATGAATATACCCTCTATATATGTAGTACAGGACCCCATTTTTGATAAGATTGAACATACTGTAAATGGACAAGGCATCATTGGTATAGCTAAAAAAAGAGAACTAAACTTACAGTCCTTTTCCATTGAAGATGGATTATATATTGCTCTAGACGGCGTACAAGATCCAGGGAATTTAGGGACTATAATTCGTACAGCGGTAGCCGCTGGGGCTAAAGGTATAATTTTACTAAAAGGTACAGTAGACCCATATAATGAAAAATGTGTTAGAAGTACAATGAGTGCATTGTCTAACATTCCTATTTGAAGATATTACATTATCTGAGTTTTATGACTTTGTAAAAGATAACGATATATCAACTTATGTAACATCATTAGAAGATGCTAAGCCATATCATTCTATTACATACAATCCGAGAACTATGATTGTTTTAGGTAATGAAGGGAATGGAGTAAGCCATGACATTATACAACTGTGTGATCAGGCTATAACTATTCCTATGTATGGCGATATAGAATCTTTAAATGTTTCTATTGCAGCTGCACTATGTATGTACAAAGTAAGAGAACAAATTTAATAAATCATGTTACACACCCTGTCATCGATTATCTATGATGACAGGGTATGTAAGTTATGTGAAAATGATATAAAAAGTCCGTTGTCAGTACACAAGTATCACTAATTTGTATTGATTTTTAACTCCTGTATTTGTTAAAATAACATATATCCTTTGTGGGTGAACATTGTTCTCCCATTTTTTTACGAAAAAAGAGGCACTCATATGTCAAAATTAATCATAAATGCCGATGATTTTGGCCTTCACACAGCGGTTAACGAAGGCATTATCTCTGGGCATACAAAAGGTGTTATTACTAGCACGTCCTTATTGGCAAGTGGTGCTGCTTTTAATGAAGCAGTAGAAATGGCAAAAAAATATCCTAAGTTGGGTATTGGTATTCATATAGCATTAGTAGGCGGGCTAAACCCTGTCAGCGATCCCAGTGAAATCCCTACTTTGGTAACTAAAGAAGGTGTATTTGTTGATTCCTATGTAGAATTTATGAAGCGTATTTATAGTGGCTCCATAAATTACGATGAGGTAAGAAAAGAAATCCGTAGTCAAGTCTCTAAAATTATAGATACTGGTATTAATGTAACTCATATTGATGGACATCAACATATGCATGTATTACCCAGTATCATACCTATCATCTTACAACAAGCTTACAGTATAATATTAAAGCGATTCGTATACCTAATGAAAAAATGTTTTTCTTAAATGGCATATACAATCCTGTTCGTATTGCTGGAAAATGTGGTTTGAGTACAGTAGCTGCACGAGCGTTACCCATTATTCGTAGTATGGGAATTCATAGTACCCAATATTTTTGGGGCATGATTAATGGTGGACAATTGGATGAGCGTGTTCTACTATCCATTTTAAAAGAAGTTCAATCCTTATCCGGAACTCACGAGATAATGACTCACCCAGGTAATAATAACTTAGTGCTAAATCAACATTTCAATTGGGATTACCATTGGGAAGAAGAACTATCAGGAATGATGTCTGATCATGTACGTAGATATATCAATCAATATAATATCGAACTTATAAATTATGGGGATCTATTATGAGTAAGATGATGAGACGCGGTATATTGATGTTTTTTTTATTATTGGCCGTATCTCTAGGAATTATTTATTACACTATAGATTTAGAAGCTCTTAAGACAATTACAACGTTTAATCATGAATCATTATTCTTAGCTATATTGGCCCTTGCGTTGGGGATGTATTTTGATGGATTAAGATTACAGCGACTCGTGCGAATAGGTGGTTATCAACTATCGCTAAAAGCAGTTCTTCGTGTTATTTTTAGTAACTACTTTATGGCTATGTTAACACCAGGTGCTAGCGGTGGTGCTGTTGCTCAAGTTCTAGTATTAAAAAGTTATAATGTGCCTATAAGTAAAGGAACTCCAATCGTATTAATACGAACGGTTTTTTCTATTATGTTTTTAGTGATTATGTTGCCTTTTGTATTTCTATATGATGCCATAGAAATCCCATATATTTCACGAGATATGTTATTGGTATTCTCTTTTTTAGCTGTTATCGCTACATTAATTGGTACATATATTCTCCAAACCGTATATATGAGGCAATTTGTTTACAACTTAGCACAACGCTATAAGGCTAATAAAACCAAAGACTGGTTAGCTAAACTTGAAACTTTAAATCAAGGTCTTTCATTATTATATAAAAAGCCTGTTCAATCCTTTATTGTATTTATAGAATCAGGATTAAGTCTAATATTCTTATACTGTATAGCACCGGCCTTAATGTTCGCTTTTACTACAAATGTACCAATCATTACGATATTAGATCGAATGATATTATTAAATTTAATACTTTACTTTGCACCCACACCAGGGGAACAGGTATTGCAGAAGGATTATTTATTTTACTTTTTGCACCATATGTACCAAGTGGTACCGTTGGTATTATAGCTGTTGCGTGGCGTGTAATGGCAGAGTATATTCCATTTTTTATCGGTATGTATGCTGTATTAACTTTATATGGACGTCAATTTGTCGCTCAGGAAACATCAAATTAAAATAAGGAGAATTAGTATGTCAAAGCCAAAAAAGGACAAATTCTATTTAGTTCAAGAAGATATTTTACCAGAAGCAATAAAAAAACTATTAAAGTAAAAAGAAATTCTAAAAGCTTGGTGAGGTTAAAACGATTAATGAAGCTGTTGAAAAGATGGATTTAAGTCGTTCAGCCTATTATAAATATAAAGATTATGTATTTCCATTTTTTGAAATCGCCCAAGGTAAAATTGTAAGTATTACCGTATCTATGTCAAATGAATCTGGTATGTTATCAAGTGTATTAAAGGCTATTGCTGATAAAAATGGCAGTATTTTGACAATTAATCAAGACATTCCTTTACAAGGAATTGCTAATAGTAGTATTTCTTTCGAAACAAAAAATCTACAAGGTTCTTTAGAAGAACTTTTACATGATATACGCAATATGAAAGGAATCATTAAAGTAGAAATTTTAGGCCAAGCATAATTTGCTTTGCATTGACTATTAATAAAAGAGAGTAGGACTGTTATGAAGACTGTAAATAGCCTTATTAGGATTTGGCACCGTTGCACAAGGAACATTCAACTTATTACAGGATAATGCTAATTTAATTGAAAATCGTTCTGGTGTGACTATTGAGATTTCTAAGATTTTTGTACGTAACCCAGAGAAATATAGTCATATTACCTTGCCTAGTACAGCTAAATATGTGACTAATATAGACGATATTGTTAATGATGAATCCATTGATATTGTCGTTGAATTAATGGGTGGTACTACATTTGCCAAAGACTGTGTTGAATCAGCTTTAAAACATGGTAAAAGCGTTGTTACAGCAAATAAAGATTTATTAGCAGAAGCAGGACCTTACTTATTTGATTTAGCGTATAAAAATAAGGTTGATTTACGTTTTGAAGCATCTGTACTTGGCGGTATTCCGATTATCAGAACTTTATATGAATCCCTTGGTGGTAATCATATTACTGAACTCGTAGGAATTATGAATGGTACAACAAACTTTATATTATCAAAAATGACAGAAGAAGGCTTAAGTTATGGAGCGGTTTTAAAAGAAGCTCAAGACTTAGGCTACGCAGAAGCTGATCCTACTGCCGATGTAGAAGGGTTAGATGCGGCACGAAAGCTTGCAATCTTAGCATCTATTAGTTTTAATCGTCGTATATTCTTCGAAGATGTTACAGTAGAAGGCATTACTAACATAGATACAGAAGATATTTCTTATGGTAAGGAGTTTGGTTATAATATTAAACTCATCGGCATTGCAAAAGAAACTTCAAAAGGTTTATCGCTCAATGTGTACCCTGCTTTTGTGCCATTAACACATCCATTAGCCTCTGTGCGCGGTTCGTATAATGCCATTTATATCAAGGGTAATGGTATTGATGATGCCATGTTCTATGGTCGTGGTGCAGGTAGTTTGCCAACAGGTAGTTCTGTTGTAAGTGATATTATGGAAGTTGCTAAAAATATTGCATTTGAATCTACAGGTAGATTTAAACCATTCTACTTTGATCAAAAAAATATTTACTCTCCAGGTAAAATTCAATCTAGTTACTATATTCGATTAGCTGTTGATAATAAAACAGGTGTTCTTGCAAAAATTGCCACAAAATTAGCAGAACAAAAGATTTCTGTACTTTCCATTGTTCAACGTAACAAAGATCCTGAAACGGCAGTGCTTGCTATTGTTACATCTAAATGCCCACACTCTTATATTTTAAATTTAATTGATTCTTTCAATAGCTTACGCTCTGTAAAAGAAGTAAGCAGTGTAATCAGAATTATGGAAGCATAACCTTATGACTACTATTCGTGTACAAGTGCCCGCTACAAGTGCTAACTGCGGGCCCGGCTTTGACTGCCTTGGACTAGCTTTAAATTTATATAATGTATTTGAATTTACACCTGATGGTAAAGCTACATCCTTTACTTATAGCTTTACAGGTTATGGTGCAGATATTTTGGAAAAGGAGGATCCTAAAAAAAATCTTATTGGTATTGCGATGGAGCAAGTATTTGCAAAGGTGCAAGAACCAATTCAATATGGACATATCAAGTCCGATACATTAATTCCACCTTCACGTGGTCTCGGAAGTAGTAGTACTGCTATCGTTGGTGGCCTTTTATTAGCTAATGAGCTTGTAAAGACACCGCTTTCAAAAGAGGATTTATTAATTATTGCCAATCGTATGGAAGGTCACCCTGATAATGTGGCACCCGCTATTTATGGTAATCTTTGCTGCGCTACAGGTTTAAAAGACAGAGTGTTAAACACTGTAATACCAGTGCCAGAGTCACTTCATTTTGCCGTAGTAGTACCAGAAGTATTAGTTTCTACAGAATATGCGCGTTCAGTGTTACCAAATCACGTCCCTTTTAAAGAGGCTGTTCAAAATGTAAGCCATGCATCATTGTTTGTAACTAGTTTGATTACAAATCAATTGACTAACTTAGAGGTAGCTTAGAGGATAATTTGCATGTTCCTTATCGTAAAACTCTAATTCCCCATTGTGATAAAGTGTTTTCAGCAGCTAAAGCTGCTGGTGCGTATGGGGCAACGATTAGTGGATCCGGATCCACATTAATCGCTTACACAGATAAGGCACATGTACAAACTGTAGCAGAGGCAATGGGACAAATTTTTGATTTTCACGGTATTGAATACAAAATATACATATTAGAGGCTGATACGATAGGCGCCACAACTATTCAAAATGTGATATAATAAAAAATAGTTAAGGCATATTCCAAAAACTTATGTTGGAGGATTCTATGAATAATTTTAAAACAACAATGTTACTAGCAAGTATGATTGCAATGCTAGTATTATTAGGAAATGCTTTTGGCGGTGCTCGCGGTATGATGTTTATGTTCATCTTATCAGCGGGGATGTCATTTGCATCATATTGGTATAGTGATAAGATTGTATTAGCTCAATATAATGCCCAAGAGGTTACAGCTCAATCAAATCCTAAGTTATATGGAATGGTTGAAAAATTAGCGCAAAATGGCAAATTAGCTATGCCCAAGATTTATATTATTCCAAGTGATGTGCCGAATGCATTTGCAACAGGTCGTAATCCTGAGCATGCAGCTGTCGCCGTAACAGCTGGCATTCAACGTCTATTGACCGATGATGAATTAGCCGGCGTATTAGGGCATGAGTTAACACATGTCAAAAATCGCGACACTTTAATTAGTACAATTGCCGCCATTATAGGCGGTGCTATATCAACTATCGCACAATTCGGTATGTTCTTTGGTGGCCGTTCTGATGATCGAGATAATAATGCTAATCCACTATTATTGATTGGTATGGTTATTTTAGCTCCATTGGCAGCTGCCATAATTCAAATGAGTATCTCTCGTACTCGTGAGTATTTAGCAGATGAGGGCGGTGCAATGCTCAGTAAAAATCCATTAGGATTAGCATCTGCATTGGCAAAAATTGAGGAATATTCAAAATATGGTACTTTGCCTAATGCTAATAATGCTACAGCGCATATGTTTATCATAAATCCGATGATGGGTATCGGTGCTAGTTTATCAAATCTGTTCAGTACACATCCAAGTACTCAAGATAGAATTGCTAGATTAAAGAAACTTTCCTTAAATCCACATTACAGATTTTAATAATATAGGAGGTATGAAAATGGAAGAGACATTAGTTCTTATTAAACCAGATGGCGTAAAACGTCAACTATGTGGTGAAATTCTTAGTCGTTATGAACGCAAAGGCTTAGAAATTAAAGCTATGAAACTACTTCAAACACCGCAAGAATTAGCAGAAGAACATTATGCAGAGCATAAAGATAAGCCATTCTTTGGAGAATTAGTAGATTTCATTACTTCTGGCCCCGTATTAGCATTTATACTAGGCGGCCAAAATGCCGTTGCTTCTGTTCGAGCTATCAATGGTGCAACTAACCCATTAGATGCCACCCCTGGTAGTATTCGTGGTGATTATGCCTTAACTTTAGATTCTAATGTTGTACACGCCTCTGACTCTGCTGAGTCTGCAGCTCGTGAAATGAAATTATGGTTTCCAGAATATAAATAATTCATAATAGGAGGTACGACTATGGGTAGCAGTGTTTATACAAAAACAGGTGATCAAGGTACAACCGGTCTATATACAGGGGAACGAGTAAAAAAATCCTCTCTTCGCGTTGAAGCCTATGGTACGATTGATGAACTTCAAGCTTTCCTCGGATTAGCTCGTGCTTATGCAAAGAATGTAAGAGTCCAAGCTGAGTTGCTTGATATTGAACGATCCTTATGGACTTTGATGGCTGATATTGCAAGCTTAAACCAAGCACCACAAATTACAGATCAACAAGTAAACATTTGGAAAAGGTTATCGACCGTTTTGATGCTAAATTAGAGCCATTAGCAGAATTTATTTTACCTGGCGAGAATAAATCTTCTGCATATCTACATGTAGCTCGAACTGTTACTCGTCGTGCAGAACGCGAGTTATGGCGTGTATTAGATGAAGGTGAAAGTGTACATGATTCTAATTTACGTTATCTAAATCGACTTTCTGATTTATGTTTTATCTTGAGCCGTGTAGAGGAAGAAATCGGAGAAGAATAAACGAAAAAAAGCTATGTCATTCACATAGCTTTTTTCTTTATTAAGATTGTGTAATTTCTTGATTCAATACATCATGAGGACTCGGATAGAAAAAGAAAATATGAGGGATTTGATATCTAAATTTCTCACGTAATAAATCAGATAGTGTAGCTTCAAAATTAATTATTTTTGAAACATCAAAAGAAAAATCCTCTACTAATACAAATAGCTGTGGTTCAACAGTTGGTGCGTTTGGTGGCAATTCAGAAGGATCGATTGGTACATTTACAACTGCACGACATGTTCCAATATATCCACCTTGTCCATCTTCAATGGCAACACGATATGTATTTTCCCAGAGGGTGGACATCATTTTTAGTTTCATATTCATAATTTCCATAGTGTATCTCCTTTGTTATACTAATTATGATACAGAAATTATATATACTTGTATAGGTGCTTTATGAAATCTACAATTATCCTATGCTCCGGAGGGGCGCGTAGTGGAAAAAGTGAATTTGCAGAACAATTAGCATTATCCCTTACAGGTCGCAAAACATATGTGGCTACGGGACAAGCTTTTGATGAGGAAATGAAAGACCGAATCAAGAAACATCAAGAGCGTCGAGGAACGGAATGGGATAACTTTGAAATTCCCCTTCATTTACACGAAAATTGGAAAAAAATTAGTGCTGTAAGTGATATCATATTAATTGACTGTCTTACTATGTTTACATCAAATCATTTATTTGCATATGGTGAAGTGAATCATCAAGAAGATGCTAATCGAATAGAATCAATTATTTTAGATGAAATACATTTACTGTTACAAGATATCAACAATAGCGAAAATAAAACTGTTATATTCGTAACTAATGAAATTGGTTTAGGTATAGTGCCTGAAAATAAACTAGCTAGATATTTCCGCGATATTAGTGGTCGTGTAAATCGTGAAGTTGCTACTGCTGCTGATAAAATGTATTTGACTATTAGTGGTATAACAATTGAATTAAAATCTCAGGAGGTTCATATAAATGGCTAAGAAAATTATGTTCCAAGGAACAAGCTCTAATGTAGGTAAAAGTATACTCTGTACTGCATTATGCCGTATTTTTTACAGAATGGGTTATAAAACAGTACCATTTAAAGCACAAAATATGGCCTTAAATTCATATGTAACCAAATGGGGCGATGAAATTGGTCGTGCTCAAGTTGCTCAGGCTGAAGCAGCTGGTATAGATCCTATTGTACAGATGAATCCTGTATTACTAAAACCAACAGGTAATCAATCATCCCAAGTAGTATTAATGGGAAAACCCGTTGGTGTATATAGCGCGAAGGAGTATCACACACAATACTCCCTAACTGCACTTGATAAAGTTAAGGAATCGCTAGCCTTTTTAGATGAAAACTTTGAAATGATAGTTATTGAGGGTGCCGGTAGTCCTGCAGAGGTTAACTTAAAGGCTAATGATATCGTTAATATGCGCATTGCTAAGATGACTCAAGCACCTGTATTTTTAATTGCTGATATTGATAGAGGCGGTGCGATTGCTTCTATCGTAGGTACGTTAGAACTATTAGAGCCAGAAGAACGAGATTTAATAAAAGGAATTGTAATCAATAAATTCCGTGGAGACATTAAACTTTTAGAACCAGCATTAACTTTCATAGAAGAAAAAACAGGTAAAAAAGTAGTAGGTGTAATTCCAGCTATTGAAAATCTTGATATTGATGAGGAAGATTCTGTAGCATTGGAAAACAAACGAAATAAAGGCTCTAAAGAAATTCAAATTGCTGTTATTCAAACACCTAAAATTTCTAATTTTACCGATTTTGATGCACTAAATTATGAACCTGATGTATCAGTGCGATTTGTAGGCAATGGTGATGTAATAGGAACACCTGATTTAATTATCTTGCCAGGGTCTAAAAATACACTAGCTGATTTAACGTACTTAAAAAATTCTGGTTTGGCTGATGAAATTAAGGCTTTAGCGGCAAAAGGAACACCCGTAATTGGTATATGTGGTGGAAATCAAATGTTGGGCACTGCAATCTATGACCCTCATCATATGGAAGGGGATATCGAAGAAAGCGAAGGATTAGGTCTAGTTAATTCTACGACTACTATGAAGGATCAAAAAACAACTCATCAAGTAACATTTGATGTAGATAATTTACAATTCCTTAATGGCCAATTCTCTGGCAGTGAGCTCGTTGGCTATGAAATTCATATGGGTGATACAACACCAAATGATGAATCCGTTAAACGTTGCTTTACAATTACTAAACGAAGTGAAAGTGCAATTGAGGTGGTAGACGGCTTTATCGATGGTCAACATCAAGTAATGGGCACTTATATTCACGGCGTTTTTGATAATGATGATTTCCGTCGTTTTATAGTTAACCAATTACGTTTACGCAAGGGATTAGAGGAAATGCCTGTCGTATTCCATTATTTTGAACATAAAAACAATGCCTATAATCGCTTGGCAGACATTGTAGAAGAACATTTAGACATGGATTATATCATGTCATTATTAAAGGATAATGGGTGATTTTAATGGATTTACATATACTCTTAGATTGGTTTAAGCAATATAGCTATATTTGCATTCCAATTTTAGCGTTTATTATCGATACAATTATTGGTGATCCTAACAGTAAATTTCATCCCGTAGCATTAATTGGCCGTATTATTACATTTTATGAAGCTGTATTTTACAAAGAAACAGATAATGATACTAAAAAACTTTGGTATGGCGGTATTACGGTTGGTTTTATACTGTTAACCGTATATATCATCGCTTCTTTACTTCTTTGGATAGGTGGCCTTATCAATGAATGGGTAGAGTATGTAATTCAAGTTTTGATTGTATATATAACTATTTCTCCACGTTCATTAGGTGCGGCAGGTTTTGAAATTAACAGATTATTAAAACAAGGATTTATCAATGAGGCAAGAGAACGTGTTTCATGGATTGTTGGTCGTGATACAGATTATCTAGATGAAGGAGAAATCACTAGAGCAACCGTTGAAACGATAGCAGAAAATACAATTGATGGTATTGTTTCACCATTGTTCTTCTTTATTCTAGGTGGGCCAATAGGGGCCATCTTATATCGCACTGCCAATACAATGGATTCTATGTTAGGTTATAAAAATCAAAAGTATATGTTTTTTGGACGTGTAGCCGCTCGTTTTGATGATATGTTAAATTGGATACCTGCACGTATAACCTTTATATTATTTGTTATTTCTGCCTTTATCTTGCGATTTGATGCTAAAAACGCCTTCCATATAGGGCTAAGAGATGCAAAAAAACATCCTAGTCCTAATGGTGGCTATGCAGAGGCTCCTGTAGCAGGCGCTTTACATATTCGTTTAGGTGGATACAATCAATATTTTAAAAAGATGACATTCCGTGAATACATGGGGGATGCTTTAGAATCTTTGAACCGTTTACATATAATACGTTGTATATATATGATGTATCTTTCAACGATACTCATGATTATGATTACATCCTTTGTAACCTATTTATGTATGGAGTAGTAAATACATGACACCTTTCTTTATTGCTTTGCAATTTCTAACTAGACTTAAATAGTAAATCAAACAGAATGGACCATGGAGGATTTTGGGAAGTCTGTTGCTACATTTCCTTATATAGGTTTAATCATAGGTATATTTTTAACTATCATTTACTTTATATTTTCCCAATTTTTAGCGCCTGTACCATTAATGTTATTCATTGTTATTAGTGAATTTCTATTTACTGGTGGATTGCATGCTGATGGATTAATGGATACCAGTGATGGACTATTTTCTGGCCGTGAGCGTGAGAAAAAATTAGAAATAATGAAGGATAGTCGTATAGGATCCTTTGGTGTAGTAGCATTTGTTTTCGTTACACTCCTTAAATGGCAATTATTAACAGCCATTCCTATGCCCGAATTTATTCCAATCATTCTTATTATGATGCCACTAATGAGTCGCTATACATTAATCTTAAGCATTCGATCCTATCCATATGCACGTAAAAGTGGAATGGGGCAAGCCTTTGCAGAGTATGCACCAAAACACGTCATTACTTGGAGTACAATTTCTACACTATGTATGCCTCTAATTATTTGTATAATTTTAGCATTCTTATATGCACTAGCATTGGGTGTTACAAGCATTTTTTCCATCCCATTCATACCGTTTAATATGGCTATGTTCGGATTAGCATACACCTGCATTGGTTTAATGGAAATCAATATATTTTCTATGATAATCAGCTATATTATTAATCGTATTCTCAACCATTATATTGTTAAACAATTAGGTGGTACTACAGGAGATACATATGGTTTTGTCGTAGAACTAACAGAGGTTCTATTAATTTTAGTCTATATTATCACTTTGACGTTTTTATCAACGTTTTTAAAAGGACCTATTTTTTAATATCTGTGAATAATTAAGTAATTATTATTGATTCTAAATTGTAAGGAGGAATTAGTGACTTATTATGTTCGTGCACCTGGCACATGTGGGGAATTTATTCAAGGCGCAATAGATGGACAATCATTTCTCGTGACCTGTCCAATTAACCGATATTCCTATGCACTTAGCCAAGTAACACATCCATTACCACACTATTATTGCTCCTTACAGCCGAAGGCAAGTAAAGCTTGTAGACTGGTAAAAGACACTTTGTCGATAGCGAATCAGGATAGTACATCTATTTATGTTCGTTCTGATATTATACAAGGTAAGGGGATGGCCTCTAGTTCAGCTGATATTGCTGTAGCAGCTATGGCGACTGCATTATCTCTAAATATAACTTTAACGCCTAAAGAATTAGAAATGATCTGTTTATCCGTAGAACCTACAGATGCTTCTTTTTATCCTGGTATAACCCAATTTGACTATATAAATGGATCGATTTGTAATTTCATGGGTATGTGTCCACCTTTGAAAATTCTTATTTTTGATGAAGGTGGCATTGTTGATACCGTATCATTTAATAAACAAAGAGATTTATTTCAGAAAATTCAAGAAAAAGAACCTATTATAAAGGAAGCTTTAGAACTCTTTACTAAGGGTTTAGAATCACATGACATTACTTTAATAGGCCAAGCCGCAACTTTAAGTGCTTTTGCTAATCAAAGAATTTTATATAAGCCTAATTTATATGAGTTCCATGATATAGGTAATACATTCCAAAGTGTAGGCACAATTATCGCCCATAGCGGTACGATAATGGGGTTGTTATTTCCTAATGATCATAATGCAGTAGAGGATTGTAGACGCTATATTGAAAAGAAATTACCAACTTTACAATATATTGATACTGTGGAAACTACAAATGAAGGTTTAACATATATAAAACGATAAAGGAGGATCCTTATATGCCAGATACACATGGCGGTAATATCTTTAAATTTGCCCACGAACATCATATTAATCCATCGGATGTATGTGATTTTAGTGCCAATATTAATCCATTAGGACCTAGTCAAAAGGGATTAGAAGCACTTAATAAGCGCTTAGATTATATTTCACATTATCCAGACCCTACTAATGATGATGTACTAAATGCAGTAGCAGACGTATATGGTGTAAATAAGGATTCTATTCTCATCGGTAATGGTGCGGCGGAGTTATTATATGCCATAGGTCGATTACCTGAATTTACAGGCTCCTTTGTACCTGCACCAGGATTTTCAGAATATCGTAATTCTATGGATGCAGCCAATATTCCTGTGCGAGATATTTTTTATCGCCAACGACAAGATGAAAAGGGTACCCCGTATTTTGAAATACCTTATTTGGCGTTACAAACATTTGCTGCTAAATTAAAGGGGCAGGATGGGCGTATCATTGTTTTCTTAGGAAATCCGAATAATCCAGATGGTACATTACTCGATAAAAAATATATTGATAAACTTGCTAACATGTTGCATGATGCAAACAGTTTATTAGTTATAGACGAATCTTTTATCGATTTTATTGGAAATGATTCACTTTGTGATAATAGTTATTCTATGCGAAGTCTTATTTATCATCATGACAACGTAATTATTATCCATTCTTTTACTAAATTTTATGCTGTTCCTGGGCTTCGCATAGGTGCAGCCTTTGCTAATCCATCACTTATCAAAAAATTAAGTGCCTATATTCCTTCATGGTCTGTTAATACCTTATCACAGGCTTATATTACAGCTGCCGTGAATGATACCAACTACATCAAGAATACGAAAGACCTATTGGCCAACGAATCTGAGTTTATGTATAAATCGCTATCTGCTATAGATGATTTGATTGTATATAAGCCATCGGCTAATTATATATTGATTGAAGTCCAAAATCCTACTATAACAGTTGATAATGTGCAAAGAAATCTAGAGAAACATAATGTGTTGATACGCAATTGTGCCAACTATAATGGTTTAGGTGCGCAATGGATGAGGATTGCCATAAAAGATCACAACCATAACGTAGAACTTATTCGTTTACTATCTGCCATTTTTGAGAAATAAGGATTAAAAATGAAAACATTATATATTGTTAGACATGGAGAAACCGAGTGGAATAAGATTGGTCGCTACCAAGGTATTACAAATGTGCCACTTAATGAAAACGGTATTGCACAGGCCAAAGCTTGTGGTAATGCCTTAAAGGATATTCATTTTGATCGCATTCTTTCTAGTGATCTATCAAGAGCTCTTGTAACGGCTGAAACGATTCGTGGAAATCGACAACTAGAGATTAAAACAGATGAACGATTACGTGAAATTAATTTTGGCGATTGGGAAAGCTTCTTTTTACTGAAATAGAAGAACGTTGGCCTGGCCTTATTGATCAAATGTATCGTCGCCCTGATATTGTAAAGGTGCCTAATGGTGAAAGCTTTCAAGAGGTGCAAGATCGTGCTTGGAGTGCAGTATCAGATTTTCTAAACGAAAATAATGAAGATGAAACTATTTTAATTACTTGTCATGGTGGTACAATACGTACTATATTATGTAAATTACTCGATATCTCCATCAGTCATTGTTGGAATTTCAGCCAAGGAAATACAGCCATTAATCGCGTGTTTTATAATGGTATGGGTGAATCAGATCACAATATTTTAAACTTGCTCAATGATACAGCTCATGTAGATAATTTAAGAGGACATGTATAATAGCTTCTTTCAAATAGAAGAAAGGAATCTTAAATGCGTTTAGATAAACTATTAGCCAATAAGGCCTTTGGTAGTCGCAAAAAAGTTCATCAAATCATCAAAGATAGACGTGTTACCGTGAATGATATCATTGTGGTGAAAAAGGATCATCCTATAAACATTGATACCGATACTATAGCGGTTGACGGCTCACAAATATCTACAAAACAACTATATTATATTAAGTTTCACAAGCCTGCTGGATATATAACGGCAGTAGAAGATAGGTCACAGCATGTAGTAATGGATTTATTACCTCCTGAATTTAAAAAAATGGGCGTATTTCCCGTTGGTCGTCTAGATAAAGATACAGAAGGTCTATTATTGCTCACTAACGATGGAGTATGGGCTCATTCGATTATCAATGGGCATAAACATGTACCTAAGGTTTATTATGTTGAGTTTCATGGAATACTATCTAAAGAGGGCCTAGAACGCATATCAGCCGGTATAGTTCTAGGCGATGGAATACAATGTAAACCTGCTACGATCAATATCCTATCAGATAAATCGCTAGAAATAACCATTGAAGAAGGCAAATATCATCAAGTAAACGTATGATAGGGGCTGCAGGTGGTGAAGTAACGTATTTAAAAAGATTGTCAGTAGGCCATATTACACTAAGTGGAATTGAAGAAACTAATACATACTTAGAAATTGGTGACCAAGAAATTGCAGACTTTAAAAAATAGCATGAAAATCTACCCAATATAGGTATTTTATGGTATTATAAAGTGTACTTTATAGACTAGGAGCATGATTATGAATGGTTTAAATCAGCTACAACAGTATATTAAAGAACAAGAGTTAACAGGTGTTATTTTAATCAGTCCAACCAATTTACATTATTTTGCTAGCTTTACTGGTACTACAGGTTTTGCTATTGTCACACAAGATCAGGCCTTTATGATTACCGATTTTAGATATACAGAGCAAGCAACAAAGCAATGTGAAGGATATACGGTTATTCAATACGAAACAACTGTTATGGATACTCTTGTAGATATTTTTAATGACAATCACATCCATGAAGGCCTCTTTGGTATAGAAGGAAAATATATGCCTGTAGATACCTATGAATCTTTATGTGATACGTTAGATGAACGCTTTAATTTCACGTCTCTTAACTTTGCAACACTACGCGCGGTGAAACGTGAAGACGAATTAGAATTGATGCGTAAAGCAGCTAAGATTGGTGATGAAGCTTTTGCTGCACTTTTACCACAATTAAAGGTGGGGATGACCGAAAACGAAGCACGTATCATCTTAGAAACAGAAATGTTAAAATGTGGTTCTGAGGAACCATCATTTGCTACTATTGTTGCATCTGGCAATCGGTCTAGCATGCCACATGGTGTGGCTAGTGATAAGGTTATTGAAGCCGGTGATTTTGTTACCTTTGACTTTGGTGCTGTTTATAAAGGCTTTCATTCAGATATGACGAGAACAATCGTTATGGGGCCCGCATCAGAATTACAGAAAAAACTGTATACTATTGTTTTAGAAGCACAAAAACGAGGTGTTGCAGCTGTTCGTGCTGGAATTACAGGCAAAGAGCTCGATGCAGTATGTCGTAACTATATACGAGATAATGGATATACCAAGGAATTTAATCACGGTACAGGGCATGGTGTAGGATTAGAAATTCATGAGGAACCTGTGGCCAACCCGAAATCCAACACGGTATTTTCCGAAAATATGATCATTACGGTAGAACCAGGCATATATCTTTCTGGTGAAATCGGATTGAGAATAGAGGATAGTGTTATTGTTAAGGCTAATGGCTGTGAAGTATTAACACATAGTCCAAAAGAGTTAATTGAAATAGGTATTTAGAAGGAGAAGAGTTAGATGATTTCCAGTAATGATTTCCGCCCAGGTGTAACCGTTGAAATCGACGGTAATGTATGGCAAGTAGTTGATTTCCAACACGTTAAACCAGGCAAAGGTGCTGCATTCGTACGTACTAAAATGAAAAACTTGCAAACAGGTTCTGTAGTAGAACGTACATTTAATGCCGGTGAAAAAGTGCCAAAAGCACACGTTGATCGTCGTCGTATGCAATACTTATACGAGTCTGATGGTGCTTATACATTCATGGATAACGAAACTTATGACCAAGTTGAACTTACCCTTGAACAATTAGGGGAAGCTAAAAACTTCCTTCTTGAAAATATGGAAGTATCCATCATGTTCTTCCAAGGTATCGTTATCGGTCTTGACTTACCTGTAGCTGTAGAACTTCGCGTTGTTGAAACAGATCCTGGTATCCGTGGTGATACTGCTACTGGTGGTAACAAACCAGCAGTATTAGAAACAGGCTACACTGTAAAAGTACCTCTCTTCATTGAAGTAGACGATGTACTTCGTATTGATACACGTACAGGTCAATACATCGAACGTGCCTAAAACTATTTCATTGATATAGTGGGCCAGATCTTTTAAATGTAATATAGTCCCCCATATATCTTTGTTGAGCTGAGCACTTGTCGTCTATGTCATTATATAGGGACAGGTGCTCTTTTTGAAAGAGGCCTATATGACTAAGAAAATAACTGAGTTAGAAACGGGTAAAATTAAAATTGCTGACGATGTATACGCTACTATTGTTAGTATGACCGCATTGGATACAAAAGGGATTCATCATATGAGTTCTACCTTTAATGACGGTGTAAATACATTTTTTGGACGTAAAAACGCCCATGAAGGTGTAAAAATTTCCTTCAATGATGAAGGGGCTCTTTCCGTAACATTGTACGTAAGTATATCCTATGGCTATCGCATACCAGATATTGCCCTTCGTTTACAAGAACGAATTAAAACGGCGCTCGTTAATTATACGGAAATAGATGTTGAAACTATTGATATCGTAGTCCAAGATATTATTTTTGATGATTTTACACCTGATACATCTCAAGGTGAAGAATAATAGGAGGACCTATGAGCCAAGACGATAAATTAAATTATGGTTTAGATACAGCAACTGTTGATATTGCTGATTCGGTGATTATCGATGTTGCTATCAAACCACTTAGCACAATTCCTGGTATTCATTCTTTAAGCCCTCGCTTATATGATGAGATTGTAGATGGTATTACAAATGCATTTGGTCAAAAAAATCTACCTGGTATCAATGTAAAACATAGAAAAGGATTTTTGGAAATCAATATTTATATCCGTGTTTTATATGGCTACAATGTAATAGATATAGCAAAACAATTACAATCTGAAATTAAACAAACCTTAAAGAACACGCTCGATCTTGATAATGTAAAGGTTGATGTACATATTGAAGGAATTGTGAAAGAATAATAGAGGAAATAACATGTCTAAAAAGAGAAATCGACGTGAAGCACGTCAATATGCATTCCAAGTGCTATACGCTAATGAATTTCACACTTGTAACGATGATGTAATCTTCCCTGAAGGCGAAGTAACTCTATCTATGGATATTGCTTATGCAAATCAAATGATTGACGGTGTATTAGCCCATACAGAAGAAATCGATACAATACTTAATCCATTTGCACAAAACGTAAATTAGAACTTATGGATAAGGTAGACCGCGCTATTTTACGTCTTGCTATATGGGAGCTCAATTATAATAGTGAAGATGTATCTCCATCTATCGTAATCAATGAAGCTGTACAATTAGCAAAATCTTTTGGTTCTGATGCATCTTACAAATTAATCAATGCTATTCTAGACGCTTATAACAAGAGTAAATAATGAAACAATACTTTCTAGGAATCGACACAAGCTGCTATACGACGAGCTGTGCCATCATTGATGATGAACTAAATATTGTAGGGGAAGCTCGTAAAATTTTGGACGTCAAATCTGGTATGAAAGGCCTTCAACAGTCTAATATGGTATTTCAACATACAAAGGTACTACCTCGGCTTATAGAAGAGTTAGCTCAAGTTCCGTTATCGGGAATTGGTGTCAGTGCCTTTCCTAGACGGGCTGATGATTCTTATATGCCAGCTTTTCTTGTAGGTCATAGTTTTGGTCGTGCGCTAAGCCATATGATGAAAGTACCAATGTACGAGTTTTCCCATCAAGAAAATCATATATTGGCAGCATTGCGTGACATAGGATCTATCCCAAATCAACCATTCTATGCCTTGCATCTTTCCGGTGGTACAACAGAACTTGTGCTAACAGAATATAAAGGTAAAGGTGTTTTTGAAAGTTCTATCATCGGTGGCTCTAACGATTTGCAAGGTGGACAATTTGTTGATCGCGTCGGTGTTGCGTTGGGCTTACAATTTCCTTGTGGCAAGGAATTAGAACGGCTTGCGTTACAAACGGATACATATGATCCATTACCTTCATCAGTTAAAGAGGGATGGATTAGCTTTGCTGGTCCTTGTAGTGCGGCATTACGCAATATAGGAAATGGTGTCGCTCCTGCATCTATAAGTAAGGCACTCTTTAGTTGTATAGGAAACTCCTTAGAAAAATTATTGACATATCATCTTGAACATACACCAGTATCAACATTAGTTGCAGTAGGTGGTGTTATGAGTAATTCCATATTACGAAATCGTATTAAAGGTTTCTGCAATAAAAATGATGTAAAGGTTTACTTTGCAACTCCTAAGTTTTCTGTCGACAATGCTACTGGTAATGCCTACGGAGCATTATTAGCATCAAAAGAGTAGGTATATCGTGAATATATTAAGTATTACTCAATTAAATAACTTAATAAAACGAACAATAGATAGAGAATATCTTCTTAAAAATGTATATGTTAGCGGTACTATTATCAATGCTAAACGTCATAGTAGCGGGCATGTATACTTCACACTCAAAGATGAGGAATCATCTATTGATGTGACGATGTGGTCTAGTACGGTGCAAAGCAAAGGTCTGGCTAATTCTTTTCAAAATGGATTATTAGTAACTATCAAAGCATCTGTTAATTTTTACAATAAAATGGGACGTTTAAATCTTATCGCTACGGATATGCAAGTAGGTTCTAAAAGTCCATTACAGCTTGAATTTGATGCATTACAAAGAGAGTTGGCTGCGTTAGGCTATTTTGATGATGCTCATAAACAACCTATACCAGTTTTATCTAGTTGTATCGGTATTGTTACATCTCCAACTGGTGCCGTTATACACGATATCTTACATATTAGTGAACATAGAAATCCTCTTATGCAATTTAAATTATTTTCTGTCCCTGTACAGGGTTCAACTGCTGGCCCTATTATAGCTAAAGGGATTGAGGCCGCTGATAAAGACCCTGATGTAGACGTAATTATCGTTGGTCGTGGCGGTGGATCAATGGAAGATTTATGGTGCTTTAATGATAGAGTAGTAATTGAGGCTATATATAATTCATCAACACCAATTATATCTGCTGTTGGGCATGAGACCGATTATACATTAGCAGATTATGCTGCTGATATACGTGGCGCTACACCGAGTCATGCTGCGGAAATCGCTGTACTTCCATTAGCTACATTGCAACAGAATTTACAACAAAAATTTGATTATATTCAGTACGTAATGAGTCAAACATTACAACAAAAACGCATCGAATTAAGTACGATTTTTAATCGCCGTCTTGGATTTCCTGCATTGCAATTGATTCACAAGCAAAACTCCTTATTGCAATCATATAAAGAAAAAATGCAAACACTTACATCACAGCGACTACAGCAGGAAAAATATAAACTTTCATTAATCACACAGGAATTGTCCTTACAAAACCCACTTCATTTAATGGTGAAAGGATACTCCAAGATAGAAAAAGAGGGCAATGTTGTAAAATCAGTGCAATATTTAGCAAAAGGTGATTCATTTAGCATTTCATTGAGCGATGGCTCTATACATGCAGTTGTAGAGGAGGTACTACCTAATGGCAGCATCACTGAAAAGTTATGAAAAAAAATATAAAGCTCTTGAAGATATCGTTCGTCAACTCGACGATGGTGAATTATCTATGTCAGAGCTGTTAAATCAATATAAAAAAGGCTTAACCTTAGTTAAGGAATGTGCAGATATGCTCGATTCTGTGGAAGGCGAAATTCAACAGATTATTGAAGAAGTACGCATTGGAGAGTAAAGGCTATGTTAAAAACATATTTAGAGACTAGCAAACAAACTATTGAACAATGGTTAAATACCATATTAAAATCTCCTATACCAGAATACGAACGCCTATATGAATCTATGAATTATAGTTTATTACAAGGTGGTAAACGAATTCGTCCCATTTTAACAAAGGCTGTACTTGAATCTATGAATATGGATGCCTCCTTATATAAAGAATTCCTTTGTGCTTTGGAGTGCATTCATACGTATTCATTAGTTCATGATGATCTACCGGCTATGGATAATGATGATTATCGACGTGGTAATTTAACTAATCATAAAGTATATGGTGATGGTTTAGCAATTCTTGCTGGTGATGGTTTATTGACCTATGCATTCCAACTTTGTTCTGAAAATAAAACCGCATCAGCAAATCAAAAAATCAAAGCGATTCAATGCTTAGCTACTGCAGCTGGCCCTGAAGGAATGGTGGGCGGTCAAGCATTCGATTTACTTTCTGAGGGAAAACATATACCGCTTGAGGAATTAAAAGTCTTACATGGTGGTAAAACGGGAGCGCTCTTTAATGCGGCAATAGAGTTAGGCCTTATCTTATCTAACGCTGAGAAAGAAAAGTATACAGCCTATATGACCTATGCCAATTGTTTAGGATTGCTATTCCAGATTACAGATGATATTCTCGATGTAACAGGAACTATAGAGGAGCTGGGCAAAACACCCTGGTAGTGATATGCGTCAAGACAAATCTACTTATGTTTCCTTATTAGGCCTAGAAGGTGCTCAAAATGAAGCGCATAGGGTCGCCCAAAATGCTCATTCGGCACTATCGACGTTAACAGATAATACAGAAATATTAAGTGCTATTATCGATTATTTAATGGAACGTACACATTAATATCTAAAGGATGAAGTCAGATGTACCATGTTTTTGAAGAAATTTGTCATAATTATATAGCTCAAGCCGCATTTTGGGGCTGGTTTTCCGCGCAAGCCATTAAATTCTTGTGGCAATTAATTCGCTATCGTACATTACGGTTGGAACGACTTGTAGGATCTGGTGGATTTCCTAGTTCTCATACATCCTTTGTTATTTCAACGACAACTGCATTATATTTTAAAAATAATGGTATTACAGATTTATTTGTAGTAGCCCTTGTATTCTCCATCGTTGTTATGTATGACGCATCTGGTGTACGTAGGGAGGCCGGTAGACAAGCTCAAATTTTAAACCAAATTGTAGAGTATTTTAGCAAACGTAATATTCCGGTCATCTTAAAAGGTCGTGAAATCGCCTTGAAAAGAATTATTAGGTCATACACCAATCGAAGTATTTGGTGGTTTAATACTAGGCATACTGGTTGCGTATATTCAATATTTCTATGTATATAATGGTGTAATATGAGTAATAAAGAACGTTTAGATATTCTTCTTGTAAATCGAGGATTATTTGAAAGCCGCGAAAAGGCAAAAGCTGCTATTATGGCTGGTCAAATTTTTATGGATACCACAAGAATTGATAAAGCGGGTACAAAGGTTCCTGTTGATGCCAATCTTACAGTAAAAGGGAATGCCTTACCATATGTAAGTCGCGGTGGCTTAAAATTAGAAAAAGCTATTCAAATATATCCTATCGATTTAACTGATGCAGTTATGGTTGATATTGGTGCTAGTACTGGTGGTTTTACCGATTGCGCTTTGCAAAATGGCGCTTCAAAAGTGTTTGCCATTGATGTAGGATATAATCAACTAGCTTGGAAATTACGCCAAGATGAACGAGTTATCAACATGGAAAAACAAAATATACGCACTGTTACACCTGAGCAACTAGGTGAACTTGTAGATTTTATCTCTATCGATGTGGCCTTTATATCCCTTGATAAAGTATTACCTGTTGCTACAACCTTATTAAAAGATACAGGTTCTCTTGTAGCCCTCATAAAGCCACAATTTGAAGCTGGTAAGGAAAAGGTTGGTAAAGGTGGTATTGTTCGTGATAGACTAGTCCATGAAGAAGTCCTGCAACGTATATTGCAAGTTGCTTATGATTGTCGACTTTATTTACATGGTTTAACATTCTCACCAATCAAAGGAACCGAGGGAAATATTGAATTTTTAGGTTATTTTACTAAATCTGAAGATGATGCATTATCAATAACTGATGAATTAATTACAGCAGTTGTCGATGAAGCTCACGCGTTATAGGAGATAGATTTATGCGTATTGGTTTTTTTCCTAACATGGGCAAAAGTACAATAATGGCCGTTTTAAAAATGGCTGCACACATCTGTAGAGAAGAACAAATAGAAGTATATTTACCAGATGATCTTGAAAGACCTGATACTTATAAAGTGTTACAAATTCCTAAAGATCATGTGCTTCCTAGACCAGAAATTTTCAAACATATTGACGTGGCTTTTAGTTTTGGTGGTGACGGTACCATCATTCATTTAGCACGACAAATCTTCTCTTACAATATACCTGTATGTGGTATCAATTTAGGGGAGCTAGGCTTCTTAAATCAAATTGAAGTACATCAATTACAAAGCCACATTAAACGCGTTGCGCAAGGTGATTATACTATTGAAAAAAGAGGCCATTTACATGCCTGTATTGATAGAGAAGATGGTTCTAAAGAAGAATTAGTACCAATTATCAATGAAGTTGTAATTACAAGAGCAGAACCTGCTAAAATGGCACGTATTAATTTAGCGGTTAATAATCAACATACTCAAATGTATCCTTCAGATGGTCTTATCATTTCATCTGCTACTGGTTCCACAGGGTATAATTTATCTGCTGGTGGTCCCATTATGAAACCTGATAATCGTTCTATTATTATTACACCTGTGGCGCCTCATTTAATTCAAGGTATTTCGATGGTGTTAGAAGAGCATGACACGATTCAAGTCACTATGCCTGAACGAGAACCTAAATTGCACATATGCATAGATGGAACATTTGATTATTCTTTTACAAACAAAGAGACTCTGCATATTTCATCTAACCCTGTATATTGTTTATTTGTTCGCTTCAAAGATCAATGTTTCTTCGGTACATTATTTAAAAAATTGGCATCTCGTAGGGACGAGTTATTATAAGGAGTGTGAACGCATATGATTAACATCAACAATGCAGTTCAATTTCAACATCTCATTTGGGATCATATCATGAAATCCGCCTCTGTTGTAGTGGATGCAACATGTGGCAATGGCCACGATTTGCTATATTTAGCACAACGAGCTAAAGCAGAGTGTCATCTCTATGGTATTGATATTCAAGAACAAGCAATCGGTGCTAGTAGGCAATTATTAGCATCTAAGACATTACAATCTGATGTGACGATAACATTCCTACATAATTCTCATGATATTGCGTTACATGAAGCAATTAAAGAAAATAGCATAGATTTAATTATCTTTAATTTAGGGTATTTGCCAGGTGGGGATCACCGAATTATAACGCGTCCAAAACATACCATAGACGCACTAAAAAACGCCTTTCCTAAATTGGCCAAGGATGGGGCCATAACAATTGTTGCTTATCCTGGTACGCCAGAAGGAATGAATGAGAAGGAAGAATTACAGTTCTTCTTATCAGAATTAGAGCAAAATAAGTTCAATGTATGTCATTGGCATCCTTTAAATCAAGTAAATAATCCACCTGAATTATTTATTATACAAAAACGTTAGCATATACTCCTTACAGTATAGAAAATTTATAATATTCCTATAATTCTGCTATACTTAAAATGCATAATGACCTATAAAAAGACCCATAATTGGGTCTTTTTATTTATTTATAGCACAAAAAAATGTATAAATTATAAATTCTGTATAAATAGATGAACCATATATTATGTGCATTTATAAGTAGTATTTTTCGCTTTCTTTTTTTAAAAAAATATAAAACATTCTCATTATATGCATAAGACGTATGGTATATACGGTATATACCATATATTAATTTTGAATATATGGTATAATAATGTAGAAAAGATACTATTCTCTTTTATGTGCAAGGTTTTAAAAAAGGGAGATCAAAATGAAACGCTATCGCTACAACAAAATTAAGGAAATTGTCCAGTCTAAGGCGATTGAAACACAAGAAGAGTTAGCAGCAGCTTTATTACAAGAAGGCATTGAAGTAACACAGGCTACCGTCTCTCGTGACATTAAAGAGTTAATGTTAATTAAAATTCCTACTGGCGATGGACATTATCGGTATGCATTGTCTCCAGAAGAAAATGTGGTTCTTTCACGCAGTCGTATAAATAGACTATTCCAAGATTCATTAATCAAGGTTGATCACAGTCTTAACCAAATCGTGCTACATACGATTCCTGGTTCAGCACAATCTGTAGCATTTTCAATTGATCATGCTAAATGGTCTGAATTGATTGGTACACTAGCAGGGGATGATACAATTTTACTTATTGCCCGCTCTGAAGAAGATGTACCTGCAATTCTCACAAGAATTCAAGATTTAATGAAGGATTAATTATATGTTAACGCAAATGAGCATTCGCAACTTTGCGTTGATTGAGCAAATGAATATTTCATTTAAAGATGGCATAACTATCTTTACCGGCGAAACTGGGGCAGGTAAATCCATATTGATGGATGCTTTCAGTATCTTACTAGGAGAACGCGCTAGTAGCGAGTTTATTCGTCATGGTAAAGATAGTTTTGTTATAGATGGCATATTCGACATTGCTAATCACCAAAGTTTATTAGATGTATTAGAATCAAAAATATTATAGTAGAAGATGATCAACTTATTTTATCTCGATCCTTTAATACTTCTGGTAAATCGATGATATTGGCTAATAATCAACCAATTCCTTTAAAAGCACTCAAAGAAATTGGTCAGTTATTAGCAGATATACATGGCCAATATAGCAATCAAAAATTATTGAATCCAGATTCGCATCATGAATATCTAGATAGTTATAATGAAGTTGGGCTAAAAGCTTATCAAGAATATAAGGAAGCCTATAAAGAATATAAAGCAGCGAAGCAAGCATTAGATAATTTATCTGAACATATGGCTGAGCGTGCTCGTGAGCTTGATATGCTACGCTTTCAGATAGATGAAATAGAAGAAGCGGGTTTACAACCTGGTGAAGATGAAGCCATCGTTGAAGAATTAAAACGTCTAGATAGCTTTGACCATATCGATAAGGTACTTGGCTCATGTTATGATGCATTTTACAGCGGACGTCATCCTTTATTAGATACGGTGAACGCTATAAAGGTAGAAGTAAATGATCTTGTTAAATATGATGATGAGGTTAAAGAGATTTCGGAACTAGTCAATTCTGCATACTTTCAATTAGAGGAAGCTGCACAATCACTAGATCGATATAGAGATTCCATTAGCTATGATGAAGAACGCTATGCGTATTGCCAAGATAGAGATTCTACAATTTATGGATTAAAAGAAAGAAATATGGCGATACTGTACAGGACATATTAAATTATGAAGACAAAGCTCAACAACGCCTAGAGGAACTAGAGTCTGAAGTTTGTGAACAAGGTCAGTTGGAGGAGTTGTTAGCGGAAAAAGAAAGTATTGCTAAGAAAGCATTAACTAAAGCTTACAACTGTTAGACAAGAAAATGCCATTATAATTGCAAAAACAATTACATACTGAATTAGCAGATTTAGGCATGGAAAAAAAGGGGATATCCGTTTTTTTATATCGATTCTAGCGAAGACCTTTTTACCATTAGGCGCTAAATCTATCGAATTATTGTTTTCAGCTAATAAAGGTGAGCAATTATTACCACTACACAAAGTGGCTTCTGGCGGTGAATTAGCTCGTATAGCATTAGCTTTTAAATCTGTATTCCGTACAGATAATCATAAGACCCTTGTATTCGATGAAATTGATGTCGGTATTAGTGGTGATATTGCATTAAAAGTTGCAGAAAAAATATTGACTTTATCTAAAACAAATCAGGTATTCTGTATAACACATTTACCTCAAACTGCAAGCATAGCAAAACAACATTATCATCTTACTAAACAGGAACATGAAGGGCGAACAATATCTACATTATCACAATTAAATGATGAAGAACGTCTATCACAAATAGCTTCCATGATGTCTGGAAAAGGAATGTCTAACACGGCTCTGGCAGCTGCAAAAGAACTTATTGACCATTTCCATTGACTAAATACGCATAATTACTTATACTTATTATAATAACTCAATAATAAGGTAGAGGTGCGGGTATAAAGAGTCATCATGAGGAGTCGGCAAACAATGAATCATGATAAAAGGTGTGCTTGCCGAAGTGGGGTGATTGCCAAGTCATCATGCTGGTTGTCTATTTAATAGGTAGACAACTGTCATCAATATTGATATTGGTGGAGTGCTATCATAGATCTTGTTTAATTAACGATGAATCGTATATATTAAGCCAGTGGATAGCTTTCCACTGGCTTTTTTGGAGGTAAATATGATTCGAGTAATGGTAAACGGTGCAGGCGGCAAAATGGGTCGCGAAGTCGTAAAAGCAGTACATGCAGATTCTGAATTAACATTAGTAGGGGGAATCGATCCAACTAAGGACGGACAAGACATTGGTACTGTAGCAGGTATTGAGCCACTACAAATTACAATGGCTCCATCCGTAGACGATGTACTCGGAAATAATAAGCCTGATGTTATTGTAGATTTTACAAACCCTGCAGTTATTTTTGAAAATGCAAAAAAAAATCCTTTCTGCTGGAGTTCATCTAGTGATTGGCACCACAGGTTTGACAGAAGAACAACGTAATGAATTACATGAAATTGGTCTAAAGAATCAAGCTAACTGTCTAGTAGCACCAAACTTTTCTTTAGGCGCTGTAATGATGATGAAAGTAGCCGCTGATTTGGCACCATATTTCCCAGATGTGGAAATCATCGAGTTACATCACAATCATAAATATGATGCACCATCAGGAACATCCATTTTGACTGCAAAACTCATTAATGATGCTAAACAAGCTGCTAATGTGACAAGTTCTGAAGACTTGACACGTGAAAGCTTACCTGGTGCACGCGGTGCAAAGGTAGACGATATTACTATTCATAGTGTACGATTACCAGGTTATGTAGCTCATCAAGAGGTATTATTTGGTGGTCATGATGAAACATTGACTATTCGACACGATAGCTTAAGCCGTTTATCCTTTATGCCTGGCGTTGTACTAGCATGTAAGAAATTACCTCTAAACCAGGCTTAACATATGGCTTAGAACATTATTTATAATTTTCATTAAATAGATTATTTGAGGAGACGAGAGATGAAAAAACCTAATGTAGCAATCCTTGGTGCCACTGGTGCAGTAGGGGCAGAATTTATTACACTTATTGAAGAGCGTAATTTCCCTTATGAAAATTTAAAATTATTAGCATCTTCCCGTTCTGCAGGCATAGAACTGACTGTAAATGGCAAAACTTATATTGTAGAAGAAGCTAAACCAGAATCTTTTGACAATATTGATATTGCATTATTCGCAGGTGGGTCTATTTCTAAAACATTAGGTCCTGAAGCGGCAAAACGCGGTGCTATCGTTATCGATAATTCCAGTGCATTCCGTATGGATCCAGAGGTTCCTCTTGTTGTACCAGAGGTTAACCCAGATGATATCTTAACGCATAAGGGTATCATTGCTAACCCAAACTGCTCTACAATCATCATGTGCTTAGGCTTAAAACCACTTCATGATTTGTCTCCCATTAAACGCATTGTCGTATCTACATACCAAGCAGTATCTGGTGCCGGTAAAGAAGGTATTGAAGAGCTTGAACGACAAATACAAGAATTTACTGATGGTAAAGAAATGACAGCTAATTTGTTGCCTACTGGTTCTGCGCCAAAACACTATCCAGTAGCTTTCAATTTATTACCTCAAATTGATGTATTCTTAGAAAACGATTATACTAAAGAAGAGATGAAGATGGTTTACGAAACACAGAAAATCCTTCACGATGATACTATTCAAGTAGTACCAACAACCGTTCGTGTTCCTGTATATCGTTCTCATTCTGAATCCGTATTAGTTGAAACAGAAGCACCAGTATCTGTAGAGGATTTCCGTAAAGCCTGTGCAGCATTCCCAGGGTTACAAGTAAAAGATAATCCTGCTGAGCAAGAATATCCAATGCCATTGTATACATCTAATCAAAACGATTGTGAAATCGGTCGTATTCGTAAAGATTTATACAATGATAAAGGTATGAATTTCTGGATTGTAGGGGACCAAATCCGCAAAGGTGCTGCATTAAATGCATTACAAATTGCAGAATATTTAGTAGAAAAACAAGCATTTTAATATCCATCAAGGGGGAGATTACTATGAAAACCTTTGGTCGTGTATTAACGGCAATGATTACATCATTTAATGAAGATGGATCCGTCAATATTGACAATACATTAACCATAGCACATCATCTTTTAGAAAATGGGTCTAATGGTTTAGTCGTTTGTGGAACAACAGGTGAAAATCCTACTATATCCCGTGAAGAAAAAGCAGCGCTTTTTAAAGCGGTAGCAAAAGAATGTAGTCATAAAGGAACTATTATTGCCAATGTAGGCTCTAATGATACAAAAGCATCTGTTGATTTTGTAAAAGAAGTATCAGAAATTCCTGGTATTAATGGATTCCTAGTAGTGGTACCTTATTATAATAAACCAAATCAACAAGGACAATATTTGCATTTTAAAGCTATTGCAGAAGCAACTACTTTACCAATCATGATATACAATGTTCCAGGTCGTGTCGGTACTGGTATATTACCAGCTACAGTAGCGCGACTTCACAAAGAATATCCTCATATATGTGCTATAAAAGAAGCTAGTGGTAATGTACTAATAGCTTCTGAAATCAAACGTTTAATGCCTGATGATGATTTCATGGTATATAGCGGTGATGATGGACTTACATTACCAATGCTAGCCGTTGGTGGTTGTGGTGTTGTATCTGTTGTTGGACATGTAGCTGGCAAAGATATGAACGCTATGATTGCAGCCTATGAAGACGGTAATACAAAAGAAGCGTTACGCTTACATCAAAAATTAGGCGATATTATCAAAGCCATGTTCGTTACAACCAATCCCATCCCTATAAAATATGCTGTTCGTAAGCTTGGATTACCATCTGGTGCATTCAATCTTCCAATGTGTGAACCATCTCCAGAAGAGGCAGCATGCATAGATAAAGCATTAACTGAATATCTAAAATAAGAGATAAGAGTATAGAAAACCAGTAACTACATTTGTGGCTACTGGTTTTACTTTATAATAAGCATATTATAAATATTATCTTTGATGACTATAAATATATTTTTGTGTGTCAGATTTTATTATGATATAATCTCACATGGAGATAGTATTTTTAACTATACTCTAGTCTACTGTTAATTCATGATAAACATATAAATTGTGAAAGTTCGAATCGACCATTAGGCGGTTACATTTAATACACAAGGAGTTTAACATGGAACTAACAATGTTAAAAGGTAAAATTCACAGAGCTACTGTGACTCAAGCAGAACTTGATTATGTAGGGAGCATTACAATTGATACTGATCTTTTGAATGCATCTGGAATACGTGAATATGAACAAGTTCAAATTGTAAACATTAATAATGGTGCACGTTTTTCCACATATACAATTGCTGGAGAATCTGGTAGTGGTGTAATCTGTTTGAACGGTGCTGCAGCAAGACATGTACAGGTAAAAGATAAGATTATTATCATGTGCTATGCTCAGCTTAATGAAAATGAGGTAGATACCCATAAGCCTCTCGTTGTATTTGTAGATAATAATAATAAGATAAGTCATATAAAAAACTATGAAAAACATGGTTTATTAGTTGATCAAAACTAACTGTTTTAGATCGAATTACAGTAGACTGTATAGGACTATCTTTGTATTTACAATTTACAAGTAACGGAGAAATTCTTATGGAAATTATAACTACAATAGAAAAAGTACGAAATACAATAAACACTTGGAGAAAACAAGGGTATTCAATTGGATTTGTGCCTACTATGGGATACTTACATGATGGTCATGCTGCATTAATTGATGAAGCAAGAAAAAATAATGACAAGGTTGTTGTATCTATATTTGTTAATCCTACTCAGTTTGGAGAAAACGAAGATCTAAGCTCCTATCCAAGAGATTTAAATCGAGATAAAACACTATGTGAATCACATGGGGTTGACCTCATATTTACACCTAGCCCAGATGAGATGTATTGCAATAGAAAAGCCTTTGTAAATATTATTGATTTATCTGATACATTATGTGGCGTTCGAAGACCAATTCACTTTAAAGGTGTTTGTACTGTTGTAGCAAAATTCTTTAATATTATTCAACCTAATAATGCTTATTTTGGTGAAAAAGATGCACAACAATTAGCCATTATACGTAAAATGGTTTTCGATTTAAACTTCCCAGTACATATAATTGGAGTGCCTATCGTTCGTGAATCAGATGGTCTAGCAAAATCTTCTCGTAATACATATTTATCTAGTGAAGAACGAAAAGCTGCCACAATATTGTATAAAGCTATTCAAGAGGGAAAACAAGCTATTAAATGCGGGGTTTCTGCAGATACTATTATTAATACTATGACAAATATTGTTGATACAGAACCATTAGCAAAAATAGATTATATCTCAGTTGTCGATGCTAATACAATGCAACCTGTTCAAGAGATTACATCTCCAGTATTGGTCGCTATGGCTGTATACATTGGATCTACACGACTTATTGATAACTTCTCGTTCGATACAAAATAGGGAGGGAAGTTATGAATTATTTCCAAACACTAACGCATATAATCTCCAAGTACTTAATGGTCCTAATCATCGGTTTCGTGTCTAGCCTATATGGTGCCTGATTACTTCACATGGGCCATAGCTTATACACCATTTTTACTAGGCATTGCTATGTTTGGTATGGGGCTTACAATTAAGTTTGAAAGCCTATGTAATATTCTTAAATACCCAAAAGATATTTGTATCGGCGTACTGGCACAATATACGATTATGCCTTTATTAGCATGGGGAATTTGTCATGTATTTACTTTACCTCCTGATATTGCCATCGGTGTTATATTAGTCGGCTGTTGTCCTGGTGGCACAGCTAGTAATGTTATTACATACATTGCTAAAGGGGATGTACCTCTATCAGTAGGGATGACAATTATGTCGACATTAATAGCCCCTATCGTAACACCATTATTAATCTTATATATTGGTGGTGCCTGGGTAGATGTAGCATTCCTTCCAATGATGATAACAATGATGAAAGTAATCATTGTACCAATCTTATTAGGTGGTGTCATTCAATATGTTTGTAAATCACACATCAATACACTAACCAGTATAAGTCCTATATTTTCAATGATTGCTATTATATTATTAATAGCAGCCATTATTGCAGTTAATAGGGACAAGCTATTAGTTTCTGGTTTACTAACTCTTATTGTAGTTGGTATTCATAATATTCTAGGCTTACTTTTAGGTTTAAGCGTAGGTAAAGTGCTTAAATTAAAATACGATAAAACTACTGCATTAGCGATAGAGGTGGGAATGCAAAATAGTGGATTAGCTGTAACATTGGCAGCCACTAACTTTGCACTAAATCCACTAGCAACTCTTGTAGGAGCTATATTCAGTGTATGGCACAATATATCAGGTGCTATATTTGCTAGTTTACGAAGATAAAAATATCGGTATAACAAAAAGACGGCAACGTAAGTTGCCGTCTTTTTGTTATATTCTATCTCTTACAAGACCAATCACAAGGCCTTCAATATGACAATCATCTACAATAATTGGATCAAAATCATCATTTTCAGGTTGTAAACGAATATGTCCATTTTCCTTATAAAAACGCTTAACAGTAGCTTCATCGTCGATACGAGCCACCACAATATCACCATTATTAGCCGTATTTTGATGACGTACTATAAGCATATCACCTTCATACATACCAATATTCATCATGGATTCGCCTTGTACACGGAGCATAAAACAATCTGAATCACCTGTAAGCTGAACCGGTAAAGTCAATGTAGCCTCCAAGTTCTCAACAGCGGTAATAGGAGTACCTGCTTGTACGGTACCGATGAGGGGAACTTGTTTTAAACCAGCACCAAGAAATTCAAAATTATCAGAGCTAGTTGTTTCATTATTGTTCTTAGATACAGAAATAGTAGGCTTATTATCATCTAAAATCGTAATAGCACGGTTTTTATTCGGATCACGTTTAATATATCCAAACTTTTCTAATGTATTTAAGTGGGATTGTACAGTAGATGTAGAGCTAAGACCTACATAAGAACAAATTTCACGAACAGTAGGGCAACGGTATTCATTATGTAATGAATCACGAATAAACTCTAATATACGACGTTGTTTCGTATTAATATCAGTAGCTGGGCGTCTCACAAGAACCTCCAATAATGTACCAAAAAAAGGATATATAAAAGTATATACTATAATTATTTGCTTTATAAGCTTATTATATAGGTATTTTAATACTTTTGCAAACATTTGTTCTAAAACACTTGACCGAACATCTGTTTGTGTGCTATTATTTCATTGTAAACAAACAAACGTTCTGAATTTTATGTTCGATATATAAAAGAGGTAATGTATTATGAAACACATTATGATTATGTTAAGCATCTGTTTTGCAATGGTAATTGGTTATCAACAAACAACACCAGCGATGGAATCTCATACAATTCAAGAGGTAACAGTTCAAGAAGGTGATACTTTATGGGACATTGCTGCTCGTTCAGCTGGATCTAGTGTAGATATTCGTGAAGTCGTATTTGAAGTTAAAGAATTAAATAATATTTCAAATTCCGGCGCATTGACACCTGGAACAAAACTTAAAGTTCCAGTATATAAATCTGATAGTCCTACACGAGCTATGGACTATATGGCTCAAAATTAAATATATATGAAAAAGGCTAGTATTGATTATATCCTATGAAGGAATAATCAATACTAGCTTTTTCCATTTTATAAATCTATCTAAACCGTTTTTCAAAAATAGTAGAAATAGGATTATCTACAAATTTATTGGCTTCATTAATATAACGCCTCACCATATTAACACTATGATGTCGTGTTTGACGCATTATATTACGCTCCTCAACACCATAGGAAGCTGCTGTTGTAGCAAAGCCATGCCGTAAACTATGGGCTCCATACATGGATGGATCTAAACCTATAAGAGAGGTATATTTTTTTACAATTTCTGCAATAGATTTATCGGAAATTGCAGTTTTGCGTAATGACATTGATTTAGTAAAACCTCTAAAAACCGGTCCAGATGTGATACCACTGGCGGTAAGCCATTTTTTTAAAGCTCGAACCGCATCTAGTGGAGATCCTTGTAAACTTGGAATGGCAACTATAGCGCCTTGACCCTCTTGATCAGCCTTAGAGGAAGCTATAAATATTTCAAGGCCTTGCGAAGAGAACTTTAAATTTTCAACGGTTAAAGCAGCAATTTCACTTCGCCGAAAAGCCCCCATAAAACCGACAAGTAAAATAGCCTTATCACGAAGTTTTTGTATCTTTGGTATATCAATGGTATCCATACACTCTAAAATATCTTCTATATCATCAAGCAGAATAGGGGTTTTACCTTGTTGAAAGGTGCCTTTTAATCGACGTATGCCTCGCAAAGCTTGTTTTACTAACGGAGACATACAAGGATTTTCTCGAGAACCTGAAGCATTATAATTCTCTGAAATAGCACTAATTCGACGTGCAATAGTATTTGCTTTTGCATAATCTGCTAAATCATTAATGTAATTGACAATAGTTTCTGGCGTAGCAGGAAAATAAGATACCTTTTGATAATTACACCAATCTACAAAATCATCCCAATCTGATTCGTAGGCATTTACCGTATTTTCTGCCTTTGAAAGTAAAATACTTTGCTTAGCCTTCATAGATAGTTTTGTACTCTTCATCAATGCATCGTTATGACGCAGATAAAAATGTTTTTTTTCTTCTTTAGACTGTGACATATATAATCCTTTTACTAACACTATGCTATTATTGTATCACATTAAAATAGCGAATTATGCTATAATTAGATGATTTTGAACCAAATTTCTCGAATTTTATTTGAAAGATATAATGATGAACTTAAAACAATTATTATGTAGTGTATTAATCGGTTCTTGTCTATTTACTAGTGGTTGCAGCTTAATTCCTATGGATGGCACAATTACATATGGCCTGTATTATGAGGATCAAGATATCTCAGGATATTCTAGAGATGCTGTTAGCTCCTTAATTCATACAGAGGCTAGTAATAATAAAACAATTACGATAACAATACCAAATCAAGGTACGCGACAAGTAAAAGTAAAAGATTTAGGAATTACGCTTGATACAGCTAGTACGGAATCTAATATTTTTACCTATGGTTATGAAGATGATTTAAAAATGCTCATCATGCATAGGATTACTGCTTTTATCTATAAAGTACATATAAATCCTGTATATAAACTTGATGAAGTAACAGCAAAAGCGTATTTTACAGAATTAGCAAAGCAAATCGATGTATCAGGTCATGATGCGTTATTAACGGTTGAAAATGGCCAAGTCAAGATGACACCTTCAAAAGAAGGAAAACGCGTTGATATTGATGAGACAATTAAACAATTAAAAGCTCAACTAGAAGAAAATGATTTCAACAATATTTCTATAGAATTTACATCTAAAGATACAGTTCGTGTTACAAACGATGATGTAAAACCATTAACAGCTGTTCTAGGTAGTTATACTACAAATTTTGATGCGTCTAACACCAATAGAACTCATAATATTGAGCTAGCATCAACCAAAATTAGCGGTACATTAGTCAAACCTGGCGAGGTCTTTTCCTTTAATGATGTTGTCGGTGAACGTACGGCAGAAGCTGGCTATGATGATGCACCGGTTATTATTGATGGAAAATTAGTACTGGGTATTGGTGGCGGTATTTGCCAAGTTAGCTCTACATTATTTAACACTGCATTACTATCTGGTATGAACATCATTGAGCGGACACCTCATTTTGAACCTGTTAGCTATATTCCTGCAGGACGTGATGCAACCGTTGCATACGGATATTTGGACTTTCAATTTAAAAATCCATATGCTCATAATATCTATGTATTAAGTGTTATGAATAACGGACAACTAACAATATATATCATAGGTGTACCAGAAGACGTACCGAAAGTCTGTTTCCATCAGTGTTGGCGATCGTACGGATATTCCAAATCAAACGATAACCAAAATAGATCCTTCTGCCAAAGAGGATAGTACAGAAGAAGGTCATATTGGATTTAGAATTAATACATGTCGTACAATAACATATGGTAATTGGGTCACTACAACAGATGTATTTGAGTCTACATATGATCCAGTAGATACGATTATTACTAAGAAACCTGCAGCACCAGAACCTGCAAAAAAAGACTCACCAAAGAGTAAAACAAAAAGATAAATATTAACATTCTATTAAATATGGCCTAATCTATTGACCGAATGCATAGATTAGGCTATTATTTTAACTTGTAGTAAGGTATTTGTACCTGAAAACGCTAAAATTACACATTTCATTCTCAATAATTATCAATTAAAATCATAAGTTGAGGTTCACTATGGATACAATTTTACAATTTGACCATACAGTCATATTTTATATACAACAACATTTTTATTAGTTCTTATTTAACACCAATCATGTACTGGTTATCAAAAATAACAAGTGCAGGTGCTTTATGGATCTTAATTTCTATTATATTAATGATTCAAAAGAAATATCGCGTTATTGGCCTTGGAATGTTCATTTCCTTAGTCTTAGTATTCATCATAGGCGACCAAGGGTTAAAACCTCATGTAGCGCGTTTAAGACCATTTGTAGATTTCCCTGAAGTACCATTAGTAGCACCGCCGCCAGCAGCAACGACATATTCATTTCCATCAGGGCATAGTTTTGGATCATTTGCGGCTGCAACAGCATTATACTTAGGATTAAGTAATATATGTCCAACAAAGAGATTCTTGGGGCGTTATAGCGTTGATTGGTGCATGTGTAGTAGCATTTGCACGAGTATACTTATTTGTACATTATCCAACAGATGTATTAACTGGATTAGTATTAGGTATTATCGTAGGTTGCATTGCATGGAAAATCGCAAAAGTATTATGGTCTTGGTGGACTGGTCGTAAAAACGAAGTAGAATACGAACCATATACATTTAAACGAAAAAAACTAAAAAAACCTTGAAAATATTGATTGGGCCTAGCTTAGGCCCCAATTTTTTTATATCTTAAATTACTTCCGATAAATTATCGTTATCGGAAGTAATTATAAAAAAAGAAAAACTAGCCTATATTTCTATAAGCTAATTTACTCTTTTTATAATATATCAATCATCATGTTCTGATAAGTATTTCATATAATTATTAAATATCGGCTCATCAATGGTAACTTTATCAAACTCAGGATTAACTAAAATGTTACCATACCTATTCATAAGACCATATGTTTTTACCAGATTGAACTACGTATAAATCATTATAATACGCCGTAATATCATCAATTGTTTCTGGCAGTATAAATATGATATGACCATCATTAGAATCAATTACATATTTTTTTATTTTCCAATGTGGCCACAGTAAATTTATCAATCATATAAATAGGTTTTGATGTATCAATCGTATCATAAGCCTTATCAACTAACATTCCATTTTCTGCATTAAAAAAATATACGCTTTTTTTCAGCTGTTCTTAACACAAAACTACGATCACTTAATCTTTCAAAGGATTTGAATTTAAATGGTATTACTACTTTGTCTACAAGATTTATAATACCATATTTTCTTTATGTTCATCAGCCGCAACAAAAATACTTAAAAATCATCTCCTAAAGATTCTATATAACTGTATTTAGGGTTAATAAAGATATCACCGTCTAATAGCCTAATACCATATAAGGTTTCTACCCTTTTTTTATCAACTATAGAAAATGGTATGAATTGAGTAGATGGTTCTCGACTATATCTAATTCCATTATAACCATGTCCATCTTCATTACCTGCTCCCTCCATAAGTTCATAATTATATTTATTTATAGTATGAGTCGCAGTATCTTCGTCTATTTCTATACCATCATTGGTTACATATTTAATATATCCATCTGCTGTCTCTATTTTTTTAGCAGTGCAACCTGTCCAGATCCATTATAATATTTATTTACATTTTCCCATGTGCTTGTAATAGGATTATTTATAACTAATGAACCTGTACTTATATTGTAAAGATACCAAAACTCACCCTTTTTACCATATATTAAATTATCCGAACAATAATAATAGGCACTAACAACGTCATTTATAGCATATGTACCATCAGACTTAACTAGCTTAAACCCATCCTTTGTCAAAGCCCGAGCATACTCATAAGAAAACTCATAATCATATCCTGCTGGTAAATAGACCATCGAATTTAAATTTATATAGCGCTTTTGATTATTATCATAAAATGAAGCGTATGCATATCTCTTTCCAAAATCACCAATGTAATTTACATGTAAATCTTTATAAGGACCTAAAATCCATTGTCCCGTTTCATCAACAATGGTATTTCCTGCTGGTGATTCTAAAGTAATATAGTTTTTTGCATCAGCCGTATTGCCCAATGTAAGAAGTATTGCTAAGGCAAGAAAAATTCTCTTCATGAATCTCTCCTTTCGTACAACACAATAATAATTATTATTATTTTACCATAATTTTCAATATATATATTGAAATATATCGAATTAAGTTGTAAAATAATCATATAAGTTATCTAAATTACTCATATTAACTCTCAAGGGAGGTCAATTATATGTGCTGGTGTGATATTGTAAGTAAAGCTAAAATTGGTAGTTTAAAAAATCTCGGAAATGGTATGGAACATTCCCTCCGCTTTTTGGTTGAGGTTATTCTAGGTCTTAGCATTTTACGAGTTATTATTAATTGGATATTCGGAATCTAATAATTACACATAGGATTATATTATTAAAGGCGCCTAGCATTGCTAAGCGCCTTATTTATATCTCTATTTAGTTATTGTATGATACTGTTTAGAATTTTCTACTCCTCAGGCTCATCACTGCAGCTGATGAAATTCTATTATAATTTGACATATATTGCCCTCTTCATCAAAGGCCCAATATACAGGATATAATCCATCGCCAAAACCAGATTGTACCATAGGTACATATAGATTAGTATCAGGTATATTAAAATTAATCCAGTCCCCACCAGATCGTTGGAATTTAGGGATTTGCTAACGCATTTAGTTTAAATAATTCATCAAAATAATCGTCATAGATATTACTATCAGGATTATTTTCATACCACTGGCGGTCAAATTCTTTATATGCATCTACCGTTACTTTATCAACTATGGTTGCCAATCCAGCATCGACAGGAAAGCCGATATAGCTTTCACCATCATCTAATTCACTAAGATCTTCATGGCCTTTAAGAGCTAATTCATATTGAACAGGTTTTGTATCTTTAAAAACCACTCTTGTTAGGACATATCTATAATAATCTGTATCAAGTTCAGCCACTTTTGTTTCTATTGGATATGTGCCTGGCTCAACAGTTCTAATATAACTCTTATTATCTACTGCAGCTAAATAAGTTAATGGATCACATACTACGATATGACCTGTAGGAAAGACAACATGTCCCCATTGGTAAAGTGTATAGCTTTTTACCAAATAATTCATCTAAATTGAATATAGCATCGTAATCGGCAGTTGCCTTTAATTTGCCTTCGCTGCCTAAACGATTAAATGTATCTATCCATTCTTTTGATATATGACTTGTATTCATTACGTTCTCCTATCTGTAAGCTTCTGCTTCGTGTTTATTACGCACATATTGTTGTTCTAATGCTTCATAGGCCGCCGTCTTTTGAATGATTTGTTTAACTACCGTATCTAAATCGGATCCATCAGTATAATCAGCCGGTGCATAATAACGAATGCGATGGTGTTGCATCATCTTATACACCTTTTCCTTATTTTTGCTATCTGGATCATATACACCAATAGAATGACCACCATTTATATTCACTAGACTCATGCAAGGAATATCTGTATCACTATCTCCAATATAAATCATATTACGGAATGGTACCCTTTGTTCTTCAGGTCGTCTGTAATCGTTTACACCGGCATCATTTATATCTAATACACCCTTTTGTATGCGGAACAAAAACTGTGTCTTATTTGTATAATTTATAGCTTGTGCTGGCCATACGGCAACACCTTTATCATCGAACATGAACGCACTAGCATAGATTTTTTTGAAAGCTCCCATTTTTCGCCATTTCCGTACCCTTCTATCATTTCTTTCAAACCAGAAGAAATGATGTAATGTTCAATTTGTACACCTTGTTTTAGACCATACTGACGAATGCGTTCAAACCAAGTATTCACACCATTATATAATGTAACCTTGCTACCATATTCAGCAAGTACCTCTTTAGTAAGAAATTGTTTACCATAGGATTTTAGTAGCCATCATGTACATATAGGCTAGATTATTGTCCATATCATGATCTTTAGCAAGTGTATTGGATTCTCGCCAAAACTCATTAACATCTACATTGAGAGACTGAATAAAACCCTGTGCCTGCATATCATCCGGTGACAAGGTCTTATCAAAATCATAGCATATGGCTAAAACGGGTAAATTAGATTCTGAGGTAGATTCTTTTTTATAGGTAATCATAAGACACCTCCTTTAAATAATAGAAATATATCCTTCTATCTATATACATTCCAAAATAGCTTCATTGACAAGCAAATTCGATGAAAAAAACTACAATAATATTTTTTCCTATGAAATTACACCTCAAAAAGGCTATTTTTGGAAAGGGAATAATATATTTTGCTGTCACTACTAATTTTTTTTAATAATATCCTTTAGGGTCCAATATGACCTATCAATAAAGATGATTGAGGATCATGATTTGTCCTATTTCTTCGCACGGCCTGTTGATTTGTATTTGCATAACAATATCTGCAAAAATGACTACACGTATCATAAGCCCCTATGTCGACATGTATATAACAATTACACTCAGGTCTAGCTGGAGTTCGTTTCGGTGCTTTTAATTTTACATTCCAGGCTCGTTCATAGCAATCTGTGATGAGACAGCCACTTGTATCCGCTCCAATAGATTTGAAAAGTATCGCCCTTCACCACAAGTCTTTTAATGTCATTCCGAACTGGTTAGCAATCTTTACCAATTCCTTCATTAGTTTAATTTGCACATCTTGAGACGGACGGTTTCCCTCTGGATAATTTCGTAATACCTTATCGTATATATCTAAATAACTGACTACTACTGTATCTGTATACCCTTCTAATGATTGGGCCATCTTGTAAAAGCTTTCACAATGAAAATCAACAGAATACTTGTGGTTAATAATAATTGGATCATAGCGCCATACTATAGATTGAGGGTTTAGGCCATTACTAATCGTTTTAAAACCGTCAATAACCTGTTCATATGAAGGTACATAGGGTTCAATATCAACGCCATATGGTGTAATCGTCATATGCCAATATTGGTGGTAGTCAGCAATAAACGGCAAATACTGTATAAATGGCAGTGGATTTTTAGTGCAAAAAGCAATGCCATCGACGACATTATGATTGATCAGATACCGCGTAATCTGATTCGGATGATAAGGATTACGCACATCTACAAAACCAGCTTTCACACGATTGATAAACCACTGTCCATAAAAGGCTGGAATATCTGTTCTTTGCCCCGTCTGTAAAATCATAATTCTCCCTCCTTCCTTTTAGAGCTTCTATTTCATTATATCTAATGAAGTCAAGTTATTAAATATTTCATAGGAATAGTACCATAGGTATGGTACTATTATTGATACAGTAAAAATATAAGGAGATACTATGAACGATACATTTAATCATATTATTTCATCCTAAGGAGGATGACAAAACATTTATAACATCCTATTGGACTGAGCGTGCTCGACGATTTTTCGGAACTTACGAGCTAAAAGAATTAGAAGCACTAAAGCTTCAAATTATGGCGTGATGAATTAACGTAAAACATCATGGATTCGGGAAAAGCTACTTTACGTATTTTTAGATATCGGATGTGGTGCTGGGCTCAGCATCATTCTGTCTGAACTTGGACATACTGTACATGGGCATCGATATTACGCCCTAATATGATTGATGAGTCTAAAAATCAACTAGCTCACGCTGTTAGTAGTGACGGCTCACATTCTGCTGTTATGGACGCTGAAAATCTCAGACTTTTGATGACTAATACCTTTGATATTGTTGTAGCACGCAATGTAACCTGGAATTTACCACGTCCAGATATAGGCGTATGCTGAATGGTTACGTGTTCATCAAATCTAGGCGGCATGATCCTCAACTACGATGCAGAACACGCTCAAAAATCATCACCAGTCTACCCTCAAATCTGTTCACAATGCACATGAACATATCAAATCTGAATTATTTAGAAAGAACGATGTCACACTATTTATCATATGCTTATCTATCATCGGTACAGATCGTCCCTGAATGGGATAAACAACTACTAGAATCTTAGGTGCTAGCTACTGTAATGATAGATTCAACTGTAGGACCTCGCATCTATGCAGAAGAGGATGAATTTTATATCCCAGTGCCTATGTTTTTAGTGAAAGCTATTAAATAGAATTCGTATTACGCTAGACAACATAAAACCCACTCTATGAAATATATCATGAGTGGGTTTTCATTATATGAGGTATATAATCTTAGTTTTTAAAATACTCTTGAGCCTTACCGATTTCACTACGCAATTTTTCTTCATCAATAGTCAATAATTCTTTATTTTTCATAAGAACCTTTCCGGCTACAATCACTGTATTCGCATCAGAACTATTAGCTGAATATACGAGTGCAGCTATATCGTTATAACGAGGCATCCAATGCATACCAGATACATCATATAATACGATATCTGCTCTTTGGCCTACCGCAAATTTTACCTAAGTCCTTATATCCAAGCGCTTTTGCGCCTTCTACAGTACCCATATCCCATGCAGCTTGTGCAGGAATCGCCTTAGGATTGTATAGTCGAGCCTTGTGTAGTGTAGCAGCCAAACGTACTTCTTCAAGCATATCTGCATTATTGTTTGATGCGGAACCATCAGTACCTAGACCTACGGTGATACCTTTAGCTATCATTTCGGGAACAGGCGCAATACCACTGGCTAACTTTAAATTAGATTGTGGATTATGAGCTACGGCTACATGATTTCAGCCATAATAGACATATCTTCTTCTGTAACATGTACGCAGTGAGCTGCCAATGTAGTATTCCAGAACAAGCCTAAATCTTGCATATGAGCAATTGGTGTTTTACCAGTCTCTTTAATAACATTCTCCACTTCTCCTTTTGTTTCGGATAAGTGCATATGAATACCACAATTTAGTTCATGAGATAAAGCAATCACCTTTTCCATATATGCATCTGGGCATGTATAAGGTGCATGTGGTCCTAAAAGGACTTTGATACGATCGTTATCAAATCCATTATAAGTACGGAACAAATCTGCATTTTCCACAAGAGCTTGATCAGCTGTAGGAGATACACCGGCAAGGCCACGAGATAATACGGCACGAATACCAGTTTCTTTCACTACGTCAGCAGTTGTATCCATAAAGAAATACATATCACTAAATGTAGTCGTACCAGAACGTAGCATTTCAGCAATGCCTAGCTGTGTGCCCCATTTAATAAGGTCATCATTTAGTTTAGCCTCTGTCGGCCAAATTGCAGTTTCCAGCCAGTCCATAAGCTCTAAATCATCTGCATAATTACGGAACAAGCCCATCGCAATATGAGTGTGTGTATTTACAAGACCAGGGGCGGCTAGTTGACCTTTCCATCTAGTGTTTCCTTAGCTTGTACAGTTTTTGCTTCTTCTGCAGTTAGAATGGACGTAATGTACCCATTTTTAATCTCAATAGCATGATTTGTTAATGTTCCTTTATCAGTAAGAACATCTACATTGGTAATTAATAAATCAGACATTATGCCTCCTTGCATAGGTATAACCGAATCCTACTGGACTCGGCTAAAACACTTAATATTCAAGATTATATTAGTTTACCTTAGTTAAGTAATCGATTTGATCTTGTGTTAACGCATCAAGATCATACCCCATGGAGTTTAATTTAAGCTTTGCAATCTCTGCATCTAATTCTTGAGGTAATACGAATACCTTTGGCTCCATATTTTTACCATTATGTAAAATATGTTCCGCAGCCAATGCTTGCATAGCAAAGGACAAGTCCATAATTTCAGCAGGATGACCATCGCCTGCTGCTAAGTTTACAAGACGTCCTTCAGCCAATACATACAATTTACGACCATCAGCCATTGTATAACCTTCAATATTTTGACGCACACGCTCATGGCTTACTGCTAAGTTTTCTAAATCCTGTACGTTAACTTCACAATCGAAATGACCTGCATTACAAAGGACAGCTTTATCTTTCATTACTTCGTAATGTTCTTTCACGATAACATCTTTACAACCTGTTACTGTACAGAAGATATCACCAATTTTAGCAGCCTCTACCATTGGTAATACTTTGAAACCATCAAATACAGCTTCGATAGCTTTAATAGGATCCACCTCTGTTACATATACATGTGCACCAAGGCCTTTTGCACGCATAGCAACGCCTTTACCACACCAACCATAACCAGCAACTACGACATTTTTACCTGTGACAGTAAGATTTGTAGTACGCATGATGCCATCCCATACAGATTGACCAGTGCCATAGCGATTATCAAACAAGTATTTACAGTTGGAATCATTAACAGCAATCATAGGGAATGTCAATTGATTTGCATGTTCTAATGCATAAAGTCGATGTACACCTGTTGTGGTTTCTTCGCTACCACCTAATAAACGTTCTTTAGCATCTTGTCGTGTAGTGTGTAGTAAGTTTACAAGGTCCCCACCATCATCAATGATGATATGAGGTTTATGATCTAATGCTTATGGAGGAACATAAAGTATTCTTCATCTGTACAATCATACCATGCATATACAGTAATACCCATATCTACTAAGCCAGCCGCCACATCATCTTGTGTGGAAAGCGGATTAGAACCTGTAACGATAACATCGGCACCGCCTCGTTGTAATACAGTTGCTAGATAGGCTGTTTTTGCTTCTAAGTGAACAGATACAACGATGGTTTGACCTTTGAAAGTTTGTTCTTTTTCAAAACGGTCACCTAGGCTATTCAATGTAGGCATAAAATTAGAAACCCAGTCAATTTTTTTGCGACCTTCCGCAGCTAGATTAATATCTTTAATTAAGGATTGCATACGTACTCCTTCATTTATAAATTAATAGATTATATACATGTTGATGAAAGAACTTTCTTTCAAAATCATTAAGTTCTATATAAATCCATTATGAAAGCTATTTAGCTTCAACAACAGATTGTAAACGAGCAATGGCCTCTTGATAATCAGGTGTCAATACCCCCTCCTCCGTAATGATGGCCGTAACCAACTCATGAGGTGTTATATCAAAAGCAGGATTTAATACATGAATGCCTGTAGGTGCAGATGGAACGCCTTGGAAAGTTAATACTTCATCATCAGTACGCATTTCAATAGGTATATCCTTACCATGTTTAAGAGTAAAATCAAATGTGCTATAAGGCGCAGCTACATAAAATGGAATATTATGGAATTTTGCAAGCACTGCTAATCCATAGGTACCAATTTTATTAGCTACATCACCCTGTGTTGTGATACGGTCCGCACCGACAATAATGGCATCGATTAAGCCTTGTTGCATCGCATAAGCGGCCATATTGTCCGTTTCTAAGGTAACAGGAATTCCATCCTCATGAAGTTCAAAGGCTGTCAAACGAGCACCTTGCAATAATGGACGTGTTTCATCGGCGTAAACCATTTCCAATTGGCCTTGCTCATGTAATTTACGAATCACACCTAGTGCAGTACCTAATCCACCTGTTGCCAATGCACCAGCATTACAATGTGTTAAAATGCGTAAATGTTTCTTACCTTCAAACAACGTTGCCCCATTAATTGCCATTCGTGTATTGAGTTCTACATCCTCGTTTATGAATAGCAATAGCCTCTTTTGTGATGCGGTCCACCACTTCATTCATAGCGTCAAATTGACCAGCTTTCACAATAGCCATAACGCGATTAACAGCCCAGGCCAAATTAATAGCTGTTGGACGAGTTTCTTTAACTCTTCACTCCACTCATAGAAAGCTGACATTTGTTCAGAAAAAGGAGCTTCTAACCTATTCGCTTCATTAGCAGCTAAAATGAGACCATAACCAGCAGCTACGCCGATGGCAGGCGCCCCACGTACGCGAAGCATCTTGATAGCCTCTGCAACTTGTCGCCAATCGGTGCAATGAATATATTCAACCTGTGTGGGCAGTTTTGTTTGATCTAATAAAACGAGTGCATCATTACACCATTCAATATTTTTCATGAGACCTCCCTCAATATTGTCATATCAAAATTGATAGAATCTCTTACAATTTAAACCCACCATACTCAGCCATACGATGATGTGCTGCATAGTCAGCAGCCATATCAATAGCTTCTATGGTTCCTAAAATGAGAGCTTTCAATTGAGATGCCATTTCTCCCATCATTTCTACCACTTCACCATGAGTAAGCGCGTTTTCAGAAATGCCAGCAGCGTAATTAGTAATCATTGAAATTGTGGTATACGCCATTTCTGCTTCGTTCGCAAGATTAACCTCCGGTACATTCGTCATCCCCACAGTATCCCCACCGAGCATATGGAACATCTTAATTTCTGCAGGTGTTTCAAAACGAGGGCCTTCCGTACATACATAAGTACCACCATTATGAATGGATAAATTATGTTCTTTACCAACAGTTTCGATGATTTCTCGAAGTTCAGGACAATATGGATTTGTTACGTCCAAATGTGCTACTGGACGATCGCCACCTTCATAGAAATGTAGTAATGCGATTTTTTGTAAAATCAAGAAATTGGTCGGTCAATACAAAATGACCAGGCTCGAAATTCTTATTTAAAGATCCTACAGCAGTTGTAGAAATAATAAATTTAACACCTAGTTTTTTTAATCCCCAAATATTGGCACGATAATTAATTTTATGTGGAGGAATCGTATGGTCTTTACCATGACGAGCCACGAAAATTACAGTTTTACCTTTATATGTTCCTTGAACATAATCAATCTCTCCATAAGGAGTCATCTAAGATTCTTCATGAATATTTTCAAATATGGACGGATCATAAACACCTGTTCCACCAATTACACCGATTGCACTCATAGTTGCCTCCTATTAAAAAAATACTCTATCAATATTTTTTCTCATATAATAAGAAAACAGGCTATAGGAAAAAGCCTATAACCTGTATATTTTATAGATAATTAACTAATTATAGTCATTTTATCTATCAATCATAAATATTTAGATAAATCTTATTGAATTAAACCTTTAGGCACAAACATATCTTCTAATTCTTCTCTTGAAAAATGATATTTCTCATTGCAATAATGACATACGAGCTCTGTCGTTTCATCCTCAAGAAGTGCTTTTTATCGTCTTCACGTAATGTCATAAGCACACCTGCAAAGCGATCACGGCTACATCGACATTTGAAAGATATAGGCTCATTATACACTTCATTAACGGTAAGGCCATCTAACACCTTTTCTACTAGGCCCTTACCATCTGGATAAGCCTTTAAATATTCTGTAATAGGACCCAACTCATTGATGTTCGTTTCCACCATAGCTAAGGCTTCATCGGTAGCATCTGGTAATGCTTGTACGATAAATCCACCAGCTACAACAGTATGATAATCAGGATCTACAAGAACACCTAAACTAATAGTAGATGGCACCTGTTCAGATGTGTAGAGATAATACGCTAAATCCTCTGCTACTTCACCACTTTGAATTGGACTTGTAGATGTATAATCTTGTGCCAATTGGGTAAAACGCGTAACTTGTACTTCACCATTATGACCAACGGCAGCGCCCACATCAAGTTTGCCAGCATGCTTTAAAGGTACATCCACATGTGGCTCATCTACATAGCCACGAACTGTATTATCGGAAAATGCATCTACATGTACAACACCTAGTGGACCATCACCTTTAATACGAAGACTTACATTTTCATGGTTTTTAAAATCGCCTGCTAATAATATAGCACCTGTCATAGCACGACCTAATGCAGCTGTTGCTACAGGCCATAAATCATGACGTACACGCGCTGTTTCAACTGTATCTGTTGTAACAGCAATAGACATACGTACACCTTCTCGGGTAGTAAAACGTTTTATATAATCCATGCTATCATTCCTTATTTATACTTATTTAATTAAAATCATACTTTCAATACTGGTATATAGTATATCATGATATATTTATATTTTTCAATTATAGAGAATATATGTTCGTCTAGCTATTTATTATATCAAAAGAACATATTTTCGATGTAATAAAAACACTCAGTACCATAAGATACTGAGTGTTTATTATGCAACTGTTAGATTTGATCAATAAGGTTAACCATTTCGATTGCACCCATAGCACAATCGTAACCTTTATTACCCGCTTTAGTGCCAGCACGTTCAATAGCTTGTTCAATATTTTCAGTTGTTACTACACCAAACATAACGGGAATACCTGTCTCTAAAGAAACATGAGCAATACCTTTAGCTACTTCATTACAAACATAATCATAATGTGTAGTGGCACCGCGAATAACTGCACCTACGCAGATTACTGCATCATAACGACCTGATAAAGCTACTTTTTTTGCAATTAAAGGAATTTCATATGCACCAGGAACCCAAATGACTGTGATATCCTCTTGTTTAACATCATGACGCAACAAACAATCTTCTGCGCCACCAATCAATTTAGATGTAATGAACTCATTAAAACGAGAACCAATAATAGCAAATTTCTTACCAGTACCAACCAAATTACCTTCTTGAACCATCATGTTATAGCCTCCTATGAAAGTTTACTTGTATATATCTAAATCAGGAAAGAAAAATTTAGTCCTCTAACATATGACCCATTTTTTTCTTCTTTTTGTGTTTTTAAATAACCTGCATTAAATTTATTAGCCGCAATAATGAGGGGTACACGATTTTTGTACATCAACACCCCAATGCTCTAAACCGTGACGTTTTTTTCAGGATTATTCGTCAATAAACGAATACTCTTGATGCCTAAGAATCGAATAATTTGAGCTGCTAATGAATATTCGCGCATATCTGCAGGGAAACCTAGTTGTTCATTAGCTTCTACGGTATCAAGTCCTTGTTCTTGTAATGCATAGGCTTTAATTTTATTAGTTAAGCCAATACCACGACCTTCTTGACGCATATAGACTACAACGCCTTTGCCTTCTTTTTCGATGGCCCGCAATGCATGATCTAATTGTTCACCACAATCGCAGCGTTTAGATCCAAACACATCCCCAGTTAAACATTCAGAGTGGATACGTACAAGTACATCATCACAATCTTGTACATCGCCTTTAACAATAGCTAAATGTTCTTTATGATCTAAATCATTTTTAAATACAAAAATATTAAAATCACCAAATTTAGTAGGCAATTTAGAACAAGCCCCTAATTCAACCATATCTTCATGCTGTTTACGATATTCAATAAGTTCCGCAACAGAAGCGATTTTTAAATCATGTTCCTTGGCGAATTCTACCAAATCCGGTAAACGTGCCATATCGCCATCATCTTTAGTAATTTCACAAATAACAGCAGCTTCTTTCAGACCTGCAAGACGACAGAGATCTACGGATGCCTCTGTATGACCTTGGCGCACAAGAACGCCACCTTCTTTATATACTAATGGGAATACGTGACCAGGGCGGCGGAAATCTGCAGGTTTTGCATTTGGATCCAATAATTTTTGAATTGTGTAAGCTCGTTCTGCTGGGGATACACCTGTTGTGGTATCTACATGGTCAACGGTAACAGTAAAAGCTGTTTCATGGTTATCCGTATTCTTAGTAACCATTACAGGGATGCCAAGACGCTCTAAATCCTCTCGTTTCATCGGTGTACATACGATACCACGAGCATATTTAACAAAGAAATTAATGTTTTCTTGATTAGCAAATTCTGCAGCAATGATTAAATCACCTTCGTTTTCGCGACTTTCATCATCAACGATAATAACAGGTTTACCAATTTTCATATCTTGAAGAACTTCTTCAATGGTGTTTAATGTATAATTCATGGAGACAACTCCTCCTTTTACATAAATCCATTCTCTACTAATAGAGATTCCATGGATTTTTGGGACTTACTTGTATGTGTAGGCGCATCTAATGTCATAAAATGACGAATATAACGGCCTGTAATATCTGTTTCTAAATTTACCTCTGTACCAATCGACGCATGGCCTAGCACTGTTTCACTCAGTGTATGCGGAATAATAGATACAGAAAAGGTCGATTCCGTTCTCTCCATAATCGTTAAGCTAATACCATCGATTGTAATGGATCCCTTATAAATAACGTAATCCATAATCGATTTTGGAGCAGAAATAGTGAAAACAATGGCATTATCTGTTCGTTTCATATTGACGATGCGACCTGTACCATCCACATGACCAGCTACAATATGTCCACCAAATCTGCCATTAGCAGCCATAGCACGTTCGAGATTAACGGGTTGATTTACCTTTAAATTGGTAAATGTCGTCATACTTATTGACTCTGGCATAACATCGGCTGTAAATTGATAATTTCCAATCGTTGTAGCAGTTAAACAAACGCCATTAACCGCTACAGAATCGCCAATTTTTAAATCGTCAAAAATTGTATTGCCACCGATCGTCAATAATAAGGATTGGGACACCCTTTTTAACGCTTTACTATTTTGCCAACTTCTTCAACGATGCCTGTAAACATAGGAGCCCTCCTTCCTAAACGATAGGATTCTATACGAATATTATTATCTAGTATTCGCGAACTAGCAAATTCGAGTGTAGGCGCCTCATGTAATGTAGCAAAACCGGTACCACCTACAGCAGATGTACTATTCGCACCCCCTATGACAAGATTGCCTATATAGGTAACAATTTTATCAAAGGCCAACGATTCAACAAAGGAACTGATAATGGTGGAACCACCTTCAACAAGCACTGATGTGTATTCTTGTTCCCCAAGATGTTCCAAACACGCTTGAATATCTATCTTCTTAATATCTATAGCTACATCAGTGGTACGTCCTTGACGCACCGATTTTGTTGGGAGTTCTTCTACAATCGCTCCAACATTAGCCAAAGCAAATTCTACGCTGCTCTGGACAACCTTTCGCTACATAAATGATAACCTTACGATTTGGTATCGTAAATACCTTTGCATCCGTTGGCGTACGCCCCTGACTATCCAGAATAATAATATCTGGCTGATGCACCTCTAATGTATTATCTATCGAGACATCGTGTCTGTTGATAAGTGCTTCATATAATTCATCTCTAGTGAGCCTACAATTAAGCAATGGATCATCAGCCAAGATGGTACCAATACCAACAAGCATCGCATCATGAGACGCTCGCAATATATGTCCGTCCTTACGGGAACCTTTCATTCGTAATCCATTGAGATTGACCTGTGAAAGTAGCAATTTTACCATCTAGGGACATAGCACTTTTTATGGTTACAAACGGTTTATGTGTTTGAATAAATGTAAAGAAATGTTCATTCAACTGAATACATTCATCCACACATACATCTGTAGTTACCTCTATACCTGCCTCAGTAAGAATTTGAATGCCCTTACCAGCCACTAGTGGATTTGGATCGGTACTACCAATCACAACGCGAGCAATACCAGATTCTACGACACGCTTTAGCACATGGCGGAGTCTTTCCATAATGAGCACAAGGCTCAAGGGTTACATATAAGGTAGCCCCCCTAGCATTGTCTCCCGCAACATCTAAAGCATGCACTTCCGCATGGGCCTCACCAGCCTTATGGTGATACCCTTCGCCAACTATTGTATTATTTTTTACTACGACGGCACCAACCAAGGGATTGGGCGATGTATGTCCAGTTGCCATTTTCGCTAGAGAAATGGCACGCTTCATATATAATTCGTCGTTCATCATAATACCTCAATAAAAAAAGGACTACATACATAGTCCTTGGGTCATCATATATACACATACAAAATATATGTGCTATTGTCTTTTCTCATCCAGACTCTACTGTCGGTATCGGAATTGCACCGATTCATGCCATATAGCTCGCGGACTATAACCGCCGGTAAGGAATTTCACCCATCCCCAAAGACTTATCATATTAATTTATATGTTTATAGTACCACTTTTATGATACTTTCGCAAGATTATACATTTGTATATGAGAAAACTTATTAATATCCATCTCAATTATATAGCACTTTTAGAAATTGAACTAATTTTGTGATGTATACAATACATTGTGATAAAAGTCACATAATATGCAATCATAAGGTACTACTATTTATAGTATACAATGAATTATATTTTTAAATAACATTAATTATCATATAGAGGTGATAATATGGCAAAAAAACGTATATCAGATGTACTCATAGAGGTATTAGCTAACGCAGGTATTGAAAGAATTTATGGTATTACTGGGGATAGTTTAAACTCGGTAAACGATAGTTTACGTCGTAATGGGAAAATTCAATTTGAACATGTGCGCCACGAAGAATCTGCAGCCTTCGCTGCTGGTGCAGAGGCTCTATTAACAGGTAAATTAACCGTATGTGCTGGTAGCTCTGGCCCTGGTAATCTCCATTTGATCAATGGTCTATTTGATTGTCATCGCAATCGTGTACCAGTGCTCGCTATTGCCTCTCATATTCCACAATCCGAAGTCGGTCTCAACTATTTCCAAGAAACACATCCAGAAAATTTATTTAAAGAGTGCTCTTGTTTCTGTGAACTCGTTTCTAATCCAAAGCAAATGCCTGAAATCCTATTCCGCGCCATGAATGCCGCAGTTGGTAATCGCGATGTAGCCGTAATCGTTCTACCTGGTGATGTGGCCGTTATGGAAATAGAAATTGATGAATTACCTACATGGCATGCGCCTAAATTGCCACGCGTAATTCCTCAATCAGAGGATATTCTTGAAATGGTCCAACATATAAACAATGGCAAACGCATTACACTTTTCTGTGGTGCTGGTTGTGCCGGTGCTCATGACGAAGTGGTTGAACTTGCTACTAAATTACAAGCCCCTATTGTACATGCTTTCAGAGGCAAAAGAATGGGTTGAGTGGGATAATCCTTATGATGTAGGCATGACAGGTTTGCTTGGTTATACATCCGGTTACCGTGCTATTGAACAATGCGATACATTAATCATGCTAGGTACCGATTTCCCATATCGTCCATTCTATCCTGAAAATGCTACGGTAATTCAAGTAGACATCAATCCGTCCGCCCTTGGTGCACGCGTTCCATTAACACAAGGTATCATTGGTTCTGTGAAAGATACATTACACGAACTACTTCCTCATCTTACACAACGCGATGATACAGAATTCATCGATACCGTTCGTAAAGCATACACTAAATTCCGCAATGATTTGGACAGCTATGCTGTTGCAGAACAAGATGGTGTAGCAATTCACCCTCAATATTTCGTAAATCGTCTCAATAAATTGGCTGCTGATGATGCCATCTTTACATTTGATGTGGGCACCCCTGTTATCTGGACTGCACGCCATATAAAAACGAATGGCAAACGTCGTATCATTGGCTCCTACAACCACGGTTCCATGGCCAATGCAATGATGCATGCAATAGGCGCTCAAAATGCATGTCCAAATCGCCAAGTTATCTCCCTTTCTGGAGACGGCGGTTTCACCATGATGATGGGCGAAATGTTGTCATTAAAACAATTAAATCTTCCTGTGAAAGTATTCGTATTTAACAATGAAGAACTTAGCTTTATCGCCATGGAAATGAAAGCTTCTGGTTACCTTGATTATGCTACAGACTTCGTAAATCCTGATTTTGGTAAACTTGCTGAGGCAGCTGGTATCAAAGGTATTAGCATTACAAACTCTAGTGAAGTTGATGAAAAAATTAAAGAAGCCTTGAACTATAATGAAGGTCCTGTCATTATCAATGTCCGTGTTGATAAACAAGAACTTGCTATGCCTCCAAAAATTGCATACCAACAAGCAAAAGGCTTTAGTAAATACTTGATCAACGCCATCCTTGATGGACGTGGTACGGAACTTAAAGAAATGGCTAAAACTAACTGGATGAAATATAAATCTTTGTACTAAAATCTGCCAAAATAATTAAACTGCAAAACTTTCAAAAAAAGGTGTCATCAAGCGATGACACCTTTTAATGTTAATTAAATCAACTGAGTTAGCCAAATAACGACATTTGTTCGTCTTCTGGCAAATCACCACAGCATTTTAGTTCTTTCATCGTTTCAATGATGGTAGCCGATACCTTACAACGACGTTGCAAGTCTTTTAACGATGTAAATGGTTTTGCTTCTCGTTCTTCTACGATTGCATCAGCAACGGTTTCACCAAGTGAATCGATAGCTAAGAATGGTGGTAATAGTGCGCCGTCCTTAATGCTAAATCGGCGAGCACCGGAATGTTGAATATCTACGTTAATAAATCGATACCCCCGTTGATACATTTCCATAGATACCTCTAAGGCGGACATCAAATCCTTTTCCTTAGGGCTGGCACCACGGTCAAGAGCTTTGATACGATTAAATTCTTTCAATTGTGTATTCAAATCACCGGTCATGATGCGTAAATCAAAGGCTTTTGCACGAATGGAGAAATAGGCAGCATAAAATGCCAACGGATGGTATACCTTAAACCACGCTATGCGGAATGCCATCATAACATAAGCAACGGCATGGGCACGTGGGAATAGATAGGATATCTTTTTACAAGACTCAATAAACCATTCAGGAATATTATTTTCTCGCATTTCTTTTTCAAACTCCGTAGTCGCTTGGCCTTGTTTATTTCTCTTTTCGATGCCCTTCCCTTTACGAACATTTTCCATGACGAAGAAAACTGTATTTTTCTTATTCATACCACGATGAATTAAAAAGTTCATTACGTCATCACGAGTAGAGATAGCTTCATTCAATTTACAAGTACCATTCTTTAATGAGTTCCTGTGCATTATCGAGCCATACATTTGTACCGTGAGAGAAACCAGAAATACGAACTAAATCAGAGAATGTTTGAGGTCTAGAATCTTCTAACATGCCCCGTACAAATTTCGTACCACATTCTGGTACGGCAAGGCTAGCTACTTGGTCCCCTTGCAATTGTTCAGGCGTCAATCCGATACCCTCTGTTGAAGAAAATAGACTTAGCGTTCTCGGATCATCAAAAGGAATTGTCTTTGCATCGATACCGGTCAAAGTCCTCCAGCATACGAATAATCGTCGGATCATCATGGCCCAGAATATCGAGTTTTGTCATACGTCCTTCAATAGAGTGATAGTCAAAGTGAGTGGTCAATACGCCACTCTCTTTTTTGTTGGCCGGATGCTGAATCGGTGTAAAATGATGCACATCCATATCGCGAGGACAAACCATGATACCACCCGGATGTTGGCCAGTTGTATTCTTTACATTTGTAAAGCCTTTTGCTAAATGTTCAAGGAATCCACTGCGAGCCTGAATATTTCTTAGCTCTGCATACTTCTTTACATAACCCCAAATGCAGTCTTATCTGCAATGGTACCAATCGTACCAGCTTTAAATACATTATCACGACCAAACAATTCTTCCGTGTACTTATGAGCCTTCGCTTGGTAGTCACCAGAGAAATTCAAATCAATATCTGGAACCTTATCGCCTTCGAAACCAAGGAAGATAGCAAACGGAATGTCATGGCCATTCGTTTGTAATGGATGACCGCAATTAGGACAGTCACGACGCGGTAAATCGAATCCACCGGCGTATTCACCATTTTCATAAAATTCCGACCACTTACATTCAGGGCAAATATAATGCGGTGGCAATGGATTAACCTCCGTAATCTCAGACATGGTCGCAGCAAAGGACGAACCTACAGAACCACGAGAACCTACGAGGTACCCATCATCTAGTGATTTCTTAACTAGCTTATGAGCGATATAGTAAAGCACGCCATAACCATTGTTGATAATACAATCAAGTTCGTAATCAAGACGCTCTTGTACTACGCGAGGTAATGGATCACCATAAATCTTCTTTGCATTTACATAACACATATCTGTGAAAGCTTCATCAGCCCCTTCGATTTTAGTGAGTAAGTACCATCTGGTACCGGTTTTATATCTTCAATACTATCGTTAATAGCACGCGTATTTGTAACAACAACTTCATAGGCCTTCTCTTCACTTAAATAAGGGAATGATGCCAGCATTTCATCAGTTGTACGCAAGTGTAAATCCGGTTGTTCATCCGCATCAGGGAACCCACACGCAGTCAACATGATTTCACGATATATCTTTTCCTCTGGCGTTAAATAATGAACGTCACAGGTAGCACATACACGTTTATTGAGAGCTTCGCCCAATTCAATAACAGTCTTATTCATATCGATAAGAGCTTGTTCATCTGGAACAATACCCTTGCGAATTAAGAATGTATTATTTGTATGTGGTTGAATTTCAAGATAATCATAGAATGATGCAATCGTTAATAGCTCTTCTTTGGAGGAACCTTTAACAATAGCCTGCATCAATTCACCTGCTTCACAGGCAGACCCTATAAGAATACCTTCACGATGCTCTTCAATGATAGAACGAGGCAAACGAGGTCTCCGTTTATAGTATTCCAAATGGGATATGGAAATCATTTTATACAGATTACGTAAGCCCACCATGTTTTGAGCTAACAAAATAATATGATAACGAGGCGCCTCATCTTTTCGTTTTACAACGTCTAAGGATAATTCTTTTTCTAAATCCGCATCATCAACTAGATAGCCTTCAACGCCATAAATAACCTTAACACCAAGTTCTTTACCAAGTGCTTGTGCTTCAGGAAAGGCTTGTACAACACCATGGTCCGTAATAGCGACCGCAGGATGGCCCCATTTTTTGACAGTTTTAAATAAATCCTTAATCGATACGAGTGCATCTTTATCACTCATCTTAGTATGGAGATGAAGCTCAACACGAGAATCTGGTCTGTCTTCTGTCCGTTCATTTGTATTGTCTTCTTCGATAGCTTCGATACTACGTATAGATAAAATATAGTCCTTATCAAATCGATCATCAAAGTTGACACTACCTTGAACGCGCACCTTTTGCAATTTCTTTAATTGTTTTAATAAGGCATCCCCTTCTTCTGGACTATTCGTAAATTTGATAAACTTCATACTGTTCGTATCATCTACGATACTGCCATTTACGATACTTTTACCAGTCCTAGTATCGCGTTTATCAAGGCCAACGAACACACCTTCAAAAATAACACTTGGTGTTTCTACAGTGCCCATAATGCTCGAAGTCGTACCCTCAATGCGTGGACCTAAAATCATACCCTCATCAGTAGGTGCATCCTTAGGTGCGCGTTGTGGATATTTCTTACCACCTTTGTGTTGATGTCCGCTATTAGCTGAAGATGTAGATGATGAGCTACTAGATACAGATGGATTTCTTGTAGTTACAGACTCATACGATGTGGGGTCTGGATTAAAATAGTCCAATTCCACTGCATCCATAAATGGCACAAACTCATCTGTATAATCAATTTCATCTGCATAATCAATTTCGTCATCATTGTTGCCAGCAAAAGATTTTCCCCGTTCTGGCATATTTTCTTCTTCTAATTTTTGACGACGTGCTTCTATATCTTCAATAAATTCACCTACACCACAACCACCGGCATAGTAGTATGGTGCAAATTCTTCATCATCGTCATCTACCTTCCATGCAAAGCAGCAAGATGTAGTTGCATTGGTAGGAATAGTATCAAAGGAAATATTTTTTTCTTTATACCAAAGCAGCTAATCGTTCTTGTAATGATACTAATGTTTTAAATGCTGAATCTGCTGCTTGTATGGTTACCTGTTTATCATCACAATTCACATAGAAAGCAGGTTTACTATTCTGTTTTGGTACTACTCGATAACGTACTTTCATTTTTATCCCTTATACCCACAATAGGTCAAACATAAATCCCTAAATCGCCACATATCCCCTTTGCTTGTGCGACTATCTAATATTACCTCATATAATCCTTTTAAGAGTACTTTCAACGCTGTAATAGATATACGAGAACTAGCTTCGTAAGCTAATTTTATAGGATATGGTTTTAAGGTTGACCCATTTTCTTTACAAAAATTTTCTACCTGTTTAGCTGTCATACCTGCAGCACGACATTCGCTTACCAATAATTGGAGCCGCAACTGTCCTTCGATATAGCCCATAGCACGATCGATTTCTTTATAGCTAAACATAAACGGAAATAATTCTAATAAGGTATTCACATCTTGTTTTAATAAAGCTTCTTTAAAGGTAAAGATATTTTTAGCTCCATAATTACTGCTATGTTCCATTAAAAAGGATTTATCTATTTTCTTATGATTACCTAATAACAGAAAATATCTATCAAACTCGGTACGCATAAATGCAACCGAACATCTTGCCATAACTGTAATAGCTGTGATAAATAATCATATCCGTCAGGCGTCAATGTAAATCCATTAGAAGTGCAATAATGACGGATCCACATTAATAAATCATCCCCCTCTAACCGTTTACACTCCTTATGTGGAATAGAATCTAATATCTTTTTATTTTGTTTTAATCGTTTATCCACCATATCGTGATAGATAATAAGTACTGGATTATCACCGGTATAATTCATCAGTAAATCGGCCAGTGCATCCCATTCTTGACTCTCTTTTTGGCCTGCTTTTTTCAAGATAGGTAAATTGATGAGACAAAATACCTTAGCATCGCCAAATAATGAATCCTCCATCAATTGTTCTGATATTTTAGAAGGACCTGCTTCATCATGCAACACGCGCACATCTAGATTTTTATGAGATAAGAAAAACTTTTGTTTCTCTTCTTCTATAAGTTGTGGTTCATTACCATAAATTAGATATACTTGATTCATCGCCAGTCCTCCTTTCATAATCGATAGTCCGGAATATATTGATAGCCCCATAAATGAACATGTTCTGCATCGGGATCAATGTCTCGCATCGCTCCGCGAGGCATGCTAACAAGCACGGGATGATTCAAATGTAATGCTACAATTTGATTCACCATATACGACTGAGAGGTAATCAAAATAGTGTTCCTCATATCATTTAATTGTAGTTTTTTTTCACCATTTTGTCTATTATAGACCATCACAGACGTTATATCATTTTTGTATAAAACAGTATTTTTGCCCGTCGATTGAAATCGTTGAACATGAGCATTTTTTAATGGAATACCAAAACTTTGGAGTCCATTTCTTACGCGAATTTCACTAGCTTTCATAGGAATAGCATCAGGCGTATCAATATATACCATAGCAGTTTTTTCATAAGGCTTAACAATGAGAAATGCATTTGACTGTTTCATAGGTATAATATGCAAAATTGTTTCATTCCTATATAAGATGCCACTATAAGCTATAGCAATTATGCCAATTCCCATAAGTACAATTCCTTTTGTGAAAGTTCTAAATTTAAGCTTTAATGAGACTAGGTTAATATATAGTAATCCCACACATCCATAGTATAACACCCCTAATGTGGCAGAAATGGTACCTATCCACCATAGACATATAGAACTGTTAGCGAGATGCGCATTTGCATATAAACAGATAGTTAATATCCCAGTCGATTACGTTCCACACCATACCTATTGGTATAAGTAAGGATATTATGGTACAACCAAATAACATAACAATAGCTATATCAAGTAAAGGTGTAATAATAATAGCTGCAAAAAGACTGGCTAAACTCAAATAGTGAAAGTAATAGAGCTGGAACGGTATCAATAGAAAGCTGTGCACTGATGCAGAGTACTAGTGGAGCTTTCACAATCGGTGGCAATACTGTAATCCATCGATATAATGGCATGCCAAATAATAAGAGCCCGTAGGTAGCTCCAAAGGATAGTTGAAAGCTCACATCTAATAGCAGTAGTGGGTCATACAGTAAAAATAGTATAGCTGTAATTGCTAAACCTTGTTTTGCCGTATACATACGCCCCTTTATATACGCTAAAGCGAGCCATATGCCCATGATGGTTGAACGCACCACAGGCGCACTAAGTCCAACTAGAATACAATAGAAAACTGATAATACAATACCACCAATCATGGCATACCGTTTTTGATGGTACATAATCTACAAATTCCATATACAATTGAAAATAATAGCGCAATATGAGATCCCGAAATAGATAGAATATGAATAATACCTGTATATCCAAATTGCCGCAATACATCTTCGCCCAATTCGCCATAATGGCCGCCTAGAACTAAAGAAACACCAAGCCATTTAGTCTTATCAGATAGGTATCTCTGCATCAACGTTTCAACAGTACTACGCATATGTCCAATTATGTGAAGATACTGTTGATAGTATCCTACATAAGAGGCCAACTTATACGTCTGTAACGTATGTATATCTACTATCTTATACGTCCCCTCAAATATAGATGCCATTTCTCTGTTGCGGATGGCCTTATTTCTTCTATCAATGGTGCCCCGTTCTTCTGTTAAATACAATTTCTTAGGTGTGCCATTGACGATGATGGTGTCCCCCATATGAATAGGCGAGGATTTCTCTTCAATGGTTACCTTAATATGACCATCCGCCTTAATATGAAGGCCTTTTGCCGTATCCTTATGTGGCTCTAATCCAAGCAACATCGCACTGAAGGTTTTATATTTCGTTTCTTCAATTACCGTTGTCTCTACAGGAGAATCCACGAGTAAAGCATACTCTCCTTCTTGTGATATATAAAATTTTGTATGCCCCACATAATGATTAATTTCACGATTAACATGTATATAAGTTGCAATACCTAAGCCACAGGATACTAAAATAGTTACTAGGATATATGTACACGACAAAGATGTATATACTATATACCGTATGATAGATTTTATAAAGGTATATAGTAAATATACAATTGCTCCCAAAATGCAGTACCAACTTGTATCGAGTAATACATAGTGCGTACTATAGGCATATAAACTGCCAAGAATAATGCCACTCAATATACAATGAGCCATCTCGGAATAGGTAATTAGCATATTCAAGGTCAAATATATAGGCAATTTAGACCGTAATTCTGTCGCGAATCTTCTTAAATAATCCATCACCGATACCCTTTACATGCTTAATATCCTCTATGGATGTAAAAGCACCCCTTGCTTTGACGATATTCTTCAATACGCTTAGCCATAGTAGGACCAATTCCTGGTAACGCATCCAATTCCTTTACACTAGCCGTATTGATATTTATTTTCTGATTTCTTAATAATGCTTCAGGATTTCCGTGAAAGTTAAATTTGATATGAACATGTTGCCCTCCTTGAACAGTTTCTGCTAAATTAATGGCTTCTACATCTGCGTAAGGCAGTGCTCCACCAGCCCCTTTTATAACATCTCCAACTGTAGAAACTGATGATAACTTATACAGTCCCGGTGACTGAATGGCACCTGTTACATATACGATGATATCTTTTTCATCAGTATTTGACGTTATTTTACCGTCACTCAACTCAAAATTAGAATCTACCTCTTTTTCAGTATTTTCTTTTGAAATATCTGCCGCTAATACAGATGAATCTGGCATTATGGTGCTTTCTTCTGTTATAATAGGCCATAGGAAATAAATTCCTACCAAAATACACAGGATTATTACAATCCACTTATGTGACATAATCATTTGTCTCATATGGTCACCTCCTACTGTAAGAGTTTCCATATAAGAAAAATAACTCCTACTTGTGACTCTATTAGTCACATAAGCAGGAGTTTTTAAACCTATGTCGAATATAAGGGCATACTTTCACAGTATTGCCCTATACCTAATGTTAAGGAGTATATAATGAATCAAGTATTATTACACAAGTACGCCCGCACACTGTTACAATCAGGCGTCAATTTACAAGAAAAACAAACACTCGTCGTTTCTGTTGATGTAGACAATAAAGATTTTGCTGTCATCGTTACAGAAGAAGCCTATCAATTGGGTGCCAAAGAGGTTATCATCAATTGGCGCCATACCCCAATCACACGACAACGCTTATTACATGCTGATGCGTCGGTTCTAGAAACACCAGCTAAATGGATTCCTGTATATTACGAGCAGTATGTAGAGGAAAAGGCAGCCTTCTTATCTCTTATTAGTGCCAATCCTAAAGCGTTAGCAGGCATTCCGACAGAGCGCATTAGCCTCAACTCTCGTAATCTCAACAAGGTCCTATCCTTCTACCATACAGCCATCATGAACTCATCCGTAACATGGTGTGTAGCCGCTGTACCAACAGTGCTTTGGGCTGAACTTCTTGGCTATGAAGGATCAGATGAAGAAAAACTCAACCAACTCTGGCTTACATTACTAAAGTTATGTCGTCTCAATGATGTAGAGGCAAAAGAAACATATGCGCATCACATGGCTAAGCTACGCCATCGTCGTGAAGCATTAAATGCTCTTGATTTAAAAGCATTGCAATACACATGCGAAAATGGTACAGATTTACTTCTCGAATTACCAGAAGACCATATTTGGCAAGGTGGGGAAGAGTTCTCCAAAGAGGGTATCAAATTTAATGCCAATATACCTACAGAAGAGGTGTTCTGTGCACCTCAATGGAATGGTGTAAATGGTAAAGTAGTCAGTACAAAACCACTTATCTTCCAAGGCAATCCTATTTCTAACTTCTCCTTTACCTTTGAAAACGGTAAAATTGTTGATTACACGGCTGAAGAAGGGTTAGATATTCTTAAAGAACTCATCGAAACAGACGAAGGATCTCAATATCTTGGTGAAGTAGCCCTCGTGGACCACTATAGCCCTATTAGCCAATCCAATAGAATTTACTATGAAACATTATTTGACGAAAATGCATCCTGCCATTTAGCAATCGGTGCAGCCTATCCAACATGTTTAAAAAATAGCGACGGCCTTTCTGAAGAGGAACTCAAAGCACGTGGTCTCAATCACTCCCTCGCTCATGTGGACTTTATGATTGGTCACGAAAACATGAATATTAAAGGGCATTACAAAAGACGGCCAACAAGTAGATATCATGATTGACGGTCGCTTATTGGTATAACACACAACATAAAAAGGGATGGTACATCCTCCGTAAGCTCCACCGGCCGGGTCTGACTCCGGCCTTCGGCCTCCGCAGGGCCAAAGTCGCTTTCGAAGGATACACCATCCCTCTTTTATCTATTATAGTGTTATTTCCAGTACGCGACCCGTCGATTGATATTCAATAATATCTACACCGGCCGTCTTTAGCATACGTTTTGAAGCCTTAACCTCTTTAGTATCTTTGTACAAATCATCCCGATAAATAACGGCCTTTATGCCGCTTTGAATAATCGCCTTTGCACATTCATTACAAGGAAACAATGTTACATAAATTTTAGACCCTTCTAGAGAACCACCGCGATAATTTAGAATCGCATTTAATTCACTATGAACGGTATAGAAATATTTATTATCATCTGCCGTATCTCGTTCCCACGTAAAATCATCATCACTACAATTTAAGGGCATGCCATTATAACCGATGGATAAGATCTTATTATCATTGCTGACGATACATGCCCCCACTTGTGTATTAGGATCTTTGGATCGTTGCGCAGCCAAAATAGCAACGCCCATAAAGTATTCATCCCAAGAAATATAATCGCTACGTTTTGCCATAATAACCTCTCTAGACAATAAAGCCCCCTTCTACCTATGTAGTTGGGGGCTTTCATTATATTAACAAATCATATATAGAAATATTATTTTACAACGATATTCACAAGTTTACCTGGTACGTAGATAACCTTAACGATTTGTTTACCTTCTGTAAATTCTTGGACACGGCTAGATTCTTTAGCCAATGCTTCCAATTCTTCTTTCGTAATATTCACAGAAACAGTTAATTTATCGCGAACCTTACCATTAACTTGGAGAACCACTTCTACTTCATCTACTTTAAGAGCAGATTCTTCGTATGTAGGCCAATTCATTGTATGAACAGATTCAGTTTCACCAAGTTCGTGCCACAATTCTTCTGTCATATGAGGTACGAATGGCGCTAATAACAACACGAGATTATGTGTTAATTCATTAGCAAGATCTGCATTTACAGCTTCAACTTTATCCTTGTGTGCATACATAGCATTTACAAGCTCCATGATAGCACTAATAGCCGTATTAAAGTTAAAGCTATTGTCTAAGTCTTCTGTAACCTTTTTAATTACACGATGTAATTCACGACGTAATGCTACTTCGTCTTTTGTAAGGTCACCTGAATGATTTTCCTTAGCTGCTTGGTCATAAGCATCAACGATACGCCATACACGACCTAAGAAACGATAGGAGCCTTCAACACCTTGATCGCTCCAATCAAGGTCACGATCAACTGGTGCTGCGAACAAGATGAATAGACGAGCAGTATCAGCACCGTATTTATTGATGATTTCTTCTGGAGAAACTACATTGCCTTTAGATTTAGACATCTTACTGCCTTCTTTAAGCACCATACCTTGTGTCAAAAGGCCACGGAATGGTTCATTTGCTTCAATAAGACCTAAATCGTGAAGAACTTTCACAAAGAAACGAGAATACAACAGGTGCAAGATAGCATGTTCAATACCACCGATATATTGGTCAACATTCATCCAGTAGTTAGCAATTTTGGAATCAAATGGAGCATTATCATTTAATGCATCAGTGTAACGCAAGAAATACCAAGAGGAATCGATAAATGTATCCATTGTATCTGTTTCACGATGTGCAGGACCACCACATTTAGGACATTTAGCGTTCATGAAAGCTTCGGATGTTGCCAATGGAGATACAGCACCAGATTCAAATTTAACATCTTCAGGAAGACGTACAGGCAATTCTTCTTCTGGTACGAGTTGTTCACCACAGTTATCGCAATAAACAACAGGAATTGGCACGCCCCAATAACGTTGACGAGAAATCAGCCAATCGCGAAGACGGAAATTAGTTTTACCTTCCCCAAGACCACGTTCATGAAGAGCATCTGTAATATTTACGAGCCTCTGCAGAAGTTTGACCATCAAATTCGCCAGAGTTTACCAATACACCATCTTCGTGATTAGATTCGACCCATGTATCAAAATTATATGTTTCACCTTTGTGAGCTACTACAGGTTTAATAGGTAAATCATATTTATGAGCAAATTCCCAGTCCCGTTCATCATGTGCAGGAGAACCCATAACGGCACCAGTACCATAATCTACGAGAACATAGTTAGCAATCCAAATTGGCACTTGTTCGCCAGACATAGGGTTTACTGCATAAGAACCGGTAAACATACCTTCCTTAGGAGCCTCAGTAGAGGTGCGGTCAATATCGCTCATATTACGCATACGAGTAATAAAAGCTTCAAGTTCAGCTTTATTAGGCGCATTCTCGATAAGGCGTTCCACATAAGGATGTTCAGGTGCCAATACAACATAGCTTACACCATAGATTGTATCAACCCGTGTAGTATAAACGGATACGCGCTCATTAATAGAAGGTACATCAAAGGAGAATTCTGTACCTTCAGAGCGACCAATCCAGTTTTTTTGCATCAATTTAACGCGTTGTGGCCAGCCATCAAGGGTATCGAGATCATCCAATAAGCGATCTGCATATTCAGTGATGCGGAGGAACCATTGGGATAAATCCTTTTTCTCTACAGGATTATCACAACGCCAGCAAAGACCATCAATAACTTGTTCGTTAGCTAATACAGTGTGGCAAGTTTCACACCAGTTTACTTTAGCTTCTTTTTTATAAGCTAAACCTTTTTTATAGAATTGTTCGAAGAACCATTGTGTCCATTTATAGTAATCTTCTTTACATGTGGCAACTTCACGGTCCCAATCATAGGAAAGGCCCAATGCTTTTTGTTGCTTTTTCATGTTCTCAATATTATCAAGAGTCCATGTTTTAGGTGCAATACCATGTTTAATAGCTGCATTTTCTGCAGGCATACCAAAGGAATCCCAGCCCATTGGATGCAATACGTTAAAACCATTCATTTTCTTAAAACGCGCTACTACGTCGCCGATGGAATAGTTGCGCACATGGCCCATATGCAAATTGCCAGATGGGTATGGGAACATTTCTAAGGTGTAATATTTCTCTTTGCTTTCATCGTATTCAGTTTTAAAAGTTTGGTTTTCATCCCAGTACTTTTGCCACTTAGTTTCAATATCTTGGGCTACATATTTTTCGTTCATGTAGGTGCCTCCTCAAATCTGTATGTGATTCCTAATCAATAGTATTATTGTACTACTTAGTACTATAAACCGTCAATTTATCTACTTTTTTACTACTTGAACAGCGGGACCAATAGACGCTATATCATTATCAACCTTTTGCTTTTCATTCACAGTCTTAGCATTCGCTTTTGTACGTTCTTTAGCCGCTTTAGCTTCAGCTTTCGCCTTTTCTTTTGCAGCTTTTAGCTTCTGCTTTTGCCTTCTCCTTAGCTGCTTTAGCTTCTGCTTTCGCCTTTTCTTTAGCTGCTTTTTCAAGAGCCTTACGTTCAGCCTTTGTTAATGGTTTTTCAACAACAGGCTTAGGAGCTTCAACAACTGGTGCTGTGTTAGGTGTACCTTTACCTAAATCAACGCCTTGAATCATTGTAATCGTATTATCATCTTCAAAGCCTTTACGCCATGCAGCAAAGCCGGCCAATTGTAATTCTTTTACTAGGTTTAATTTATATCCTAAGGATTTATTATCTTCAAACCAAATCTTTATCGGTACCACTAGCTGTTGGAATAGCTGCATAATAAGATTTTAACGTATCATTCCAAATAATATTCGATGCGTGATTTGTGAAATAAGATGATTCATTTTTAATGGCCAATGTTTCACCCCGTGCCACACTGCCTGATTCATGCCAAATTCTAGTGTAGAATGGAATGCCAAGAACAAGCTTATGACTTGGTACCTCTTGCAACATCTTCTCAGCATGATCGCGTACCCAAGGATAACTTGCAACCGGTCCTGCCGTAGTACTCTTGGCCCATGTTTGATCATAAGCCATTAATACAACATAATCTACACTGTTAGCGAAGGACTTACGGTCATATACAAGAGACCAATTTGGACTATTAGAATATCCCGTTACATCTACAGAGGATTGAATATTATACTTATGTAATTCGTCAGCTAAGTATGCTACGAATCTTGTCAATTTATCACGGTCAGAATAGTCTACATTTTCAAAGTCAAAATTATATCCATCAAATCCATAAATATAAGCGTATTGAATGAGATTTTGAGCGTATTTCTTCCACACTGCTTCATCGGCTAAGATACCACTCGTAAAATCTGGATCAAAACGATTTGTAATAAGCGGCCACACATGATATCCGTTGGCCTTGTATGCTTTCACATAGTCCACATTAATATTAGGGCTAGATTCTAAGCCAAGGCTATGCAATTTAAACCAACTAGGAGAAACAATATTATCTCCACTAGCATTTAGTTTTTCTGCATATGGTGCCCCTTGATTAGGCCATGGGTCAAAAGCCCAAGACAATGGCCCTTGAACAGGTTTATTCTGTAATACCTGCATGGTTTCTGGTGCCGGAGAAACTTGTAGTTGACCATCATTTTTAGTATAGGTTACACCTATCAATGGTGTTGTTCCCTCTAAATCGACGTACTCCATACCATTTCGTTTTGTAATGGGTAGTTTTACAGGCTCCCCTACTGCTTTAGGATTCATTGTAATGGTCGTACCATTGAGTTCTAATTGTGGTACGTAGATTGTATAAGACGTCTTATATTGATTCGCCTCATAATTTCGATTCGTCGTATTCAAATATTGTTGTAATGGTACTAGCACCTCTGCTTTCACCGTATTACCTGAGATACTAGATAATACTGCTGCCGCCAAGGTAGTAACCATAGCAAATTTACGTAGCATGGATATCTCCTATTATATATACTTAATTGCTCCTGTTTACATAACAATTTCTATATTATATCATACATATATCGAGTAATATAAATTTGTGCTCTTTGAAAATATAATTCATAAAACATAAAGGAGTTATTATGCATCAATATTTATTTTTTATAGGGGATTTTCCGATTAGAGCCTATGGTGTTATGCTTGCACTGGCAATTATTAGCGGTGCTTCTGTTGCGTATTTTCTACTCAAAAAGGATGGTCGCGGTTGGCATGAACATATCATCGATTTTTCTATTACCGTTGCCATTGCAGGACTTATTGGAGCCCGTTTATGGGATGTATTTTTCTTTGACTGGCATTACTATTCTAATCATCTCCTAGAGATACCTTATGTATGGCAAGGTGGTATGGCCATTCAAGGCGGTGTTGTATTCGGTACATTAGCCGGTTTTTGGTTTGTAAAAAAACACAATATCGATGCTTGGGCCTTTGCCGATGTATTTGCACCTGCCCTTATCTTAGCCCAATCGGTAGGGCGTATGGCCAATCTATTTAATGGCGACGCCTTTGGTCATCCTACAGGCGGTAATTTTGGGATTCTCTATCCTGAAAGTACCCTTGCGTACCGCACCTATGGTAATCAACCATTATGGCCTGCAGAAATTTGGGAGGGTCAAATCGATATTCTTATCTTTGTAGCCTTATTACTGTTTAGCTCTTTTAAACATGCTAAGGGACAAGTATTCGTTCTATACGCTATTTTATATTCTGCAGCACGTTTCTTCTTAGAATTCTTACGCGGTGACTATGTCAATCTTACGATGGGATTAAAATCTGCACAAATGACTAGCCTCATCGTTATGATTGTAGGTGTGTGCGTATTTATCTACTTTGGCTATCTCGACAAAAAACAACAAGCCTTAACTACTGAGGCTAATGAAGCAGCTATCGAATCACCAACAAAACCAAAAAAACGAAAATAATAAAATCCTTCATTCACGGTTTTCCATGAATGAAGGATTTTTTTATATGATATAGTTATGTAGTCATGAAAAGTGAATAACCTAAAATCAAAAAAACAAAGCAATTATAATTGTTCTTGAACCTTTAATACTTCAAGCTCTTCTAAGGCACGATTAGCAATAAGAGCATTCTTCTCTTTTTTCTTACGAATCCGTTGTGGCCAAGATTCCATGATACCAAAGTTGACATTCATTGGTTGGAAATTTGAACCTTCGTAACCAGAAATATAGTGGCTTAGTGAACCAATAGCTGTAGTCTTAGGGAAGTTAATAAATGCTTTTTCCTTAAGATATCGTGTTACCTGTAAGCCTACCATGAGACCTGATGCGGCTGATTCAAGATACCCTTCTACGCCAGTCATCTGACCTGCAAAGAATAAACGAGTATCTGACTTCAATTGAAATGCATGATTTAACAACTCAGGGGAATTGATATAGGTATTGCGATGCATCACACCATACCGAATAAATTCAGCATTTTCAAGGCCAGGAATTAGACCGAATACGCGTTTTTGCTCGCCCCATTTTAAATGGGTTTGGAAACCCACGAGGTTGAACATGGTGCCCTCTTTATTTTCCTTACGCAATTGGACAACTGCATAAGATTCTTCATTAGTCCGTTTATCTACAAGGCCTACTGGCTTTAGTGGACCATAACGCAATGTATCTTCTCCGCGAGAGGCCATAATTTCCACAGGCATGCAACCTTCAAAATAGATTTCTTTTTCAAAATCCTTCGGCTCTACCGCCTCAGCATGGGTCAATTCGTGCCAAAATTGCTTATATTCCACTTCACTCATAGGGCAGTTAAGATAATCTGCATCACCTTTATCATAGCGAGACGCTGCAAATACCTTATCATAATTAAGAGACTCTGCGGTCACAATCGGAGCCGCTGCATCATAGAAGTAAAAAGCCTGTATTACCTGTTAACTCTCTAATTGCATCACCAAGAGCCTCTGAAGTTAGTGGTCCAGATGCAAAGATGACAGTTCCCTCCGTAGGAATCGTAGTCACCTCTTCATGATGGACAGTAATATTAGGATGACTCTTAATCTTTTCAGTTACCATAGTACTAAATAGATGACGGTCAACCGCTAAGGCACCACCAGCTGGTACAGCCGTTGCATCTGCACATTCCATAATCAACGAGCCTAAACGACGCATTTCTTCCTTTAAGAGACCTACTGCATTCTCAATATTACCGGCGCGCAAGGAATTGCTACAAACTAATTCTGCAAATTGATCAGTTTGATGCGCTGGAGAACTCTTAACGGGACGCATTTCATATAAATCGACGGCAACACCACGATTGGCTAGTTGCCATGCTGCTTCAGAGCCAGCTAAACCGGCCCCTATAACAGTAACTTTATGTTCACTCACTCTTTGTATCCTCTTCTTTCTTTACTGTATCATCGGTCTTTTTCTTTCTCGTTTTTTTAGGAGGTCTAGTCGGACAAGTTTCATTAGAGCAAAATTTTTTCGTTGTTCCATTTTTATAGGTTTTTTCGACGATAATGCTTCCACAGGTGTCACAGAACTCATGGGTTGGCTTATCCCATAATGTAAAATCACATTGTGGGTATCGATTACAACCATAGAAAACACGGCCCCGTTTAGATTTACGCTCTACAATATCTCCTTCACCACATTTAGGGCAAGCAACGCCTGTGCTAACAGTGATAGGCTTTGTATTCTTACAATCTGGAAAATTAGAACATGCTAAAAATTTACCATAACGTCCAAATTTGTAGACCATCGGATGACCGCATAATTCACAGTTTTCATCACTTTCCATGGAGGCGATTTGAATCTTATCTACATCGCTAGCATCATCTAACTCTTGTTTAAAGATATCATAGAAATTAGATAGTACCTTCACATATGTATCTTTACCATTGGCAATGGCATCAAGTTCTTCTTCTAGCTCTGCTGTAAAACCAGTATTGATGATTTTTTCAAAATAGTTTACCAAGAAATCGACAACTACAAACCCTAATTCTGTAGGAATAAATTGTTTATTATTCATTTCAACATAGTTGCGACTAACAATGGTATCTAGAATTGGCGCATATGTACTAGGGCGACCAATACCTAATTCTTCTAATGTCTTGATTAGACTTGCCTCAGAATATCTAGCAGGTGGTTGCGTAAAATGTTGCTCTGGATTAATGAGCACAGTTTCTACCACATCAGATTTCTTCAATGCTGGTAGTTGAGGTGTGTCCTCTTTTTTGCTATCCTCGTAAACCGCGCTAAAGCCTGGGAATAGTATGCGTGAGCCAGTGGCCTTAAATGTATAAGCATCGTCGATATCTAGCTCAATCGTAGTAGATTCATTTTGTTGTGATGCCATTTGGCTAGCCATAAAACGATTCCAAATTAAGGTGTAGAGCTTTAATTCATCGCGACTTACAAAGGGTTCTACCATCTTAGGTGTCAATTCCAGAGATGTTGGACGAATGGCTTCATGAGCATCTTGAGCAGAATCCTTTTTACCATATACATTCGGTTTAGCGGGACAATAATCATCACCATAGGTTCTTTTAATATAGTCTCTTGCTTGTTCCTGCATATCTTTAGAGATACGTGTAGAGTCTGTACGCATATAAGTAATAAGACCTACATGGCCATAAGAACCAATTTCCAAACCTTCGTATAAATGTTGAGCAATCATCATCGTCCGTTTTGCACCAAAATTGAGTTTTCGAACACCATCTTGTTGCAAGGTGGACGTTGTGAAAGGCGGTGCTGCTTTACGGCTTCGTTTACTTTTCTTAACGGAGGTAACCGTAGCCTCTTGATCTGCAATTGCCTTTTTTATAGCCAATGCATCTGCTTCACAAGTAATATCGATCTTATCCCCTTTTACATGTGTTAATTCAGCGGAAAATTCTTCATTGCCTTTCGTTTTAAATTGCCCTTCAATGGACCAATATTCTTGAGGTATAAAGGCTTCAATTTCTCGTTCTCGTTCACAAATAAGACGCACAGCTACGGATTGAACACGTCCGGCACTCAGGCCTTTACAAACCTTTTTCCATAATAAGGGACTTAATTTGTAACCTACAATACGGTCTAACACACGACGAGCTTGTTGTGCGTCAACCATGTTCATATCTACTGTACGTGGATGTTGTAAGGCCTCCGCTACAGCAGTTTTAGTAATCTCATTAAATGTAATACGACAATTGGACGTAGTATCTACATTAAGAATATATGCTAAATGCCAAGAAATCGCTTCCCCTTCGCGGTCCGGGTCAGTTGCGAGCAATACTTCACTACTTTCATCAGCATGGGCGACTAAATCATCGATAACCTTTTTACGCGCTACAAGATTACTATATCTTGGCGTAAAATCATGATCAATATCGATGCCCATTTGAGATTTTGGCAAATCACGAAGATGGCCCATACTAGCTTTTACAATGTAATTAGGACCTAGAAATTTTTCTATTGTTTTAGATTTAGCTGGTGATTCCACGATGACAAGTACTTTGCCATCAGGATTATATACCCGTGGTTGTCTTTGCTCTGGTGGCATCGATGTGGCCACGATAGATTTATCACGTACAATCCCAACAGGGGTTAACGCTTCTTTGGCTACCTTTTTCTTAACCGTAGCCTTTTTCTTTTTTGTTTCTTGTTTTGGTTCTTTAGGTTCCCCAATAACGATAGATCGTTTAATGGACAAGTATATCACTCCCGATAAGGTTAATATAGCCCTTAGAATGAACCTTTTCTATCATATGTTTCATTTCAAGGTCTAATAAAATGCTTTGTAATCGTTGCAATGGAATATGTGTTTCTTTAATCAAATCCCCTACACTAATACATTGATCTGTAGGAATTTTACTCAAAACAACCTCCCATTCTAACTTAAAGCTTAACACATCGGACCCTTGCGTATCAACTGCACGCGGTTTTAGCTCATAATCATCTATTATATCTTGTGCTTTGGTCAAAACATTAGCGCCTTGACGCATGAGCCAGTGATTCCCTTCGGCTACATTACTCAAAATACTACCTGGCACGACATAAATCTCACGTCCTTCATTGGCCGCCATATCTGCTGTTATTAGTGAACCGCTACTTGCCTTTGCTTCTACTACGATGATAATTTGTGAAAGTCCGCTTATGATGCGATTTCTTGCAGGGAAATGTACGCTAGATGGTGGTGTACCAGGAGGATATTCCGATAATAAAAGGCCATTATGTTTAAGTACCGTATCAAACAATCGTTTATTTTCTGGAGGATATACTATATCTAAACCACATCCCATAACTACTATCACTTGACCTTTAGCTGCCAAGGCACCTTCATGACTATGGCTATCTATACCTCTTGCGCCACCACTAACTATTGCCACATTGTAAGCAGCTAATTCTTTTCCTATCCGCAAGGCTACATTTCGGCCGTAATCTGAGCACTTACGGGCTCCTACCATGGCAATTTTCATAGTTTCGTCATCTAACAGAGATGTATTTCCACGCACAAATATGACTGCAGGTGGATTATATATCTCCTGTAAGTGTCCTGGAAATAATACATCTAGATATGTAATATATTCTATACGCCAGTTTTTAAGAGCCTTATAAATAGTTTGTAGTCGTTCATTGGTAGCCTCTTTTTCTATCTGCTTATACTTAGTAGAGGGTATGCCCAATATACATTTTAAATTCTTACGATCTCGTAAAGCACACCAAGCCTCATAGGGACCGCCGAAATTATTGACCAAATCACGTATATTAGCCGCACCTAGTGCAGTAATACTCTGCATTGCAGCAATATAGAAATTACTTTCATACTGTTGTTCCATCATGATCTCCTATTCTCGACACATGAAATGGTGTATGCCGATATAACATCGCTTCTGAAATATGTTTCTTTTCTACATATAATGAACCATCCATATCTGCAATGGTTCGACTCACCTTGAGTAATCTATCAAAAGCTACGCCCTGTAAAATGAAATCTTTCATACACATCACTAAGTAGATTCCAACAATCATCCTGAATATTACAAAGTTCACGGATGGCGCGATGTGGCATAGAACCATTTGTTTTTAAATGTACAATCTTTAAATCGTTCTAACTGTATATTTCGTCCCCGCTCAACCAAGTCTTTCATATCAGAGCTACTTAAAGAATCCTCATTGGTCAAAAAGCATATCATTAAAAACTAGGCCGTTCAACAGAAATATATAAATCAATGCGGTCTAGTATAGGCCCAGAAATTTTATTTTGGTATTTCATAAGTTCTGTGGAAGAACAAACACATTCTTTATGAGGATCTCCGTAATACCCACAAGGGCATGGATTAGCGGCTAATACACATATAAATTTAGCAGGATATTCATAGCTATTTTGCAATCGATTTACCGTAATCGTATGCGACTCTAAAGGTTGTCTTAGAGCATCTAAGATAAATCGTGGAAACTCTGGTGCTTCATCAATAAATAGAACCCCATTATGGGCTAATGTAATTTCTCCGGGCTTTGCATTACTGCCGCCTCCTATTATGCTCGCCAAGGTTGCCGTATGATGCGGACCTCTAAAGGGGCGTCTACTGATAAGTGTATTTTTCTCTAATAGACCAGCTACATCATGAATACGTGTTGTTTCAAACCGTTCATCCCAACTCATATCCGGCAATATAGTCGGTAATCGTTCTGCCAGCATCGTTTTCCCGGCCCCAGGAGGTCCTGTCATCATTACGTGGTGCAAACCTGTAGCCACAATAATCATGGCTCGTTTACCTAACTCTTGGCCATGTACATCCTTATAATCAATACTACTATACGTTTTATCCTCACTATTAGTACTTATATCTTCAACCGTATAACTATCAGGCTTTATTAGAACTTGTACAATATCTTCTAATGTACGAGCCCCATAGGATGCAATGGTATCGATATAATGAAGTAATGCTATATTCTCAGAACTTGTAAATACAGTTACTAGCTTTTCATCTAATGCCTTCATAGCCATACTAAGAATACCCTGTGTCTTTTTTAGCCCTCCATCCAAGGACAGTTCACCGATAAACAAAGTTGACTGCAATAAGCTCATTAATTTACGTTTTCTCATCTTAATTTGACCTGATGCGGCCAATACACCTATAGCTATTGGTAAATCAAGACCAGAACTACTTTTTCGTACCTCTGCAGGACCCTAAATTGACGACAATACGACGCATAGGAAATTCAAACCCACTATTTTTAATAGCGGCCCTAACCCGTTCTCTAGATTCTTTTACAGCTTGATTTGGTAGACCAACTATATCAAAGACGGGCAAGCCCTGCGATATATCTACCTCAACGGTAACAATGACACCATCTAATCCATCTACAGTTGCACCATAGACCTTTGCATACATAATTTAGCCTCCTACAAAAAACATTGAGGCATATAGTGTATAGTTGCTTTAAGATCTTCATGGACATATACCTCAACTACATCAAAGGACAATTCTTTCCATTTGCGGTTTTGAGCATGCAAATCACGTATAAAATACATTGCAGCCTGTTTGATATGTTTTTGTTTTCGTTTAGAAACAGCCTCACGAGGCAGACCATGTGTAATACCACGACGCGCTTTAATCTCAATGAAGTGATAGGTCAACCCATTTTTCGCAATGATGTCAATTTCACCTACCTTAGTTTTGTAATTGGTCGTCACGATTTTCAGTCCTTGTTTCTCAATATAATGACGAGCAATGTCTTCCCCCCAATTACCAAGGGCCTTTGCATCTAATAGGTTGCAATTTTCTTCACAATTAATCGTATTCATAGTTACCTCCTTGTGTATATAGATGCTTTCGAATACTTATATATACAGAATAAAAAGGTAACTACCCTAATGTAAATAGAAAAGAGGTTCCTAATAGTCACCTAAGTGACCAATAGGAACCTCTTTTTAATAGATTTTTCACTTTTATTTCACAATAGAGTAGTCTATATATTTAATTCTCTTCGCGATGCCATCCAACAATTGACTTAATCGGTTCAAAACTCTTTTCTATGCAATGGTGTCACACCTTGCTGCTCAACAGCCTCTCTGTGGAGTTCTGTATAATAGCCCTTATGTATGCCAAAACCATAGCCAGGATACTCTTCATCGAGACTTTTCATATATCGATCTCGTGTAACCTTGGCAATGATGGATGCCGCTGCAATATTAGCACTTTTGCTATCGCCCTTGATGATGGATTCAACAGGAATTGTTAAATCAGGTAATTTCATCGCATCCGCTACGACAGCCTCTGCAGGTACATCAAGAGTGCGAATGGCCTCATACATCGCTTGACGTGTGGCCTCATAAATATTGAGCTCATCAATTTTTTCTGGACCATAGGAGATACAGCTGACCGCTACAGCTTCTTCCATAATGATATCATACAATGCTTCACGTTTCTCTTCAGTTAGCTTTTTAGAGTCATTTAGACCTGGAATTAAGGTCATAGGCGGCAATATGACAGCAGCTACCGTAACAGGACCTGCAATGGGACCACGTCCTACCTCATCAACGCCAGCCACATGATAGAGGCCTTGATCGTAGAACATGCCTTCATAGTCATACATGCCCATAAGTCTTTGCTGTTCTTGTAATTCTTTTTCTTGGCGTTTAATGTATGAAGCCGCCAACTTTTGAACAGAAATACGATTGTCTGCTTGTGCTAATGGTAAAATTTCTAAGGCTTGGTCAGTTTCAAATAAAGCCTTAATATCTGATACTTTTAGCTTAGAAAATACATCCTTATCCATTATGAGACTCCTCAACATCTTCAGGATAATATGGCTCTTCATCTACTTGATCAAGAGTAATAACACCTAGTTTAGTGTTGCGATAATCTTGTAAAATGATGCGGCGCGCTTTATCAAAATCTACAACACCACCACTCACCAAACAGCCACGACGACGGCCGATACTTTCAAGAATCGTATCTACATCGGTCATCTCTTCTTCTTTTAATTTATACCGTTCTACCAAAATATTTGGCGTGTTCGTCAATAAATGATTTAATAGCTGTTTCATAACGTGTTCTAAATCATACACATCATCAGAAATAGCACCAGTCATAGCAAGGCGAGCCGCTGCGCGTTGGTCCTCTAATTTAGGCCATAATACGCCTGGTGTATCAAGCAATTCAAGATTTTTACCGATCTTAACCCATTGTTGGCCACGTGTATGACCAGCCTTGTTAGCTGTACGCGTTGCTGCAGAGCCTGCTAAGGAGTTAATCAATGTAGATTTACCCACATTAGGAATCCCTAAAATAATAGTACGTACAGAACGACTGCGAATGCCTTTGGCTACCCAACGGTCAATAATTGGTTTACTGAGGCGTTCTACTGTGGATAAAAGCTTTTTATTGCCCTTACCGGATTTAGAATCGATAGCAAGAACAGTAATGCCTTTTTTAGTAAAGAATTCAGTCCATTCCTTTGTGGCTTTAGGATCTGCTAAATCGACCTTATTTAACAGCACAATGTGTGGTTTTTGACCAATAAGATCAATGATTACAGGGTTCGCACTAGAACGTGGAATACGCGCATCTAATAGCTCAATAACTACATCAACCTTTTTAATATACTCCGTAATCATGCGTGTGGCTTTCGCCATATGCCCTGGGAACCAATGTACGATAGGTGAATCTGCCATAATGTCTCCTTTCTATATATCTTTCATATGTATATATTTTATATCTATATTTTAGCAAAAATAAAAGGCTGCCAACGGCAGCCTTTTAAGAACATTAGCGTTTTTCGCGAATACGAGCAGCTTTACCAGTAAGGTTACGTAAGTAGTACAATTTAGCACGACGAACAACACCACGGCGCATAACTTCGATTTTAGCTAAGCGTGGGCTGTGAAGTGGGAATGTACGTTCTACACCTACACCGGATGCAATACGACGAACTGTGAAAGTTTCACGTACGCCACCGTTTTGACGTTTAATTACCAAACCTTCGAACACTTGGATACGTTCGCGAGTACCTTCCACAACTTTTACGTGTACACGAACTGTGTCACCAGCGCGGAATGTAGGGATGTCTGTACGAAGTTGTTCTTGTTCAAGTACGTTAATAATGTTCATTGTTTCCTCCTGTTTGCAGACATTCAATACCTACACCTTATAGGCAGCGGACTGTCTCAAATTAACAGTAATATATTATCACAAGTCAATGTACAATGCAAGTGCTTATACACTATATCTTGTATAGATTTATATACTTAATTTACTGTAGGTATATGCAGGCCGATGTAGCATTAATCTATGCGACATAATAAGTCGTACAAGTCTTGTCTATCCTCCGTAGATAGGTTCCTAAAACGATGGGCTAACTGTTTTTCTCTATGCTCAACTAAACCTTGAGCCTCTGCTCTACCTGCATCAGTTAATGTCACAACAGTTGTACGTTTATCCATAGTATCTATGTTTTTTTCTACAAATCCTAATTGTATGAGTACATCAAGTTGCTCTGATACGGTAGCCGGTCTGATATGTAAAGTAGGCTTATAGGACAAAAAGTGTGTGTGAAAACCCTTATAACATTAGATATTTACTAGTGTTATAAGGGTTTAATCTTTTTCTGGAGAAGTTTGAAGGTGGACAAAAAGTGTGGGTGAAAACATCAATTAACCCTTGTAATTACTGACTAAAATGAGGTTATATCTTCCTATATATAAACAAATATGGAGGAAGAGTTTATGCGACAAATAAAATGTCCTGATTGTAATGAAACATGTATTAAACACGGTGTTTTAAAATCTGGTTCTCAGCGTTGGTTTTGCAAACATTGTAAGGTGGCATTTACCGTTAAAATTAATAATTTAAGTAAAGAGTTAAGCCTATTCTTGAATTGGTTATTCAGCACCAATATTCAAGCTGATATGCCTGGTAAAGGTCGTACATTCAGGCGTAAAACCGCTAAATTTTGGTCCATATGGCCATTGCCACCAAAAGTGGAAGAAGTACATGATGTGGTATATCTTGATGGAATTTACTTAGCTAGGAATTTATGTGTGTTGATTTGTTGCAATGATACTCATGTTCTAGGATGGTATGTCTGTCGTTATGAGCATGCTAGAGCTTGGCAGTGTTTAATGGAACGGATTGCCGAACCTAAAGTCGTTGTGTCTGATGGTGCTAATGGTTTGCCTAAAGCATTACGTAAAGTTTGGCCTCATAGCAGTCACCAAAGATGCCTGTTTCACATTTTTTGTCAGGTTAGACGATATACGACAAGTAGACCTAAAACGTTAGCAGGAAAGGACCTTTATACTCTTGCTAAAGATTTATTTAATGTGAAAACAATGGATCGAGCTTTTTATATGGATTAATAAACTTTCGGCGTGGCGAATGACATATTCTGATTTTTTACGAGAAATGACGATTGATGAATTCGGAAACAAACGCTCTACACATGAGCGTTTTGCTTAAGCTGAATCATCATTATGGCGTCTGATTAGGCAACAAACTTTATTTACTTTTTTGGAATGTATTGATATTACAATACCTACAACAAATAATCGTATTGAAGGTGGAGTAAATGCTCAACTAAGAAGTATGTTACGGGCTCATAGGGGCCTTTCACTTGAAAGAAGACTGAAAGCGGTCTATTGGTGGTGCTATATGCACTCACCAAGACCGCTTTCTATTTCAGATATATTAAATTGTATGCCTACAGATGAATCGATTGCTGCTATCTACAAACGGTTATCTAATTATTGCCAAATAGATCGTTCAATCCCTCAATGGGGTGATGCTCCTGTTTGGAATGAGCTACATATGTCTACAGATTTTCCAACTTATTGGGATTAGTCACACACACTTTTTGTCCTATAACCCGTAAAGTATCAACTAATACGCGTTGACTTGTTCCTTTACCAATAGTATATAGTTCCATGAGAATTCGATAACGTGAACCTTCACGCTTAGCCGTCACATTACGGAGGGCATTGAATAATTCAACATTTGTAATCATAATGACATCTCCTTACAACTTTGTATACTTTATGTATTCGACATAGATACCAAATTCCTGCATAAAGAAAAGGCAACCACAGTTGCCTTTCCTCAGTTTCACATAGTTAAGACAAATGTAATTTCCTAACTATATAAAATATATGTTATTTTAATGCACTAATATCGCCGATAATAGCCATTACGCTATATGCCAAACGAACAAGTTGTAAACGGTTTGCTTTAATAGTTTCATCTTTATCCATAACCATTACATCTTCAAAGAATTTGTTGATAGCTGGAACTAAAATAGCTGGAACTGCTACTACAGCAGCGTAATCATTAGATTCCCATGCTGCTAGGCTAGCTTCAGATGCTTTAGAAGCGGCTTCGAACAATGCTTTTTCAGCATCTTCTTTCAACAAGTCGCTATTAACACCTGTATATTCTACATCTTTTACAAGATTGTACATACGAGTATAGGCTTGAACAAGCTCAACATTTTCATCGATGCGATTTGCTAACAATGCGTTTACAAGACCTTCTGCATCAGCAACGGACAATTCGTTGTTAGATAGCAACAAGTCGATCACATGATGAGGCACTTCGCGATCAAGGAAGATATTTTTCAAACGAAGTGTGAAGAACTCTTCAACTTGGTTAAGCAATTCTTCTTGTTTATCAGCAGCTACATTCAATAACTCCATAGATGCTTTGAAGATTGGACGCAAGCTGATATTCCATTCGCTACCAAGCAAGATGTTCAAGATACCAATTGTTTGGCGGCGCAATGCATATGGATCTTGAGAGCCTGTAGGGATTAAGCCACGGCTGAAAGTAGCAACGATGTTATCTACTTTATCGATGATGGACAATACTTTACCTGCTTCTGTTTGAGGCAATACATCGCCTGCAAAGCGTGGTAAATATTGTTCGAAAATAGCTTCTGCTACTTCAGGAGATTCACCATCAAGTAAAGCGTACTCTTTACCCATTACACCTTGTAATTCAGTGAACTCTGTAACCATACCAGTTGTAAGGTCAGTCTTAGCAAGCTCTGTAGCGCGTTCTAACACAACAGCTGCATCTTCGTGTAAACCACATTCTTCACCAAATACACGGCCCAATTTAAGTAAACGTTCAGTTTTATCTGCTAAGTTACCAAGACCTTCTTGGAATACGATTTTAGTCAAACCCATCTTGACGGTCGATAAGAGGTTTCTTGCGGTCTTCGTTAAAGAAGAATTTTAGCATCATCTAGACGAGCGCGCAATACGCGTTCATTACCAGCTTGAACTACTTCGATGGAATGGTCAGAACCATTGCGCACTGTTAAGAACATTGGCAACAATTTACCATCTTGACCAACTAATGGGAAATAGCGTTGATGGTCTTTCATTGGTGTAATGATAGCTGCATCAGGAAGTGCCAAGTAAGACTCTTCAAAACCGCCACACAATGCTGTAGGCCATTCAACAAGATAGTTGATTTCTTCTAACAAATCATCATCCCAAACGATGGATGCATTTTTAGAAGCTGCCATATCATGTAATTGTTTGGAGATCAACTCACGACGAGCATCTTGATCAACCATAACAAAGTTTTCTTTTAATGTGTCTACATAGGATGCTGCATTTTTGATAGTGATTTCATCAGCTCCTAAGAATCGATGACCACGTGTTACATTACCAGATTTGACAGTAGCAAATTCTACAGGAATTACTTCATCATCAAGTAATGCTACAAGCCAACGTACTGGACGCACGAATTTAGCATCTAAGTCGCCCCAATGCATGGATTTAGGGAAGTTAAGACCTGTAATCAATTGAGGCAACATATCTGTGACGATATCTTTTGCAGGTACGCCTGCCGTTTTAGTTTCAGCGTAAATATAGCCGTCTTCTACAACGAGATCAGCTACATCAAGACCTTTACCACGAGCAAAGCCAATAGCCGCTTTAGTAGCATTACCGTCAGCATCATATGCAATAGATGCGGATGGACCTTTATGACGTTCGCTGATTTCAGCAGATGTATCAGAAAGACCTTTCACGATAAGTGCCAAACGACGTGGTGTACCATATGTTTCGATGCTTTCAAAAGGAAGATGGGCATCATTTAATTTTGTTTCAGCCAATTGTTTCAATTGACCTAAGATATTTGGCATAAAGCCGGCAGGAATTTCTTCTGCACCGATTTCAAATAATAAATCTTTTGCCATCTTATTTATCTCCTTTCAAAAGTGGGAACCCTAATTCTTCGCGTTTAGCAAGGTATTGTTGTGCACAAATACGAGCTAATGCACGTACACGGCCGATGAAAGCTGTACGTTCGCTGATAGAAATAGCACCACGGGAATCAAGCAAGTTAAATGTGTGGGAACATTTCAATACATAGTCGTAAGCTGGTAATACATAGCCAGCTTCGCAAACGCGTTTTGCTTCTACTTCGTACATGTCAAACAATTTGAAAAGCATATCTGTATCTGCTAATTCAAAGTTATACACGGATTGTTCAACTTCGTTAGCATGCCAAACGTCGCCGTATGTAACTTTCTCATTCCATTTAAGATCGTATACGTTTTCTACGCCTTGAATGTACATAGCTAAACGTTCTAAACCGTATGTAATTTCTACGGACACTGGTTTACAGTCGATGGAACCAACTTGTTGGAAATATGTAAACTGAGTTACTTCCATACCGTCGAGCCATACTTCCCAACCAAGGCCCCAAGCGCCCAATGTTGGAGATTCCCAGTTATCCTCTACGAAGCGGATATCGTGATCTTCAGCGTGAATCCCAAGTGTTGCCAAAGATTGTAAGTACAATTCTTGAATGTTATCTGGAGATGGTTTCACGATAACTTGGAATTGATGATGTTGGAACAAACGGTTAGGGTTATCACCATAACGACCGTCTGCTGGACGACGAGAAGGCTCTACATAACATACAGACCCATGGTTCAGGACCAATAGCATGCAAGAATGTAGCAGGGTTCATTGTACCTGCACCCTTTTCGATGTCATATGGATTTTGAACGATACAACCTTGATCGCTCCAGAATTTTTGTAGATTTAAAATAATCTCTTGAAATGTCATTGCTGCCTCCACTTTACACAACCGACATAAAATCAACCATTTCGTTACAAACAAAAAAGTCCCTGTAACGAAAAACGTTACAGGGACGAGTATACCCGCGGTTCCACCCTATTTGGCTTGCGCCCTCTTTTTTCTATGTTGGCCTTTACTAACAGATGCCTGCGTTCCTGCCAATGCTCTACAGCGCCTTCAACCAAATGTGAGCTTACACCATCCTCACTCGCTAGAGTGGTTTACTACTCTGCTTCATCGCATATATTATACACAACATTGTAGCAATACAGGTCGATAGATGTCAAATTAAATATATTGTTAACTCATTAATTCTATTTACATCTATAAGTTACTAAATACATTAATTATTTAGTCTATCACTAATAGGTATTTCTTTTCTATAAAAAAATATCTTAAATCTATATCTTTATTTATCCAAAATTTAGATATCTGACTTCTAATAAGCCAAAAGTCTTCCTTACAAATTGTACTTTTTATCAATAAAACTTAAATTGCCTAGAATGGCATCCCAAGCAATAATAAAGTAATCATGACCAGAAATAGTAATTTTTTTATTGCTATATCAATACTATTTATTTCATCTGAATAAAATGTAGTAAATTCATCATTAACAATACTAATCTGTTCTATGATTCCATTAATATTATTTGATACTATTTGACGATAATCCGTATCTTCATTCATTCTAATACAACGTTTTTATTTCAAAATTAGGATAATCATCATAATCTTCAGTTTCTATATAGTCATTAACAATCTCAATATATGAATCCCTGAGTTTGTATATATATCACTACAGCATTATTCTCATCTAATTCTTTTTTTGACTTCTATCTGGAGTAAATCCAAATAATTTTTGAGAAAAAATATTATCGACATGTTGATTCATTATACATGCAAGTATATCTAAACTCTTTTTATTTATATGATTTATCATAATTACCTCTTATTCAGGAAAATGTATTTTTTGAATTGGTTTATTTGGCCCAGCATCAGAAAAATCTACAGCTGCATCACCGGATTTAGAAACCGGTCTAAAACCAATTCTTTGACCATCTGGCATATATCTAATAATATAACCATTAGAACCTATATCTTCCTTTAATATAACCCCTCGTTTCAGTCTCAAAAAACTTTTTTGCTTCTTTTTCGCCACCAGGAATTTCTCTAACGAATGATTTACCACTATTTTTACTAGACGTTCCATAATACCCTTTCTCTGTTTTAGGATATTCTCGTGCGTATCTTACAACATTACCCGAATTCTGTCTAGAATTTCCAGATTTGACACCTCTAGGCTAAATACTCCCCGTCCAAGCGAATTTCCTCCAGCGATTAACATACCAGTTTCTCCGGCATAATTTAAATCGGCCTTAAATTCAACCCAACTAGTTAAACGTATTAATTCTTTATCACCATCAGGAAATATCGGAAATCCTCCACTACTAAATGTTCTTGTATCTCGATCAAACTCTATGGCTAAACCAGCTTTAGCATTATAATTTCCCTTTATATTCACCAGTTAGTACTTTACGACCATCAGCAAGAACATTAAAAAATTGCCCATCAGTATCTTGATAACCTTGCCACACTATTCTATTTCTAGAGCTTTCAGATGGATTAGGATTATACCAAGGTCTTCCATTCTCATCCAAAGTATAATGAGTTTGTCCATCGTCACCTAAAACTGTAGGATATCCCTCAAGCTCAAGTTGCTTACCTCTAAAACGTCCATTTAGTACACGATGCTACCATTTATATAGCTGTCATAATACTGTCCATCGATTCTTGCCATCCAGCATCGTAAGTTCAATAATCATTATAGCCCTTGCTTATAATCTTTGAAGATACTTTTATCATCATTAACAAATTTCATTATAGTAATACTCTGATAGATCACGTATAATAATCAATATTATCAGGGATTATCCCCACATCATATAAGCAAATAAATTGTGAGTAAACTGTTTCAGTAAGATTCAGTCTGTATAATATGGTTCATCCTAAATGGATTCCTCCATCCGTTGGATGTACCTACATTATCTGCAGTATAATAATATTCATGATAATCTCTTCATATTCGCATCAATGCATAATAATAAGCAACCTTTTTCTCTAAGTTGACTCCACGTGTATCTTCAGGCTCAGATAAATTATCGACATTAGTAAATTAACAATTGCGAAATATCATAATTTAAATCTTTGACGATTCTGATGCTCCAACCAATTATAGTGTCGCCTTTTTCTGACTAAAGCTACTCGCCAATGTCTCCACTGACAACTTTTACTATGACTAAACTTATAATATCTTCCTAAATTCCGGATTAGTGATTTATTAATTTAAAACTGTAGATATTTCATTCACTTGCAGCATTGAAACACCATTAAAAACTCCATTACTCGGATATAATTTGAGATAAAAAACCTCCCTAGGCTAGCATGTAAGCTAATCTATATATACCATTTATCATCCCCATTTTGTTATGACTCTTGATAATAGCTTATCCGCTTTAGCATTATCACTTTTTCATTTTTGCCTCTCATAGCTTTTGATCTAATAATATCGTTTCTGTTGATGTTGCAAATACGTCTCCAATTAATTTATATCCATAGTTCAGAAATCTTATTCAATAGAATTTGTTTTTTTCCTCTACTGTCTTTCTTATCAAAAAAATTGGTGCTAGTTTATTAAGAGCCTGTTCTGTATCATGATTAATCTTTTTCTAAAGGATTCTTTCTCAGCAATTTCGATGACACCTTCACTAATAGCTGAATGCGTAGTAGACTTTAGACTACCTTTTACAGGAATTCCCCATTTTAGGGACTACCTGTAATGCCTATTGGATTATTTTTTTAGTGCGTTTAGTTGTAGATAAACTATAGCCAGAAGTCTTGGCAGAATAAGATGCTTCATTTTGAATATCATTCATTATTAAAGAATTAGAGGATAATTTATTCCTTGATTTATCAGGACTACCTTTAATTATACCACCTGTAAGTGTAGTTGAATTATCTACCTGTACATTATATCCACCATCACCTGCGTATATACCAGCCTGGTTTGTAACACTTGCATAGTGACTGTCTGTAGTTCCTCGCGAATTATCAAACCCAACTCTCGCAGGCCCACTCATTCCATAAGATACAGATATACCTTTATTTTTACTTATTTTATGATAGTCATTTGTATCTTGTAAACTTTCAATTTTCAAATCATGTCCAACTTTTGTAGTTACACTTTCACCGATGACCTTAGAACCAATAATTTCTGTATTGTTTCCAGAGACAGTATTTACTTGTTTACCAAGAATAACGGTTCCTGTATGTGTCTTAGTTGTCTCTAATGCATTTTCTTTACCTTTATACACATTAGCATCTAAACCAATAACACCACTTCCATGCGGGCTTACAGTTGCGCCTATTGACCAACCAGAAGATGTATAATCATCGCGTTGAACTACTGTATTAGTCCCGGCATCCATTCGAAGATTATTAGATGCACTTACATTAACAACCGGAGCTTCTACTCTACTTCCCGTAATGTGTATATTCCCCTTAGCCATATCATTACTATTAGCAGTAATATCTACTTTTGTTTTACTACCTATAGAACTACCAATATATTGTTCTTCATTTAACTCATTTCGTTGTTTGTATTTACTAGAACCTATAGATACGTTGATATTGAGGAGACGATCTTTTCGAGCTTGTTCTTGTTTATATTTTTGTTCTTTATCTATTGCATTTTGAACATCTGGATGTACAGCATTTTCAATTTCTGGATGTTCTAATTGATAACTCTTATTTAATTCATTAGCTTTACTTAAAACCTCTCTTTCTTTATCTAATAAATTAACAGGTTTAATCTTACTATAAGCCTTGGCATCATTATAAGCATGTTTTATGCTATTGGCTGCTTCACCATATTCAAATGCTGATAGCGCACTAGTTTTTCTACTGTTAGCACGTTTGCCAAGTTGTTGAGCTGTGTTCAAAGCAGATACTACTTGCCCACCAACACTAACCGTTAATCCAGATCGTTTTTCTTCATGGGTTTGTACTACATGTGATGTGTTATGTTTACCATCAATGTTAACATCCGCAGCAGTTAAGGATACTGGATTATTACTAAAATAGTTAGTCGTTGTGCTATGTATAGTATCGCCAGCAGTAACATTAATCACCCCATTAGTAGAGGCAATATTACTCGCTTCTTGTGTAGTATAACGACCATCATATGTATCAGTAATTTTTTTACTACCAATAGTAAATCCTAAGCCAGCCCCCATAAGACCTTTTTCTTACTATGTTGATATATATCATTGCGACTGCTATCTTCTGCAGAATTAGTACGAACCTTATTACCGGCACTAATAGCTACGTCACCTGTGCCTAACACATTAGACCCGGTTACATTTACATCGTGGTTAGCTCCTACTTGAATTGCATTGCCACCAATAGTGGATGCTGTCACACCCGTATGCTCGTAATCTTTACGAATCGTATTGACTGTACGAGATAATAGCCCTTTTTCCTTGTACTGTAGTCCATATTGATCACGGCTATAGGTATTTCCATTTTCAATATTCACATCATTACCAGCAGCTATAGTTGTTGCTCCATGCTCACTATTTATTACACCTTGACGAATATTGACATCATTCTTAGCTGCAACTGTTACATTGCCATCACCTAAAATTTGTGTACCAATTTCAGTACCTCTATCTGTGCGAAGATAATTTGCAGCATTTAATGTCATATCTTTCTTGGCACTTAATTTTTTAGTATCCAAATTAACCGTATTCGCACTAGTAATAGAGATATTACCCTCATCTCCACCTGTAATAATAGCGCCAGTTAGATGTACATTCTTATTACTATGAATGTCTATGGTTCCTTTAGGATTTGATACGCCAATACGTCCCTTGTTGCATAAGTACATCTTGATTAGCTAATTGATGTGTTTCAGCCTCAACGTTTATGTCATTATTAGCACGTAATATAACGCTATCATTACCGTGAATAGCACCAGTATTTCGAATAGAATCCGTAGCGCCAATAGCTACAGTATTCGCATTAAATCGACCCGTATTATCTACTGTATTTGCCTGTACTACAATAGAATCAGCCATCATATTACCACTATTCTTAAATGCACTATCCGTATTAGCGATAATAGATTTACCACTTACAACAGCGCCCATAGCATCGATTTGATTAGCCGATTGTTTAGCTAAATACACCTTAGGATACAATACTTGTTGAGGTTGTCCATTTACAACAACAGTTTTTGTTTCAAGCCATACCATATCTGTTGTAATAGCTTTCATTTGTTCTTCTGATAAGGTAATACCAGGCGTCAACTTATATTGTTTACCATATGAAATACCAGCTTCGAGTAATGCTTTATATTCGCTTTCATTATCTGTATAACCCTCTAAATATGGTTTACCAGTAGCAGATAAAATTTGTGAATTAATCAGCCCTTGTTCATAGAAACCATCACCTAGACGCTTCATTCTTCGGTCTGGATCATTAGCCAACGCATTTAACATGTATTCAGACGATACAAATTTCTTACGATTTGTAAAGCACTATCTGTTTCAATTAATGCATTCGCTGTTATATCAGGATGAATATTATAAATTGCCTGTGTTGGTAATTTCAATCCTTCAATCGTTACATTTCCAATACTAGACTTTCCTTGATTACCTGTGCCAAACGGATCTAGACTATCATTTACTTTATGCTTATTGGCCTCAGCGATGGTATCCTCAGCATGTTCCTGTATTGTACCAATGGGTTGTATATTTTGCTCTTCTATGGAAGGCGTCATAAATACTTCTGGATCCCAATATCGGCGCCATTTATGTCCCCATCCATGGCCTTTATGAACTCGTTTCGCTTCACTAACTTGTGTTGTTCCTGTTTTGAACACCTTATCACTGGTTTTGTCACTGACAGTCTCATGTGCGCCATTAAATATAACTTGTCCAGCAGATGCAATTTTGCTATTTATATTAGAAGAAGCACCATTGATAACTATATCACCGCCAGCAGAAATAACCCCTGGTTGATTATTCGTAACTTCTGTATGGGTATGCTCCTCTTCACTACGTATTAACGTAAAATTTTTAACAGGTGGAACGCCCTTATCTACCATTTTAATCGTACCATCAGCTTGTTTCACTGGTACTTTATGAGCCACACCATAGCCACCTTTTCCTGTATAGCCAGGAAATTCAGAGACATCAAAGATTTGATTTTCTTCAGGATGATGTGGATCATCAACTTTAAGTTTATCACCATGCTTTGTAATACCATCCGAAACACGCTTCATACCAAAGCTTGCATTATCATTAACAAGATTAGGTGTTGTTAGCGTCATCTCTCCACCTGATTGCATGGTGGCGCCCTTATTTTCAATAACATGAGAGCCTGTTAGATTCATCGTATTTCCACTATACAATAAAGCATTCCCATTATTATGGATTTCATTAGCTTGTATATCCATATGGTCACGACTCGCAATTGTACCAGACTTATGACTATCTAATTCCTTTTGTACTATAGTCATTGCTTCTTGCGCTTTATCATAAGCCTTAGTTAGCTCTTGAATACGATTACGATGTGCTTGCAACTCTTCTTTAGTCTTATAAGCCGTTATATCTGCATTCCACTCTGTATCAAGAGCCTCTTTCGCTTGTGTCAAAGCATCCGCAGCACGTTTATATCTTGCTTCAATAGTTGCATCCGTATGATTAGATACAGTATCTGCTTTAATAGATAAGGTATTTCCATATATACGGCCATTTTCAGCATTATCTACCGATTTTGCACGAATATCTGTAGTACCATTTGAGTTTACTAAACCATGATTAGTCATAGACGATTGACTTTCAATAGCTAAGCCATTGTCACCTTGCATAACACCATCTCGCCCCACTGAAATGGCATGACCTGAAATAGACGTCTGACCATTACTTGTTATTCCGCCATCCACTTGAATCATACCATCCGCACTAATATTAGTCGCATGAACAGAACTTAATGTACCTTTAACATTAACACCAAGCCCATCATTGGTTCCTTTCATGGTAATAGAGTTAGCATACATACCACCAATAGCAGATACATCTAGACCAATTTGCTTAGAGGACCCCAAAGCCTTAGATTCCAAAGACTTGGCATCTATTAAATTTTTACCTGTACGAGTCTCTACTGCATTAGCCCATACACCTGCATTTACTTGAGCGGCTTCTGTTAAAATTTGTAAGGAGTTAGATTCTTTTGCATTAAGGCCCTTTCCATTAATCGCAATAGAACCTTGTTCTACCCGATAGGTATTAAGATTTCCATTAGAGTCATATTCAGGCTTACCAGTCGTTAATACAGCACGGTCAGTATTTATAAAACCGCCACCATCTACAGTAATCCCATTAGGATTAGCTACAACAACTGATGCTTTACGTCCAGCCACCTCAATAAAGCCATTCATGTTAGTAGGATTATGAGATGTGACCTCATTTACAATAACCGAGGCAGAGCCACGCATCATATTAGCATTACCTGGCACATACCCAGCTAAGCTCGTATTCGCCATTTGATATGAATTATTTAAAATCACACCATGTTGTGGCACATTAAAATTTGTATAATCATTGCGAGATACACCACCTGCCGTAGGTCCAGCAATATTGACTAATGTAATACCGTTTGCCGCTTGTCCTACTTGTGCTTGTCGATGTTGAGGCGCATTGCGATCTACCTCTATAGGATTTTCTGCATAAACCAAAGGAACTACTAAAGGATCCATAACCATGAGGCCCATTGTAAGCCAAACAGCAATTTTATATTGTAATCGTTTTTGTTTCATAAATTCTCTCCCAAACTATATATGAGATATGACAGCAGTTTACTAAAATCTAAATCCCGCTTGGAATCCTGCTGTTATATGATTTGTTTTATAACCTTCCGGTTTATATAACGGCATACCAACAAAGGCATCATACAATAATCCAGACTTAAATTGGCCTCTCATACCAATGGCTGTACCGGCAATAAACCGACCTGTCAATACATCGGTACTAGGTCCATATACAGCCCCAAAATCTATATTAGCATATATACTTGATTTCCATTTTGGTATATAACTAGCTACTTCATTTCGCATATACCAACCACTCTCAGCCATCAACGTATGCTCACCATCAAAGCCTTGTACGGTATATCGATTGCCAAGACTAATCATATCTCGTGAGTATAATTGCTTGCCACCTAATGTCCATTGCCCATGAAATGATGTTGTAATACTTGCAGGACGATGGCCCCATATACGTGGCATTTGATAATCTACATCTAATAATAGTTGTGTATAACGCGTTGTTGGTGCACCATAGCCATAATCAGGTTGTGATCCAAACCAACCAACACCTTTTTTTATAGCGACACGAGAAAAGATAGTATTTTGTTTACGATACCGTCGTTCTGAAAGACCTAATTCCAATGATGCTGTATTCGCTCTCTGTACTTCGATTTCCACATCATTAATATAATTCTTGGAATTACGTTTAGATATCGTTATATCCCAACTCCGTTTTAATTGTTCGACTGCGATGAAATACATGATTCCATGTTCCTCTAAATGTCTTTGCTCGACTAGAACTAATGAATGGATTTGCCATAGTATTTACCGTTTGATGATATTTCATATTACTATATGAAACAGAAAACGTATCTTTACCCCGTGGAATCGAGTAAGAAATGCTATGGTTTTTAGTACCCTTGACTTCGCCATCTCGAGCTCCATCCTGGTTTAAACTCACTTGAAAGGTATCATTAGCATTGAATAATCGATCAATACCTATAGAAGTCGTCCACTGCAGTTTTCCAGTATCTTTTAATCCAGAATCATCAATAGAAATCATGCCATGAATTGGAGGCTTTTTAGACGTTTGCAATATAATAGTAGAATATAACGGTTTTGACCCAGCTTCTAACTCAACAGCTACTGATTGGGATCCAATTCGTCGCATCTGCTCTAAGCCTTGCTCAATATCTCGAATATTTAATATGTCCCCTTCTCGTAATGGAAATGCATTATGCCAAGGTAAATGTGGTAAATCTGGCCTATACGTAACAGCTTCTATCCGTCCAATTTGTAAATTAAACTGTAATTGTCCCGTGGCAAGGGATTGTTGTGGAATTCCCACTTTAGAGGTAACAAAACCATGGGATAATAATGAATTATTTAATTGAGTAGATAGTCCATTAATATCCTCAATAGATAACTTACGATTAATATATGGTTTTATTTCTTTTCTCAGAAACGAGAATGTTTTAGGAACATCAAGTAATATATCCTGACCTTTTGATTGATAATATAAGGGACCCTTAATCAGTCTCGTACTATATGGCGCAGAATTATCTATCGAAGAATTTGAGTGTCCACCTTCTTCAGCTAACCGTATCTGCGTAATATAAAAAGACGGCGAAACACTCATAGGTCCTGATGCAGGTCTTGGTGTCTTACCGTCTGTATTAGATGATATATGTTGCCATTGTATCCGTTCTTCTCCTAATCGTGCCTCTCTCGCTTCTTGACTAGCTCTTGCTCTATCTAGTTGTTCTTGTGTGTCTATAGGATTAGCACCATGTCCCTGTAAAGGTATCACACATGCTAGCCCTAGATACAAAAGTACCGCTCGCTTAATCATATATTTCCTCTCTAAACAAAACATAAACTCATATTTTATATTTTATTATGTTTTTTTCGGAAAGTCAATAGAAGATTTAGCAAAAAAAGATTTACTACTCTAGAGTAATCAAACATTTGTGACAAATACTTATGCCTTTTGATTCATAAAGTACTCTGTTATAACTTGGTTCGGTGATTTAAAATTTAAGACTTTCTGTGCAATGTTATTATATCTATTAGCATATCGACTATGTGCTTTTAGAAAACTCTCCATACTATTAAACTTACGAGAATAGAATCTTTCACCATCAATTCGATGACTGCGCTCTACCTTTCCATTCTGCCACGGAGAAAAATGGTCTTATCGTTTTATGCTCTATCCCTAATCTTTTTTTAATACAATATCAAATAAACACTCTCAATCTGTTGCTCCATAGTTTGTAAATTCACGACCATTATCTGTTTGTATTGTGTGAATAGGAAATCCCATTTTGGCTTCTAAATTTAATAAGAACCGACTTGTATTAGTAACACTTTTTTCATCTATAATTTTTAGAATTTTCTTTCTAGAAAACTCATCAATAGCTGTAAGTTGATAGTAAGATTTTCCTTGTGTTGAAAAGTCTAAACTCTCACGAGGTACGTATTTTATATCAATCTGAGCCTTTTCTCCTGGATATGTTACTAGATCTGGTTTCCACTTGCTTTTTGGAACAGATTTAATAACCTTTTTCTCTTTAATATGACGTCTTATTTGTCGGCACATAGAGCCATATGAGCGTTTATAACCACGCTTCTTTAACTCAACATATACTTGAGATAGCCCTTCATGTTTAAACTTAGAATGCATACGCTTAATAAGCGCTAGTTCTTCCTCAGTGTGTTGATTAGGATGAGAATGTGGTTTACGACTATACAATCGAAGTGAATCAATAGTTCCGTCGAAACGCTTTACCCAACGTTGTACTTGTTGTCTACTAGTATGATAACGACGTGCAGCTTCAGCATTATTTCCATGCTTAATAGCATATTCACATACTCGTTTACGAAACCTTAATTCCTCAGTTATAATAGAATGCATGAGAAGAAACTCCTTTTGTTATGATGTTTGGATTGAGCAACTTCATTATAACAGAGTTCCTTCTCATTTTTTATTTACTTGTCACAAATGTATTATGCTCTTACATAAATATATTTTATTCACTCTTAGCAATACGATCTAAGAATTCAATATAGCTTTGTTTGTTTAATACTGGTATAAATTTATCTAATACATCTTTAGCACCAGCTGCGTCATCATATAGTAAGTCCACGATTGTCATAGCCAAAGCTTGTGCCGTTTTTATGTACGCCACCTCAGGAACAGTGATTTCATATTCTGCACTATGTAGTACACCATTAATACAACCAACCCATGGATGGATAACAGGCATCAAATGAGACACATCACCCATGTCAGTACTTGCTGTCATATGTTCTCCCTTGATAGACATTTTCTTCACCAAATATTTGATTAGAATTATTACGTAATAATTCATTCATACGCTCATCATTACGCATTGGTAAATAACCTGGCAAATCTTTTATTACACAAGTAGCACCTACAGCATCTCCACCAGCTTTTAAAGCTCTATTTACACGATTATTACAATCAACAATGGCATCAATATTAGCAGCTCGTACAAAACTTTCAACTTGAACATAATCAGGTACACAGTTTACTAATGTACCACCTTGATTAATTATAGGATGGAATCTGAAACAATCGCTTTCTTTGAAAGTTTCCCTTATAGAGTTAACCCCCATAACCCCTAGTAAAGCAGCATTCAAAGCATTAACACCTTCATGAGGAGCTGCAGCAGCATGTGCCACCTTACCATGGTATTCAATTAACTTGGCTACAAATCCATTGGATGTACTGCCAAGCCCCATCTCACCAACAGGACTCTTGGCTGTTTCCACATGCATTTGCATAGCCATATCAACATCATCAAAGGCGCCTTCGTAAATGAGTTGTTGTTTTCCACCTAAATATTTAATCTTTCCTTGCTCTCGCAACTTGTTTCGATAATCAACCTCAACCATTTCCTCTGCTGGTACAGCAAATAAAACTACATCTCCTGCCAATTCATACATAATAGATTGTAAACCTATTGCAACAGCAAACATATTGGCAATTTGAATGTTATGACCACAACAATGAGCCGCACCCGTTAAATCATCAGCACGAGGATGGCGAGGACAAAGAATGGCATCTAGTTCACCAATCATGGCAACCGTATATTTACTGTCACTACCTTTTAAGCGACCTTTGACACCTGTTAGTGCATGATCAGAAGTATAAGGAATCCCAAGTTCATCAAACATATCACGTACTTTTTTTGATGTTTTTACTTCTTTATATCCCAGTTCTGGCTCATCCATAATAGACTCAGCGATTTCACGTAAACGCGGTTGTGCATCAATAATAGCATCACATACGCGTTGTTTTAATTTCTCTTTTGTCATACGACTCATATAATCTCCTTTGTAAAATCGACCGTATCGAAATACGGTCGATTCTTTAATCACACAGAAATATGCTAAACATTGTTCAGTAAACTATGTATCATATTAAATTAAACCTTCTAAATGAAGTACAATTTGTGCTAATGCGGTTGCACATACGAAAGTCCCTGCTGTTACAGCAAGTGCAACAGGAATAATACGCCAAGATAAACGGCGGAATGCACCAAGGTCTTTACCTAATGATAAACCTGCATAGGCAAGTACCGGTGTCGTAGTAGCTAAGAATGTAATATGACTAGTTTTTCGATAACCCAAGGTTGTCCTGGCATTCCAGGTAAAGAGATTAGAACCCCAACTAAAGACACCCAGAATACCATAGGAAATTTATTAGCATAAGGTAAACTAGAAATTACGGCACCAATTGTAGCAATACCTGCTAAAATTGCTACGCCCAACAAACTATCACTAAATACATGTTTACCGTCCATTATATTTCCAATAGCAGTAAGGATGGCAGAAATACAAACAACTATAACAAATTGTGTTAATTTTTCACTTCTACTCATGATGCGCTACCTCCTCTGCTAAATCTTGTTCCCGTGTACGACCAGTAAAGAAGTTGTAAGACTTTTCCATAATTGGCAAGGAAATAAATAAACCAAAATATACACCTAATACAGTAGTCAACAAATTAGCAGCTCCAGCTAGAGCCATAATTTGTTGTTCATAAGCAGGATAAACAGCAACAATTGGTGCTGTAGCAGCAGCCATCATACTTGCACTACCTACGCCAGCCCCCATTGCAAGAGCTAGTGGATGAAACCAACCTGTATTAGATAATAAGCCAGCTAATACGGAGGACCACATGGCACCTATAAGAACGCCACAGATATACATGCCCATAACACCACGGCCTTCAGGAGAGCTAAAACCAAATTTATCAATTATAATCGCTACATTTGGTTCACGGTCTACAGAATAACAAGCACCTACAGCTTCGCGACGCATACCTACTAATAGTGCTACAGGTAAACCAAAGATAATGGTACCTAAGAAGTGACCTAATTCTTGAACTAATAAAGCCCAGCCAGCGCTTGCTAAAACACCAAGGTTTGGACCAATACCAAGACCTACTTTTACCATTAAGATCATTACTGCAATACCAATATAATCGGCAGAATTTTCCATTTGTTTTATTGTAAGAATTTTGAATTTTGGAATTGAAATTAATAACCCTAAAATCAAAGCATACAACAATGGTAAAAACACAACAGGACCGAGTCTTTTAATCCCTATGAATTCTGCGACTACGGTAAGCACAAGTGCTAAAAAATGAATTCTCAGGTTCCCCAAAAGCTGCATAATGACCTCCTATACCTAATACAAACATAAATATGGCACCATTATAATATATTTTTTTATAATAATAAATATTTTTTTGATAAGTATACATGTATACATGAGAAGATAAATAATTTTAACTATCATGACAATATTTTTTTAACATCAAATCAACTTTTTGAGATACAAAAAAAGGCTGCTATAGAATGCAGTTTTACGCATTCTATGGCAGCCCCTAATCCCTAAAAATGAAATTTTCACAAACCCATGATTAATATAAAAGTACTTGATAATAAAACCAGTCATTATTACCATCAGAATTTAATACATAAGTAACATATGTAATATAATTACAAAAAAATATAGTCTTAGGTATTATATACAAATATTCCTTCCATAACTCTTTTTTTAAAGCTATATAGTTATCACCATTGTAATGAAGATAATCTAATGCACTATTATTGCGTACATATATAACAATAAATTGCCATATAACAGCAACTATTAATAATACATTTGAAATCCAATAGTAATTTATAAGATTCATATAATAAGCTAAAACACCTAATATAGCAAATACACTTTCTACTATTTTTTTACTTTTTTTAGTCTTTCTTATACGATATATATTAACTAAAATTTCTTTTTCACTATGTATATATCCAAACGATAAAAAAATAATATAGTAGCTGACAAAATTATTAGTCCAGTCATAACATCTAGTCCAGCCCCTCCTTAATTTTCGCTCCTACTATTCCTAATTATTTCTATCTATTGATCTTTAGTTCTAAGACGTACATAATTATCTTTAAACATTTCAATTTATCATCTAAACATACATCCATTCTGCAAGAAGTAGTAACGCGTAGTGTCACTTCAGTTGCAGTAGCATATAACATTTAAACTATCTTTTTTTATAATCTATCCGTAATAGGGTATTTCTTTTCTATAAAAAGTATCTTAAATCTAAATCTTTATTTGTCCAAAATTTCAGATATCTGACTTCTAATAAGCCAAAAAAATCTTCCTTACAAATTATACTTTTTATCAATAAAACTTAAATTGCCTTGAATGGCATCCCAAGCAATAATATAGTAATCATGACCAGAAATAGTAATTTTTTTATTGCTATATCAATACTATTTATTTCATCTGAATAAAATGTAGTAAATTCATCATTAACAATACTAATCTGTTCTATGATTCCATTAATATTATTTGATACTATTTGATGGTAATCTGTATTTTCATTCATTTCTAATACAACGTTTTTATTTCAAAAATCAGGATATTCATCATAATCCTCAGTTTCTATATAGTCATTAACAATCTCAATGTATGAATCCTGAATTTGTAAATATATCACTATCATCATTATTTTCATCTAATCTGCCTTCTATCTGGAGTAAAAAAAAATGGGTTTTTGAGAAAAAAATATTATCGACATGTTGATTCATTATCCCTACAAGTATATCTAAACTCTTTTTTTATTTATATGATTAATCATAATTTCAACTCTACTTCTTAACGCTATTTAACTATTCAATATCTTTTTTTATTAATCAACTTTCCTTATGATTCTACGTTCCGAACATTTTATCTAACCCATTATTTACTATTCTTTATTCGCTTATGTTACCTTTAACAAATTGAATATTAGCAATCTGCTCAACATATGTATTCAACAGTAAACGAAATATAAAAGCTAACTATATAAAGATTTTAGTAAATTATAGGTTGCTAGAATCACACAAACACCCCACATCCATATAGGAATATTATTAAAAATACATCCATGTAAGAGTAATAATAGATCCTATAAGCCAAAAGACTAAAAAGCTATCCATCCATAAATACTTTTTTTCGTTATAGGTATACCAACTAATTTATTATGAAAAACCTAAAATAAATAATATACATACAACTAATCTCGAATTATAATGATGTACTCCTCTTCTATATATACGCCCTAACAATACGATGTCCACGAATTAATGGTATTAATAGCACTCCACCCATAACTAATATAGAGATAATAAACCTATAGTCTACATTCGGTGCAGTCGCCTCAATGGCATTACCTGTTATAGTAATTGCTAAAAATTGTTCCAATTATTCTAAACCTTATTAAATTTAATAACTTAACTATTCTAATCTTCATATATTATTATTCAATTTCACTTATTTATAAAATTTACGTTCCATAAATCAGTAGGATCTAGTAACTCAAGTATCACGATCATATCTTGGTTTGGAGTCCTTCTTAGTTATCTCAGATATAATCTTTCTTTCATCTTCTGAAAATTGATCAATGCTCTCTAAAATTATAAGTTCATCACCATATGCTCTTTGTAAAGACTCTAAATTACCATCTCCTGGAGATTCAAATGTTTTACTAAAGCCTTTATGATTTGGAATGATACGTACTGTACCATAGGGTAATACGTTAACAACAACTATTCCGAAATCACCATTAGAATATATATAGGGAAAATCTGTAGCAAAACCAGTCATATTTTTGTTTAGCCCTATTTGTTTTTCTCCATCTACAAGAGATGTTATAAAGATCTTGTATGAATTAATTCTAAGACCAAGAAAAAGTAGAATAATTACTAGTAACGATAAAACTACTGTACAAGTTATCTTTATAATATTTCTAATGGGCATAAAAAAACTCCTTAATTCTTCTGATGTAAATACGAAAGTTATATTAATTACTTTATATTGTAAAGTTTTTTTCTGAACTTACACTATTTATATGCCTAAAATTGCTTTCAATATACCAAAAAAAATACTAGCCAAGCAACAAAACCTGCACCATAAAAAAATCATAGTGAATCTCAGCACCAATCATAAAAATCATAAGCCATTCCATATATAATGGATGTTAATGTAAATAATGCAAATCCATAGAAAAAGAATTTTTTTATAACAGCCATTTTAATAATTTCCTTATATAAAAAAATAAATTTACTTGAAGAAATCAAATAAGAGTCCAATCATGCTATATATAAGTAATTCATGTGATTGAATACTAAGTATATCGGTCTATTTAGGAACACTTTTATTACTATTTTAATGTAAAGCTAATAAATTTACACCATTATACTCTAATGTCAATAAATTATAGTTTTGATCTATTGAAAATGTTCCTTTAAGGCCTCCTGCATCAATAAATGAGTAAGTACTATCATCAATTTTATAAAATTCACTTTCTAAAAGGTACAAAATACTTATCTAATACTAGACCTACCTTTTTCTGCATCTTCTTCAGAGCATTGTAGAATATCCTGTACTCGTTTAAAAAAATGGCCTATGAGCATTTTTCTATTCTGTCTTCTATTATTTTATTAACCTTACTATAAGTCTTATATCTATAAATCAGATATAAAAACAGCTAATAATAAAAGCGATATTCTCCTTCATAGTTCCCTCTAAAAATCTTAGTTAAGTTAACTGTTACAGACTATACTTAATATATCTTTATATCGTCTTTATGAGTGCAATTATATTTATCACTCAAATTACAAAAATAGTTAATCTATCGCATATAGAAATTTCTTTTCTATAAAAAAATACTTAAAATCAGGAGATTTACCAGTCCAAAAATCACTAATTCTATCTCGAAGTTTATAACTATTTTTCAGAGGTAATATTTCTACTGTCAACCCAACTTATTGTATCAGGAATTGAATCCCACAAAATTAGATAATAAATGACACCAGATATATCAAACTTCAAAGCTATATCTACATAAATAATATCATTATCCCACCACGACGAAAATGTATCATTTACAATCTTAATATCATTTATAATTCCAGTTATATTTAACGCATATAAAGAAAAATTCACTTAATAAATAATTATCATTTAAATTCTCATATACCTCAAAAATCTAAATTAGGATAGTCATCTAGATCGAGGTCCTTCAATTGACTTATTTATAAATTTAATAATTTGATTATCAAATTCTAAATATATACAGCCATCCGATATATATTCTATTTCACTTTCATCAAAAGAATTATCTCTAAGTACAAATACATTATTTACATTTTTTTACCTATACAATTATATATATTCTTTAGATATTCGCTATTAATCAAACTTTTTCATAAACTTATATCACCTATATAATACTCATCCTGTATATAGCTCATATTTCCCTTCTCTCTTAATCTAGTAAATTTTGTAATTTGATTAATCTTATATTTATATCACATTATATAAGAATATTAATAAATTTTAAACCACCTACCAAAGATTACCAGTCATCTTTAATAGGTGGTTCATTTTATGCACTCTAAATAATACTTTTGATCTAAGAGTTCAATATGTTACTGTAAATTACGCTTTCACCACAACAGATACGCCATCAAGAATAACTGTAATGCTTGCATCTTTACCTTTTAATTCCAAAGCCTTATTCAATGCTTCATCAAATGTTGTAGCATGTTGCAAATGCATGTCTGTAAGCATCTTTAGGGATCGCATTGGTCTGTTACAACGATAACTGTAAATTGATCTAGAATACGAGCTAAGATTTGCATTTCCCATTGGTCTGGAATTGTTTCATTACGAGGCACCTTAGCAATACGGTCTAGTAATTCACGAGGTGTTTTGGCATTTTTAAGGTTTTCATATAGAGATTCCCCACCATGACCATCATTACAAGCGGCAATCATGATAATAACGCCATCTTTTTTACAAGATGCTTCGGCAGCTGTCATACCTTTTACAGCTTGATATACGTTTTGGTCTAATGGATACCCACCATTTGTAGTGATAACGATGTCTGCTGGTACAGCTTTCACACTAGCTAGTTCAGATACAAAAGCACAGCCAGTTTCATGAGCTTGTTCCATATCACCAGCAAAAGGCATTAATAATATGTTTTTCCGCATCGATGACAACATTTAAAATAAATGCTAATTTTGCAGTACGTCCAGCGTATACCATATCCTTATGAATTGGATTGTTCTCGATAATACCTGTACGAGCATATGGGCTATTGATAAATTCAGCACAGTGATTTGCCATTACAGTCACTTCAGAAGCAATACCTGGCAATACGCTTTTTCTACCGCCTGAGAAACCAGCAAAGAAATGTGGTTCAATAAAACCTTCAGAAATTAATAGCTCCGTTTCTACAGCTAGTTTATTGATGATGCAATCCCCACCGGATGGCAATACGCCTATTTTAGTCATTTGGCTAGCATCACCAGAGATATGGTTTACAATCTTTTCATTGGCTACGATTTCAGGACCAAATTTATCTACCATTTCTTCATGCGTAGTAGGACGATGGAAACCAGTTGCTAGTAAAATAGTAATATCGATGGATGGATTAGCTTCACGAATACGGCGAAGTAGAATTGGCATCGTAATTTTACTAGGCACTGGACGCGTATGGTCACTTGTGATGATGACCATGTTGGATTTACCCTTAACCAACTCTTCCAAAGCGTTGGCTGCCGATAGGATTATCTAGTGCATGTTCTACCAATACCTCTTGTGAAAGCTCAGCCTTATAGGAATGGGCTTTAGATTCTAATACACCTACTATATTTTGATCAGGAATATTGATATCTACAAATTCCTTTTGCATAAGGGTACATTAAATGTTTTCATGGGAATCACTCCTTAACTTAACACTAACAAACTATAAATAACCCGCTACGACAAATCAATCCTCCTTCTTACGCAATTGTCGTTTAAGGTCTAACAAACTCATATCATTTTGCTTAGCAATGGCAGCTAGTGAATCATATTCATATTTATGTCTCTTTACACCAAATCCACTGCTTGTTTGAAAACAATTCTATTGCCTTCCCAATCTATTTCTCCTGTAGACCGGTTCAAAATATATCGATTACAGCGATGGTATCGAATACCAAGGCTCGTAGTATGCTTGAATATTAAATCACGCACCTTATCCATGTCGCCTTCCTTACAAAGGACCGTCAGCATCGTACCAGGTCGCTGTTTTTTCATCATAATCGATGTGGTAAACACGTCTAGTGCTGGTGAAAGTAATAACTGTTCTACTGCATAGCCGATTTCTTCTGGCGTCATATCGTCGAGATTACAAGATATTTCAATGATTATATCTTCTAAATCATTGTTTATTTCAACAAAGGCGCGAATACAATTCGGTCTTTCAAATTGTTTCGTACCAAATCCATAAGATACCTTTGTTGGTGTCATAACAGGCATATGGCTAAAGGCTGTACCAAAATACTTGGCTAACGCTGCGCCTGTAGGCGTACATAGCTCACCTTTAATTTGATAATCTGCATACATTGGAATACCAGATAACAAGTCCATCGTTGCTGGTGCTGGCACAGGCAGTTCTCCGTGAGCACAGTGAACCGTGCCAGTTCCTACATGTATAGGTGAAATAATAATCTCATCAAACTTCAATGCCTCTAAGAGTACACAAACGGCTACAATATCTGCAATAGCATCGAGCATGCCTAGCTCATGGAAATGAATTTGCGTTACCGTCGATTTATGAACCTTAGCCTCCGCTTGAGCCACTAACTGATATACGTTTATAGCATTCTGTTTACACGTATCGGAAATAGATAAGCTATTAATTATATCCGTTACACCTTGTAAGCCTCGACCATGTACATGATGTTCACTATGTATATGGTAATCTGAATGTTCTTCATGCGTATCTGACTCACCATGTTCCTGATGAGCATCGTGATGGTGATGATTAGTATGATGTTGGTCATGGGGACTACCTTTATGATGTTCAGACTCTTCTATACCATTAATGGTAACCGCTACCCGATAACCCTGTAAGCCCTTATCTTCTTTCGGAATAAGTGTATAGGTAACATTAGGTATCCCTATTTGATTAAACCGTTCTATCCATATTTCAGGGTTATCTACTAAACCAAGTAATGTCGCGGTCAGCATGTCTCCTGCAATGCCCATTTGACAATCTAAAAATAATCGTTTCATTTACTTTCACCTATATGATTAATCATATTCGCTGTATAAGCAGCACCAAATCCATTGTCTATGTTGACAACCGTAACACCACTGGCGCAGGAATTGAGCATCGATAATAACGCCGTAACACCACCAAATGCCGTTCCATAACCAACACTAGTTGGTACGGCGATAACAGGTACATCCACAAGGCCCCCAACAACACTTGCTAAAGCCCCTTCCATGCCGGCAATGACAACGATAACCTTAGCAGACATGATAGTATCCAAATGTTGTAACAAACGATGAATACCCGCCACACCTACGTCATAAATTCGATTGACCCTATTACCATAAAATTCAGCTGTAATTGCACATTCTTCAGCCACTTTATAATCACTTGTACCGCCGGTAACAATAGCTATACTGGACTCTGTTTTCTTCGTAGGCATATCACCAACGTAGCCGATATGAGCATCCTTGATATATGTCAAGGAATGTTGTTCTTGAACCTCTGCAGCCACATCAGGTGCTAAGCGTGTAATCAATATATGACCTTGACCCATTAGACTGCATGGAGGAGATAATACCCACGATTTGTTCACTAGTCTTTACCAGCACCATAAATAACCTCTGGTACACCTTGCCGTAATTGACGATGTAAATCTACGTTTGCATACCCTAAATCCTCTATCGGTTTCATCTTTAGCTTTAATAAGGCTGCATCCACATCTACCTGTCTATTTTTTACTTGCTCTAAAAGAGATCTAATATTATCGCTCATGAACGTACCTCTAAATCTAATACAACCTCATCAAACATAGATTTAAAATATATAAGAATCTTAATCCTATTCTTAATAACTATAGCGATTTGATTCTCTGGAACTTGAATTTTAGCAGTATTTCCAACTAATCTAACTCTAAAATCTGATAGTCCTAATGAAATAAATACCCTTCCGCTTTTTCGATATGTTCTAAATCATGACCCGTTATATGTTGTCCTGCTTGAAATCTTGTAGCCAAACAGGCGTAGGATGGTTTATCCCAAGTAAACAAATCAGCTTTATGAGCTAAATCTCGAATCATAGATTTTGTTAGATTGCATTCTCGTAGTGGTGATTTAACAGATAGTTCTGCTATGGCTTTCATTCCTGGGCGATCCTCTACATCATCACTGGCGTTGGTTCCATCGCATAATACGGAAAATCCATCGCGTTTAGCCTGTTTACTTATCGTTGTAAATACATGATGTTTACAGTAGTAACAACGATCACTTGGATTGCTCGTTACATCATCATAATCTAGTACATCTATATCGATGATTTCTAAGGGGATACCGATACATTCTGCAATTTTCTTGGCATCGTCTAATTCAAACTGTGGCACAAACTGGGACTTAACAGTATATGCTTTGCATGGAACCCCAGATTCTTTGACAGCATATGCTAAATAGGATGAATCCACACCACCCGATAAGGCGATTGCTATGTTACCAAGACTCGTTAAATACTCTACCAAATTCATAACTTATATAACCTTTATTAATTCTCTATACGCTATCTTTATTAATTCTCTATACTCTATAGTATTGTAAAAGAAAAGAAAAATAGAGTCTCAAACAGGGACTCTATCAACACTTCCTTTAAATTCAATTAAACAACTTACTTATGTATGTAGTATATACCTTTTTAATTTATATTTTTCTAACTCATAAATGAGATAAATGTTCATGTATTACATTGTTATTTTTTTCTATATAAGAAAACCACCTATCATAAATAGGTTTTTCAAGACCTATTCAAGATAAGTGGTTTATAATTTATAAAAAAATGTGATAACAAATCCCAAACATCATATCAAATCATGTATTAGTATTTATTATATGCTCATTAAAAATTTTACACTCTGCAAGGGCTTTCCAATTTCTTGTTCCACATAGGTAAATAACAGACTTTCTAGTTCTTTCCATATTGTTCCAGACAATTCAATAGGTTGCGTATCCCCCCATTGATAAGTTAATATGCTCGGCATGGCTTTACGCAATACTATGGATGGATTCATATGTGTCCCCATACGCAGTTCATCCCAAAAAACATCTATACCATTTCTAGAAACAAAAGCCTCACCTTGTGGCATAGTACCTGCTAGAGAAAGTATTTGCCAACCTAATATAATCGTGCCTAAACGTACATTTCTTTTTCGAATAGATTTTGAATAATTTACCACAATATCAAAAACCTTACGATCAACATCGTACAAAGCAAAGAGTTCTTGTATCAGTTCACTGGCTACTGCTGCATACGCAATATTATTAAGATTCGTATCTAGTGATTCTACCACATAAGAACCATCAATTTGCGTAACTTTCACAAATTCTCCATCTTGTACAATAGTGATATACATAGCACTAAAGGGACGCAAATACGATGCATTACGCAGTGATTGTAAGCGTTTATGCGGTAAAGATGCCCTAATAATACCTAGTGATGGTGTTATAAAGGTAAACACAGAATAGAGCTTATATTTTTTTCGGCTCACCACTATGGCCGGTGTATTAAAAGCCACCATTAAGATTGTTCATGTTCATCATCTTCTACAGCTTCTGGCTTGGGCAATGGCGTAACACGCAAGCGAGAAATACGATATCCTTGCATTTTAATAACTTCAAAGATGTAACCATAAGCATCTACTGTATCGCCCACAATTGGGGTCCGTTCTAATAAACCGAAAAATATAACCACCAATTGTATCCGAATCGGAATCCTCGATGTTTACATCCATCATTTCAGAGACTTCATCAACAAGAACCTTACCATCAAATTCAAAAGAACCATCTGAATAGCTCATCGTAGCAGGTAAATGAGATTCATGTTCGTCTTGAATATCCCCTACTAGTTCTTCGATGATATCCTCAAGACCAACAAGGCCTACCATGCCGCCATATTCATCTACAACGATAGCTTGATAAATTCGACGAGTCCTCATATATTGGAGCAATGTAGATAATTTCATTACTTCAGGCACAGTTAAGATATCCCGTTTGATGTTTCGCAAATCTTTCATCGCTTGATTAGGACGTTCCATTAAGTCTTTAATATGTACAAGGCCTATGATGTGATCCTTATCTTCTAGGCACAATGGATATCTAGTATGAGACGTTGAACGCACTACCTTCATGGCCTCTTCAAAGCCATCCTCTACAAAGATACATTCTACATCCTGACGTGGTACCATTACCTCTTTTGCCATACGTTCCACGAAGTTAAATACATTATCAATCAACTCTGACTCTACTTGATTAAGTTGACCTTCCTCATGACTACGAGAAATCATCATACGAAGTTCTTCCTCTGTATATACGAGGTCAAGCTCTGTTAAATATTTTGTTTCATAGAATTTAAGAATACCATTAGAAATCTTACCGGCTAACCAAACAAAGGGATATACAATGCGACCAACGCCAACAACAATGCGACTATGGGCATTAACATATCGCGTTGGAAATGATAAACCCAATGCTTTGGGTACAATTTCACCAAATATTAAAACGATAAGACTAATAATTAAGAGCAATAGTAGGTCCAGTACATTATGTATCCAAGTACCATGGAAATTAAACACCGCCATGATTTCAGATACCATGCTATTAAATATATATGTCCCTGTTCCTGCTAACGCAAGAATAAAAAACAAAATTAAAAATTGTGTAGTATTAAGAAAATACTCTGGATTTTGATAGAGTTTCAACAAAAAAATTGTCTATCTTTCTCTGCAAAATTGTCATATCCTCCACATGTTCCTTACGTAAACGAGCAAAGGAAAATTTTGCTACCACTAAAAAGTTAATTAAAAATATAAATATGATACCTAGCACTATAGGCAACAGGCCATCAACTGAATCCATCTCTAATCCTTTCTACAAAATACAAACCCCAAACATTATAAATATCTTTCTTAATTATTTATAGCCCAACTCTGAAAGCATCCCAGATTTATTACGCCAATCCTTCTTAACCTTCACCCACAAATCGAGATATACCTTTGTGGCTAATAGTTTTTGAATATCTGCACGAGCCTCGGCACCAAGTTGTTTTAACAAAGCACCTTTTTTACCGATAATAATCCCCTTCTGAGAATCACGTTCACAGTAAATAGTAGCGCGAATATAGGTAGTGCCATCATCTCGTGTTTTCATTTCATCCACATCGACAGCGATAGCATGAGGAATTTCATCACGGGTAGATAAGAGGATTTTCTCACGAACGATATCGGAGATAATTAAACGTTCTGGTTGGTCCGTAATCATATCTTCTGGGAAGTATTGAGGGCCTTCTGGTAAGTTTTCACTAAGTACATTAAGAAGTTCCTCTAGATTGTCCTTATTTTTTGCAGAAATGGGAATCACGCCAGCAAATGGATACGCATCTTGATACGATACAATGGCTTCTAATAGCTGTTCTTTTTGCAGTGTATCAATTTTATTAACTACTAAGAACACTGGTACCTTCACGCGCTTTAATTGCTCGATAATAAAATTATCCCCAGGACCACGTTTTTCATTACCAGCCACCACAAATAAAACTGCTTCTGTTTCTTTTAAAGATTCAATGGCTGCCTCTACCATGAATTCACCCAATTTATGTTTTGGTTTATGAACACCTGGTGTATCCATAAAGACAATTTGTTTTTCTTCATCCGTATACACACAGATAATACGATTTCGTGTTGTTTGTGCCTTATCGGACACGATGGCAATCTTGTCGCCAATCAAGGCATTAATCATTGTTGATTTACCAACATTTGGGCGCCCTACAACGGCAACAAATCCAGATTTAAAATGTTCTGACTTATTCATTATATGGTTGATCCTCTCGTACATATCCTAAATTGGAAAGCACAAATTCTTCTTCTGTGCGCATTTCTTTTTTGTCTTCATCGGTCATGTGGTCATAACCTAAAATATGTAAACAACTATGTGTTGTTAAATAGGCGAGCTCACGTTCAAAACTATGTCCGTATTCGATGGCTTGTTCACGAGTTCGTTCTAGGGAAATAATCATATCGCCCAGTAAATGATGCTCCTCTTCACTACCCTCATAGTCATCACCTTCATTGAGGGCAAAGGACAGTACATCAGTTGGTCTATCAATACCGCGATATTCCTTATTGAGCTCGTGAATTCTCTTATTATCGCATAATAAAATGCTCAACTCATCATCTTCCAGACCATATACACGACTTACCTCGTCGCAAACCTTTTGTATAATCTCCTCGATTTTAGAATCTTGCTCTATGCCATCATCATAGCTAATTTGTATATGCATAATTTTTATTCTTCCTTTGAAAGTTTTTGATGGTACGCATCATAGGCCTTTACAATGCGACCTACCAAATCATGACGCACCACATCTTGCTCTGTAAAGTACACCATATGAATACCAGAAACGCGTTTTAATACCTTTTCGGCTTCATTAGAGACCAGATGTTACGCGCGGTGGTAAGTCAATTTGTGTTTTATCACCATTGACGACCATTTTAGAGTTATTACCTAAACGAGTTAAGAACATCTTCATTTGCTCTACTGTCGTATTCTGTGCTTCATCCAAGATGACGAAGGCATTTTCTAATGTACGACCGCGCATGTACGCTAATGGTGCCACCTCGATTGTGCCCCGTTCCATAAAGCGTTGTACTTGTTCAATACCAAACATTTCGTGCAACGCATCATAAAGCGGACGTAAATATGGATCTACCTTATCTTGTAATTCGCCAGGTAAGAAACCTAGTCGTTCACCAGCCTCTACGGCAGGTCGCGTCAAAATAATCTTATCTACATTGCGGTTCTTCAAGTAAAATGCGGCTAATGCAACAGCTAAGAACGTTTTACCTGTACCGGCAGGTCCAATGCCAAAGGTGATAGTATTCTTGCGAATACTGTCTACATATTGCTTTTGACCTTCCGTCTTTCGGTGTAATGCTTTTACCGCGCATCGTTACGGACAAAGTATCCTCGAACATAGAGTGAAGGGCATCCCCTTTGCCATTCATCACCATCTTAGCCGCAATGCGAACTTGAGATTCTGTAATCGTACTGCCTTCTTTATAGAGGAATACCAGTTCCTCTAATGTCCGATACAAACGCCTCTACTTGAAGCTCGTCTCCTTTTATGACAACTGTATCACCACGGGATACAATATCCGCAGGAATGACTTCATTCATCATTTGTAAATATCTATTGTGTTGACCTAGTATAGATTGTGCTAAGTCATAGGTAGGAAAGATAAATACCCGTTCGCTCATGCTTGTCCCCCATCTATAAATTTACGTACTGCTTTACCATTTAAATAATCACATAAATCGCCTTGATGTGCATCTAGTTCATCCATCATATCGTCGATTAAATCCTGTACACGCCACCAGCCCATAGACCAATTTGTGAATAATGTATTATCCTCTGGGGCACGACCCACTAATCGTTGCAACACGATATTTGGATGGAGATGGCGTAAAAACTGAACAACACGCTCCGCATACTCCTCGGCACTAATCAAGGTAATTTGACCTTCTTCATACCATTTAGCCATCAATGTATGTTTCACAATATATAGGGCATGTAACTTTACTTGGTCAACACCAAGAGACGATAAAATCTTGGCCCCTTCAATGGTATCCGCCATCGTATCCCATGGCAAATTAACAATCATATGTGTGGTCACATTGAATCCATATCGCTTAATGCGTAAAACCGCATCGATAAACTGCGCTAAGTCGTGGCCTCGGTTGATTTTCTCAAGTGTATGATAATTAACAGTTTGCAATCCTAATTCAATGTAGATATCCTTATGAAATCGCTGTTGTATGTCCTGCAAAACATCTAAATATTCATTGGAAATACAATCAGGTCTCGTAGCGATAGCAATCCCTACGGCTTCATCAATACAACCTTGTTCCATATAGGATTTGAAATCCTCAAGAGGTAAATAGGTATTACTAAAGTTTTGATAATAAGGAATAAATTTTTTTGCCTTATATTTAGGTCCGATGTGTGCAATATTTTCTTCTAATTGCATGCGCACCGTCATCCATGCAGGTCTATTTTCATAACCGGCACCGATTTCACCACAGAATGTACATCCTCCAACACCAGCTGACCCATCTCGATTAGGGCAAGTTAAAGGTAATGCAACAGGTAATTTATATACCTTTTCACCATATGTTTCTTTATAAAATTTTGACACCATCCGGTACCGTTTCGGTCTCGTTGTATCTGACATAACACTCCTCTATATCATTGTATGTTTTCAGGGCGAATGAATGGGGTCACCTCTTGATTCACATCTATGATCACTGTGAAAGCCCCTTCTGGTATATGTTGAATTCCTAAATATGTTGCTGTTTCACGGCTCATGGTCATTTCCACATATTGCTGACGAATTTTACGCCATTCTTTAAACGTATAATTGGGAATAAATGTAGACGCAATCTCTTCATTACGCCAAAACGCTTCGCCTACTTGTAGCAATTCCTTTGTTTGTTTAGGCAATCCTACTGCTTCGCTGCGAACCTTGCCGCGATAGCTTACCAATGTATCGTATTGCAATAATTCTGCAGCTATCGTATCACCTTTTGCAAGGAAGAAACGATATAAGAATTCAATTTGGTCTATATCCTTAAGATTAACCTTATGATTACCTTCCTTAAGCCATGCTCTCGTCATATCACAGAAATAACTAAATGCATCCGTTTCACCGTGAATCAATTGTTGTCCGATATAGCCAAATGTTGTTCTAAATCGTTCACTATTATAAACGCTCAAATACATCTTCAAGATATTTCAAGAAACGTACATCATCATAAGGTAATACATGCGTGCTTAGAACCTCATATGGAGCCAATGGATCTGCTACATACTTGTATTCACGCATCCGTCGTACACCAGATCCTTTTAGCAATTTTAAGAATCCAATTTGTAATGCATGAGGTTGTAAGCTAAATAAATCGTTAAAAGATTGTCCAAACCGATTAAAATCCTCGTGAGGTAATCCTACAATAAGATCCATGTGAACATGCGTACGTCCTGCTTGAATTATAGGACGTATAGATTTTTGAATGTATGGCCAATCATTATAGCGATTGATAGCATCTAATGTTTTCTTATGCGTACTTTGTACACCTACCTCGATTTGAATGCGTCCAGGCGGCGTTTCACAAAGAATATTTGTTTCCCAGTCCGTCATGAGCTCTGGTTCCATCTCTAAGTGATAGTTCATATCTGTTTCTGTATCGCGCATAAACTCCATTAACGGTCTATGATGCTTAGGCGCACAGTTAAAGGTACGATCTACAAATTTGACCTGTTTTACACCATGGTCAATGAACCATTGTAACTCCTGTAAAGTACGCTCTTGCGGAAAAAATCGCACTGTATTCTTATTGCCCGACAAACAATATTGGCATGAAAAAGGACAACCACGAGAGGATTCATAATAAATAATCTTATGCTCTAAATCGTCCATATCTTCCTCTGTATAAGGGAATGGTATGGTCGATAAATCACGAACCTCTACGGCCTCTGCCGAACCTAAAATACTCCCATTCCTACGTCCCCTCACACCGGGAATCACAGGGTTTAATCCATCATTACCAAGTTGTAATGCCGTTACAAGGGCATGGAATGCTTCCTCGCCCTCACCTTGCACAATATAATCGATATTTGGACATCTTTCTAGTAATTCGTCTGCTGTGAAAGAAACCTCTGGTCCGCCCAATACAATTTTAATATCTGGTCGTACGGCTTTCACCATGTCCACCACATGCAAGGTCATTTCTATATTCCAAATGTAGCAGGCAAAACCTAGGACATCGATATCATGCTCTGTAATATCGCTAAGAATATGCAAAACAGGCATATTAATAGTATATTCCACTATATCGTATGCCTGTCCATGGGCTTCACCATAAGCCTTGAGATATCTCAAGGCTAGAGAAGAATGTATAAATTTTGAGTTTAATGTTGATAGAACTACGTTCATAGTACCCCTTTAGCATCATCGAATGGACTTGCCACCGTCTTGTCATAATAGATATATTATAACATTAAAACAAGCCTAAGATAAAGGAGATAATAGCCCCTACTAGGATGACCACGCCAACGATGGACAAGATGATGCCACCAAAGAATACGATAGCTGCTAAGATTGCAGCTAGTACAATAATCATAATGATACGGCTTAGCCAACTAGAACCGCCAAAATGATATACCTTCACACGAGGTCCATAGTCTTGAAATTGCTCGTACCCACTTCGGTCTTCTTCTTTTTGAGTAGGTGTAAATTCAACATGTACAGTATCCCCTTCTTCATCAATGGTAACCCCATCAAAATCGCGGCGCTCTGTATCGCTTAGAACACGTGTCTTAGTTTCTTGTTCTTTATTTTCATTCATTGTATCTTGGTTATTCATGATATATTCCTTATCACAAAACTGTTAATCAATTTTATACAATTTATTATACCATAAGCCTAACAAAAACGAAATATCCCCTATGGTTATTATACACCATAGAGGATATGACAATGATTATAGTAAACTTTGAAACAAAAGGATTTAATAAACCTTAGTCTTTCAAGAATTTTTGTAATAATTCATTAACCAAGCCTGGGTTTGCACGCCCTTTAGATTCTTTCATCACTTGACCAACTAAGAATCCAATAGCTTTGCCATTGCCGCTCTTGAAGTCTTCTACTGGTTGTGGATTATTAGCAATAACTTGTTTAACGATTTCTTCGATAGCACCAGTATCAGTAATTTGAACAAGGCCTTCTTCTTTTACGATAGTATCTGCATCCTTACCAGTTTCCCACATGGATACGATAACCTTTTTCGCAATTTTACCAGAAATAGTACCTTTCTCGATAAGGGCAATCATGCCAGCTAAGTTTTCTGGGCTCACCTTAGATTGAGCAAAGGTTAAGTTATTTTCATTGATCATCTTAGACAAATCACCAAGCATCCAGTTAGATACAGTCTTAGGATCTGCACCAGCTTTCACAGCTTCGTCTAAGTAATTAGCAGTCACCTTAGCCACTGTAAGGATTGTAGCGTCCTCACGAGATAAATCATATTCAGATACAAAGCGTGCAATTTTAGCATCTTGCAATTCAGGAAGTGCATTACGAGCCGCTTCAATTTCTTCGTCGGTAATAACGATTGGTACCAAATCAGGTTCTGGGAAGTAACGGTAATCGTTTTCTTCATCCTTTTTACGCATGCCAAGTGTAATGCCTTGAGCATCATCCCAAGTACGAGTTTCTTGATCTACTTTACCGCCTGCTTCGATAAGCTTAGCTTGACGCAATGCTTCATATTCGATAGCCTTTTGAATACCAGTTAAAGAGTTAACGTTTTTAGTTTCTGTACGTGTACCGAATTCAGTAGTACCGCGAAGACGAACGGATACATTACAGTCACAACGCAAGGAACCTTCTTCCATACGACCATCAGAAACCTCTAAGTATTGCAAAATAGAACGTAGTTTTTCTACATACGCTTTTGCTTCCGCACCAGAACGAATGTCTGGTTCAGATACGATTTCCAAAAGAGGTACGCCTGTACGGTTATAGTCTACATTGGAGGAATTAGAATCGGAAATAGTGTTACCACTATGGACCAATTTACCAGCATCTTCTTCCATGTGAATACGCGTAATACCAATGCGTTTTGTTTCACCATTAACTTCAATATCCAAATGCCCATTCAAGCAGATTGGCAAATCATATTGAGAGGTTTGATAGTTTTTAGGTAAATCTGGATAGTAGTAATTTTTACGGTCAAATTTATTGAAATGTAAAATATCACAATTCAAAGCTAAACCTACTTTAATAGCAAATTCTACTACTTTTTTATTAAGCACAGGCATAGCGCCAGGCAAGCCAAGGCAAACTGGGCATACATGTGTATTTTGGTCGCCACCGAATTCAGTAGTACAACCACAGAATATTTTAGACTTGGTTTTGAGTTCTGTATGAACTTCTAAACCAATGACTGTTTCGTATTTACTGCTCATAAAGAAACCTCCCCTGTGGGTGCAACTAATTGACAATCAGGTCTAGCTTGTTCGAATGTGAAAGCTGCACGTAACAATGTTTCTTCACCCATTGCAGGACCTAATAATTGCAAGCCGATTGGCAAATTATTGCTGCTCATACCAGCAGGAATACTGATACCTGGAATACCTGCTAAATTAGCTGGAACTGTACAAATATCTTCTAAGTACATAGCCAATGGATCATTGATTTTTTCGCCAAATTTATATGCTGTATTAGGAGCTGTTGGAGCTAATAACAAATCAACCTTGGAGAATGCTTCATCAAATTCATTTTTGATAACGCGACGTACTTTAAGAGCTTTCAAATAATACGCATCATAGTAACCTGCGCTCAATACATAAGTACCGAGCAAGATACGACGTTGTACTTCTGGACCAAATCCTTCTGTACGAGATTTAGTAGACATTTCTACTAAGTTATCTGCTGATACACGTAAACCATAGCTTACACCGTCATAACGAGCTAAGTTAGAGCTAGCTTCTGCCAATGCAATAATATAGTACGCAGATAATGCATATTTTGTGCTAGGCAAGGAAACTTCAACGATTTCAGCACCTAGCTTTTTATACGTTTCAATAGCCTCATCCATAGCTTTACGAACATCTGCATTAAGACCTTCGCCAAAGAACTCTTTAGGAACACCAATTTTTAAACTCTTAACATCGTTTACAAGAGCCTTTGTGTAATCTACACGTTGACCTGGGATAGATGTAGAATCTTTTGAATCATGACCGGTAATGGCATTTAATACCAATGCAGCATCAGTTACATCTCGCGTAACAGGGCCAATTTGGTCCAAAGAAGATGCGAAAGCGATTAAGCCATAACGAGATACATTACCATAGGTTGGTTTCATACCTACTACGCCGCAGAAAGATGCTGGTTGACGAATAGAACCACCTGTATCGGAGCCCAACGCCCAAATAGCAGAGCCGCTAGAAACAGCCGCCGCACTACCACCAGAAGAACCACCTGGTACGCAGTCTAAACTCCAAGGATTAGCCGTTTTTGCTAATGCAGAGTTTTCTGTAGAGCCACCCATAGCAAATTCATCCATATTGAGTTTGCCCAAACTAACATAATGATTAGCATTGAGTTTTTCAATAACAGATGCATTATATGGGGGAATAAAGTTCTCTAACATTTTAGATGCACAAGTTGTAGGGTGATCCTTGATACAAATATTATCTTTAATCGCACCTGGAATACCTGCTAATGGAGAAATAGTTTCCCCTTTAGCAATAGCTTCATCTACTGCTTTAGCAGATGCTAATGCTAATTCGTGGGAATCAGACAAATACGCATGTACTACTGGCTCCACTTTTGCTTTGTGACTAATTACTGCATTTGTTAATTCTACAGCACTGATTTCTTTATTTACTAATTTAGTGTGTAATTCATGAATGGTTGCCACAGTGAAACCTCCTATTCTTGTACAACGCGTGGTACTTTAAAGTATCCGTCTTCTTCTTCAGGTGCATTAGACAATGCTAAATTATGATCTAGAGATGGTTTTAATTCGTCTTCTCTCAATACATTATGTAAAGGAACAGCATGAGCCATTACTTCTACATCGTCTAATTCTAATTCATTTAATTCTGCTACATACGTTAAGATATCTGATAGTTCCTTCTCAACACTAGCCATTCTATCTTCTTTTACTTCTAATCGGGACAGTAAAGCGATTTTTTTAATTTCCTCTTGGCTGATTTTCATCGGTCCACATCCTTTCATATCTTTTAATTATAAAGCATATGACATATATTTTCAAAATATAGGATTAGTTTTCACCTAAATCTTTAAGTAATTCTAAAAATTCTTCTTCATTGATAACGCGAATACCAAGTTCGTTCGCCTTTGTCAGTTTGCTACCACTATCTTCACCAGCAACGACAAGCGTTGTCTTTTTAGATACTGAACCCGTTACCTTAGCGCCATGTGCTTCTAGTATTTTACCAGCTTCACTGCGGCCCATAGATTCGAGTTTACCTGTAAGAACGACGATTTCCCCATCCATTTCATTACCAGCTGCCTCTTGTACATCTACGTTCATTTTTAAACCAGCTGTAATCAAGCCATTGATAATTTCAATATGTTGAGGATCCTCACGATATTCGATAATGCTATCTGCCATAGTTGGACCAATTTCTTCTACCGCTACTAATTCATCTTTAGTAATAGTCAGGAATCTATCCATAGACTTAACTACGTTGGCAATCGTGCTAGCTGCTTTTGAACCTATAAGACGGATACCAAGGCCAAATAACACTCTGTCTAAGCCACGAGTTTTAGAATCAGCGATAGCTTTTACAAGATTATCTGCCGATTTTTTTGCCCATCCGGTCCATCGCCATAATCGATTCCGTAGTTAAATGATATAAATCAACTACATTAGAGATTAATTTCTCATTGATTAAATTTTTCTACAATGCTTGGACCAAGGCCATCTATATTCATAGCATCACGAGAAGCAAAGTGAATAATTTGTTCCTTTTTCAATAGCAGGACAATGTTTATTGGTACAGCGAATTGCCGCTTCACCTTCGCGACGTACTGCTGGACTTTCACAAACAGGGCAATGATTAGGAATGGCAAAAGGAACCTCATTGCCAGTTCGTTTTTCTGGTAATACGCGAATCACCTCTGGAATGATTTCTGCAGCCTTATGAATAACCACGTGGTCACCAATGCGGATGTCTTTTTCAGTAATGAAATCTTGGTTATGTAATGTGACGCGACTTACATTAGTGCCAGAAACGAATACAGCTTGTAATTCACCTGTAGGAGTTAATACACCTGTTCTACCAACATTAATAGTGATATCGTTGATAATAGTCTCTACCTCTTCTGGAGGATATTTATAAGCCGTGGCCCACTTAGGATCCTTTGCGGTCGAGCCTAACATCTCTTGATCATTAAAATCATTGACCTTTATAACCATACCATCTGTATCATATGGCAGTTCATGACGTTTTTCGTCCCAATAATTAATGGCCTCTATAACTTCATCTACGGTATTACAAACGCGATAATGAGGATTTACGGAAAAATGGAAATTCTCCAATGTATGTAACAATTCCTCTTGCGTATGAATATTAGCGCCGCTTTCAGAACCGATGGCATAGGCAAAGAACGCAAGATTACGACTTGCTGTAATAGCAGGATCTTGTTGACGCAATGATCCAGCCGCCGCATTACGAGGGTTTACAAATGTTGGTAATCCTTCTTCGTCTCGTTCTTCGTTGATACGTTTAAATTCGCTATGTGGCATATATGCTTCACCACGAATTTCAATAAACTCTGGCGCATTTTCTAGGTATAGAGGAATGGATTTGATGGTACGCACATTGGCTGTTACATCTTCCCCCACCTTGCCATCACCACGTGTGACAGCACGAACAAAGATACCATTCTCATAGTGCAAATTAACAGCTAATCCGTCAATTTTCAACTCCACTACATAGGCCTTTGTTTGATGTCCCAACTCCTTCGTTACCCGTTGGTCAAAAGCACGCACTTCATCCGCACTAAACACATTGGATAAACTGAGCATAGGTCTACCATGGACCACTTTTTCAAAGGGACCATCTGCTTTGATGCCAACCCGCTGTGTCGGAGACGATGGCACAATATATTCAGGATGTGCCGTTTCTAAATCAACGAGCTCACGATATTTTTGATCATATTCAAAATCGCTCATAGTCGGATTATCTTTTACATAATACAGATACTGAGCTTGAGTCAATTCTTTTTGTAATTGTTCTATTCTATCTTTAGGACTCATAATTATCCTCTATTTAATCATTTAAACGATTGATTTTATGCTAACCTTTTTTCACAGGTGCAAACTTAGCCATAACTACACGTACACCTTGCGTTGGGAATTCGATGGTCAATTTCATACCAGCCCCTTCACCGGATACGTTTACGACCTTACCATTCCCCCATTTACTGTGAATGGCCGTATCTCCAACCTTCCAATCAGCGATAACTTCATTACGAATAATCGGTTTTGTTACAGGACGACTTGTAACAGACATATGTCTTGGTACAGTTTGTTTAATATCATCCGGAACTTTCCGTTTTGCCCGCAAACCATCAACAAGTTCAGCTGGGATTTCATCTATAAAGCGGGATGGTAAATAACTGCTAGTACGACCAAATACAGTACGTGTTGTAGCATTAGAAATATATAATTCCTGTTCAGCACGCGTAATGCCAACGTAGGCTAGACGTCGTTCCTCTTCGATTTCCTCAGGGTTCATCAAGGTACGGCTATGAGGGAACAAGCCCTCTTCTAAACCACCAAGGAATACAATAGGAAACTCAAGGCCTTTAGCGGCATGCAATGTCATCAATGTAACCTTAGAATCCTCTTGTTCAAAAGAATCTACATCATTAACAAGAGCCACTTGTTCCAAGAAATCCTCGACTGTACCAGTTGGATTCGTATCTTGAAAGTCCTTAGCCACGGATAGTAACTCACCTATATTCTCCGCACGAGCTTGATCTTGTGGATCTGTACTTTCCTCTAACTGATATAAGTATCCTGTTCTATCAAGAATAGCTTCTAAGATATCTAGAAACGGATTTATCATCCATTTCCGCAACAAGAGTAAAAATAAGAATACCAAACTCTTCTAACTTTTCCTTAGTTTTACCCTTAATACTATCTACGAGATGCAATTGAGTTAAGGTCATAAATAAGGATGTACCATTTTCACGAGCATAGTCCTGTAATTTAGAAACCGTTGTAGCACCGATACTACGTTTAGGTACATTGATAATACGCAATAGACTCAAATCATCAAAAGGATTATATAATACGCGCAAATAAGCTAGCACATCTTTAATTTCTTTTCTATCGTAGAACTTTGTGCCCCCTACCATAGTATATGGCAAAGCACGTTTAATCAACGCTTCTTCTAGTACACGGGACTGGGCATTAGTGCGATATAAAATGGCCATATCACCATAAGGTACACCGTAGATATCGTGTTTTTTTACGATAGTATCACCTATGAAAGCCGCTTCTTCATGTTCAGATTGAGCTGTAAAATGTTGAATTTTAGCCCCTTCTGTTTTATCAGTCCAAAGGTTCTTTTCAGGACGGCCTTCATTATTATCAATAACGGCATTAGCCGCATCCAAGATAATTTTAGTAGAACGATAATTCTGCTCTAATTTAATAGATTTACAGTTAGGATAATCCTTTTCAAAATCAAGAATATTTTGAATATCTGCACCGCGCCATGCATAAATACTTTGGTCAGCATCACCTACAACGGCGATGTTTTTCCAATGTGACGATAATAAATATGCCAATAAATATTGAGCATGGTTCGTATCTTGATATTCGTCAATCATGACATATCTAAAACGCATGCTATATTTATCTAATACTGTTGCATTAGATTGTAGTAATTTTACAGCTACTAATAATAAGTCATCAAAGTCTAACGCATTATTTTTACGTAACTCTTTTTCATAGTATTCATAAACATCAGCTACCTTTTGTTGGTAAAAGTCCCGCGCTTGTTTTCTAAAATCAGAAGCAAACATCAATTTATTCTTTGCATCTGAAATAGCGCTAATCATAGCTCCCACGGGATAATATTTATCATCCAAATTAAGAGCCTTTAAAGCTGCCTTTATAACAACCTGTGAATCTGATGTATCATAAATTGTAAAATTGCTATTGTATCCTAAAAAATTATCTAATTCAAAGCGTAAAAATTTAGCACAAAAGCTATGGAATGTACTTAGCCAAATACGATTAGCAACATCCCCCACAAGTCCTTCAACACGACTTTTCATTTCTTTAGCCGCTTTATTGGTAAATGTAATGGCTAAGATTTCATAGGGATTTACACCTTGCGCTAGTAAATATGCTATACGTACAGTTAATACCTTTGTTTTCCCTGACCCAGCACCGGCTAAAATCAATAGTGGTCCTTCTGTATGTTGTACAGCTTGCTGTTGCTCCCGATTCAAGCCATCTAACAATGATTGCATGGTATCTCCTTATCTATAACATAAAATGAGTAATTATAAATGACCATCACATATAATAAAAACGTTGCAAGAGCAACGTTTTTATTACCATGATATGGTCTATATCCTTTATTATTTCATAGCCCCTAAAATTGGAGGTACAATTTGTTTCTTACGGGACATTGTATTTGGTAAGAATACAGCATTATTTTTTACATCTTTACCAAATGCGTTAACTACAACGGATTCTACATCACCGCTATAGATCAATGTTGTGCTTTCATCAAGAATATTGGTAACCATAATGTAAGATGCAGCATAGCCGTTAGCAGTACGTAGAGATTCTAGAGCAGCTACTAATTCAGCTTGTTTTGCCAATACATCAGTTGTATCCATTACAGAAATTTGACCAATAGAAATCGTTTGGCCTGCTTCAGAGAATTCCTTCATATCAGTACGCACGATTTGATCATTTGTTAAATCAGAAATATCTGCACCAGCTTTCAACATTTCTAAACCATAAGATTCAATATCTACGCCAGCAATAGCAGCCAATTTATGAGCCATTTCTTTATCTGTTTCCGTACATGTTGGAGAGCGGAATAATACAGTGTCAGAAATAATGGCAGACAACATTAAACCTGCAATATTTTTAGGAATCTCTTGATTATTTTCAATGTAAAGTTTCGTCAAAATTGTATTTGTACAGCCAACTGGTTCCATGCGAATAAATACAGGACCATCAGTTTCAAAATCACCTATACGATGATGATCGATAACACCACACATGTTCATAGATTTGTAGCCATCAATAATTTGTTTTGATTCATTGTGGTCAGTCAGATATAAATCGCCACCATTAGGAGCAAAATCTTCCCAATTAGTTACGATTTGTGGATGTTCAAAACCAAAGTGAGCCAAAACATATTTAGTTTCTTTATTAGCATCACCAGCACATACAGGAGTAGCAGCTGTACCCATTTGTGTTAATAAATTAGCATATGAAATAGCAGAACAAATAGAATCAGTATCAGGACTTTTATGACCAGCCACAAATGTTTTTACTTCACTCATGTTTATACCTCTTTTATATAAATATTTCACAATATCGCCCATGCGATAATTAAATCATTTTAACTATCATATTATAC